>Ga0163215_100191_pt1 | contig 156355 bp, 153 predicted proteins | sample SynspAceP_FD_185934 | JGI IMG/M metagenome (GOLD analysis project Ga0163215, IMG submission 185934) | Saline lake microbial communities from Ace Lake in Antarctica - Synechococcus sp. Ace-P (Hybrid Assembly) | ecosystem: Environmental > Aquatic > Non-marine Saline and Alkaline > Saline | place...
AGTATTTGTATACATGTTGCATCCGCTGAGTTGTTGAGTCGCATCAACGGGTTTTACCCTTCAGACTCAGCGGCTGCAACCCTTCCAGTTAAGCCCCCAAAATTTATTCCGGACAGCAGTGCGCGAAGGCGGGAATCCAATCGGTCTACGAACAACCTTCCAGTCTGCGCTGCAACCGCATCCAAGCGTGGTGCTCAGCACAGAGCCCCCCAAAAACCCTAAATCGGCGCCGCCACCAAAGCCTCGTCCCGCACCGGCAACACATCCACTGCCACCGTCAGCTTGTGTTCCCCTCCCCCGGTCATTACTCCCTTGAGCGGCGTGACGTCGGCAAAATCCCGACCCCAGCCCAGGATGATGTAACGCTCATCCGGCACGCAGCCATTGGTGGGGTCTATCTCCAGCCAGCCCCAACCGGGAATAAAAACCGCCAGCCAGGCATGGGTGGCGTCGGCGCCGAGTAGCTTCTCCTGCCCTTCCGGCGGCATGGTTTCCATGTAACCACTCACGTAGCGGGCAGCCAGGCCCAGCGAGCGCAAGCAGCCGATCGCCAGGTGAGCGAAGTCCTGGCAAACGCCGCGGCGGCTGGCCAGGACTTCCTTCAGCGGCGTAGCGACCGTGGTGAAATCAGGATCGTAGACGAACTCGCTGAAAATCCGCTGGTTGAGATCAAGCACCGAATCAAGCAAGTTACGGCCCGCATAAAAGCTACTCGACGCATAGGTCGCCAGGCTTTCGTGCTGGTGAATGAACGGCGAGTCGAGCATATACAGCCGCGCTTCAAGGCAGTCGCGATTACTGTAACGAATATCCGCAGCCGTTTCCCGCACCGCCTGTTCCCAGGCGATGGTGGAGAAAAAATCCTGAGTGGGTCGAGGACGGGTTTCGATATCGCTGGTGACATTCACCTGCAGTTCATCGTGCAGCGATTCAAGGGAAAAATACACCACACGATTGCCAAAGAAATCCACGCGCTCGCGCATTCTCACCGGGCTAGGGGATATCTCTACCTTGGCGTTGGTGCACCACTGCCACGGCAGGTTGCGCGGCAAAATGCGGGCCTCGTTGTGGCTCAGGCTGACAGGGCCGCTGTACTCATAGAGCGTGCTGTGGCGTAACTGGTATTTCATCTGCCGGAGGCCCTGTTCAGGAATTATTGCTGTATTGCATGGTGACCAGCTGTCGCGGTGGTTCAACATGACTGAAATGACTGTGCGATATGGCGTTGGACAATTCCGACATCGGTTCAATCAACTGGTCCAGCAGCTCAGTCAGTGCTTCCCTGGCCTCTTCGGAACTTTCCAGATTGGCCAGCATGTCGATGTCCACCAGGTGCAGCTTGCTGGTCGCCTCGATGATCAAACGCTTTTCCAGGTTGCGGTAGGGCGAATTACCTGGCGTCGGCAGCCGTGTGATCTGACGCTCAAGACGTTTGAGCATGTAGCCGACCGAGCGTGGATTGGTTTCATCGAACAGCAGCAGATCGAGAATCGCTGAGGGATGCAATTGCGAGCGGTACCGGCGCCGGTACACGGTAAAATTATCGGTGGTAGACAACACCACTTCCCACAGCGGAATGCCTGGCTGGGCGGCGGTCAGCAGGGCCAGCTTCAACAGCTGCAAGCTGCCCAGCGTGCGCTCGATAAAGCGCCCTATGTCCAGAAAACGCCAGCCGTAGTGGTGCGGCATGGTCTCGTTACAGAGCCCGAAAAAGGCTGACAGATCCAGTACCATGGCTTCCAGCAGACGCTGGCCTACTACCACACCCCGAGTGCGCGGCATGCTGTTGAAGCGCTGACGCAGACTATTGATGGCCCGCCAACTGTCATCACCCAGATGATCACGCACGGCTCGGCTGTTGCGCACGAAGTGACTGAACAGCGTCGGCAGCCCTTCTGGCTGGTCATCGGCAAACAGTAGCAGCAATCGATCTCGGGTCAGAATATGCTCGGGAGAAAAGCGCGCATGGCCGCGTGCCGCGTCCAGGTCATCTTCAAGGGTTTCAGGATCCAGGCTGATCTCCAGTGCGGCCAGCAGGTCCGGCAAAATATTGTTGTTGACCTCGTGGCGGTCATCCTGCAACAGCCGTCCCAGCGCCTCGCGCAGCAGTCGGGCGCGGGTATCCAGACGCTCGCCATAGCGGCCCATCCAGAACATGCTCTCGGCGACTCGGCAAGGCAGGTCCTTACCGTCGCGGGTGACCACAATAGGACCCTGAGCCTGGCGTAGCATACTGATATGCGGCTGTGGAACCGGGGCCAGAACCCAGACATCCTTGACGGTGCGGCTTTGCATCAGCGGCGCCCCGGGCTCACCTACCCAGGCCAAACCGCCGGGCATAACGCGAAAATTGCGCTCGTGCACAGGTTTGCCCAAATCATCAGGCTCGACGAGACTGAAAAAGCGCAGCGTGGTGTGCTGACGCTCAAGCTTTCGGGTTTGCGGATTGAATCCAGGGGTGACCGACGACACAATCGGCCGTTGCGCGGTATACAGATAAGGCCGTCGCTGAAGATCGCGGCGTAACCCGTCGATCGCTTCCAGGCTCATCTGCCCGGCTCTGAACGCTTTGCCCGGCTGGCTGATGTCGCGCAATATCCATTCGTCCAGCGACTGGCTGACCTGCGTAAGGCTTTCACCGTTGCCACACCAGAGCGTCTCGCGGCAGCGCAGCAGCAAGGTTTCGCCGAGCAATCGCTGGCACAGCCCAGGCAGGAAGGCGGCCAGCGCCGGATGTTCAAGAATCCCCGCGCCCAGCGCGTTGGCAATGCGCACCTCGCCATTACGTGCAGCCTGCAGCAGGCCCGGGACACCCAGGAGCGAATCCGGACGCAGCTCCAGCGGGTCACACCAGGGGTCGTTGATCTGCCGGACAATCACGTCGACCTGGGTCAAACCGCCCAGAGTACGTACTGATACCTGGCCTTCACGCACGACCAGGTCATCGCCCTCGACCAGCGAGAAGTTCATGTAGTTGGCCAGCCAGGCATGTTCGAAATAGCCTGGGCTACCAGGGCCTGGCGACAGGAGAACGATATTCGGTTGCTCGCGCCCCGCCCCGGCCAAGCCGGCCAGGCAACGGTGTTGAGCCTGGTGAAAGCCGGCCAGACGGTTGATGGGCGCTTCGCGGTAGATACTTGGCAACGCCCGCGCCAGGGTAATGCGATTCTCCAGCGCATAACCTGCGCCGGAAGGCGACTGAGTCCAGTCACCCAGAACCAGCCACTGACCGTTCTCGTCACGAATCAGATCCGTACCATGGGAAATCAACAATGGGCGGTCAAGTTGTGATGGCGTGTCGGCTGCTGCAAACAGGTAGGCCGGATGAGTGAACACCAGCTCCGGCGGCAACAATCCTTCATTGATGACCTTACGCTCACCGTAAAGATCATCGAGCAGATGCTCGAGCAACCGACTGCGCTGCTTGAGCCCGGCTTCAAGCCCTTCCCACTCCTGGGTGCCGATCACCCAGGGCAGGCAATCCAACCGCCAGGAGCGCAGTTGGCCAGGGTCATCTTCATAGGGGTTGAAGGTGACGCCGTTCTCATGCAACAGGTTCTGCGCTTCCTCACTGCGGCTGACCAGAAAATCAGCCCCCAGTGCGGAAAACTCGTTCATCAGCCCCTGCCAGTGCGCGCGCGGCTGGCGATCCTCATCGAGCAACTCGTCATGCGGGCTGCGCCCAGGTGCTGTCGGGGACACTTCCTCGGAATAGTCTCCGAGGAAGTGCTTGAGCGAGGGATCCAGATTACCCGGTAACTGCATGAGTTATATCCTGAGCGACGCCCGAAGCGGGCGCCTGTGCACTGTACCAAAAAAGCATTATAGCTCAGAGGCAGGCACGGCAGCACGTCTCAGGTCGAGTGTATGCGGATACTCCTGTCCGGGCGCCTGCTCGATCCGCTTCATCGGCCCCTGGGTGTGGCCATGCGACCAGAAGCGCGCCATGCGACGGGCCTCGGCCTCATTGGCATTGACCGGGAAGGTCTCGTAATTGCGCCCGGCCGGATGCACCACGTGATAGGTACAACCACCCAGCGAGCGGTTGTTCCAGGTATCCACCAGGTCAAACACCAGCGGTGCGTGCACTTCGATCATCGGGTGCATCGCCGACGGAGGCTGCCAGGCGCGATAACGTACAGCAGCAACACCCTCACCCGGGATGCCGGTAAACTGCAGCGGCACCTTGTAGCCATTACAGGTGAGTACGTGGCGTGACGGATTGAAGTCGCTGACCTTGACCTCCATGCGCTCGACCGACGAATCCACATAACGCGCAGTGCCGCCACCGCTGACCTCTTCACCCAGTACGTGCCAGGGCTCAATCGCCTGACGCAACTCCATGCCGACGCCGTCGTAGCGCACTTCGCCGCAATGCGGGAAGCGGAATTCCAGGAAGGGGGCAAACCATTCAGCCTCAAAAGCGAAACCATGGTCGTTCAGGTCGGCAATCACGTCACGAAGATCCTGCCAGATAAAGTGCGGCATCATCCAGCGATCGTGCAGCGCCGTGCCCCAGCGTACCAGCGGCTTGCGATAGGGCTTGGCGTAGAAGCGTGCAACCAGTGCGCGAATCAGCAACTGCTGCATCAGGCTCATCTGCGCGTGCGGAGGCATTTCAAAGCCGCGCAGCTCCAGCAGGCCGAGCCGACCAGTAGCAGAATCGGGCGAGTAGAGCTTGTCGATGCAGAATTCCGCGCGGTGGGTATTGCCGGTGATGTCCGTCAGCAAATGCCGCAGCAGGCGATCTACCAGCCAGGCCTGTGGCACCTCACCTTCGGGCATCTGCGACAATGCAATCTCCAGTTCATACAGCGCTTCATGACGCGCCTCATCAACACGGGGCGCCTGACTGGTCGGCCCGATAAACAGCCCCGAGAACAGGTACGACAGGCTCGGGTGGTGCTGCCAGAAGGTCAGCATGCTGGCGAGCAGGTCCGGACGCCGCAGGAACGGCGAATCTGCCGGCGTCTTGCCGCCGAGGGTAACGTGGTTGCCACCGCCGGTCCCGGTATGCCGGCCATCCAGCATAAACTTCTCTGTGCCCAGGCGCGTCAGGCGCGCTTCCTCATAGAGGATATGGGTGTTATCGACCAGATCGCGCCAACTGGACGCCGGCATGACGTTGACTTCAATCACACCCGGATCCGGCGTGATCATGAATTTTTCAATACGCGAGTCCGAAGGCGGTGCATAGCCTTCGATGCACACGGGCATTTTCAGGTGTGCTGCGGTTTGCTCGATAGATGCCAGCAGTTCCAGGTATTCCTCCAACTGGGCCAAGGGAGGCAGGAAGATGAACAGCTTGCCGTCACGTTCCTCAAGGCACAGCGCGGTGCCGATAACGCCCTCCTCGCTCAGGTCCGGCAGCTGTTCCTGCCAGTCCTGGCCAGCGGCCTGATGATGGCGCCCGCCTGCCTTCCCGTCTGCGGCCTGCACTTCACTATAACGACTGGCGACTTCGCCATGTACGTCTGGCAAGGCGGGCGGCGTCTCGAACAACGAGCGCGGCTGGGGTTCGTCCAGCTTGCGCAATGGCAACGCAGACAAGGGCAAACGCAAGCCCATGGGCGAATCGCCAGGGACCAGATACAGATTCTGCCGACGCACCGGCCAGCGGCTGCTTTGCCAGCGCTGGGTGGTCAGATCGCGGGCCAGCGGCAAGGCCAGACCGCTCATCTTGTCCAACCCGCGCTCGAGTACTCGCACCAGCTTGGCGCGGCTTTCATCATCCTGCAGCTCGTCATCACTGAGCTTCACATCACTAGGCTGCTGCTGCTCCAGCCACAGGTAGTAATAGGTGTCTTCAAAGCAGGGAATCAGATAGCGCTCGTCCAGCTCCAGACGTTTGACCAGCTCAGCGGCAAAGCGCTGGACGTCCTTCTCGGTAAACTTGTAATCCTTTTCCACATCGGCCAGCCACTGATCGTCCTGCCATACCGGCTTGCCATCGCGACGCCAGTAGCAGGCCAGTGCCCAACGCGGAAGCGGTTCACCGGGGTACCACTTGCCCTGCTGGTAATGCATCAATGAATGAGGGGCGTAGTGCGGGCGAAGGCGGCGCAACAAGCGCTCGGCAAGCCCTCTTTTGGTCGGTCCCTGCGCGGCGATGGTCCATTCTGGTGCATCCATGTCGTCGATTGACACGAAAGTCGGTTCACCACCCATGGTCAGCCGCACATCCAGCTCTTCAAGTTGCTTGTCGACCTGATCGCCGAGCGCATCAATACGCAGCCATTGCTCCTCGGTGTAGGGTTTGGTGACCCGCGGATCCTCATGAATCCGAGTAACGCTCATCTTGAAATCGAATTCGACCTTGCAGGGCTCCGAGGCGCCGGTAATGGGCGCAGCGCTGGAAGGCTCTGGCGTGGCGGCCAAGGGAATATGCCCTTCTCCGGCAAACAGCCCGGATGTCGGGTCCAGCCCGATCCAGCCGGCGCCGGGTATGAATACCTCGGTCCAGGCATGCAGGTCGGTAAAGTCGACCTCGGTACCCGACGGGCCGTCCAGCGCTTTCACGTCGGCAGTCAACTGGATCAGATACCCGGAGACAAAGCGCGCTGCCAGCCCCAGGTGACGGAAAATTTCCACTAAAAGCCAGGCCGAGTCCCGGCAAGAGCCGCGCTGCAGCGTCAGGGTTTCTTCTGCACTCTGTACGCCAGGCTCCATACGAATCAGGTATTCGATGTCCTGCGACAGGCGCTGATTGATGGACACCAGAAAGTCAGCCACCACTTTGGGTTCACGGCTGATTGTCGCCAGCCAGGCCTTGAGTAACGGGCCGGGCGGCTCGGCCTCCAGATAGGGGCCCAGCTCCTTGCGCAGCGCCTTGGGGTATTCAAAGGGGATCTTCTCGGCGTAATCCTCGACAAAAAAGTCGAACGGATTAACCACTGTCATCGGTACGATCAGCTCTACATCCACGTACAGGTGATCGATTTTTTCCGGAAAAACCACCCGCGCAACATGATTGCCAAAGGGGTCCTGCTGCCAATTGATAAAGTGCTCGCCACCCTCTATTTTCAAGCTGTAGGCGTCAATCGGCGTGCGGCAATGTGGTGCGGGTTTCAGACGAATATGGTGGGCTGCAACGGCTACCGCCTTGTCAAAGTCATAACGAGTGGAATGTTTCAGCGCTACACGAATGGTCATGAATCGTTTCCCGGTGCAATGGCAAGGTTAGCCCAAGAGCATAGCAACGCCTGTGCCAAGCGCGTCGGATAAAACTCTTTTGAATAAAATGGGTCTGTGAAGAGGATAACTCTTTTGTCCAGCAGCGGTATGACAATGATGGGATCTATAAAGTCAATAATATCAATCCAGATAGCTAAAGCGGCAAATGCATATTAGGCTGGTATAGCAATTGCAGCGTTTCGTCGCATCACCCAGCACATAAGAGTGGCTTAATGAGCAAAGTTAATTGGGAAGACTACGCCTCCAAGGGTTTTTTTGACGAACTCATCACTGCTTCCGGCCAGCCACGCCCCGAAGCAGCCATGCTATGCAAATACCTCGCGGACCTGGACGCCCGCGAGCTGAGCGAACATAAAACGGCAGCCGAAGTGGCCATCCAGTTGATGGGCATCACTTTTACCGTCTACACCGAAGGCAACATGATCGACCGCGCTTGGCCCTTCGATATCGTCCCGCGGATCATCCCGCTGGCTGAATGGCAAAAGACCGAAGCCGGTCTGAAGCAGCGGGTTCAGGCGTTGAACATGTTTATCGATGACCTTTATCACGATCAGAAGGTCATCAAGGACGGGGTTTTCCCCTCAGAGATTCTTGCCAAATCGGTGAATTTCCGCCCGCAATGCGTTGGTGTGCATCCGCCACACAATATCTGGGCACACATCTGCGGTTCTGACTTGGTGCGGGACAACGATGGCACGCTCTATGTGCTGGAAGACAACCTGCGCATTCCATCCGGCGTGTCCTACATGCTGGAAAACCGCAACGTAACCAAGCGCGTATTGCCTGATCTGTTCGCTACTGGCCGTATTCAGCCAGTGGATGATTACACCTCGCAGCTCTATGACATGCTCGCTTACATGTCACCACGGCCAGGCGACGATCCGTGCATTGTGATCCTGACCCCGGGCATCTATAACTCCGCCTATTACGAACACGCCTACCTGGCGCAACAAATGGGCGTGGAAGTGGTAGAAGGCTCCGACCTGGTGGTGGGCGAGGATGACTGCGTCTATATGCGCCGCATTGATGGCCTGAGCCGAGTCGATGTGATCTATCGCCGGGTGGATGATCTGTTTATTGATCCCGAAGTATTCAATCCGGATTCGGCGCTGGGCGTCAAAGGCCTGATGCGCGCATGGCGCAAGGGCAATGTCGCCCTGGCCAACGCACCCGGCGCTGGCGTTGCCGATGACAAGGTGGTCTACGCCTTTGTACCGGCGCTAATCAAGTATTACCTCGATCAGGAACCCCTGCTGCCGAACGTGCCCAGCTACCTGTGCATGTTCGATGACGACCGCAAGTACGTGCTCGACAACCTCGACAAGCTGGTGGTCAAACCGGCTAACGAATCGGGCGGATACGGCATGCTGATCGGGCCACATTCGACGAAAAAGGAACGGGATAAATTTGCCGAGCTGATCAAGGCCGACCCCCGCAATTACATGGCCCAGCCGACGTTAGCGCTTTCCACCTCCCCGACGCTGTGCGAGAACGGTGTCGAACCGCGCCACGTCGATCTGCGGCCGTTCATCCTCTCCGGCGAAACGCCCTGGGTGACCACCGGCGGCCTGACCCGAGTGGCCTTGACCAAAGGCTCGCTGGTGGTCAACTCGTCCCAGGGTGGCGGCAGTAAAGACACCTGGATTGTCGATATGGCGGGGAACTGATCATGCTTTCAAGAGTTGCTGAAAATATCTACTGGCTGGCCCGCTATATCGAACGCGCCGAAGACACTGCCCGTTTACTGAGTGTGAACAGCCATCTACTGCTCGACCTGCCCCGCTCGACCAAACTGGGTTGGTCGGAGATCATCGCTATCACCGGTAACGATGAACTGTTTGACGAGCATTACGACACCCGTGATGAAGCCAGCGTGCTGTCCTTCATGTGTGGTGATCGACGCTATTCCGGCTCGATCATCAGTTCGCTGGCTGGTGCGCGGGAGAATTTGCGTACCACACGGGAGGTTATCCCGCGTGAAATATGGGAAGAAATCAACCAGTTATATATCAATGTTCAGGAACAAGTTGAAGCGGGAATAACACCCCGCCGGCGCGATGCCTTTCTCAATCGGGTGATCCGCAGTTGCCAGACGGTCAATGGTCTGGTCGAGGGTATGCTCAGCTACACCACCGCCCGCACTTTCCTGATGATGGGCCGGCAACTGGAACGCGCAGACATGACCACGCGCATCATCGACGTGCGCTCGGCCAATCTGCTGCCCCGCAGCCCCGAGGATTTGACACCCTTTGAAAACCTGCAATGGATGAGCGTGCTCAAGTCCCTCAGCGGCTTTCAAATGTACCGGCAACATGTGCGCTTGCGTATCCGCGGGCCGGACGTATTGCAGTTTCTGCTGCAGGACCGCATGTTCCCGCGTGCGGTGGCCTGCAGCCTTGAACGGCTTGCCATTGCGCTGAAGAATCTGCCCATGCACGAACTGGCTTTGGAAGAAGTTGAAAACTGCAGGAAACATATTGCCCAAGCCGAGATCATACGTATGGCAGCGGAGCCGGATCTGCTGCACGCCTTCGTAGATGAGATTCAGATCGACTTCACTGAAGTGCATGATGCCATTCGTAAAACCTATTTTGCCCAGCCGGAAGAGGCAACCCAATCACAGGAACAATGACCTGCGCCGCTCCGGCCGCGGGGTCGGAGTGTCCCTTTCATGGATAACGACCCATGAGTTATTTTGATCAGTTGGTGCAGCGCAGTGAAGGTAGTCAGCTGTTCGATTATCACCCCCATGGCCACGTGCAGCGTTGCCAGTGCGGACAAGCGATTTTTTTCGACAATCAACTCTGTTTGAGCTGCGGCTCCGCGCTTGGCTATCATCCAGAAGAAGGCAAACTGTGCAGTATCGAGCAGGAGCCGGAGAGTGACCGCTGGACCATTCTCTCCGAGGGCAAGCTGGCGGGCACGTCCTACACCCTGTGCGAAAACCGCTCCAGTCCGGCGCAGTGCAATTGGCTAGTGACCAAAGAAGAAAATTCACCCTTCTGCGTGGCCTGTGCGCTGAACCTGACCATTCCCGACCTGAGCATCGACCGCAATGCAGAACATTGGCACACCACTGAACAGGCCAAACGGCGCCTGATCTCACAGTTGATCATGCTTGGCCTGCCGACTGTGTCAAAGGATCTGGATCCAAAGCAGGGTCTGGGATTTGAACTGCTACGCCAGCTACCGGATGGCCCTGCGGTGCTGACGGGCCATATGGAGGGCGTCATTACCCTCAATATTGAAGAAGCCGACCCCGCCCACCGCGAAAAAGTGCGGCAAAACATGCACGAGCCCTACCGCACCATGCTCGGGCATTTTCGCCATGAGTCCGGGCACTATTACTGGGATCGCCTGGTGATGGATACGCCCTGGTTGTCGGCATTTCGCGAGCTGTTCGGCGACGAGCGTCTGGATTACAAGGAAGCGCTGGAAAAGCATTACAGCGAAGGCCCTCCGGCAGACTGGAATAACACTTTCATCAGCAGCTATGCCGCCTCTCACCCCTGGGAAGACTGGGCCGAGACCTGGGCGCACTATCTGCACATGACCGATACGCTTAACGTCGCGCTGGATTTCGGTATTCGGCTGGATACCCTGCAACTGCGAATCGACAAATTTGAGCGCAGCCAACTGGATGGTTGCGTGCAGGGTAATAGGGACCAGGACGCGTTCCTGGCCTTTATCAATCGCTGGGTGCAGCTCAGCAGCGTGCTCAATGTGCTGGCCCGCAGTATGGGCCAGGCTGATATCTATCCCTTCGTGCTCACCATCCCCAGTCTGCGCAAGCTGTACATGGTGCACAGCATCGTCGCTGACGTCGGCTGATCAGGCCGCGACTATCGGGATCCGCTCCAGCACATCGGGCAGGGGCGGCAACCCGTGTTTGGCACGGGCGCGCTGGCAATCCTCATTAGCGAGGCCGTTTTCGCCATGCCAGGCAAACTCACGGCAACTGGAAGAACGCTTCTCGTAGATATTGCAACGCACGCCCTCACCCACCAGCCCCATCAACGCAGTGCAGCGTGGGGTGGGTTGATTGGTGCCTTGCATGCAGCTCAGGTGAGGAGAGATCTGTTCCGTCAGATGTTGCGGGACCAGCCCGTCGGGGGAGTCATCCGTCTCGCCCCAGTAAAACGAAACCCTGAATGTGGCACAACAGGCGCCGCAATTCAGACAGGGTGAAGGTGCGTTCATTTCATTGCATTACTCATACTGCCAAGGAGCACGATTTGTACAACCTCTGAGAGCGCCACACAAGAGGGGCTGCAGCGCTTTTACAAGTATATTTTCGAATGCCTTATGAAACACCATAGCCGCCATCATTAGCGTCGCCCAGTGGCCGCCTAAACAGGTAACATCAGGCTTTGTCCGCTCAGCCAATGGATCACCGATGAACAGCCAGACACCCACCTCGAACGTCATAGCAGGAATGGATACCCGGCGCCTTGCACGTATTGCCGACCACCTGGAGAACGCCTACCTGCAGCCCGGCAAGCTACCCGGTGCTCTGACGCTGGTAGCACGCCGTGGCGAGATTACCTACCTGCACGCGCAAGGTCTGATGGATGTCGAGCGCAACAAGCCAGTTCAGCGCGACACTCTATTCCGCATCTATTCGATGACCAAACCGGTTACCTCCATCGCGCTGATGCAGTTGTATGAACAGGGCCGTTTTCTGCTCGATGACCCGGTTCACAAGTACATTCCTTCGTGGGCCAAGTTGCGCGTCTACAAATCCGGCATTCACCCGCAGTTTCTGACCACGGCGCCACAACGCCCGATGAGCATTCGCGATTTGCTCACGCACCAATCGGGGCTGACTTACGGCTTCATGAACCGCACCAATGTGGATGCCGCCTACCGCGCGCTGAAACTGGATGGCGGCACCGGCCATACCCTGGACAGGTTGGTCGATGAGCTCTCACGCCTGCCATTGGAGTTCTCGCCCGGCACGGCCTGGAACTACTCGGTATCGACCGACGTGGTCGGCTATCTGGTTCAGGTTCTGTCCGGCATGAGCCTGGACGAATACCTTGCTGAGCATATTTTCAAGCCCTTGGGCATGGTCGATACGGCCTTTACCGTGCCGACTGACAAGATCGAGCGTCTGGCAGCCTGCTATCAGTATCAGCCAGGTGATCAGTTCAATCTGCAGGATGATCCGGCCCACTCGGCCTTTACCCGCGCGCACGGCTATCTATCCGGCGGCGGCGGTCTGGTTTGCAGCATGGATGACTACTACCGCTTTGCCCAGGCGCTGGCCAACGGCGGCGAATATCAGGGGCAGCGCATTATTGGCCGCAAGACGCTGGAGTTCATGCGGATGAACCACCTCCCGGGCAATCAGGACCTGCCGGGTGTGTCGGTCGGGGCATTCAGTGAGACGCCCTATGAAGGTTCAGGGTTCGGCCTGGGCTTTTCGGTAAAGACCGATGTGGCCAAGTCGCAAACCAATGGTTCGGTGGGCGAATACGGCTGGGGCGGCATGGCCAGCACCAACTTCTTCATCGACCCGCAGGAGGACATGCTGATGATCTTCATGACTCAGCTGATACCCTCTTCAAGCTATCAGATCCGCCAGGAACTGCGTGCGATCATCAATGGTGCATTGGTGGACTGACCACCTGGCTGCCCGGCGCACGGGCAGCCAGGGTGCGGTCAATCGTGCTCTACCCAGATCAGCTCATCGGTATCAAAGCCCAGTGCGGCTGCGCGCTCGACAAACGCCTGCTTGTCTTCCTCGGCGATCTGCGGCTCCCGCGCCAACAGCCAGAGGTAATCGGTGTTGGGGCCAGATACCCAGGAATAGCGGTAATCTTCCTTGTCCAATCCGAAAATGCCGTAGGCACCATAGAATGGGCCAAAAAAGGACACTTTCAGGAAGCCGGTCTGTTCGTTTTCAACGAAGTAGGCCTTGCCTTCCGCTTCTTCCCACTCACCCTTCTCTTCCGAAAAGCCCCTGTTTACCACTTTGATACCGCCATCTTCACGCAGGCTGTACTCGGCAGTTACCTTGCTAAGACCTTCTTCAAATGAATGGTCAAGCCGGGCGATTTCATACCAGGTGCCCAGGTAACGATCGGCCTCAAAGCCACTGACCGGTTCCACGTTACTCGGTAATTTCACACACCCGACAAGCCCCACCCCCAAAAAACCAGCTAACAGCCACGCTTTCATCACAAACCACTCCTTTGCTGGTGCAGGTAGTCCAGCACCGCGCCCATCAATAACGTTGCCCGGTCAAGCTCATCCGCGGGGATGCTCAACAGGCGTTCGGGAGATTGGACCCATTCTTCCTGAGCCAGTTCAGCCACCGGGGTCGCTTCGACAAAGGCTTTGATCTGGCTGGATGTGGACTCAAGATGGCACTGCAAACCGATAACCCGATCATCCAGTTGAAAGGCCTGATTATCGCAGGCCCGGCTGCTCGCCAGGTGCACTGCGTCTGCGGGAAGATCAAAAGTCTCACCATGCCAATGCAGCACATTGATCTGTTCCGGGAAGGAAAACACATTGGTTTGACCGTGGTTGACCGACCGCACCGGAAACCAGCCAATTTCGCGCCGCGCATTTGGCCGCACCTGGCTGCCCATCACATTGGCTATAAGCTGTGCGCCAAGGCACACACCCAGTACGGCCTTGCCGTCATTGATCGCCTGGCGAATAAAGGCCTTCTCCGCTACCAGCCAGGGATGCTCCTGCTCGTCATTGACGCTCATCACGCCGCCCATGATGATCAGCAGATCAATGCCGGCCAGATCGGGCAAGGTTTCACCACGATGCAGGCGTGTGCAGGTGACGCTGTAATCATTGCTCTCCAGCCACGGGCGAATACTGCCTAGACGTTCAAAATCAGCGTGCTGCAGGTAGTGCGCATGCATCGGTCACCTCCAGGTTGGGTAACAGGCTCAATAGCAGGAATTGGGTGTGGAGTCCGGGCGCAGCTCACCGTCAACTTCATCGGGATCGATATCATTGAGCAGCAGCATCTCTCTGACCTGCTCGATATCGGCGAGTACCCGCTGATAGTCCTCGCCGTGGTCGAAGCGATTCACATCCATGGGCTTGGGCATGTAGGTAAAAGCAATCTTCAGCGCGGTCAGGGCATCGTCACTCATCTTGTCGCTCATAAACAGTTTCCCCTTCAAAGCCGATTTTTCAGATGCCCAAGTCTAAAGGCCGCGCTTGTCTATATCCAGCCTCGCCGCCGGAAGGCATACAGCAGGCTGCCGGAAATCGCCAGCATCAACACCATCACCGCCGGATAGCCCCAGCGCCACTGCAGCTCGGGCATGTATTCGAAGTTCATTCCGTACACCCCGGCGATAAAAGTCAGCGGCATAAACAGGGTGGCGATGATGGTCAACACCTTCATGACCTCGTTCATGCGGTTGCTGACACTGGAAAGATGCAGATCCAGCATACCTACCAGCATTTCGCGTAGGGTGTCGATGGTGTCCATGACGTGGATGGTGTGGTCGTATACATCACGCAGGAACACCCGGGTGTCTGCGCTGATCAGAGGGCTTTCATCCCGGGCCAGCCGGCTTAGCACCTCCCGCAGCGGCCAAACTGCCTTGCGCAACATCAGCATTTCCCGTTTGTAATGGTGAATGCGGCCCAAGGTGGACGGTTGGGGCTTCTCCATCAGCTCATCTTCAAGCGCTTCGATCTGGTCACCCAGATGCTCCAGAGCGAGGAAATAATGATCCACCACCGCATCGAGCAACGCATAGGCCAGATAATCAGCCTGCATTGAGCGGATCTGGCGGCCATCGCGCAGGCGGCTGCGAATCCCGTCAAACAGATCGCCTGGCTGTTCTTGCAGGGACAACACAAAATGATCGCCCAGAATCAGGCTGAGTTGCTCTGTCTGAATTTCTTCTGTCGCCGCGTCATAGTGCAGCATGCGCAGGACCAGATACAGATAGCCGTCATAGTCTTCGACCTTGGGGCGCTGGTCGACACTGAGAATGTCTTCCATTACCAGCGGATGCAGCTTGAATGCCTTTCCCAACGCTTCAATGACCTCAACCTGATGAACGCCATCCACGTTCAGCCAGGCCACATGCCCGCCATTACGCACGCGATAGTCACCAGCTTGGTCAATAAGCCGGTCAGATATCTCCTGCTGGTTGTATTCGATGATGCGAACCGCTGGCTGCTGCACCCGGGGCTCACCGAGATGAATCAGCGTCCCTGGCGCCGACCCGACCTTGCGTCCGCGCTTGACCACAAGCTTGCGCGCCATATTCATCTCCCTTTTGCCGGACAGTGTTGTGCGGACAGTGTTATCCAGACAATACAGCCATCATGCCAGAGCAGCCGCTATCTGGCATTCACCGGGTGAACCGGTTTGGATGAATACATCGCGCGATCGGCCAGGGTGAACAGCAAATCGATGTCCTGGGCGTCATCCGGGAACATCGCAACGCCAATACTCATGCCCACCGAGACCCACAGATCGCCACTCAGATGAATCGGTTGCAGCACTACCTGCTGCAACTTGTGGCGAATGACCGCCAGAGCTTCATGGTTGCTGACCGATTCGATGACCAGCACAAACTCATCACCGCCCACTCGGGCGACGGTATCGACATCGCGCAGCGACGCCTTGAGCCGATTGGCGACTTCGATCAGCACCCGGTCCCCGGCCTGGTGACCGTGCTGATCATTGATCGCCTTGAACCAGTCAAGATCGATCATCATCAGCGCAAAACTGCTGTCATTGCGTTTGGCCCTGAGCGTGGCTCCCTGCAACCTGTCGGTCAGCAGCTTGCGGTTGGCCAAACCGGTCAAGGCATCGTGATTGGCCTGTTGCTCGAGTAATCGCTTGCTGAGCGTCAACTGACTATTGGCGGCCTCAAGCGCCAGGGTGCGCTCGGCTACCCGGCTTTCCAATAAACGCTCATTTTCACGCAGTGCTACCAGCATCTCGCGGTTGACCGTCAGCGCCTCCTGCTGCGCTCGGTCCTGGGCAAGCTGGATGCCGTTGATACGGTCGGCCAGTGCCAATGACAGCAGCAGCATCTCCGCAGCAGATCCAAACAACAGCGCGTTGGCGGTAAAGGCGTTGGACGGCAATACACCCAGATTGTGCAGCGCCATCACCAGGATACTGATCAGCAGGGATATCCACGCCAGCACGAAAAAGCGGGCACCGGGCTGGCGGCGGTAAAGCGCTGCTGCGCCCATGGCCAGAGCCGTCAGCGCAAAGAGTAACGAGGTGATATTGACCACGAGCGCGGCGTAGAAATAGGAGACAAACAAGGTACAGAGGAAAGTCAGCGCATATACAGTGCCCAGCGCCGGCATTACCCAGTGCATCTTCAGCCTGCGCGGCGTACCGGCCAGGAAGCGCTGCACGAAAATAGCCCCAAATAGCCCGGCCAGAGACACGCTGGCCGTCGGCGAGAGGTGCGTCAGCAATGCGCTGTTAGGCGAAAGAAACTGGCCGACCAGCCCGGCCAGTCCGGCTTGGCCCAGTGCCAGAAACGCGACAAAAGCAACGTAAATGACGTAGAGCTTTTCGCGCAGGGAAAAGAACAGGAACAGGTTGTAAATCAACAGCCCTGCCGCCAATCCGTAATACAGGCTCAGGAATGAATAGCTGTATTGATCGTTGGCCCAGAGTGCATCCGGTTGCCAGAGGGTCACCGGTACCGACAGGGTGCCTTGCGAGCTGACCCGCAGATAAAGACTGTAACGCTTGCTCGGCTGCAACTGCAGCTCAAACAGATGATGCCGGTGCGGCAAGGCCTTGGCATTGAAGGGCAATAGATCACCCGCGTGTTGATGCTGGTATTCGCCACCCTGTTCGGCAAAATACAGATCAACCCGATCAAGCGACGCGTGCCCTACTTCCAGTAACCAGCGCTCTGGCACAGCCTCTTGGGTCGTGAACTCCAGGTGCAGCCAGACCTCGTCGCGGGTCAGGCCGAAATTGGTAGCAGATATGGATTGGGAGACCGCATCATCGAATTGATCGGATAAGGCTATCGCCTCTGGCAGGCTCAATTCTGGGCCGGCATTATGCAAAGAGGCAAAGTAGGTTGATAACGCGTAGCTGCTATGAGGGCCGATGCTTGGCGGCGGTTTGCTCTCGGCAGCAACAGCCTGGGCAGCTAGAAGAAAAAGCAGAAACATGCCGCACAGCCAATGCAGCGAGTGGCCAGATCCAACAGTGTCAGGTCGCACGCCGCCAGAGGAGGTCATGGGTTTCAACGGACCAGGAGTAGACAGGGAAAGAACTCCATTTCAATTATTGGCATCATAGCCGGTATTACACGGGCGCAGAATGATATCAAACCGCCATTTTACCCTGCCTACTACTTTAGTCTAATTACTCTATTTGTCAGCTTGCCCGCGCTGATTTAATACACCCTGGGTATCACTCTCCACCTGGTCCGGAGCAAACCATTTCAACTTGCTGTGGAGCTTGACCACTTCACCCACGATCAATAGCGTTGGCGGCTTGATTTCAGTGCTGTCGACCAATCCCGGCAAACTACTCAGAGTACCAATCAGGACCTTCTGATTGGCTGTTGTACCTTGCTGGATCAACGCCATGGGTGTATCCGGATGGCGCCCATGGCTGATCAGTTGCTGGCAAATCTCGGGCAAGCCCACCAGGCCCATGTAAAAAACCAGAGTCTGGCTCGGCGCCACCAGATCAGCCCAGGGCAGATTAGTGGTGCCATCCTTCAGGTGGCCGGTAACAAACCTTACCGACTGGGCATGGTCGCGATGCGTAAGGGGTATTCCGGCATAGGCCGAGCAACCGTTGGCGGCGGTGATGCCGGGCACGACCTGGAAAGGTATGCCATGGGCTGCCAACTCTTCGATTTCCTCCCCGCCACGGCCAAAAATAAACGGATCGCCGCCCTTCAGGCGTAACACGCGCTTGCCTTCACGGGCCAGCCGCACCAATAGCTGATTGATCTGCTCCTGCGGTACTGCGTGCTCGGCGCGCGCCTTGCCAACGTAGATGCGCTCGGCATCGCGGCGACACAGGTCGATGATCGCTGTGGGCACCAGACGGTCATAGAGCACCACATCTGCCTGCTGCATCAGGCGCAGCGCACGGAAGGTCAGCAGATCCGGATCGCCCGGGCCTGCGCCCACCAGATAGACTTCACCGCGGTACTGCTGCCCGGTCTGCTGCGACAGACGACTGGCCAGCAGATCTTCTGCAGCCTGATCCTGGCCGGCAAAGATTCGCTCGGCAATGTCGCCCTGGAACACATTCTCCCAGAACACACGGCGTTGGTTGATCTGCGGGAAGGCGGCCTTGACCTGGCCCCGGAAGCGTTTGGCCAGTTGTGCCAACTTGCCGTAGGTATGCGGGAACAGGGTCTCGATCCGAGCTCGGGTCAAGCGCGCCAACACCGGCGCATGACTGCCGCTGGATACCGCGATAATCAGGGGCGAGCGATCCACGATGGCGGGAAAAATCACCGTACAGAGGTCAGGCGCATCCACCGCGTTAACCGGCAGAAAGCGTGCCTGCGCATCAGCGGACACACGCGCATTCAACGGCTCATCGTCGGTGGCAGCGATTACCAGGTGCACGCCATGCAGATCGTCCGGCTGGTAGCCGCGCAAAATGCATTCACCGCCACCCTGCTCCACCATCTCGCGCAGTTGAGTCTCGATTTCGGGCGCCACGACACGCAGCACCGCGCCAGACTCCGACAACAAGCGCGACTTGCGCAGGGCTATCTCGCCGCCGCCGATGACCAGCACCCAGCGCCCTTGAAGGTTGTGAAACAGCGGCAAGTATTCCATATCAGCTAATGGTCTCGAGACCAGCCATATAAGGGCGCAGCACTTCCGGTACGGTAATACTGCCGTCGGCCTGCTGATAGTTTTCCAGAATCGCCACCAGGGTACGGCCGATCGCGAGCCCTGATCCGTTCAGGGTATGCACCAGCTCCGGCTTGCCGGTTTCCGGGTTCCGCCAGCGCGCCTGCATACGGCGCGCCTGGAAGTCGCCACAGCTGGAGCACGAGGAAATTTCACGGTACTTGCCCTGGGTCGGAATCCAGACTTCCAGATCGTAGGTGCAGGTCGCTCCAAAACCCATATCGCCGGTACACAGTGCCAGCACCCGGTAAGGCAGGTTGAGCAACTTGAGGATATTTTCCGCATGGCCGGTCAATTGCTCCAGCGCGTCGGCGGAGTCCTGCGGACGCACTATCTGCACCATTTCGACCTTGTCGAACTGATGCTGGCGGATCATGCCTCGCGTATCCCGGCCGGCAGAGCCTGCTTCGCTGCGGAAACAGGCGGTGTGAGCGGTCATTTTCAAAGGCAACTGATCGGCCGCGAGAATGCTCTGGCTGACGGTATTGGTCAACGTCACCTCAGCAGTCGGAATCAGATAAAGATCGCTCTGCCCTTCGCCGCGCGGAACCTTGAACAGGTCCGCCTCGAACTTCGGCAACTGACCGGTACCCTGCAGCGCCTCTGCCTGCACCAGGTAAGGGGTATAGAACTCCTCATAGCCGTGTTCATTGATGTGCAGGTCCAGCATGAACTGCCCCAGCGCCCGGTGCAGCCTGGCGATAGGACCGCGCATCAACGCAAAGCGCGCACCCGACAACTTCGCCGCCGTTTCAAAATCCAGATAGCCATGTTGCTCACCCAGGGCGACGTGATCCTGAACAGGAAAATCGAACTCGCGCGGCGTCCCCCAGCGGCGAATCTCGACGTTGTCATCCTCATCCTTGCCGATCGGTACCCGCTCATCAGGCAGGTTGGGCATGCTCAGCATCAGCGCATCCAGTTCAGCCTGAATGGCTTCCAGCTCCTGCTTGGCGTCATTCAGTTCGCTTCCCATGCGCTCCACATCGGCAAGCAGAGGCTGAATGTCTTCACCCTTGGCCTTGGCATGGCCGATGGATTTGGAGCGGCTGTTGCGCTCAGCCTGCAGCGCTTCTGTACGCGTCTGCACACTCTTGCGCCGGGATTCAAGCTCTTCGAGCTGCGCGACATCCAGAATAAAGCCGCGGCTGGCGAGGCGTTCAGCGACGAGTTGCGGTTGGCTACGGACCAGTTTTGGATCAAGCATGATTCATCATCTTATGGTTGCGGGTGACAGCCCGGCCGACTATCGAGTCAGCGCCAGGCCGGCCCAGGTGGCGAGCAGGCAGACGCACACGCTGAGCAGAATATATCCAATGGCCAACAAGGCCTCTCCGTTTTCCATCAGCCGCAGGGCATCGAGGGAAAAGGTGGAAAACGTGGTAAAAGCGCCAAGAAAACCGATAAACAGCCCTTGGCGTAACAGCGGCGAAAACTCCGGACGCTGCAACCACAGGCCGTAGAGTATACCTATGATCAGGCACCCTATCAGGTTGACGGCGAGGGTCGCGAGCGGGAATGCCTTTGGCCATGTACTCATGACCCAATGCGCTACGCCAAACCGAGCCAGCGCCCCGGCCGAGCCGCCGACGGCAATGGCGATGAGGGTACTAAACATCCGGCGACTGCCTCCTTTGCATCGGACTGGCGGCGTCGAGGCTACGCAGGTACTGCAGCTTCTGGCCGATTTTCAACTCGAGACCTCGGTTGACCGGCTCATAATAACGCCTTGGCTGCAGCGCTTCAGGAAAATAATCCTCGCCAGCCGCATAGGCCTCGGGCTCATTGTGCGCGTAGCGATAACCCTGACTGTAACCCAGCTCCTTCATCAGCTTGGTCGGCGCGTTGCGCAAATGCAGGGGTGGTTCGTGGGAAGTCTGGCTGGCGACGTCCTTCATCGCCGCATTGAAGGCGTTATATACCGCGTTGCTTTTCGGTGCGCAGGCCAGATACACAATCGCCTGAGCAACCGCCAACTCCCCTTCAGGGCTGCCCAGCCGCTCTTGTACATCCCAGGCATTCAGACACAGGGTCAATGCCCGCGGGTCGGCATTGCCGATATCCTCGCTGGCCATACGCACGACCCGGCGCGCGATATACAAAGGATCACAGCCGCCATCCAGCATCCGGGCAAACCAGTAGAGCGAGGCATCGGGATTCGAGCCGCGTACTGATTTGTGCAGCGCAGAAATCTGATCGTAAAAGGCTTCACCGCCCTTGTCGAAACGCCGCCGCGTGTCGTTCAGCAGATCACTGACCAGCTCGGTCTCGATGGTGCCGCCGTCGTCCACCAGGTCGGCGGCAATCTCCAGCAGATTGAGTACCCGCCGAGCGTCACCGTCAGCCGCCTCCAGCACAATGCGCTTGGCCTCGTTTCTGATGCTCAAATTGTGCCGGCCCAACCCTCTATCCACATCAGCCAGGGCGCGATCCAGCAGGCTGCCCAATGCATCGGCTTCCAGCGACTTGAGCACATAGACGCGCGCTCGCGATAGCAGAGCGTTGTTCAATTCGAAGGAGGGATTTTCAGTGGTGGCGCCAATAAACAGCAACGTACCGTCTTCAACATAGGGCAAAAAGGCATCCTGCTGCGCCTTGTTGAAGCGATGCACTTCATCAACGAAGAGGATTGTCTGGCGGCCATTCTGCGAGGCCTGCTGGCGTGCCAGATCAACCGCCTGACGAATGTCCTTGACCCCTGCCATCACCGCAGACAGGGTCACGAAATGCGCATCGGCAAGGGTAGCAATCAGCCGAGCCAGAGTGGTTTTACCCACGCCTGGCGGCCCCCAGAAGATCATCGAGTGCAGCGCACCTTGCTCCAGCGCTACCCGCAGCGGGCGGCCAGGGCCAAGCAAATGCGTCTGGCCGGCATATTCGTCCAGATTGGCCGGGCGCATGCGCGCGGCCAATGGCTGATGCGGTTTCTGCTCAGGAAATAGACCGTCGCTAGTCACGGCCGCTGCTGTTCACTGGCAAGGTTACTCACTGATGACATCAATCCCGTCGGGTATCTCGAAGGTGAACTGATCTTCGTTCATGCTCTGGTTCAATTTCACGTCCTGAAACAGGATGTTGGTACGCTGACCGACCGCATCGCTCATTTGCATGTCATTGATTACCCCATCACGGAACGACAGGCGCAGGCTGTCAAACAGCGTGTCATTGACCTTGGGGGTCAGGGTGAAGTCGATAACGCTGCCAGAGTCTTCCCAGGTAATGCTGAAGTTCTCCTGCAAGGTACTGACGTCGCCAGATAGCAACAGCGCGGGCGTATGGGTCAAGCGCTGATCCATGGCCTGAATGGTGACCTGCTCCAGATCCGGGTCATACAGCCAGATCTGCTGGCCATCGGATACCAGCTCCTGCTCGGCCGGCGCATCGGTATGCCAGCGGAACATCCCCGGGCGCTTGAGCGCCAGGTTGCCGGTGGTTTCCTGCATGCTTGCACCGTTGGCGCTGAGCGTCATCTGCGAGAAATCCGCAGTCATGGTGCTGGCGTTGGACAGCAAAGCATTCAGCTTCTGCGCGGCGGCTTCCTCATCAGCCATGACCATCGCGGGCAGGCTGAACAGACAAAGAGCGGCAAGGCTGTGACGAAAAAGGGTTTTAATCATGGCAGGATGGGGTCTCCGGTATCCTGTAAAGTCAGAGCCCGCTCAATCACGCACCGGTGGCGGTGCAATGACTTCACGCGAGCCATTAGTGTTCATCGGGGTCACTACCCCGGCCATCTCCATGGCTTCAATCATCCGGGCGGCGCGGTTGTAACCTATCTTCAGCTTACGCTGTACCGCAGAGATCGACGCTCGGCGGCTTTCGCAAACAAAGCGTACGGCTTCGTCATACAGCGCATCCTCTTCGCTGTCACCTCCACCCATACCACCAGATGTGTCGAAACCGCCGCCAGCGCCATCATCCGCGCCGTCGAGAATGTCCTGAATATAGTTCGGCTCACCGCGCTTTTTCCACTCATCCACCAGCCGGTGAACTTCCTCATCGGAAACGAAAGCGCCGTGTACCCGCACGGGCAGGCTGGTGCCGGGTGGCATGTAGAGCATGTCGCCGTGGCCCAGCAACTGTTCCGCGCCGCCCTGATCAAGAATGGTCCGTGAGTCGATCTTGCTCGACACCTGGAAAGCCATCCGGGTCGGAATATTCGCTTTGATCAGACCAGTGATCACATCCACCGAGGGCCGCTGGGTCGCCAGAATCAAATGGATACCTGCCGCCCGCGCCTTCTGCGCAATCCGCGCGATCAGCTCTTCAACCTTCTTGCCGACGATCATCATCATGTCGGCAAACTCGTCAATCACTACTACGATCACCGGCAGGGTTTCCAGTTCCGGCGGTATGTCTTCCATCGATTCACGCCGGAACAGCGGATCGGTCAGCGGCGTGCCGGCCTTCTCGGCGTCCTTGACCTTGCGGTTGAAGCCCGCCAGGTTACGCACGCCCATGGCCGCCATGAGTTTGTAGCGCCGCTCCATTTCAGCCACGCACCAGCGCAGAGCGTTAGCCGCCTCCTTCATGTCGGTCACCACGGGGGCCAACAGGTGCGGGATACCCTCGTAGATCGACAACTCAAGCATTTTCGGGTCGATCATGATCAGCCGCACTTCTTCGGGCGGCGACTTGAACAGGATACTGAGCAGCATCGCGTTCACGCCCACCGACTTGCCCGAACCTGTGGTGCCCGCCACCAGCAAATGTGGCATCTTGGCCAGATCGGCCATGACCGGATGCCCACCGATATCGTGACCCAGGGCCAGGGTGACTGGCGAGGTGGCTTCATCGAATTCGCGGGTTTGCAATACCTCGGACAGCCTGACGATCTCGCGGTCCTCGTTGGGGATCTCGATACCCACGGTGGTTTTACCGGGGATCACTTCCACCACACGGACGCTGATCACGGCCAGCGAACGCGCCAGATCCTTCGCCAGGTTGGAAATCTTGCTGACCTTGACGCCGGCGGCCGGCTGAATCTCGAAGCGGGTAATCACCGGGCCGGGCTGGACTTTCTCAACCTCGGCCTCGACGCCAAAGTCCTTGAGCTTCAGCTCCAGCAGCCGCGACATGCCCTCCAGCGACTCGGCAGAAAAACCTTTCTGCTTCTTGCTCGCCGGATCCAGCAGCGAGATCGGTGGCAACGAGCCTGGCTCTACCGAATCAATAAACAGCCTGGATTGCTTTTCCTTGCTCAAGCGCACGCTGGGTTCAGCCGGCTTGATGTCGGGCGGCACAATCTCGGGAGGCTGACGATGCTCCTGGGAGGCAACATGCTTGGCCAGCGACTCATGCCGCTGGGCACGGGACGCATCGGCCTTGCGCTGGTCTGCGGGGCTGAATACCGGCTCGCTGCGCGGCGCCGGCGTTTTCGGGCGACCCGGTAAATCGCGTTCCACTTGCTCTGAAGCACGGCGTGCGCGCCAGCTGTGCCAGGCACGCTTGCCCAGATCGAGCAAATCCAGCGTAAACCGGCCGGTAAATTCCATAACCTTGAACCACGACAGGTTGGTGAACAGCGTCAGACCAAACAGGAACAGAGTCAGAAACAACAACGTGCTGCCCTGCATGTTCAGTACTGGCGTGGACAGGTCAGACAGCAATTCGCCCAGCACCCCACCCGCTTCGGCACCCTCGGGGAAGGTATCCGGGGCAGTACCGTGCAGCGCTGCCAATGCAGTACCGGCGAACAGGGTCAGGAAAAAACCGATCAAGCGCCAGGAGAACAACCAGCCGTTCCAGATAAACGGCAGGTGCCGGCGGCGAAACATCTGCCATACCTTGACGATCACGATCAGCGGGAACAGATAAGCCAGATAACCCAGTACCAGCAGCAGCACGTCGGCAATCCACGCGCCCATGCTACCCGCCGCATTGCCCACCTGGGCGACATCGCCACTGCGAGTCCAGCCAGGATCCGATGTCTGATAGGTAAACAGGGCCATGCACAGGTACAGGCACAGGGCGATCATCGCCAGCAAGGCGCCCTCGCGAAGTCGATACGTCAACTGTTCACGCCATACCGGCAGTGTAGTTCGAGCTTTGTTATCCTTCAAAACGGATGCTTCCATCGTTGGTAGCCGGTCATTGTACGATGTCCGGCGGGGGAATTCACAACCACTGCCACGCTGTAGCTGAACAGGGACTGCCAAGAGTATATTGCTTGACCACCCAGAGCGGTTTGCGTTCCATCACATTATGCAACTATATTAGAAATATATTCATAGTGGACAGTAACTTATATCGGCTTCTTGATAAACCATTGAAAGATAAACTACTGCACATGAACCCTTTATCCAGCAAATCTTGCGCCTGGCGAACCTGCGCTTCTGGCTCAACACTATCGAGCGCCGCATGCTCCAACTGACTTGGCTGGACGAACACAAACTGGATTTCCCGCCCGCAGCGCTGGCACTGGACGAGCCCGCCGGGCTGCTGGCTGCGGGCGGCGACCTGTCCCCTGCCCGCTTGATAAAGGCCTATCGCAACGGCATTTTCCCCTGGTATGAGGCGGGTCAACCGATCCTCTGGTGGTGCCCTCACCCGCGTACCGTACTGCAGCCCCGACAGTTACATGTTTCACGCAGCCTGAACAAATTCCTCAAGCGCGAGCCGTTCAGATTGAGCATTGACAGCGCCTTTGCTGAGGTCATGCGCGGCTGTGCTGAACCCCGTGACTATACTGACTCCACCTGGATAACCGCAGACATGCAGCAAGCCTACTGCGAGCTGCACCGCCTGGGCGTAGCCCATTCAGTCGAAGTATGGGAGCAGGATCAACTGGTGGGCGGCTTGTACGGCCTGGCTCTGGGTAGAGTATTTTTTGGCGAATCCATGTTCAGTCGCCGCACCAACGCGTCGAAGGCCGCTTTCGTCTATCTGGTCACTCAGCTCAACGAATGGGGATTTGAACTGATCGACTGCCAGATGCCAACCGATCACCTGTTCAGCTTCGGCGCACAGAGCCTGTCCAGAACAGAGTTTCTCCAGCAGTTGAGAACCCTTTGCCCTGAAGGCCCGGCTGTTAGCGAATGGGGAATTTCATCAGGCGCTGAGCAGCCCCTATAATGAATACAGCGACCTTCCCGAGCCCGTCATCATGACTAATATGGCCTTGATCAATCTGGCCCAGCTGAAATTCTATGCTACGCAGCCCCATGCGTGCAGCTATCTGCCCGAGCAACGGGCTACCACGCTGTTTCTTGACCCCCAGCAGCCAATCGATCTGGATACCTATAGCCAGCTCTCCGACCTGGGTTTTCGGCGTAGCGGCGATCACCTTTACCGCCCCCATTGCCAGGCGTGCTCGGCCTGCATCGCCTCGCGCATTGCGGTGAACGGCTTTGTTCCGACAAAACAGCAAAGCCGTATTCTGCGCCGCAACAGCGATCTGCGCGTGACTTCCCGCGCGCCCGTATTGACCGATGAAATCTATGACCTGTTCGCTCGTTATATAGAGTCGCGGCATCAGGATGGCGACATGTACCCACCCAGCCGCGAACAGTTCATCTCTTTCCTGGTGCGCGACTGGCCGTTCAGCCAGTTCCATGAATTCCGCCTGGGTGATGAGCTGGTCGCGGTTGCGGTAACTGATCGCATGCATAACGGGCTTTCGGCGGTTTACACCTTTTATGCACCCGAACATGCCCGTCGCAGTCTCGGCCGGTTCGCGATTCTCTGGCAGATCGGCGAAACCCGGCGCCAGCAGCTGCATGGTCTGTACCTGGGTTACTGGATCAAGGGCTGCAGAAAAATGAGTTACAAGACCGAATACCGCCCCCTGGAGATGCTTGTCAATCAGCGCTGGGTGCGGCTCGACTGAACCACAGTGTGGCAAGGCGGTCTTACCTATCTCGCTTATTTGGCAGTATTTATCAATGAAACTTGGCTGTTGGGCGCTTTTCAGGCACAATTGCTCACCTTTTTTGCGGGCACAGTTTCAGTTGCCCGCTGTTTTTCCGACATGTGAGAGGCCTTAATGGCGAAAGAAGACAGTATTGAAATGGAAGGCACCATTGTAGACACCCTGCCGAATACCATGTTCCGCGTTGAACTGGAAAACGGTCACGTTGTTACTGCCCATATTTCAGGCAAGATGCGCAAGAACTACATCCGCATCCTGACCGGTGACAAGGTTCGCGTTGAACTGACGCCCTATGACCTGACCAAGGGTCGTATCACCTACCGCGCTCGTTAATCCGGGCAGGTCTCTGCCCGGCTGTTTGGCCGCTCAGGCCACATACCAACGCCTGCTGTTCCGCGCATCCGAATCCTGTTCGGGTGGGCGTTGTGTTGCATTCAGAAAACCTGTTCGGCTAACGCACCAACCTGAATCCCAGGCATAAAAAAACCGCTCACCCGGCGCGAACCCGGTGAACGGCTTTCAGTACGCTACGCGATCAACGCGCCATGTACTTGCCCAGCTCGTGCTTGCCAATGGCAGCACGGTGCACTTCATCCGGGCCATCGGCCAGACGCAGGGTGCGCTGCATCGCATACATGTGAGCCAGCGGCGTGTCTTCCGATACGCCAGCACCGCCGTGCATCTGAATCGCACGGTCGATCACGCGCAGAGCAATGTTAGGCGCCACTACCTTGATCTGTGCGATATCGCTCTTAGCGACCTTGTTACCCACGGTATCCATCATGTAGGCAGCGTTCAGTGTCAGCAGGCGAGCCTGGTTGATTTCGATACGTGACTCGGCGATCAGATCGATGTTACCACCCAGCTGAGCCAGACGCTTGCCGAAAGCTTCACGCTCTACTGAACGACGGCACATCAGCTCCAGCGCGCGCTCTGCGGCGCCAATCGAACGCATGCAGTGGTGAATACGGCCTGGCCCAAGGCGACCCTGTGCGATTTCAAAACCGCGACCTTCACCCAGCAGTACGTTTTCGTAGGGAACGCGGACGTTCTCCAGCAATACTTCAGCGTGGCCGTGCGGCGCATCGTCATAGCCGAATACGGGCAGCGGACGAATCACTTTCAGGCCGGGGGAATCCATGGGCACCAGAATCATCGAGTGCTGCTGGTGACGCGGCGCATCGGGATTGGTCAGACCCATGAAGATCATGATCTTGCAGCGCGGATCACAAGCACCGGAAGTCCACCACTTGCGACCATTGATAACCCACTCGTCGCCTTCGCGACGGGCATTGGCCTGCATGTTGGTGGCGTCGGAAGACGCAACACCTGGCTCGGTCATACCGAAGCAGGAGCGGATCTCGCCAGCCAGCAGCGGCTTGACCCAGCGCTCTTTCTGCTCTTCATTACCGTAGCGAACGATGGTTTCCATGTTGCCGGTATCCGGCGCGCTGCAGTTGAAGGCTTCGGAAGCCAGACCGGAACGGCCCATCAGCTCGGCCAGAGGTGCGTATTCCAGGTTGGTCAGGCCGGCGCCCAGCTCGGACTCGGGAAGAAACAGGTTCCACAGACCAGCAGCGCGGGCCTTGACCTTGAGTTCTTCGACGATGGCGGTAGGCTGCCAGCGATCACCTTCATTTACCTGTTGGTGGAAGATGTGCTCGGCGGGGAACACGTGTTCCTGCATGAATGCATCAACGCGTTCGCGGAGGTCATTTACCTTGGGGGAATATCCAAAATCCATAGTTGCGGGCCTTTTCTAATGACGATGTTGTAGCGACCCTGATGATGCTAGATGACGCCTCCCAATTTATCTAACCTATTTTCTGCGTGTATAAAGCCGTATAAGCAATATATACTTCACTTATTATGATTGGGTGATGTCTCAACCTGAGCCACCTTGCCGAAGCCCTACCGAAGGACGATGTTGCGATGAACCTCAGTAAAGTCGACTTGAACCTGTTCATTGTATTTGATGCCATTTATACCGAAGCCAATCTGACCCGCGCCGGTCAGATTGTAGGCATCACACAACCTGCAGTGAGCAACGCCCTCGCCCGTTTGCGCGAGACCTTCAATGATCCGCTGTTTGTCAGGACCGCCCAGGGCATGGTCCCCACACCCATGGCGCAGAACATCATTACCCCGGTGCGTCACGCCTTGCAGTTGCTGCGCGTGTCCGTTCAGGAAAGCCGCAGCTTCAATCCGGATCAAGCGACCAAGACCTATCGCATCAGCATGACTGACTTGACCGAGGCGGTGATTCTGCCGCATCTGGCCTCGCGTATCCGTCGTCTGGCCGCGAACATCAATATAGACAGCTTCCTGACCAAGCGCCGCGAAACCACCAAGGAACTGGCTGCCGGCCGCCTGGATTTCGCCATTGATGCACCGCTGAATACCGACACCCAGGTGCGCCACGTCAAGCTTTTTGAAGACCGCTACGTCTGTGTAATGCGTCGCGAGCATCCCCTGACCAGCAAGACCAAGATCACCCTGGACGACTACTTGAGCCAGTCGCATATTCACATCTCCAGCCGCCGTAACGGCCTGGGCCATGTGGACCTGTCGCTCGGCAAGATCGGGTTGCAGCGTCGTGTGGTGCTGCGCTCCCAGCACTATCAAATGGCACCGCTGGTACTGGAATCGACCGATATGGTCATGACCGTGCCCGAGCGTTTCGCCCGCCGACATCATTTGCACTATGTGGATCTGCCGATCGACGACGTGCCGCCGATTGAAACCCACCTGTTCTGGCATGAAAGTACCGACCAGGACCCGGCCAACCGCTGGATGCGTGAGCAGATCATCGAGCTGTCCCAGCAACTTGAGCGCAAGATCATGCGCGAGCGTGAAGCCGCAGCGGCCCAGTAATAACGCCTACCTCGCTAGCGGGTGCCATGCGCCCGCTGCCCTCCTTCCGCACGACAAAGCCAATACCCATCAAATCCTCCTCAGGCATTGGACTGATTGACAGTTTAGCAGCGCTGCTTTACGTTAACGTAAAGGTTAATAAGGTACCTGCCATGCCCTCCTATTCCATCTCTGATCTGTCCCGTGAACTGGATATCACCACCAGGGCCATTCGCTTCTATGAGGAGCAAGGCCTCCTCAGCCCGGAACGTCGTGGGCAGGAACGCATCTACTCCGCCCGCGACAAGGTCAGCCTGAAACTGATCCTGCGCGGCAAGCGCATCGGCTTTTCCCTGGCTGAATGCCGCGAACTGATCCAGCTCTACGACCCCGTGGGCGACAACCAGAAACAGCTGCACAGCATGCTCGGCAAGATAGCCGAGCGCCGTGCCCAGCTTGACCAGCAAATGCTCGATATTCAGCAGATGCAGATTGAGCTCGACAGCGCCGAAGAGCGCTGCCACGCCGCATTGAAGGCGACTCAGGTGGCCGCCCCTGCCGAAGCTTGAACTGCTCGCCGTACACCCGATATAAACAGAACAACAGGCAATAGGTGACTTCATGCATTACAGCTCCTTGAATTTTGCCCTTGGCGATACGATCGACATGCTCCGCGATCAGGTGCAGGGCTTTTGCCGCGCGGAACTGGCCCCGCGCGCCGCGCAGATCGACCGCGACAACCTGTTCCCTGAGGACATGTGGCGCCGCTTTGGCGACATGGGTCTGCTCGGCATAACCGTCAGCGAAGAGCACGGCGGCGCCGGCCTGGGTTATCTGGCGCATGTGGTGGCCATAGAGGAGATCAGCCGCGCATCGGCATCGGTAGGCCTGTCCTACGGTGCGCATTCCAATCTGTGCGTGAATCAGATCAACCGCAATGGTACGGCAGAGCAAAAAGCCCGCTACCTGCCGCGGCTGATCAGTGGCGAACATATCGGCGCCTTGGCCATGAGCGAACCCAATGCCGGCTCGGATGTGGTCAGTATGAAACTGCGGGCCGAGAAAAAAGGCGATAGCTACCTGCTCAACGGCACCAAGATGTGGATCACCAACGGCCCGGATGCGCATGTATACGTGATCTACGCCAAAACCGAACCGGAAAAAGGCCCGCATGGCATTACCGCCTTTCTTGTCGAGCGCGACTGGGCAGGTTTTTCCCGCGGGCCGAAGCTGGATAAGCTCGGCATGCGCGGTTCCAATACCTGCGAACTGATTTTCGATAACGTTGAAGTGCCAGCCGAAAACATCCTTGGCGGGTTGAATGCAGGCGTCAAGGTGTTGATGAGCGGCCTGGACTACGAACGCGTGGTGCTTTCCGGCGGCCCCATCGGCATCATGCAGGCGTGCATGGACGAGGTGGTGCCCTATATCCACGACCGTAAACAATTCGGCCAGAGCATCGGCGAATTTCAGCTGATCCAGGGCAAGGTCGCAGATATGTACACCCAGCTCAATGCCAGCCGCGCTTACCTGTATGCGGTGGCCCAGGCCTGTGATCGAGGCGAAGCCACGCGCAAGGATGCCGCCGGCGTGATTCTCTATACCGCCGAACGCGCGACCCAGATGGCCCTTGATGCCATCCAGATCCTCGGCGGCAATGGCTATATCAACGATTACCCCCCCGGACGCTTGCTGCGTGACGCCAAACTCTATGAGATAGGCGCCGGCACCAGTGAAATTCGCCGCATGCTGATCGGCCGGGAGCTGTTCAATGAAACACGCTAAAGAAGCTGGTAGCCGGAAGCTAAAAGCTGGAAGCAAGGCTGGGGTTACTTTCAGCTTCAAGCTTCTAGCTTCCAGCCTTGAGAGCACACTATGGGTATTTTGAGCTCCCAGCTGCAGCGTGGTTCTTCCGATTTCGCCAGCAACAGCGCCGCAATGCGCCAGCTGGTGGAGGACCTGCAGAGTCTCTTGAGCAAGATCGCTGAAGGCGGTGGAGCAACGGCGCAGGAACGGCATCTGTCGCGGGGCAAGCTGCTGCCGCGCCAGCGTATCGATACGCTGCTGGACGCTGGCTCGCCCTTTCTGGAAATCGGCCAACTGGCGGCGCACGAGGTCTACGGCGAAGAAGTACCTGCAGCTGGCATTATCGCGGGCATCGGCCTGGTCGAAGGCGTGGAATGCATGATCGTCGCCAATGACGCGACGGTCAAAGGCGGCAGTTATTACCCTCTGACGGTGAAAAAACACCTGCGGGCCCAGACCATCGCCCAGCAGAACCGCCTCCCGTGCATCTATCTGGTCGACTCGGGTGGCGCCAACCTGCCCCGGCAGGATGAGGTCTTTCCCGACCGTGAGCACTTTGGGCGGATCTTCTTCAATCAGGCAAACATGAGTGCCCAGGGCATCCCGCAGATCGCCGTGGTGATGGGTTCGTGCACGGCGGGCGGCGCTTACGTGCCGGCCATGGCAGATGAAGCCATCATGGTGCGCAATCAGGCGACCATCTTTCTTGCTGGCCCGCCGCTGGTCAAGGCCGCCACCGGTGAAGTGGTCAGCGCCGAAGATCTGGGCGGTGCAGATGTGCATTGCAAGATATCTGGCGTTGCTGATCACTATGCCGAGAATGACGAGCACGCCCTGGCACTGGCCCGGCGCTGCATCGCCAATCTGAACTGGCGTAAACAGGGGGAACTGAACCTGCGTACTCCGATCAAGCCACGCTATCCGGCCGAAGACCTCTACGCGGTTATCCCCGCCGACGCCAAACAGCCCTTTGATGTGCGCGAAGTCATCGCCCGGCTGGTGGATGACAGCCAGTTCGATGAGTTCAAGGCGCTATACGGCACCACGCTGGTATGCGGCTTTGCGCACCTGCATGGGCATCCGGTAGCGATTCTGGCCAACAACGGCATCCTGTTTGCCGAATCAGCGCAAAAAGGCGCGCATTTTATCGAGCTGGCCTGCCAGCGCGGCATACCGCTGGTATTTCTGCAGAACATCACCGGCTTTATGGTCGGGCAGAAATACGAAGCCGGTGGCATCGCCAAGCACGGCGCCAAGCTGGTCGCCGCCGTCGCCTGCGCCCAGGTACCCAAATTCACCGTGATCATTGGCGGCAGCTTTGGCGCTGGCAACTATGGTATGTGCGGCCGCGCCTACGATCCGCGTTTCCTGTGGATGTGGCCGAATGCACGAATCTCGGTAATGGGCGCTGAGCAGGCCGCTGGTGTGCTGGTTCAGGTCAAGCAGGAACAGGCCGAGCGTAGCGGTGGCACCTTCACCGAGCAACAGCAGGCCGAGCTTCGCGACCCGATTCTTCAACAGTATGAGCGCCAGGGACACCCGTATTACTCCAGCGCACGACTCTGGGATGACGGGGTTATCGATCCAGCGCAAACCCGTGACATTCTCGGCCTGGCCCTGTCCGCCTCCTTGAATGCGCCCATAGCGCCCACGCGCTTCGGGGTCTTCCGGATGTAGAGGGCGCGCGGCGCAAGCTGGAAGCTGGAAGCTGGAAGAGAGCAAGGGTTTAACTTCCAGCTTCAAGCTTTTAACCTCCAGCCAATATTTTGCAACATCGATCTCTCAGAGAAATTTATGCCCGACTTTAAAACACTACAGCTCGAGTTCTCCCCGAACGGCGTCGCCACCCTATGGCTGAACCGCCCGGAAAAGAACAACGCCTTCAACGCCGAGATGATTCGCGAGCTGCTGCTGGCCTTCGACGAGGTCGAAGCCCACCCGGAGCTGCGCTTCATGCTGCTGCGTGGGCGCGGCAAGCATTTTTCCGCCGGGGCAGATTTAAGCTGGATGCAGGAAAGCGCCAACCTTGATTACAACGCCAACCTGAATGATTCGCGCGAGCTGGCCCAGGTCATGGCCAGCCTTTACCAACTGAAGCTGCCCACGCTCGCGGTAGTGCAAGGCGCAGCCTTCGGTGGTGCGCTGGGTTTGATTAGTTGTTGCGACATGGCCATCGGTAGCGAAGATGCCCTATTTTCCCTGTCGGAAGTGCGCATTGGCGTTCTGCCTGCGGTGATCAGCCCCTACGTGGTCAAGGCCATCGGTGAGCGCGCGGCGCGGCGTTATGCACTGACTGCTGAGCGTTTCGATGGCCAACGTGCAGAAGCGCTTGGCTTGCTGTCCGCCTGCTACCTTGCTGGCACTCTGGATCAGGCCGTAAACGATTGGACTCAGAACCTGTTACTGAACGGCCCGGCGGCGATGCGCGCGACCAAGGCGCTGATGCACGAGGTCAAGCATGGTGAACTCACCACTGCACTGCGCCGCTATACCGAGTCGTCGATTGCCCGCGTGCGCGTCAGCCCTGAAGGGCAGGAAGGACTGAACGCCTTTCTTGAAAAGCGCAAACCCACATGGCAGCCCAGCGAATGAGGTTCTGATGAGCACGCCTATCACGACTCTACTGATTGCCAATCGTGGCGAAATCGCCTGCCGCATCATGCGCACCGCACGCACCATGGGTATCCATAGCGTGGCGGTACACAGTGATATGGACCGCAATGCCCGCCACGTTCGCGAAGCGGATTCGGCAGTCAACCTGGGTGGCGCCAAACCAGCGGACAGCTACCTACGCAGCGATCTGATTCTGGCCGCTGCCAAGGCCTGCGGCGCGCAAGCGATCCATCCAGGTTATGGTTTTCTGTCAGAAAATGCAGATTTTGCCCGGGCCTGTGAAGAGCATGGCTTGATTTTTATCGGCCCGCCGGCCAGCGCCATCGATGCCATGGGCAGCAAGTCGGCCGCAAAAACCCTGATGCACGCGGCAGGCGTACCTCTGGTCCCCGGTTATCATGGTGATGATCAGACACTCGGGTGTTTCCGCCGCGAAGCCGAAGCCATAGGGTATCCGGTGTTGCTCAAGGCTGTTGCCGGAGGCGGCGGCAAAGGCATGAAAGTCGTCAATAGCGAGACCGAACTGAGCGAGGCACTGGCCTCAGCGCAACGCGAAGCCCAGGCCAGCTTTTCCGACAGCCGCATGCTCGTAGAGCGCTACCTTCAACGCCCGAGGCATATCGAAATTCAGGTTTTCGCCGATCAGCAGGCCCACTGCATTCACCTGAACGAGCGCGATTGTTCGATCCAGCGCCGCCACCAGAAGGTGATTGAAGAAGCCCCTGCACCCGGCCTTGGCCCGGAACTGCGCAAAGCCATGGGCGACGCTGCCGTCAAAGCGGCGCAGGCCATCGGCTATGTGGGCGCTGGCACCGTGGAATTTTTGCTGGACGACCAGCAGCGCTTTTATTTCATGGAAATGAATACGCGCTTGCAGGTAGAGCACCCGGTCACCGAAGCCATAACAGGTCAGGATCTGGTCGCCTGGCAACTGGACGTCGCCCAGGGCAAGAGCCTGCCTCTGGAGCAGGCGCAGGTACCGCTGAATGGTCATGCGATCGAAGCGCGCCTGTATGCCGAAGATCCTGCCAATGGCTTCCTACCCGCCAGCGGACGCTTGAGTATGTACCGCGAGCCCGAATCTGGCCCAGGCCGGCGGATCGACAGCGGCGTGAGCGAAGGTGACGAGGTGTCGCCCTTTTATGACCCTATGCTGGCAAAACTAATCGCCTGGGGTGAGACCCGTGAGGCCGCGCGCCTGAACCTCTTGGCGATGCTGCGTAACACGCATATTGCCGGGCTGCATACCAACCTCGAGTTTCTGACCCGTATCGTCGAGCATCAGGCCTTTGCCAACGCCGAGCTGGATACCGGATTTATTCCTCGCCACGAGTCGGCGTTACTGCCGCCCCGCTCGTCCTTGGATGACGAATTCTGGAGTCTCGCGGGGTCAGCCTGGCTGCTCTGCCAGCGCAGCAGCACAAGCACTGCCCCTGTGCCCTGGCAAAACCTGCCCGCGGGCTGGCGCAGCGGTCTACCTGCCTCCAGCCGTGTGCATCTGAGCTGTGGCAATCAACACCGGCAACTGGATGGGCTGAACACGCATGGCTGCCAGATTGATAACAATAGGGAAACACTGGTGGTCCAGCGCGATGGCATAACCCAGCGTTACCCTTTGCGGGTCTCTGACGGATCGCTGTTTTTGCGCTGGCGCGAATACTGGCATCAGATCCAGGCCTTCGACCCCATCAGCCAGGCACAGCAGGCGCAACAACACAGCGGTGACCTGCAAGCACCGATGAATGGCAGTATCGTGCGCCTGATGGTCGCCGTGGGTGATCAGGTGCAGACAGGCGATGTGTTGCTGGTGCTCGAAGCGATGAAAATGGAGCACAGCATCCGCGCGCCGCAGACCGGCGCTGTTACCGCGCTCTATTGCACGGAAGGTGAATTGGTCGCCGAGGGGACCGTACTCGTAGAACTGGAGGACAGCGAATGAGCATGCCGCTACAGGTGAGAATGGTCGACGTTGGGCCGCGCGACGGGCTGCAGAACGAGTCGCAACCCATCAGTGTGCAGGCCAAAGTGCAACTGGTGGACGACCTCAGTGCCGCTGGCGTGCCACACATTGAAGTGGGCAGTTTTGTGTCGCCCAAATGGGTCCCGCAAATGGCGGGCTCTGCAGAGGTATTTGCCGGAATCAAGCAGCACCCCAATGCGGCCTATTCGGCGCTGACGCCCAACCTCAAGGGTTTTGAAGCCGCGCTTGCTGCAGGAGTGCGTGAAGTAGCAGTGTTTGCTGCCGCCTCTGAAGCTTTCTCCCAGCGCAATATCAACTGCTCGATTGCGGAAAGCATTGATCGCTTCACGCCGGTACTGGAAGCCGCCAAGGCAGCAGGCATCAGGGTGCGCGGCTATATTTCCTGTGTACTGGGCTGCCCCTACCAGGGCGAGGTTGATGCCCAGCAGGTAGCGCTGATTGCGCGCGATCTGGATGCAATGGGCTGCTATGAAGTGTCGCTGGGGGACACCATCGGCACCGGTACGCCGGGCGCGACCAGAACGCTGATTGAAGCTTGCGCGGTGTATGTTCCGCGCCAGCAGTTGGCCGGGCATTTTCACGATACCTACGGGCAGGCGCTGGCGAATATTTACGCCAGCTTGCTGGAGGGTGTCAGCGTGTTCGACAGCTCGGTTGCCGGGCTGGGTGGCTGCCCTTACGCCAAGGGCGCAACCGGCAATGTGGCTACCGAGGATGTGGTTTATATGCTCAACGGCATGGGTATCGAGACCGGCATTGATCTGGATCTGTTGATTGATGCCGGTGCGCGGATCAGCCAGGTGCTTGGCCGGGAAAATGGTTCGCGGGTGGCGCGGGCGGTGCTGGCAGCTCGGTAGGCGGTTGGGAGGGTTGGGTTGAGCTCCGCTTTCGCGGCGGGCCGCCGCTCCCACAGGCCCTCCGCTCCCATAGACTGCAGCTTCCATCGGCAGCACCGAGCGCTTTTCCGGTGGGAGCGGCGGCTCGCCGCGAAGGGTCTAGCCGCCACCAGACTTAAGAAATACCAAAAAACCCTAAGCCACTTCCTCACCAACCTCCTCTACCACCCTGTTTTTACTCAACAATCCCTTGGCCAATACCCCCAAAGTCATCACCGCCCGCTCAGTCTCCTGATTCCACGGCACCCCACAATTCAGCCGCAAACAATGGTTGAACTGGTCGGAATTACTGAACACCGCTCCCGGCGCAATACTGATGCCCTGCTCCAACGCCTGGGTAAACAGAATCTGCGCATCCACATTGCCCGGCAAACTCACCCACAGGATGAACCCGCCCTTGGGCCGGGTAATTTGCGTACCTTCAGGAAAGTACTGCTGCACCGCCAACTGGAAATGACTCAGGTTGCGCCGATACTCCTGGCGAATATAGCGCAGGTGGCGGTCATAGCCACCGTTCTCCAGGTAGGCCGCCACCGCCATCTGGCTGACACTGCAGGCCGACAGCGTGGTGAAGGTTTGCAACTTTTCGATCGTGTCCTGATGCCTACCGGCAATCACCCAACCGGTGCGCAGCCCAGGGGATATGGTCTTGGAAAAACTGGAGCAATAGAGCACCGTATCCGAGCAATCGAAGGCCTTTAGCGCCTTGGAACGGCCGGGCTCGAACATCAGCTCACCGTAAATATCATCTTCCACTATCGGAATATTGCGCTGGGCCATCATGCCAACCAGCTTGCGCTGGCGAGCTTCAGACATGGTCGCGCCCATGGGATTGCCAGCACGTGTTGTCACCACCAAGGCCTTTATCGGCCATTTTTCAGCGGCCTTTTCCAGGGACTCCAGACTCAACCCGGTTTCGGGGTCGGTCGGGATTTCGATCACTTTCAAGCCCAGCAGTTGGCACAGCTGCACCAGGCCATAGTAGCTGGGCGATTCGCTGGCGATCAGATCACCGGGGCTGGTCAGCGCTCGCAGGCACAATTGCAGCGCCTCGACACAGCCGTTGGTAATCACGATCTGCGAAGGCTCGACCACCGCGCCAGCATCGCGCATGCGAATGGCAATTTGTCGCCGCAGGGGCTCATAACCTGGGCTGAATATGTAACTGTAAGCCTTCTTGCTGTTAAAACGCGTGACCTTGCTCATCTGCTGATGCAGCGCCCGCAACGGCAAAAACTCGCTGGAGGGCACAGCAGCGCCAAGCGGCATCACATCGCTGCGGCGCGACAGCCTGAGAATCTCGCTGATAATGCCACTGCGCGTCACCGCGTAGGGCGGTTCCACTCGGGAAATCGGCGGCGTGGGCGCGGTCAGTGCCGGTGTCTGGTGCACGTAGTAGCCCGATTGCGGGCGCGCGCGGATCAGGCCCTGATCTTCCAGCGTGGCATAAGCGTGCAACACGGTGGCGTGGCTCACGCCCTTCTGCGTGCTGAGTTTGCGTACAGAGGGCACGCGTTCGCCCGGCTGATAGAATCCTTTGCGGATATCATCAGCCAGTTGGCGAGCGATCTGTTGGTATAAAAGGCTGGTCATGGGGCTCTCCTGCGTCAACGAACACCCTAACGCAGGGAGCGCTCACTGATCACCGTACAGTTATCCGAGAATGGACCTGTACAGAATAGCAAGCCTGGTAATTGTGCAGGTGCAAATGCTAGTAGAACAAACTGTTCTGCTAAGCAGTCTATTGCGCTACAGGCTCCTCTATCAGTTGCGGCTCCTCGGGCGCAAAACGGTCGGCCCACTGCGCCCGATATTTTTCCAGCAAGCGGCGCGGCTCCCCTGCATTGGTCAGATCCTGCATGTTCTGCGCAAGCAGCGCGCGAAGTTGCGGAGAGTTGCAGGCCGAGTTGTGCGACAGGGTGTAATACAGTTGTTCATTGATGACTGATCCGTCAAGAATCTCCAACTGATTCTCAATACCCAGCTGCTGAGCCACGGCCAGACCCTGATAGCGTTCGTAGATCACGTAATCCACACGGCCACGCAGCAGCGTCTGGAAAGATTGTTCAATGGAGGACACCTTTTCCATCCGCAGGTGATCTCGCGAGAAGGTATCGAAGGCCATGCCGTAGCTGTTATTCAGCAGTGTACTGCCGGTCTTGTCGCGCAGATCGTCCCAGCCGCTGTAGGGAAATACCTCATCGCTTTTGACAAAAATGACGCTGGGCACTTCGGCATAGGGAGGATAGATATAATCCATATGGCCCAGGCGCTCACGGGTAAGAAAGGCACCGGCGAGCATATCAACCCGGCCGCTACGCACCTCTTCCTGCGCTCGTGACCAGGGCCCTACGTTCAGCACCTCAGCCTTGACGCCAGTCCCTTCAAGGGCCATTTCCAGTAACTCGACCGCCGCACCGACAAGGTGCTTGTCGTCATCGGGGTTGACCCAGAGTATCGGCGGATACTGGGGATTACCGGTTACCACAATACGTTCGCATACCCCGCCCGCAGCCATCACCTGGCCTGCTCCAAGCAGACCAATGAGTGCCGCGGGCATCAACAGCAGGCGATGAATGGTAGCTTTTGTCATTTGCTTGATCGCCATCTGTGCTCCTCGAGTCAGGCTTTGACACCTGTATGCAAACCTCAGTATAGACACTTACCGCACGATTTATCGAGTCGCGCTGCTGGGTTGCTCTACACCCGCCACGCCCGCTCCACTATGGAAGCGAAATTCGGAATCGCTCTCGTGAACGGCCTGCCCTTCAAGCTGGGCGAAGAGCGCAATACGGTCATCAATGGGCTCCTCGGCAAACTGCCGGGCAAGACCCAGATAATCCTGATAATGCCGCGCCTCAGACTTGAGCAATGACCGATAAAAGTCGCCCAGTTCGGCATCCAGATGGGGGGCCAGGCAAGCGAAACGCTCGCAGGAGCGGGCTTCGATAAAGGCACCGACAATCAGAGTGTCCACCAGCCGCCCCGGCTCAGTGGTGCGCACGTGTTGCCGCAAGCGCTGAGCATAATGGCTGGCTGACAACCCCCGGTAAAGAATGCCACGCTTGTGCATCAAGGCTGTGACCTGCTCAAAATGCCGAAGTTCTTCACGCGCCAGCCGGGACATTTTCTGCAACAAAACCGGCTTGTCGATATAGCGGAACATCAGATTGAGCGCGGTAGAGGCGGCTTTTTTCTCACAATTGGCGTGATCAATCAGCAACTCTTCCGGGTGGGCTAACGCCTGGTCAACCCATGCCTGGGGCGTACGGCAGGGCAAAAAATCGATCAGTTCTTGCGGCAAACTCATGGGCGGGCTGGGTCCAGGCAGTAGGAATAAGGATCAAAACAGGATTATCCATGACTAACTACATGAACGCACCCACTGGTCTTGATCCATATCAACGGCGAACGCGGGAAAACAGGCTACATTGTAAGTAAGAAATCAAATAAGCGCCCAGGCGCCACAAGGAATACAGCCATGCAAGCGATCAAACGAATTCTCGTCGTGATTGACCCGACTCAGCAGGATCAATTGGCACTTAACCGTGCCAGGTTGATTGCCGGCTTTATCGACTCGGAATTGCACCTGCTGATCTGCGATGACCGCGGCGATCACCAGCGCACACTCGATCAGCAATGCGCGGAACTGAAGGCTGCGGGTATCCCGGCCACCAGCTCCCAGGCCTGGCACGGCAGTATGACCGACACCGTGATTCAGGTGCTGGGCAGCAAAGGCTGCGGCCTGGTAATCAAACAACACCTGCCCGACAAGCCACTTAAAAAAGCCTTGCTCACGCCCGATGACTGGAAGCTGCTGCGCTATTGCCCTGCCCCGGTGCTGCTGGTTAAAACCACTGCCTCCTGGATCAAAGGCAACGTACTCGCCGCAGTGGATGTCGGTAATCATGATGACCAGCACCGGGTGCTGCACGACACCATCGTCAGCCACGCAGCGGATATCGTCGACATGATCGGTGGCGAACTGCACCTGGTCAGCGCGCATCCCGCACCGATGCTTTCAGCCGCCGATCCGATCTACCAGCTACGCGAGAACATCGCCAATCGCTACCGCGAAGAGGCCCAACGCTATGCTATCGCCCATGGCCTGGATATGGAGCACATGCACGTTGATGAAGGCCCGGCAGACACCTTGATCCCCAAGGTCGCCAGGCACATCGGCGCCAGCGTGACCGTGATAGGTACCGTGGCACGCAAGGGCATTGCCGGCGCGCTGATCGGCAATACCGCCGAAGTGATTCTGGATCAACTGGAGTCAGACATACTGGTGCTCAAGCCCGAAGACACCTTGGCGCACCTGGAAAATATCCTGCAGCGCTAGAGTGGATCAAAACGGCTAGCGGCTCGCCTGCACCTGAGCGTGCCGCTGGTAATACGCTTCCGACAGGCTGAAGAAGGTCTGATCAATATCATCGCGCAATTGCTTCACACTCAATTGCGCGTAGGCCGCACGCACCTGCACCCCGGCGCCCTGTAGCGCATCCTCCCCCCCACGCACCAGTAATCGGTGAACATGGCAAGCCATCGGCTGGTCGTCCAGGTAGGCAATCTGGCGCTGCTTCAACGCCTGACGCAGCATCAGGCCCGACACAATCTCGATACGCGCAATAACCACCTGCTCCAGCAACAGCTCCAGGCGCGACCACACCGCGGCCTTTTCACTCGAGCCATACCCGTTCCACATGATGATTTCATGGCTGAAGCGCTTGCAGCCACGGCATACCTGATCGCCGTAGACAGTCGAGCACAGGCCAACACAGGGCGTTTTATCGGTATAGGGGACTTCAGGCACGCGTTCTCTCCGGGTGGCCGCTGACCAGGGCTGGCTAGCGGTTGCTGTGCTGCAATTGTCTCAGCCTGAGCTAAGTCAGAGCTATCTCAGACAAAGGTCATAGCGTCTGGCCGCTTAACTTTACCTGATGCTTGCTGTAGAATCAGCCCGCCGTTAGGGCTGTGTGTCAGGCGCTACCCGCAACCTCTTCCGTATCTGCCGCGCCACCATCAGGTCAGTTACCGGGTTGCCCGCCACCCGCTCCAGGCTCATGCCTGCACTCAGCCGTATCCGGCACGTTAGGGGAAGCACTGAATAACTCCCTTCATCAAGATGTTTATTCAGTGCTTCTCCGGGTCCGTGAGGATGACCGTTCCGCCACAAGCAGAACAGACTGATGAGGGTAATAATTGTGCTTGAAGCCTATCGCAAACACGTAGCAGAGCGCGCAGCACAGGGCATCGTGCCCCAGCCGCTGAACGCCGAACAAACCGCCGGTCTGGTTGACCTGCTGAAAAACCCACCGGCTGGCGAAGAAGAGTTTCTGCTCGACCTGCTGACCAACCGCGTACCTCCGGGTGTGGATGAAGCCGCCTACGTCAAGGCCGGTTTCCTGTCCGCCGTCGCCAAAGGCGAAGTCTCCTCCCCACTGCTGACCAAACTGCGTGCCGTTGAGCTGCTGGGCACCATGCAGGGTGGCTACAACATCGTCACCATGGTCGAGCTGCTGGATAACGACGAGCTGGCCGCTGCCGCTGCCAAGGAACTCAAGCACACGCTGCTGATGTTCGATGCCTTCCACGACGTCGCCGACCGCGCCAAGAAGGGCAACGCCCACGCCAAGGAAGTGCTGCAATCCTGGGCCGATGGCGAGTGGTTCACCAACCGCCCCGCCGTACCCGAGAAAGTCAGCCTGAGCGTATTCAAGGTCCCTGGCGAAACCAACACCGACGACCTGTCCCCCGCTCCGGACGCCTGGTCACGCCCTGACATCCCACTGCACGCCCTGGCCATGCTGAAAATGGCTCGCGACGGTATCGTGCCGGACGAGCAAGGCGCCATCGGCCCGTTGAAGATGATCGAAGAAGTTAAAGCCAAAGGCTTCCCGGTAGCCTACGTCGGTGACGTGGTCGGTACCGGTTCTTCGCGCAAATCAGCAACCAACTCGGTACTCTGGTTCTTCGGTGACGACGTTCCTTACGTCCCGAACAAGCGCGCTGGCGGCTTCTGCTTCGGTAACAAGATTGCCCCGATCTTCTACAACACCATGGAAGACGCCGGCGCTCTGCCGATCGAGTTTGATGTCAACGAAATCAACACCGGCGACGTGATCGACGTGTACGTCTACGACGGTAAAGTGTGCAAGCACGGTACCGACGACGTCATCACCACCTTTGAACTCAAGACCCAGGTTCTGCTCGACGAAGTACGCGCCGGTGGCCGTATTCCGCTGATCATTGGCCGTGGCCTGACCGACAAGGCCCGTGCCGAGCTGGGCCTGTCCGGTTCTGACCTGTTCCGCAAGCCCGATGTACCGGCTGCCAGCACCAAGGGTTTCACCCTGGCGCAGAAGATGGTCGGCAAGGCCTGTGGCGTTGAAGGCGTTCGTCCCGGCACCTATTGCGAGCCGAAGATGACCACCGTTGGCTCCCAGGACACCACTGGCCCGATGACCCGTGACGAGCTGAAAGACCTGGCTTGCCTGGGCTTCTCCGCGGACCTGGTAATGCAGTCGTTCTGTCACACCGCGGCTTACCCCAAGCCCATCGACGTGACCACGCACCACACCCTGCCTGACTTCATCCACAACCGTGGTGGTGTTGCGCTGCGCCCTGGCGACGGCATCATCCACAGCTGGTTGAACCGCATGCTGCTGCCTGACACCGTCGGCACCGGCGGCGACTCGCACACCCGTTTCCCGATGGGTATCTCCTTCCCAGCCGGTTCCGGTCTGGTCGCATTCGCCGCAGCCACCGGCGTGATGCCGCTGGATATGCCCGAATCCGTTCTGGTGCGTTTCAAAGGCGAAATGCAGCCCGGTATCACCCTGCGTGACCTGGTACATGCAATCCCCTACTACGCGATTCAGGAAGGTCACCTGACCGTCGAGAAGAAAGGCAAGAAGAACGTCTTCTCTGGTCGCATCCTGGAAATCGAAGGCCTGGACAACCTGACTGCCGAACAGGCATTCGAGCTGTCTGACGCCTCCGCTGAGCGCTCCGCAGCCGGCTGTACCATCAAGCTGAGCGAAGAGTCCATCGCCGAGTACCTGAAGTCCAACATCGTCCTGCTGCGCTGGATGATTTCCGACGGTTATCAGGATGCCCGTACCCTGGAGCGTCGCGCCCAGGCCATGGAAGCCTGGCTGGCCGATCCCAAGCTGATGCAGGCAGATGCCGATGCCGAGTACGCCGCCGTGATCGAAATCGATCTGGCCGACGTAAAAGAGCCGGTTCTGTGTGCGCCGAACGATCCGGATGATGCCCGTCTGTTGTCCCAGGTAGCTGGCGAGAAGATTGATGAAGTCTTCATCGGCTCCTGCATGACCAACATCGGTCACTTCCGCGCCGCCGGCAAGCTGCTGGACAAAAACAAGGGTGCCCTGCCGACCCGTCTCTGGCTGGCTCCGCCAACCAAGATGGACGCTTTCCAACTGACTGAAGAAGGCTACTACGGCATCTACGGCAAAGCTGGCGCGCGCATGGAAATGCCCGGCTGCTCCCTGTGCATGGGTAACCAGGCACGTGTTGCTGCCAAGTCTACCGTCGTCTCTACCTCCACGCGGAACTTCCCGAACCGCCTGGGCGATGGCGCCGATGTGTACCTGGCTTCTGCCGAGCTGGCCTCGGTTGCTTCCATTCTGGGTCGTTTGCCGACCGTTGAGGAATACATGGGTTACGCGGCTGAACTCAACAGCATGTCTGCTGATATCTACCGCTACATGAACTTCAACGAAATCGAGTCTTACCAGAAAGCCGCAGCGTCGATTCCGGTCACGCAGCTGTAAGCACCAAGCATGTCAAAAACCCCGCCCTGTGCGGGGTTTTTTTGTGCCTGATATACCTGTCCCAGAGACCTGCAGTGCAATACAGGGGAACGTTTCAAAATGCGGCTGGTCATAATTCTGACAATTTTGAACAACCCTTTCTTTGAAGGAACGCATCATGAAAAAGACCATTCTGGCCAGTATCTGTGCTCTGGGTATGCTGACTCTGGTTGGTTGTGCCAGCGACCACATCATCAGCACCAACGATGGCCGCCTGATCGAGAGCCAGAACAAGCCCGAGATCGATGAAGACACCGGCATGATCATGTACGAAGACGAAAGCGGCCGCATGAACCAGATCCCGCAGTCTGACGTGAAGGAAATCAAGGAACGCTGAGTTCTAGCGAACCTCAGGAACCGCCGCCCACCTCGTGGCCGGCGGTTTTTTGTTCTCAAGGGTTTGATAAGAGCGGCCTGATGGAAGACCAACGTCAAAATGGATTCCCGCCTGCGCGGGAATGACGGAAGTAAGGCGTATGACGGCCGTAGCTGAAATGACGGAAGTGACAGGAATGACGCTTATGACCGGCGAACGCCTCGGCAATTACTGGTAAACAGCCCGTATTGCAACAAACCGAACATTGAACGGAGAACCAACGTGGACAGCGTAGATCTAGCAGTACTCAGGCGCGCCGATGACTGGCTTGGCAGTGGCCACGCGGTGACGCTCTTTACTGTTGTGCAGACCTGGGGCAGCGCGCCGCGTCCGGTGGGTTCTCTATTGGCCCTGCGCGACGACGGCCGCATCGAAGGTTCGGTCTCCGGCGGCTGTATTGAAGACGATCTGCTCGCACGCCAGGCCAATGGCAGTAAGCAATCCGGCCAATGTGAACTGGTCACCTACGGCATCACCCGCGAAGAGTCAGCCCGCTTCGGCCTCCCCTGCGGCGGCACCCTGCGCTTGGTGGCTGAACCGCTAACTGCTGCTGACTGGATCAAACCTCTACTGGCAAGCTGTGACCAACACCAACGCATCCGCCGCGACCTGGACCTGGCCAGCGGCAAAGTCAGCCTGCACAAGGTCGATCGCGACGAGACTTTTCAGTTTGATGGCACCACTCTGAGCGCACCCTTTGGACCCGGCTGGCGCATTCTGATGATCGGTGCCGGCCAGCTTTCGCGTTATGCAGCCGACCTGGCCATCGGCCTGGGATTCGAGGTGCTGATCTGCGATCCCCGTGAAGCCTACAATCAGGACTGGCCAGTGAAGGATGTGCGCTTTGTCGAAGGTATGCCGGATGACGCAGTACTGGCCATCGAGCCGGACGCACATACCGCCATCGTGGCACTGACCCACGACCCGCGCCTGGATGACATGGCCCTGCTTACCGCGCTGGAATCCCCGGCCTTTTATGTCGGCGCCTTGGGCTCTCGGGGCAACAGCGCCAAGCGTAAGGAACGGCTGCTCTCACTGGGCATCTCCCGCACTAACGTCGAGCGCCTGCATGGCCCCATTGGGCTGGCCATCGGCAGCCGCACTCCCGCAGAAATTGCCCTGTCGATGATGGCGGAAGTGGTCGCCATCAAGAACGCAATTCTAGCCGGCGAGCGGGAGAATCCAACTCTAACCCCGGCCCTGGCGCAGACCGCGTGACCACCAAGCCCCTTCCCGGTTGCACACTGATCCTCGCCGCCGGACTCGGCCAACGTTATCGCCAAGCCAGCACACAAAGCAGCTCTGAAGACCAGCAAGGGGACAAACTGCTGGCTCCCAGCCGCGCAGATGATCCCGAGTCACCTCCCGTGCTGCTGGTCACGTTGCGCGCGTGCGCCGGGCTGACCGAGCGCGGCGTGCTGGTATTGGCCGATGACAACCCGCAACGCCTGTCATTCGCCCAGCAGCACGCGCCCGCGCTGGGCTACGACATTCTGGTTATTGCTACCAACGGCCTGGGCCATAGTCTGGCCCAAGCCGTGCAGTACTCACCATCAGGCACCGGTTGGCTGGTAGCCCTGGCAGACATGCCCTATATCACCAGACCGACCTGGGAACGCCTAGCGCAGACGTTGCAACCCGATACGCTCGCACTGCCCACCCATCAAGGCTGGCGCGGGCATCCACGGGTGATCGGCAGCCATTACGCAGAGACCTTGCTAGCGCTGGATGGCGACCAGGGCGCGCAAACTCTATTCAGCCTGCCAGAGGTGCAAGAGATAGCGGTAGAGGATCCTGGCGTACTCATCGATATAGACATCCCCAGCGACCGCCTGCAGCGCTAACCCGCAACACCCGCAGCCCAGCTATATGCTGAACGTTTTGCCCGCTACCCAGTCGTATTTCCTAGACGCAAACACTGCGCAATCCCGGCGCGCCATCGGTTGGCGCCCACCCCAAACCGTGAGGCACGCATGAGCTCAACACTCGATTCCCAGGAAGCGACCACTTTCGCTACCTGCCCAATGACCCTGGAACTCAACGGCGAATCTCGCCAGTTGGATGTTTACCCCTGGACCACGTTGCTGGATCTGTTGCGTGAGCAGCTCGGGCTGACCGGCACCAAAAAGGGCTGCGACCACGGCCAGTGCGGGGCCTGTACGGTGCTGCTCAATGGCAAGCGTATCAATGCCTGCATGACCCTGGCGGTGATGCACGACGGCGCCACCCTGACCACCGTAGAAGGTCTCGCCCAGGGCGACGTGCTGCACCCCATGCAAGCCGCGTTTATCAAGCATGACGCCTTTCAGTGTGGTTACTGCACACCCGGTCAACTGTGCTCCGCCGTCGGCATGACCGCCGAGGGCCGCGCCGAGTCGCCAGATGAATTGCGCGAGCAGATGAGCGGCAACCTATGCCGCTGCGGCGCCTACCCGAATATCCTCTCCGCGATTGAAGAGGCTATGCCCGCCACGCGGGAGCAGCTCAACAGCCGCAGCGAGGTGGGCTCATGAATCCGTTTTCCTATGCGCGCCCCATTGCCATTGATGAAGCCATCGGTCTGTTCAAACAGAACAGCCGCTACATTGCAGGCGGCACCAATCTGCTCGACCTGATGAAAGAAAACGTCACCCAGCCCGAGCAACTGATCGACATCACCCAGCTGCCGTTGCACGATATTGAAGACACTGCCGAAGGCGGTCTGCGCATCGGCGCATTGGTCAGTAATGCTGACCTGGCCTGGGATGAACGCATCGAGCAGCGCTACCCGCTGCTGTCCAAGGCCATCCTGGCCGGTGCCTCGCCGCAACTGCGCAATATGGCAACCACCGGTGGCAACCTTCTGCAACGCACACGTTGCTATTACTTCTACGATGCCGGTACGCCCTGCAACAAGCGCGAGCCCGGCAGCGGCTGCCCGGCACGTGACGGGCTGAATCGTATCCACGCAATACTCGGGCACAGCGCCCATTGCATCGCCGTGCACCCGTCCGACATGTGCGTCGCACTGGCCGCGCTGGATGCCACCGTGATCGTTAAGAGCAGTGCTGGCGAGCGGCGCATACCCTTCGGCGAATTTCATCGGCTGCCCGGCAGTGCGCCGGAGCTGGACAACACTCTGGCCGATGGCGAGCTGGTACTGGCCATTGAGCTGCCGGCGGAAGACCTCTCCGCCCACAGCGCTTACCTGAAGATCCGTGACCGCGCCTCATACGCCTTTGCGCTGGTATCGGTTGCGGCCGCGCTGGAAATGGACGGCAAGGTGATTCGCAGCGCCCGCGTTGCGCTCGGTGGAGTGGCGCACAAACCCTGGCGCAGTACGGATGCAGAAGCCCTGCTAATCGGCAAAACCGCCGACAAAGCCGCCTTCGGCGAGCTGGCCGATGCCTTGCTGGCCGGTGCCAGTGGCTTTGCAGACAACCAGTTCAAGATTGATATGGCCCACCGCGCCGTCATCCGCGCGCTGACTGACGCCGCAGAAGCCGCCGTTGAAGGAGCCACAGCATGAACTCTGTTACCTCGCCGATGGGCAAACCGCTGGACCGGGTCGACGGCCCGCTCAAGGTTCAGGGCAAAGCCCAGTACGCCGCCGAATTTCCGCTGCCCGGCCTGCTTTACGGTAGCGTGGTCAACAGCACCATCGCCAGTGGCCGTATTGCGCATATTCATAGCCGTGCCGCGCAGGAATTGCCGGGCGTTGCGCTGGTTCTGACCCATGAGAACCGCCCGCCCGTTGCCGGCTATGACAAGCCCTATGAAGACGATGACGCCGCCGACGGCTCGCCCTTCCGGCCGCTGTTCAATGACCGCATCCTGTATAGCGGCCAGCCGGTAGCATTGGTCGTTGCAGATACACTGGAGCTGGCGCGCCATGCTGCCAGCCTTATTCGCGTTGAATACGAGCAGGATGACCACGCAACGGATTTGATGGCCAACCTGGAGCACATGCACAAGGCCCCAGCCGAGCTGCCCGAGCCACGCGGCGATGCCGAGCAGGCCATTGATGCCGCTGCATTCAAGGTGGACGTCAAATACACCACGCCCGTCGAGCATCACAACCCGATGGAGCCTCACGCCTCTACGGTCGAGTACCTGCCCGACGGCAACCTGAAGATCTACGACAAGACCCAGGGCGTACAGAACTGCATGCGCTATCTGGAAGATGTGTTCGACATGAAAGGCCAGATCCAGATACTTTCGCCCTACGTCGGCGGCGCCTTTGGTTCCGGTTTGCGCCCGCAGTATCAATTGCCGCTGGCCGTCATGGCCGCACTCAAGCTCAAGCGCTCGGTGCGCGTCAGCCTAAAACGCCAGCAGATGTTTACCTTCGGCTACCGCCCGCGCAGCATTCAGCGCCTGGCCATTGGTGCCGCCAGCGACGGCCAGTTGCAAGGCATTCTGCACCAGGCAATTGCCCAGACCTCGCGCTTTGAAGACTTTACCGAGCAGGAAGTCGAATGGAGCGGCATGCTGTACAAATGCCCTGCGGTAAAACTGGATTATCAGTTGGTGCCGCTGGACTTTTACACCCCGCTGGACATGCGCGCCCCTGGCGCCACCATCGGCGTCTACGCGCTTGAATGCGCAATGGATGAACTGGCTTACGCCGCCAATATCGATCCCGTCGAGCTGCGTCTGAAAAACTTCACAGCGCACAACGCCAATGAGGACAAGCCCTACTCAAGCAAAGCCCTGCGTGAATGTTACCAGCAAGGTGCCGAGCGGTTTGGCTGGGCCAAACGCAGCATGGCACCACGTAGCATGCAAAAGGGCCATCAACTGATCGGCTGGGGCATGGCCACCGGCATCTGGGAAGCCATGCAAATGCCCGCCAGCGCCAAGGCCTGCATTGATTCGACCGGCAAACTGATCGTCAGCAGCGCCACCACGGATATCGGCACCGGCACCTACACCGTCATGGCGCAGATCGCCGCTGAAGCCATGGGCTTCCCGATGGAACAGGTGGAGTTCAAACTGGGTGATTCCAGCATGTCCGAAGCGCCGTTGCAGGGCGGCTCCTTTACCGTGTCCTCGGTGGGCAGCGCAGTCCAGAAAGCCTGCCAGGAACTGCGTCGCAAGCTGCTGGATACCGTCCAGCAAACCCCCGCCTCCCCGTTCAGTGGCAAAACCCTGGACGAGATCGATTTTGCCGACGGCTGGTTGTTCCTCAAGGCCAACCCCGAGCAAAAGGTCAAACTGACGGACATCGCCGCCGAAACCGGTGCAATGGAAGTGGAAGCCAGCGTCGAGCCAGGCAAGGAACGGGACGACTACGCCAGCGCCACGCACTCGGCCGTATTTGTCGAAGTGCAAGTGGATGAAGATACCGGCATGACCAAGGTCACGCGGGTGGTCAGCGCGATTGCCGCCGGGCGTATCGTCAACCCGAAGACCGCAGGCAACCAGATTGTTGGCGGTGTGGTCTGGGGCGTCGGCCAGGCGCTGCATGAGGAGACCCAGATGGACCATAACCTGGGCCGCTTCATGAACCACAGTTTTGCCGAGTATCACCTGCCGGTGCAGGCCGACATTGGCGACATAGACGTGATCTTTGTGGAAGAGCACGACGAGATCGTCAACGCGCTGGGCTCCAAGGGCGTCGGCGAAATCGGCATCGTGGGTGTTGCGGCTGCAGTGTCCAATGCCATCTTCCACGCTACCGGCAAACGCGTCCGCGACCTGCCCATCACGCCTGACAAGCTGCTGTAACCCTCAAAGCGCGGGTCGCCACTGCGGTGGCTGCAGACAGATAGCAGACCAGTGGCACACGTTGCTGCTGGTCAGCCAGCCAGGGCGCCGATAGAATACGCCGTTTGAATTCTTCGGCCCCGGCCGCGCGCCCATGAGGACCCCCATGTCTACTACTGCATCGACCAATCCCAAAGTCGGGTTTGTTTCACTCGGCTGCCCCAAAGCACTGGTCGACTCGGAACGCATCCTCACGCAACTGCGCACCGAAGGCTATGAAGTCGTCGGTTCCTATGAGGACGCCGATGTGGTCGTGGTGAATACCTGCGGCTTTATCGACACCGCCAAGGCCGAATCCCTGGACGCCATCGGCGAAGCCATCGCCGCCAATGGCCGGGTGATCGTCACAGGCTGTATGGGCGTGGACGAAAGCGTTATCCGCAATGTGCACCCCAGCGTCATGGCCGTCACCGGCCCGCAGCAATATGAGCAAGTGGTCAATGCCGTGCATGAAGTGGTGCCGCCGCGCGCCGATCACAATCCGCTGATCGATCTGGTCCCGCCACAGGGCGTCAAGCTCACGCCCCGCCACTACGCCTACCTGAAAATATCCGAAGGCTGTAACCACAGCTGCAGCTTCTGCATCATCCCCAGCATGCGCGGCAAACTGGTCAGCCGCCCGATTGGCGATGTGCTGGGTGAAGCCGAGCGTCTGGCCAAGGCCGGCGTGAAAGAACTGCTGGTTATCTCCCAGGACACCAGCGCCTACGGCGTCGACATCAAATACCGCACCGGCTTCTGGAATGGCCGCCCGGTCAAATCACGCATGACCGAAATGTGTGAAGCCCTCAGCGAACTGGGCATCTGGGTACGCCTGCACTACGTTTACCCCTACCCGCACGTGGACGAGCTGATCCCGCTGATGGCCCAGGGCAAGATCCTGCCGTACCTGGACATCCCCTTCCAGCACGCCAGCCCGAAAGTCCTCAAGGCTATGAAACGCCCGGCCTTTGAAGACAAGACCCTGGCACGCATCAAGAAATGGCGTGAGATCTGCCCCGAGCTGACCATCCGCTCGACCTTTATCGTCGGCTTCCCCGGTGAAACCGAAGAAGACTTCCAGTACCTGCTCGACTGGCTGACCGAAGCCCAGCTCGACCGCGTCGGCTGCTTCAAATACTCCGCCGTCGACGGCGCCCCCGCCAACCTGCTGGCCGACTCAGTACCCGAAGAGGTCAAGGAAGAACGCTGGGAGCGCTTTATGGCCCACCAGCAAGTGATCAGCAGCGCCCGCCTGCTGCAGAAGATCGGTAGCGTGATTCAGGTCGTGATCGACGAAGTGGACGAAGACGGCCCCATCGGCCGCTCCATGGCTGACGCCCCGGAAATCGACGGCAACGTCTATATCGACACCGAACAGGATCTGCAACCCGGCGATATGATCACCGTCAGAGTCACCGACGCTGATGAATACGACCTCTGGGCGGAACAGATCTAACCAGTCGCCCCCTCCAAGCATGGCCGAGCCCCTCGGCCAGAGCACGCAACCATGGGAAGGCCGAGTTCCACCTCGGCCAGCAGCCTATCCCGCGGCACTCATCACGCCTCCATACACACCCTTGGCAATACCCCAAAACTACGGCAATATCAGTCCAAAGCAAGGATGACAGTCAGCCCCCCTCCCCCCAGGCATGGACGCCGGACATCCCTCTTGCACCAAATAATCCCAAACGGCTACACCCTGCGCGAAAACAACGTGCACAGGTGGGGCGGTAGCGTCTTCAAAAACAACCCAAGCGTTACATCCTGTCCAAGGGACTCGCCACTCCGCGAGCGTGGGCACCGACCACATGGGTATAGATCATTGTCGTATTCACATCGTTGTGCCCCAGCAACTCCTGAATACTGCGAATATCCGTTCCGGCTTTGAGCAAGTTGGTCGCAAAGCTATGACGAAAGGTATGACAGCTGGCTTTCTTGTGAATGGCCAGCTTGGACAAGGCAGCTGCCACAGAGCGACGCACCTGCTGCTCCCCAACATGGTGACGACGAACAATCTGGCTGCGCGGATCAACCGCCCGGTGCGGCGCGGGAAAAACATATTGCCACTGCGGGCTGGTGGGCGCTTTTGGATACTTCTTGGCCAATGCACCTGGCAGATAGACCGCCCCAAAGCCGTCCTGGATATCTCGCTGATGTAACGCCAGGGCCAGATCGATTTGTGTTCGCAAGGGCTCCAGCAAAGAATGCGGCAACAGAGTACGCCGCCACTTCTCGCCTTTGGCCTCGCGCACAAACAAACATTGCTCAGCAAAATCGACATCCTGAACACGCAAACGGACCGCTTCCATTACTCGCAAGCCTGAGCCGTACATAAGGCTAGCAACCAATTGATGAGCTCCATGCATAGCGCCAATGACCTGCATCGCTTCCTCATGGGAAAACACCACAGGCAACCGACGCCCCTTACTGGTCTTGCTGAATTGCAGGTCACCCAGGTCGCGCCCAAGGAATTGCCGATATAAATAAACCACCGCGTTGAGCGCGGTTTTCTGGGTGTTGATCGCCACGTTGCGCTCATTAGCCAGATAACTTAACCAGGCATCGACCTCCTCCGCCCCCATCGCCTCCGGATGGCGTCTTGAGTGGAAGCGAATAAAATCCAGTACCCACAGGCAATAGGTCTTTTCCGTACGATAAGCCAAGTGTTTAGCCCGCATATGCGCGCGAAAACGATCCATAAAGCGTACGGGGTGTGATGGGAGAGGAACCGGGATGTCATCCATAAACTGCCTCATTGCTGTATATACAACCAGCATTGACCAGCAAGCAGCACCGAGCAAGCATGAAAAACGATCGTTGTGACCGATATCTCAGAGCAATTGTGAAAAACGCTGATTTAGTATTGGATTTCAATAGGTTGAAGACGGAGCGGAAATCGGGGATATGAGGCGTAGTGATCGTTTTGTCAGATGGTTGGAAATCGATTTTTTGGCTGAGATCTATGTATGACGGGACTTCCGGGCAAGCTCGGGGTAAATTTCAAAAAGACAAAACGATCACCGACATATTGGTCGGTGTGACTCATATATAAATGTTATGTGTCATCGAGAATCGAATCATGAGTAGTTGGAAAACTCAAAAAGGAGACGAATGGTATTATGAAAGTGGCACCATTCGAGCCGTTGCTGACTTAAACTCAGTCGATTGTATTTTCGTAGTTAGAGATATCGTTTCCGCAAATGGGAAGGTCACTGAAAAGGCACTCTTGCGTTTTCTTAATGAAACTAAGAAATGCTTTTCTGATGCAGGCATATTTATTAAGCATCTCCGCCTAAATGCCGATCTAAAGGAAATGTTAACGTCCTTGCAGCGCCAGGGTTTAATCAATAGCCAAATATCGGATTCGCCACAACCATTAATAGAAGTCATTAGCTTGCAGCCAAAAAAGGGGTGGTCTTTGTGGTAGTCACACATAACAATACGTGTCAGTCGGACAGTTTTTTCCGTGGCTTTTTTTGTGCTGGCCGCTACGCTAGCACAAAAATCCACTCCAAAAACTGCCGCTGCACTCTGCGTTATGTGTCCTGAATTCAACACATAAGTGCAACGCTCACCCCTGTATACACTTCGTACGGCGTCTTCCATCCCAGGCGTTTGCGTGGGCGTAAATTGATCTGCGCTGCGACCTTACTTACCGACTCAACGGTCATCGTGCTGAAATCGGCTCCCTTGGGGAAGTACTGGCGCAACAGACCATTGGTGTTCTCATTGGTGCCGCGCTGCCAGGACGCATAAGGGTCGGCAAAGTAAACGCTACAGCCGCTTTTCAAGGCGATCCGTTCGTGCCCCGCAAACTCCTTGCCGTTGTCCAGCGTAAGCGTATGCACCTGGTGTCCTTTTAGTTGAAGATTAATGGCCCGCGTCACCTGGCGGCGCGTTCTGCGCTTGACCGGATAGGCGCTGAGATAGCCACTTTTCCGATCCACCTGCGTATTCCGGCGAACGTGACCGGTCATTCCGGTGATCGTGACCGATTTGCACACGGCCTTCACGCTGGAACGGGTTTTGTACTCTGAGCGGTCACGATGGGTCAATCGATACCGCGTTTTGAGCGTTAGCCTTTCTCAGTGATTCTCCCTTCAGATTGAGCCGGTGGGCGCCGTGCAGGAGCCGGTCCAGGATGGCGTCGGCGAGCGTGGCGGAGCCGATGTAGTCGTGCCAGTGTTCGGTGGGTAGCTGGCTGGCAATGAGCGTTGAGCCACGTCCATGACGGTCCTCGATCACCTCCATCAGATCCTGTCGTTGCTGGGCATTGACCTTCTGCATGCCCCAGTCATCCAGGATCAGCAGATCGGTTTTCAACAGCTGCGTCATCAGGCGGGCGTAGCTGCCATCGCCGTGGGCGATCCGCACTTGCTCGAACAGCCGTGGCACCCGCAAGTAGCGGACGGATAGCCCTTGGCGGCAGGCCTGGTTGCCCAGGGCGCAAGCCAGCCATGTCTTGCCACAGCCGGTGGGACCGGTGATACACAGATTCAGCGATTGACCGATCCAGTCACAGCTGGCCAGGCCTGCCATACGGGAACGTTCCAGCCCTCGCGGGTGGCGATAGTCGATGTCTTCGATGCAGGCCTGCACGCGCAAGCGAGCAGCCTTCAGTAGCCGGTCCAGCCGACGGTTCTCCCGGTGCAGCACTTCCCGGTCTACCAGCAGGGCCAGGCGCTCCTCGAACGCCAGGTCATGGGTTGCGGGCTGCGCCCGCTGCTGTTCCAAGGCGTCGCACATGCCCGTTAGCTTGAGGTGGCGCAGGGTGTTGAGTGTGTTGTGAGTCAGCATAGGTCTCTCCGGGATCAGTGGTAGTAATGCGGGCCGCGAACGTTGGTGTGCGCCGGCAGGTCGGTCAGGTCACGCTCATCGTCGGCCAGAGGCAGCGGGAACTGGTCCAGCCCCTGTTTCAGGATCGAGGTGATGCTCTGGTAGCTGGCCGAGTTGATCGACAGCGCCCGGGCACAGGCTTGTTCAAGGCGTTCACGGCTGTAGCGCCGACTGAGACTCAGCAATCCCAAACAAGCGCGGTAGCCATGCTCTGGATGAGGGCGGTCCTTGAGCTGGCTCTGCACCACCTCCAGCGTGCCGGGGCCGATGTCCTTGGCCCAGTTGAGGAAGCGCTGCGGCGACCAGTCCTTGTGGGCCTGATGCGCCTTGGGCATGTGTTCGGTCAGGGTTACGAAGCGGCTCTTCCCGTGGCGGGGATGTAATGCCACCCGCTGGCCCTTGTGCATGACTTCCAGGGCGGTATCCGTTAACCGTACGTCCAGAACCAGCCCCACCAAGGCGTGAGGTACGCTGTACAGGCGTTTGTCGACCTCGATGTGGTAGTCGATGCCTGGCCTGGCCTTGCGCCATTCGGCGTAGGTATAGGGCGCTACTGGCAGAGGCCGCAGTGCCGGTCGATCAAGTGCGTCGAACAGGCTCTGACGGCTCTCGGTTCGACCCTGGAACAGGCGCTGGTTCAAGGCTGGTAGCAACGCTGCAATGGCGGCATTGAGTTCGGCCAGGGAGAAGAACATCTGATGCCGTAAACGGGCCAGGATCCAGCGCTCGACCAACAGCACCGACGTCTCGGCCTTCGCCTTATCCTTGGGCTTGTAGGGCCGTGCTGGCAATACCGCCGTCTGGTAATGGCAGGCCAGCTCAGCATAGGTCTCGTTGATCGTCGGACTGTAGCGGTCCGCCTTGGTCACCGCCGCCTTGAGGTTATCCGGAACCAGCAGTTCCGGTACCCCGCCAAAGAACCTGAACATCCTTTGGTGGGAGGCGATCCAGTCTGGAAGGCTCTGGCTCCAGGTAGCCTCGGCGAAGGTGTAACTGGACGCGCCCAGCACTGCCACAAAGACCTGGGCCTTGCGCACCTCACCGGTAGAGCGGTCCACCACCGGCACAGTAGGGCCGCAGTAATCGATAAAGATCTTCTCGCCAGCCCGGTGGACCTGTCGCATGCTGCGGCGCTGCCGGCCACGCCAGAGCCGGTAGTGGTGGCAGTACTGGCTGTAGCGATACGCCTTGTCGCCGTGGCGTTCTACGTACTCGGCCCAGAGCAGTTGCAGGGTGACGCCCTTGGTCTTGAGCTCTTGATGAACCTGGAAGTAATCGGGCTCGGCAAAGCGTGACGGTGGCGCCTTGGCCGGGAACAGCAGCGCGTACAGCCGAACCTCGTCCAGGTCCTTCGGCAGTGGCCAGGTAACGCCCTGGACCTGGGCCAGGCTGACGTACTTGCCGACGACGCCCTTGGAGAGTCCGCAGGCACGAGCAATGCGCTCGTGACTGAGACCGGCTTCGTATTTGAGGCGCAAGACCTCGGTGATCTGTCGCATGGAAATCCTCGCAGCCGGCATCCGCTCTTCCTCGTGGAAAAAGGAAGCGGTATGCGCGATTAAGTTGAAGAATTCCAGTGTGTTGGCAGTGATTCCGGGGGAACGTGACCGACGATTCCGGCATCGTGACCGGTGATTCCGGGATATCACCCAAAATCGGTCACGATAAAACGGAATGAGCGGTCACGTTAGCCCGGAACAGGCGGTCACGTTCAAACGGAATGGGCGGTCACGATGGGCCGGAATATGCACCACCAACGTGACCAAGTTACTGCCCTTGCCATGCACAGTGTCGCCTTCCCAGTCGCCGATTCGTTCACGGGTTGCAGCCTCAGAAGGACGCTCGCTGATAGATACCCGATTTCGAAGCTGACCCCGCCTGTCATGGCTCCCGTAGCGTTTCCGGTAGAGCCTGCGGCGCTGCCGCAGATGCAGGTAGAGCTCCCCACCATGGCGTTTGTCGGTATCGATAAAACGGTATATCCATTCATGGCTGACCACATGATCGGAGCCTTCAAGCCGAAGGCGGTTGGCTATTTGCTCAGGGCTGAACTTCATCTCCAGCCAGACCGGCAAAAGTGCTGTTAACCACGCTCTGGGCTTACAGTACTTGCGTGCATTGGTGCGCCGGTCATCGCATTGGCCGCCAGCTTGCGCCGCTTCGTAACGGCCTCGAGAGCTATTCCGTCTAACCTCCCGACTGACTGTCGATGTATGGACGCCAATCTGTTTGGCAACGCCTGACAGGGACATGCCTGAAGCCAATCCGGCTTCAATCTGGTAACGTTGGCTCTGAGTCAGTTGCCGGTAATGTGCATTCATATGCGCTTGAATCCTTCGGTGTGAGAGCCTGGATTGTACCGGTAGCTGGCTCTCTGCCTATCGTTTCAAGCGTTGCACTTATTCTATGAATTCAGGTGTAAAGGAACTACCATGAAAATAGATCTAGAATACCTTGCCTCAATCTTTAATGTTTTTATAAATTCGGATAAAGCGCATATAAATATTTCCGAGTTACAAGAAGCGGGAATAGCACTAGAAGGCGAACGAGGAAAATTCAATGAGAAACTTGTTTTCCACATACAAATTGCAATAGACAGCCAATTAATAGCCACTAAGGCTGGCCCTGCTTATTCTATTAAAGATATTGGGATGCACGAAACCTTAAGTGGCTCATCAACACTCATCGCACTACCAGTTAGGCTTACTCAAAAAGGCCATGACTTTGCTTGCGCCCTACATAATAAGGACGTGCTAATTAGACTTAAGAGTGAGTTTAAAGACGCCCCTTTCAAAGTCATATTTGATGGAGGTCAAAGGTTGCTAGAGCATTTCATGACAAAAAAACTTGACGACTTACTGGAATAAAATATTAACCTCGTTGATGCCATTCATGAGCATTCAAAAACCACGTGTAGAAACAGAGCAGGGAATTTATTCCTCCATCTTGAGTGGCAAACACATAACAACTGGTTCAAACCGCTCGCTTCGCTCGCTGGGACGGGCTAAAGCCCGCCCCTTAACCAAACGTTATGCGTAAACAAGGAAGGAGTCAGCATGGCAAATAGTTGGAACATTCCAAGCTGGCTTGAAAAAGAAGTCCGCGCACGGGACAAGAGCTGCGTTTATTGCGGCACTGCTTTTACAACCGCTAAGATTTCGAAGAAAACTTGCGCTAGCTGGGAGCACATCATAAATGACGCGAAGATCATAACCAGAGAAAACATTGCTCTATGCTGCTGTTCATGCAACGCAAGCAAAGGACAGAAACGACTATCAGAATGGCTTCTTTCAAAATACTGTGTTGATCGTCAAATTACGCGTGAATCAGTAGCACCAATAATCCAGCAGGCATTAGCCAACGGTCTTTAACAACCGCATAACAATAGGTTCAAACCGTTCGCTGCGCTCACTGGGACGGGCTAAAGCCCGCCCCTTAACCAAACGTTATGTTTCCTAATTTGAACAGTGAAGATTATGGATAGTCTCTTTTCGTGTAATCCTGATTGTAGTATTGAAAACTTAATGGCTCTTGATTGGCTAGCTGTATTAGGTTTTTTCCTTGTTATCTATCTAGTTTCTACTGTATGGAGAAAATGGGCTTTTAGCCGGAACAAATACCCAGAAACTTCAATCAAGTGGCATGTGCCCAGATTTATTTATATCGCTACAGTCTTTTCGCTAGTATCAATGCCTACTGCTTGGTGGCTGTTTGGTTATACTGGCGCTAAAATATTCGGGCAATTTATACTTCCAGAGTCTGTACTTGTTCTATACATACTATGGGCATTAGGTCCCGATAAACATAACAAGTCACTGAAAAGTGACGCTAAAAAACGCTCACTTTAGTGGAGCGTTAGACACCATGAAACGAAAAACCACAATACTTCGATTACTCAATGTCACGCTGACTGTTTTATTTTCATTCTGTTTAGCTGCGGTGATCACAATTATTCCAAGCCTGATCGGCTTTGGTTGGCCCTATTCATCTTCAGTTGGCAGTATCTTGGCTATCTTTTCATGGACATTTGGCTTAATCGCTTGGGTCATACTAATCACCATGGGTGTTGCTTGGGCCTTTGAAAAGAGACTTCATAAGTCAGTTCCAATTACCGGAACAGTAATCGGTACTATAAGTGTTTTGCCATGGATACCAGCCCCCCTCTGGCAGGATAGTTGTCACCCTCTGATTTCAACCAGATAGGCGGCAAGGAAAGTATCGTGGCCCGTTATTCCGAAGAACGCAAAGAAGCCGTAATGTGCAAGCTGTTGCCTCCCTACAATATGACTGTGGCCGAGTTGGCTCGGCAGGAAGGCATCTCCGAGCCGACCCTTTATACTTGGCGTAACAAAGCCAAATCAGAAGGACGCCCCGTGCCCGGTCGCAAAGCCACATCCGAGCAATGGTCAGCTGAAGCCAAGCTCGCAACTGTCATCGAAACCGCACCCTTTTCTGAGGCGGAGCTCAGCCAATATTGCCGGGAGAAGGGCCTGTACCCTGACCAGGTAAAGCAGTGGAAAGCGGAGTCCTTGCAGGGCTTCCAGCGCAGTGCCGAACAGGAAAAGGCCATCCGCCAGCAAGCCCGTAGCGACAAGCAGGAAATCAAGCAGTTACGCCGGGAGCTACGGCACAAGGAGAAAGCTCTGGCTGAAGCCGCTGCCTTGTTGGTGCTGAGAAAAAAGCTCAATGCGCTCTGGGATCAGGACAGCAACGAGGACGAATGACCTCAAACCCAGAGCGCCAGACCATCGTCAGTCTGATCCAGCAAGCGAACCGTGACGGTGCCCGCTTGGCCAAGGCCTGTGCTGAAGCGGGTATCTGTTTGCGCACCTACCGTCGCTGGTATCGCAACGGTGCTGTGCAAACCGACAAGCGCCCCACCGCTATAAGAACGGCTCCAGCCAACAAGCTGACGACAGCGGAGCAGGAGCAGATTATCGAGCTGTGCAACAGCCCGGCCTACAGCCAGCTGCCACCGAGCCAGATCGTCCCTGACCTGTTAGACAAGGGTGTGTATGTCGCGTCAGAGTCCACCTTCTACCGCGTACTCAAGGAGGCAGGCCAACTGCATCATCGCGGACGGTCACTGGCACCCAAACGCAGTCCGGCGCCAACAACTCACAAAGCCAGCGGCCCCTGTGAGGTCTGGTGCTGGGACATTACCTACTGCCCGAGTATTGTCCGCGGCCAGTTCTACTATCTGTACATGTTTGAAGATCTCTACAGCCGCAAGATCGTCGGTTACGAGGTTCATGAAGCCGAGAGTGGCGAGTATGCCGCCCAGCTTCTGCAACGTAGCCAGCTGCGAGAACAGTGCCTGCACAAGCCGCTGGTGCTGCACTCGGATAACGGTGCGCCAATGAAAGCGCAAACCATGAAGGCGAAACTGGAAGAGTTGGGCGTGCTGCCCTCGTACAGTCGCCCCCGTGTGAGCAACGACAACGCCTTCGCTGAATCCTTGTTCCGAGTGCTGAAGTACCGCCCCCATTGGCCTTCCCATGGGTTTAAATCGCTGGATGAAGCCCGGCTATGGGTAGACCGGTTCGTTCGCTGGTATAACACTGAGCACCGTCACAGCAAACTGCGCTTCGTGACACCGGAGCAACGCCACAATGGCGAAGACGCTGTGCTGCTGGAGCAACGCAGACGGGTACTGGAGAAGGCCAAGCAAAGCGCACCATCACGCTGGGGTCAACGCCCCGTGAGAAACTGTGAGCCTGTTGGACCGACGACACTGAACCCGGAAAAAGAGCCGACTATGCAGCAAGCGGCATAGCAGTCGCTTTTGTCGGACAATTTCTCCACCGCTTCGCGGCTACAAAATTGCCGCAAAGCTCTGCGTTAATTTTTTTGCGGCATCCTCCCCGACTATGCTGTAATGCACTGTAGTCACCAACGTGAGTGAGGGTATAGACATGAGCGTCACTACAGTTCGCCTCCAGGCCGAAGTTGAACAGCATCTGGAAGCAATCGCCAGCAGGCTCCACCGAAGCAAAGGCTGGGTTATAAACCAGGCGCTTTCCGAATACATCGAAAAACAGCGGCTTGAGCAGGAGCGTTGGCAGCAAACGCTGGAGGCAATGGAATCGGCTGCCCAAGGAAAGGTAGTTGATGCTAGCGAGGTCCATGGTTGGCTGAATAGTTGGGGAACTGAAAATGAGCAGGATGCGCCGAGGTCAGGTAAGTGAAACTGGTTTACACGGACGAAGCCATTGAAGATTTGAAGCGCCTCAGGGAGTTTATCGCGGTTCACAATCCTTCTGCGGCAGGCAGGATTGCTACAGAACTGGTTAGCAAAATCGAATTACTACCAGACTTCCCCGGAATGGGAACACCGGTTGAAATGGCACCGGTGCCTGATTCCATCCGCGACATGGTTTTTGGCAAGTATGTTGTTCGCTATTCAGTACATGTGAGCGCCATCATCATTTTACGGGTATGGCATGAGTTGGAAGGTGAACGGTAGCAATTTAACCAGCCGCTGTTGCCGGACAATTTTTCCACCGCTGCGCGGTTCCAAAATTGCCGCAAAGCTTCGCGTTATGTGTACAGAAGTTCCAGCTTGGAGATCGGTAATGGAAGATGATTTTGAACTCGAGATGAGCCCTCTCTGCCAGAAAGTGACCGCTGACGGCAAAACCGTCGAAGTGGAAATTTACCGTGGCGACAAAGGTGGCTGGCTTTTAGAAGTGGTGGATGAGTTTGGAACGTCCACGGTATGGGACGACGAATTCGATACAGATCGCGCAGCCTTGGAAGAAGTACAGGCCACTATCAGGGATGAAGGTATCGATGCTTTAATCGGGATTGACTCATAGGCCTCGGTGAACGGGACCACATCACCGCCGCTCCGCGGCTACAAATCGGCACACGTGCCGAGCGTGATGCTTCTTGACCGCACCTGTTAACTGGTGCTATTGATGACACCAAGTCGTTGGCTAGGTATTCACTATGCAAGTGAAATTTTCCGAGGATGTCGTTCCTCTGTCAGACCTTAAAATCAATCCCGGAAAGGTGGTTGGTCGTACGCAGGATACGCATCGCCCGATCCTGCTTACCAGTCGTGGCCGTGGCGTAGCGGTGGTGCAGGGGCTCGAGGATTATGAGAGAACTGCCGAGGAATTGCGGTTTGTAAAGGCGGTGGCGCAGGGGCTTATGGATGCCCGCGAGGGCAGCACCGTATCGTTGGAGGACGCCAAGAAAACGTTGGGCATCAAGTAAATGGAATTGCGCATCGCACAGTCTGCTCTTGAGGACCTACAGGCGATTCAGGAGTATTGCAAAGAGCAGGATGTGCCACCTATCGGTGATGATTTCGTGGCTGCTATCCTGGAGCAAAGCGAAATGCTCCAACTCCACCCTGATGCTGGCCGAGTTGTTCCTGAATTCGACCTGGATCATATTCGCGAATTGATTCACGCGCCATTTCGAGTTGTCTATCTCAGGCAAGCTAAAGAGGTCGTGCTCATACGCGTCTGGCGAAGTGAGAGGCAGCTGGAATTACCAGCTAACGCAACATAACAAGGCCCTGCCCCGGATGCCAAAACCTCCGCTTTGCTGCGGTTCTGTTACCGGTGATGGCGGGCGTTAAATCACCGAGTTACCCACAAACGGTAGACACCTTCTGTGGTTAGATAGCCCTAGCTGTTCGCAGGGAAGCAATTCGTCGATCGGAGCAGCCAGGCAACACAGTAGCGTCCAATAACGCCCCTCTGTGCTTCGACTGCAGCGCAATCTAGCTTCCGCTTGCGCTGCCAGCGATAACCCCAGCAATACTTGCCAAGCATCGATTTCAGTACTTAACTAGCGTTTGGGCTTGCCGATTTTTAATTGTTGTTTAGCGCAATAGGCATGTAATGGATTACAAAAGCTATGAGTGGCGGATTGCCCTCAGTCTGGTCATGTTGCTTATTCTCATTCAGGTAGCCGGCTTTATTGCTGTTCAGCGATCCAACCGTGCCATTGCAATGAGCGTGGTAGAGAACGAGCTACGCACGGCTAGCCTGGTGGTGCTACGCGTTATCAATCTGCGCCATCAGCAATTAGTGCAATCCGCATCGGTGTTAGCCAGCGACTTCGGGTTGCGCGATACACTGTCTGATGGTGATCTGCAGACCATCGAGTCCATGTTGCACAACCACGGCAAGCGCATTGGCGCGGCGTTAGGGCTGCAGGCACCCTATTCTTCCTAAACCGCGTATTTGTCTTTCATCAAGTAGGCGTAGGCCGTATTGAAGGCAACCTCCTGATAGATCTTGAGGTCTGTTTCGGCGTAATCGATCTGGATCGGGTTGCGCTTGAGTGATTCCTTGATATCGGTCGTGGACAGGATGACCACATCCAGATCGCTGATCAGTTCAATGGCCGCTTCCAGCTTGAAACCCACGGCGCCGCCGGCAAATTTACCCTTCATCGGGCGCTGTCGAATCACCACCCTCTCCACCTGATAATCCTCCATCAACTTGGCAAAGGTCTGCTGAAAATAGCGCAGATCACGGGTGCTGTTGATGTCTTTCAACGTCAGCCGCCTGGAGCGACAGTCGGGCAGCTCGAAAATATCGTCCGCCAACGACAACAAACACACATTCACATCATTACTGTTGATTTCAACACCACACACTTTCATAGAGCACCCGATTTGGCTAGATCAGCGCATTGTAGCGCAGAATTCCTGGGCATTTGGCGATTGAACCGAAATCGCCCAGCAACGAAGCGTGACCATGTCGAAAACCTGGTGGCCGTTCTTGAGTGCCCGTTCTTTACTGACTAAGATGGTCGCCTTTATTTCAGATCAGGATTGCCGCATGACCGACACTACATCGCTACCGCCGTTACTGGACCGGCTTTCGAGCAACCCGCGCAGCCCACATTATGTGGAAGCCATCTTTGAACATGACGTTGGCATCCGGTTGAACGGCAAGGAGCGCACCAATGTCGAGGAGTACTGCATTAGCGAGGGTTGGGTAAAAATGCCGTCTCCGAAGGCAAAAGACCGCCGCGGGCAGCCACTGCTGATCACCTTCAAGGGCGAAGTTGAAGCCTTTTACAGATAAGTAGAACCAACACACGGATTGATTCTGAAGACGTTTGGCTTATCTGATACCAGGAATTGCAACTTGACCAACAACGATATTCTGCGCCGCGTACGTTATACCTTTGACCTGAAAGACAGCACCGTAATCGACATACTCGCCTTGGCGGATACCGAGGTGACCGCAGAGCAGGTCGCTGGCTGGTTGAAGAGAGAGGACGACGACGGCTTTGTGAAGATGAAAGACGTTGATATGGTCGCTTTTCTAAATGGCTTTATTATCTTCAAGCGCGGCAAGCGTGAAGGCGTTCAACCGCCACAGGAAACGCGCCTGAACAACAACATGGTATTGCAGAAATTGCGCATCGCGCTGAATTTGCAGGCCGAAGGCGTTTTGCAGCTGTTGGAACTGGCCGACTTCCGTTTGAGCAAGCACGAGTTAAGCGCTTTTTTCCGCAAGCCCGGCAACAAGAATTACCGGGAATGCAAAGACCAGATCCTGCGCAAGTTTTTGCTCGGCATGCAGCTGCAAACACGACCCGGCGAGACTGATCCCGAGTTGGATTGACTGGCACCTTCAGCCGTTTTTCATCTGCTATTGGATAAATGCGCGCTGCGCTTGAGACGCTAGTCGTTTCTGGCGTCGGCGCCGTGCACTGCAGCACCACTTCTAGCCGCCTGCATCACACGCCATGCCGACCAGGAATAGAGCGCCAACGCCAGCCAGATCAGGCTAAAGCTGGCGAGCTGCACGGCGCTGATGCTTTCCTTGAATACAAATACCGCGATCAGAAATTGCATGCTGGGGTTGATGTACATCAGAAACCCCACCGTTGCCAGGCGCAGGCGTCGCGCGGCGCCGGCGAAGGCCAGCAGCGGAATGGCGGTAACCACCCCGCTGGCAGTCAGCAGCAACAGGGTGCGGGTATCCCGAATGAAATGCGACAGCTCGGCCTGCACCAGCCAGCTCACGGCCAGCAGGGCCAGCGGTAACATCAGCAGGGTTTCCACAAACAGGCCGGATAAGCCATCGAGCAGTATCTGTTTGCGCAGCAAGCCGTAGGTCCCGAAGCTCAGTGCCAGTATCAGCGCGATCCAGGGCATGGTGCCGAGCAGTATGAGTTGCACCAGAATGCCTGCGCCGGCGAGCAGCACCGCCACACCCTGCAGCCGCGCCATGCGCTCGCGCAGAATCAGCATGCCCAAGGCGACGTTGATCAGCGGGGTGAGAAAGTAGCCGAGGCTGGCCTGGAGTACGTGGTGAGTCTCCACCGAGTAGATATACACGCCCCAGTTCAGCGCGATCAGCACCGCACAGCCAAGCACCCTGCCCAATCGCCCTGGATGGGCCAATGCATCCCTGACGGGCGCCCAGCGACGCATCAGGGTGATGACCAGCGCAAGAAACACGCAGGACCAGATAATCCGGTGAATCAGCACCTCGTAAGCGGGCACGCCCTGAAACAGCGCAAAGAACAGCGGAAAGCAGCCCCACATCATGTAGGCGCTGACGCCGTAGGCGATGCCTTGACTGTTCTCGGTAAGTTTTGCGGCCATGGGGTGCTCTGCTGGGTTAAGTGCCGGGGCGACAAGTCTACCGGGCAAGATCATGACATTCACCACACAAAGCAGGATAATGGCGCGATACAGCCCGCGTAGCTCCCCTTCCTGAAATCGGCGTCTTCTTAATGGAAATCAAGGTCAACTATCTCGACAACCTCCGTGTGGAGGCTAAGTTCGATGACTTCAGCGTCATCTCTGATCAGCCCATTCGCTACAAGGGCGATGGTTCTGCGCCGGGGCCCTTTGATTACTTTCTGGCGTCCTCTGCGCTGTGCGCCGCCTACTTTGTGAAGGTGTACTGCAATACAAGGGATATTCCGACCGATAACATTCGCCTGTCACAGAACAACATCGTTGACCCGGAAAACCGTTACAACCAGATCTTCAAGATCCAGGTCGAGTTGCCGGACGATATTTCCGACAAGGACCGCCAGGGCATTCTGCGCGCAATTGATCGTTGCACGGTAAAGAAGGTGGTGCAGGCCGGCCCCGAGTTTCAGATCGAAACCGTGGCCAATATCGATGAAGATGTCCAGGCGCTGCTGATGGGTAATACCGCAGGCGCAGGCAGCACCTGGATCGAAGGCAAGGACCTGCCACTTGAGCAGACCATCGCCAATATGAGCGGCACCCTGGCCAGCCTGGGCATGAAGATCGAGATCGCTTCCTGGCGCAATATTGTGCCGCATGTATGGTCGTTGCATATTCGTGATGCGGCCTCCCCGATGTGCTTTACCAACGGCAAGGGCTCAACCAAGGAAAGCGCTCTGTGCTCGGCGCTGGGCGAGTTTATCGAGCGGCTGAGCTGCAACTTTTTCTATAACGATCAATACTTCGGCCAGGAAATCGCCAACAGCGACTTCGTTCACTACCCCAACGAAAAATGGTTCAAGCCCGGGCTGGACGACGCACTCCCGGCGGGAATTCTGGATGACTACAGCCGGGCGATCTATGACCCGGAAGACGAGCTGCGCGGCTCGCACCTGATCGACACCAACGCCGGCAATGTCGCCCGCGGCATCGTCGCCCTGCCCTTCGTGCGCCATTCCGATGGCGAGACGGTGTACTTTCCCTCCAACCTGATCGAAAACCTGTTTCTGAGCAATGGCATGAGCGCGGGCAATACCTTGCCCGAAGCCCAGGTGCAGTGCCTGTCGGAAATATTCGAGCGGGCGGTGAAGAAGCAGATCATCGAAGAAGAGATCGCCCTGCCGGACGTTCCCATGGCGGTTCTGGAACAGTACCCGGAACTGCTGGAGGGCATCCGCGCCCTGGAGGCCGAGGGCTTTCCGGTGCTGGTCAAGGATGCCTCCCTGGGTGGCCAGTTCCCGGTGATGTGCGTGACGCTGATGAACCCGAAAACCGGCGGGGTGTTTGCCTCATTTGGTGCCCACCCCAGCGCCAAGGTGGCGATGGAGCGCAGCCTGACCGAGCTGTTGCAGGGCCGCAGTTTCGAGGGTTTGAACGATCTGCCGCCGCCCACGTTCAACTCTCAGGCGGTGACCGAGCCTAACAACTTCGTCGAGCACTTTATTGACTCTTCGGGCGTGGTTTCCTGGCGATTTTTCAGTGCCAAGGCAGACGTGGACTATGCCGAGTGGGATTTCTCCGGCACCAACGAGGAAGAAGCCGCGACACTGTTCGGCATTCTCGAGGAGATGGAGCTGGAGGTATATATGGCCGTGCACGAGGATCTGGGCGCGCCGGTCTGCCGTATTCTGGTGCCGGGCTACTCCGAAGTGTACCCAGTGGAAGATCTGATCTGGGACAACACCAACAAGGCGCTGGATTACCGCGAAGACATTCTCAATCTGCACGCCCTTGATGACGAGCAACTGGCTGACCTTGGCGAGCGCCTGGAAGAAAGCCAGATTGATGAGCATATGGATATCATCACGCTGATTGGCGTGGAGTTTGATGAAAACACCGTATGGGGCAAGCTGACCATTCTCGAGCTCAAGCTGCTGATCAACCTGGCGCTGCAGCAGCATGAGGAAGCCCTGGAGCGGGTCGAGATGTTTTTGCAGTACAACGACAACACCGTTGAGCGCGGGCTGTTCTATCAGGCGGTGCGCGCGGTGCTGGAAGTGCTGCTGGACGACGAACTGGAGCTGGAAGACTACCTGCCCAACTTTGGCCGCATGTTCGGCGAGGCTCGCATTGCTGCTGTGGTGGGCACCGTGAACGGCGATGTGCGCTTCCATGGCCTGACACCCACCAATATGCAGCTGGAAGGCCTGGACAAGCACCAGCGCCTGATCGACAGCTACAAAAAACTGCACGCACACCGCGCCGCTAGCGCCCAGGGCTGAGCAACCACCTTCTGCAGAGCACTCCGTTGTATTCAGGCCAGAAAGGCGCCCACCCGGCGGAGCCGGGGCCGGCGCTTTTGCAGTAGCTCGCATTCGCTCCTTGAACGCACAATGCAACCAGCATATGATCCGTATACGTTTCGTATACGGGATCTGTCATGGGTATTGTCAAGATAAGTGATGAGTTGCACGAAGACATTCGCAAAGCCAGTTCAGTGATGGTCCGTTCCATCAATGCTCAAGCTGAGTTCTGGATGAAAGTCGGCATGCTGGCGGAGGCCAATCCAAGCATGTCTTTCTCGGAAATCATGCGCGAACAGATGCAGCAGGCCGATGTGCAGGTGAGGCAGGCTGTTCGTGGCTAAGATCATACTCAAGAATCCCCAAGAGCTGGCGCTCATGCGCGAGGCCGGCCGGCTGTTGGCATCGGTTTTCGCCTATCTGGACGGCCAGGTCAAAATGGGCCTGTCGACCATGCAGATCAACGATATGGCTGAGCGCTTTATTGTTGACCAGCTCGGTGCGCGGCCTGCCAGCAAAGGGCAGTACGGGTACCAGTACGTATTGAATTCGTCAGTCAATCACGTGGTATGCCACGGCGTCCCAGCCGATACCCAAGTACTGAAGTCTGGCGATATCGTCAATCTGGATATCACTCTGGAGCGCGGCGGTTTTATTGCCGATTCCAGCAAGATGTATTTGTTGGGAAACGTAGCCCCCTTGGCCAAACGCCTGGTCGACAAGACCTACGACGCGATGTGGCAAGGCATTCGCTTGGTCAAGCCGGGCGCGACCCTGGGTGATGTCGGTCACGCGATTCAGCAGTACGCAGAGAAACATGGCTACTCAGTGGTGCGCGAGTACTGCGGCCATGGTATTGGCCGTGAAATGCACGAGGAGCCACAGGTGCTGCATTTTGGGCAACGCGGCAAAGGGCTGGTACTTCAGGAAGGCATGACCTTTACCATCGAGCCGATGATCAATCAGGGCAAGGCAAAGGTTAAAACCAAAAAAGACGGCTGGACTGTGGTGACCAGTGACAAGAAGCTGTCTGCCCAATGGGAGCACACCATTGCGGTGACTGCAGACGGCTATGAAGTGCTGACGCTGCGCGATGAAGAGCGTGAAGCAATGGTCAAGATCGCCGGATGATCATCGACTGAAATATGCAAAAGGCCGCCTTCTCAGGCGGCCTTTTGCTTTTCATGCTGAACAATAAGGATCAGTCGACATAATCCTTGAAGTGTACCGAGATGGTCCGGATCTGATTGGATGGCCAGTTGGGTACATTGACCACCTGCTTGCTGTCGCTGCCATTCTCCCCACGCGGGGTCAGCTCCAGGCTGATCACACCGTTAGGGCCGCCTGCTGCAGGGAGGTACATATCCAGCCCGGAGATAAACGGAATGGTATTGAGTACCGGATCCGGCCGGCTGAAATTGCTGACGCCGTCAGCACCGCGGTCATGAAGGAACAGCGAACTCAGACGCTTGAGCAAGGGTGCGGTCTGCAGGGTGATCACATTGGTGCCATTGACCTCCAGCACGTCGCTACCCTCCTCCAGATAACCCCAGAACTCCTTGTCGCGGCTGATACCGATGTTGCTGTGGTTGGCGCTACGTGTGAGCAGTGCACCTACACCGCCACCGGGCAGCGACGTATTCAAGCGCATGTTGTAACTGTCGGACGTCAGCGGCTCGCGGTAAAAGTAATGATCGTTACCAGTGCCGGGCCGTACCAACGCAAACTCGTAACTGCCGCCCTTGTTCAAACGCGCAGGGCCCCAGCTGCCAGAACTGTCCAGCAGCGCCTGGTAGGCAGGTGTATCAGTCAGGCGTGCGCCAGTGTCAGGGCTGATTTCAGTGATGCGCAGCTCCGCACCTTCAGCACCGATATTGCGCGGGAAGATATTTGCCCGACCTGCAACCCAGACATCCGGCCCTTCTGCCTGCGGTACCTGGGTGCTGGTAGGCGCTTTGGCATTGAAGAACTCATACATGCGCTTGAAGGAACTGGCTGAGGTTGCGACCTCGATATGCCCTTCTGGCGCATCTTCAGGTGGATAGACGTTTTCAGCCCCTACCACTTCACGGTCGACATACTGGCCCCAAAGCGCCAGTGTGCGCACGCCACCCGGCTGGCTGCCTGCCGCCGTGCCGTCAATACTGACGTAATTGGCCACCTTGGCCGCGCGCTGCGGATCGCTCAGATAGGTCAGGCTGACCCGAGTGCCGTTGGAGTGGCCCATCAGATCGACCTGGTCTGCCCCTGAAATAGCCAGCAATTGATCAATGATCGCATCGATGCCAGCGTTACGCGCAGCCGTGAGCGAAAGGTACTCTTCGCCATCAATCGACGAGGTGTCATATTCGAAATTGGCCAGGTAATCACGCGGATAGCCGTTGGCGATAAAGCGCTGGGCCTGTGATTCAAACTGGGACGCCGAGCCAGCACCACCATGGATAAACACCACTGGGCGCAGGTTGTAGTTGATGTCACGGCCGTCCAATACGTCGAGTGAATCCTGCAAATGCTGCCAGGCTTGCAGGTTGCTGCGGATCACCCGCTCTCTGCCGCTGGCGTTCTCGGCAAAGACGTCAGCATCATTCAAGGCGGCCAGTAGTATGGCCAGGTTGCTTTCAAACTGCTGAGTATCGGCAAAGTCCACACTGGTGCCGGGGTTATCGGCCAGGAACTGGTTGATCTGATCAATGATCGCATCGGTCAATTGAATGCCGTTATTGAGATTGCCGTCGGCATCCAGGCTTTGCAGCAGGCGGGAGATATTCAGTACCGCTGGATCCGCAGAGTCTTTTGCGTCAGCGACCAGGCTGGTGGGCGTCATGACGCTGTCACCCACGCCCTCACCCAGTTTCAGGTCACCCAGATGAAAGCTGACGACGTCACCCTCACGATACTCGAAGGTGCCGGACGCGTCGGTTTCACCCTGCAGGCTACCTGCCGCATACCGCAGGCCCTCGACCGGGCTGTCAACAAAAGTGCCCTGCTGAACTGCAGCTGAGCCATCGGAACCCGAACTGGAGCCGGAGCCAGAGAAACAACCGGCATTGATTGCCACGGCCAGGCCCAGCAAAGGGAGGCCTGCCATGCGCCAGGCACGGCGGGTATAGGGGCGTTGGAGAGTCATAATTTGCCTCGTATTGGATTTATTATCAGACTACAAACCGGAGTTACGGCTTGCATGAGAGACAGAATACGAAATTAGTACGCACGAAAATAGAACACCCACGACTTGTGAATGATCGTTCGTTCATTTTTCTTATAACCCATATGGGCTAGGCGTGGATGCGCGCCTCTATTCAATTCCGACAGACGTAATGGCTGTGAGAAGCCCTGGCCGCATGAGGCTGTTGGGCGGTAGTAGTACGGCGAAGCCTGAGCGGGTCGAAGACCTACCCAGGCAGTACAGGGCGTGGTTAGCGCGCAGATCTAGTCATGCACATCCATGAACCGCCCTGCCCAGGCGCGGTTCTCTTCCAGCGTTGAATACTTGGTAGCCAGCTCAGAGGCGTTCAAGGTGCCTTCTTCAATGCCACGCTGCTCTCGCAGACAGTCGTAAGTGGCCTTGATCGCGGCGAAGTAGGCAGCGTGGCCATTGACCACAATGCGCACCCCGTTGGCTGCCAGGCGTTCACGGTCGCGCAATGCGGGATTATCGTAGGCCACCAGCATCAGCGGGATGCTCACATGCTGGCTGATTTCCTCGAGGTGATCAAAATCACGGATGCCAACCACACAAATGCCATCGGCTCCGGCAGCCTGATAGGCCTTGACCCGCGTGATGGTGTCTTGGGTACTGAGCTGGCCGGCATTGGTGCGAGCAAAGATCGACATGACTGGATCAATGCGCGCGTCCAGTGCGGCTTCAATCTTGCCGACGGCCTCTTCGAGCGAAATCAGATCCGTGGACTTGTGCCCGTATTTGGCCGGCAGCAAGGTATCTTCGATCGTCAAGGCAGCGACCCCTGCCCGCTCAAGCTCGGTCACGGTACGCATGACGTTGAGCGCGTTGCCGTAGCCGTGATCGGCGTCGGCGATGATCGGTAAGCGCGCGACGCGTCCAATACGGGTGGCCTGCTCGGTAAATTCGCTCAGGGTGATCAAGGCGAAATCGGGCGCGGCGAGTACTTGCAGCGAGGCGACAGAGCCGCCAAGAATGCCCACTTCGAAGCCGATGTCAGCGGCAATGCGCGCGGACATGGGGTCAAAGGTAGACGCCGTGTAGTAGCAGCGATTGCTACCCATCAATGCGCGTAAATCCTTGCGAAGATCATGCTGGGACGGCGTTGCCATACCTCTACTCCTGGAAAAAGGTCATGTGCTGGGATGCGGTAAAATTTAATAAGCCGAGATTACACCAACTGCCTTGCTGCTCCCTTTCACCGCAAAATCCGGTAACCCTTCACACTTTACTCTTTTGGCTTCTGGGAACGGGTTAGATTCTGTACCGGGTATGTTTAAACTGCAGAATCGCTGAGCTGCGATCCCTGCGCAGCGACCCCGACAAACGCAACGACAAGGATGTCCTATGCGCACTGTGCATTTCATTTCGACTTTGGTCTTGCTGCTACTGGCTTCGGCTTCAGTTACGGCCGAGCGCACGCCCCATCAACCCATGCTCGCAAGCGTGTATTCAGACGAAGTACACACCGCCACACGGATTAGCGAATACTGGGTCAGTGAAAAGCTCGACGGTGTGCGTGGCCATTGGGATGGCCAGCAGCTCTGGACGCGGGGCGGCTATCCGATTGCCACTCCCGACTGGTTCACCGAAGGCTGGCCTGGCATGAGCATGGATGGCGAGCTGTGGACAGCCCGCGAGCAGTTCGACAGCCTGAGCGGGATTGTGCGCAGTGCCAACGCGCCCGACAGCGACTGGCGCAGGGTGAGCTTCAGAGTCTTTGATCTGCCTGGTCATGGCGGAGCTTTCACAGAACGCGTCGAGATCATGCGGAGCTTCAGCAATTTGGGTATCGCCTGGCTGCAGCCAGTAGAGCAGTTTCGAGTAGCGGATGTTGCCGAACTTGATCAGCATTTGCACAAACTGGTCGCCGCTGGCGCCGAAGGTTTGATGCTGCATCATGAGGCAGCAGTCTACCGCTCAGGGCGAACTCAGGACCTGCTCAAATACAAACTTCATGACGATGACGAGGCGCGTGTCATCGGCTACACCGACGGCAAGGGTAAGTACGCAGGGCTGGTCGGGGCATTGATAGTCGAACATGAGGATGGCCGGCGCTTTCGGCTGGGCAGCGGCCTGAGTGATGCTGACCGCGCCAATCCGCCGCCGATGGGTAGCTGGGTCACTTACCGGTATAACGGGCTGACTTCCACTGGGCTGCCGCGTTTCGCCCGCTTTATGCGCATCCGAGCCGATGTTGCGGAGATGGACGCCAGCAGTCGCAACACACCGATCCCCGGCCAATAAAAAACCCCGCCAGCTTGCACTGGCGGGGTTTTGTCACTGCTAGAACAACTTAGTTCTTGGCAGCAGCGGCTTTCTTTTCTTTCTCTTTGGCGATCACTGTCTCAGCAACGTTGGCAGGGCATGCCGCGTAGTGAGCGAACTCCATGGAGAACTGACCACGGCCTGAGGTCATGGTACGCAGGGTGCTGATGTAGCCGAACATTTCTGCCAGCGGTACATCGGCCTTGACGCGTACGCCGGTGGCGCTGATTTCCTGACCCAGGATGATGCCACGACGACGGTTCAGGTCACCGATCACATCACCTACGTGATCTTCCGGTGCATAAACGTCAACCTTCATCATCGGCTCAAGCAGCTGTGGGCCAGCCTTGGGCATGGTTTGACGGAAGGCACCCTTGGCCGCGATTTCGAACGCGATGGCCGAGGAGTCAACGGCGTGGAAGCCACCGTCTTTCAGCTCGACTACTACGTCCAGCACCGGGAAGCCAGCCAGAGGACCAATGCCCATCATGGAGGCGAAGCCCTTCTCGATGGCTGGGAAGTATTCCTTCGGAACGTTACCGCCAGTCACAGTGGACTTGAAGGTGAAGCCAGTGTTCGCCTCGCCGGGCTTGATGACGTAGTCGATCTTACCGTACTGACCGGAACCACCAGACTGCTTCTTGTGCGTGTAGCTGTCCTCAACGTCCTTGGTGATCGTCTCGCGGTAGGCAACCTGTGGCTGACCAACCAGCAGATCAACACCGTAGGTGCGACGCAGGATGTCGACCTTGATGTCCAGGTGCAGTTCGCCCATGCCGCGCAGAATGGTTTCACCGGAATCGATATCGGTTTCAACACGGAAGGTAGGATCTTCTGCAACCATCTTGCCGATAGCAACGCCCATCTTCTCGGTGGAGCCCTTGTCTTTCGGGGTAACCGAAATGGAGATAACGGGCTCAGGGAACACCATCGCTTCCAGAGTACAAGGGTGCTTGGGATCACACAGGGTGTGACCGGTCTGCACGTTCTTCATACCGACGATAGCGATAATGTCGCCTGCGGTGGCGAAGCTTAGTTCGTTGCGCTCGTTAGCCTGCATTTCAACCATACGGCCAACGCGCTCGGTCTTGCCGGTGAACGAGTTGAGGATGGTGTCACCCTTGCTCAGAGTACCGGAGTAGATACGCACGAAGGTCAAGGCGCCGAAACGGTCATCCATGATCTTGAACGCCAGGGCGCGGAAAGGCTCGTCAGCGGAGACGATGGCGTATTCGCCATTGGCGTTGCCTTCTTCGTCAGTCAGCGGCTGTGGGTTAACTTCGTGTGGCGCGGGCAGGTAATCAACAACGGCGTCCAGCAGCAGCTGCATACCTTTGTTCTTGAACGCAGAACCACAGTAAGTCGGGAAGAATGCCAGTTCCAGAGTACCTTTACGGATGCAACGCTGAATGTCTTCGATGGAAGCTTCTTCGCCTTCCATGTAAGCCATCAACAGCTCGTCGTCCATCTCCAGAGCGCCTTCAACCAGACGGTCGCGGTAAGTCTCTACGTCGTCAACCATGTCGGCTGGTACGTCGGTGATGGTGTAGTTTTCTGGTTGCCCGGTTTCGTCCCAGATGTAGGCCTTACGGGTCAGCAGATCCACAACGCCGGAGAACGTGTCTTCACGGCCGATGGGCAGTGTCATGATCAGCGGCTTGGCGCCCAGCACTTTCTCAACCTGAGCGGTTACGCGCAGGAAGTCGGCACCGATACGGTCCAGCTTGTTGACGAAGATCAGACGGGATACTTTCGAGTCGTTCGCGTAACGCCAGTTGGTTTCTGACTGGGGCTCAACACCGCCAGAACCACAGAACACGCCGATGCCGCCGTCCAGTACTTTCAGGGAGCGATACACTTCCACTGTAAAGTCAACGTGGCCGGGGGTGTCGATGACGTTGAAGCGGGTGCCCTTCCAGAAGCAACTGACAGCTGCTGACTGAATGGTAATACCGCGCTCAGCTTCCTGTTCCATGAAGTCGGTAGTGGATTCGCCTTCGTGAACTTCGCCGAGTTTGTGAATACGCCCGGTCAGCTTGAGGATACGCTCGGTTGTGGTGGTCTTGCCAGCATCAACGTGGGCGAAGATACCGATGTTTCTGTAAAGATTAAGGTCAGTCATAGCGCTCTCTGCATAAGCCGGGTTGGAAATAGGCCGCTACTATACAGGATTAGAGTTGGTTTTGCGCAAAGAATAAGCAGCGAAATCGGCAGGATTCGTTGGATAATGTCGCGCCTCAAGCTTTTATACCCGCTCGGGGTTCTGAAGCCATCCCTAGGAGTTGCCGTGTCTGATGTTGCCGCGCCCCGCCCCTGCCCGCAGCCGGGCGCTAACCCGCTGACCGAGGTCTACCGTGATCAGTGGTTGCTGGCCGTGCACAAACCGGCCGGCCTGCTGGTACACCGCAGCCCAATCGACCGGCACGAAACCGAATTTGCCCTGCAATACGCCCGCGCGTTGAATGCTGGCGAGCATGTCTACCCCGTCCACAGACTAGATCGCCCCACATCAGGGCTGCTGGTGTTTGCCCGTGATCCGCACAGCGCCAGGGTGCTGGGCAAGGCGCTGATGGCAGGCCAAGTGCAAAAGACCTATCTGGCAATGGTCCGTGGTTGGCCTGAACCGGCCGGGCGTATTGATCACCCGCTACGCGAGCATCCAACAGACCGGCGCTGCAAGGATGAGGCGCAACCCATTCGCGAGGCGTTCACCTGTTATCAGCGGCTGGCCACCACCGAAATACCAGTTGAAATAGAAGGCTACCCCGTGAGCCGCTTCAGCTTGCTGGCCCTGCACCCCGAGACCGGACGCAAGCATCAACTTCGCCGACATATGCAGCACATCAGCCACCCGATCATCGGCGACACCAACTACGGCCGCACCCGCCACAACCACTATTTCGCCCAGCGATTTGGTGAAAGTCGACTGATGCTGGCGGCAACGGCTATGTCCTTTATGCACCCGGTTACCGGCGAAGGGCTGACACTCCAGGTCGAACCGGACGCGAGCTTTATGCAGGTACTGGCGATATTTGGCCCGGATCTAGCGCAACTGGGATCCTTGGCCAGCATTGCATCGCCTACCACTGATGGACTCCCACAAACGGAAGATTAATTTTCTGGGCTGCTTCAACATTTTCGCAAAAAATGCTGTCCAATCGCTGGCACAGCATGCACACGCGCCTGCGGCCATATCAGGTATTGACCATGGATCTGAAAAGCGGTTATCCGTTCTGGGCAATCAAGAACGGTTTGATGTGTGCATTCCCCAAGATCACCCAGGATGTCAGTTGCGACGTCGTCGTGATTGGCGGCGGGATCACTGGTTCGCTGATTGCCGATGAGTTGGGCAACAACGGCTTTGACGTTGTTGTGGTCGAGCAACGCGATGTCGGCTGGGGCAGTTCGGCTGCGAGCACCGCGCTACTGCAGTACGAGATTGATACGCATATGGTCGATCTGGCCAAGCAGTACGGTGAGTTTCATGCACTGCTGGCTTACCAGGCCTGCGCCGATGCGATCATCGATTTGCGTGATCTGGCCGAAGAGCTGGGCGATGTGGATTTCTCGATGCAGGAAAGCCTGTATTACGCCAGCAGACGCCGGGATAAGTCGGCGCTGCAAGAGGAGTTTGATTTGCGCACCAAACACGGGTTTGACGCGCGGTGGCTGGAGCCAGCCGATATGAAGGAACGTTTTGGATTCAAGGCACCGGGTGCGATTCTCACGCGCCTTGCTGCCGTAGTGGACCCTTACCGTATGGCGTCGAAGCTTTTGACCAGACTGGTAGAGCGCGGCGGCAGAGTGTTTGATCGGACCATGATCGACAGCATTGAGCCCGGCGAAGACAGCGTCACGCTGCGCACGCCAGAGGGCTTTGAAATTCGCAGCAAACACGTGGTGATTGCTGCAGGGTATGCCTCGCAGAAATGGCTCAAACAATCGGTGGCCAAAAACCGCAGCAGCTATGCGTTTATCACCGATCCGATAGACGAAGCTGTGCTGGGGCCGCTGGCAAAAACGATGGTCTGGGAGTCCGCCAGGCCCTATCTGTACATGCGGGCGACCGGCGATGGCCGCCTGCTGGTGGGCGGAGACGACGATGATATGGATATTCCTGCGCGCCGCGACAGGCGCGTCGACAGTAAGGCCAAGGGGCTGAGCAAGAAAGTGCAGAAGCTGTTCCCGGAGCTGCCATTACGCCCAGCCTTCTCCTGGGGCGGCACCTTTGCCGAGACGGAGGATGGCCTGCCGTTTTTTGGCGAGCATCCGCAGTACGGCCCGCGTGTGCAGTTTGCGATGGCCTACGGCGGTAATGGGATCAGCTACAGTATGATTGGGGCGGGGTTGTTGCGGGCCAATATCGAGGGGCGCCCTCACCCGCTGGCATCACTGTTCGGATTTTCGCGCATAGGTTAATGTCAGGTTTACTACAAAAAAGGAGCACATCATGGGAAGTCAGAAACTGGTCGGTATTGTTCTGTTGGTCGTCGGCATACTATTGCTGGTGTTTGGTCTGCAGTCCTCGCAATCTCTGGGTGATCAGGTAGTGGAAACCTTCACCGGGCGATTCACCCAAGGGACCATGTTCATGATCATCGGTGGTGCGGCGGCGCTGGCGGCAGGTGCATTTCTGACCTTCTTCCGCAAGTAATCGCTACCCACAGAGACCGAACACAGCAAGGGCCGCCAGGCGGCTCTTGCTGTGCGTAATAGCGGCGCTGCTGACTATCAATCCCCAGGATAGGTCGTGTTATCGGGGCCGTCATCCTGGCCTGTTTCAAAGTCACTGCCATCAGCGTTAGTACGTTTTTCCTGACCCGTACGATGGACCGTCGAGTCATTGCCGTAGCCACCATCGTTACTTCTGCTGGGGCTGGTACGCGGCACTGCCCCGCTGGAACGATAGGTGCCAGAGGCATCAGTGGCTGAAGGATTGCTCGACTGCCCGGTATTCTGACCCGCCGACGGCCGAGGGCTATTGGCACCTGCTGCGGGATTGTCCGCAGCGTGAGCCAGGGGTGCGGCAAGCCCGAGCATGGCGCTGACCAGTACTGCGGGAGCCAGTTTGGTAGTAATAAGTCCGGTGCGCTTCATTGTCTGCTTCCTGACGTGATATCAATGTGTATAAAGTCTGATAAATAGCCTTCAGCAAAGTTCATAAAGGAAATTCCATGACCATCAGTATCGGCATTTATGTGTTCGACAATATGGAAGTACTCGATTTTGCTGGCCCCTATGAAGTCTTCACTACCGCCACGCGCGTGGCCAAAGCTAACCAGGGCGAGAATGCCCGGGTATTCGAAGTATTCACCATCAGCAGCGACGGTCAGCCGGTCAAGGCGCGGGCCGGCCTGAAGGTGATTCCAGATTACAGCTTCGCTGATCAGCCGCTGATTGATGTGTTGGTAGTGCCCGGCGGCGTGGTGTCAGCGGAGCTGGCACGGCCAGAGGTGATCAAGTGGATCCAACGCACTGATGCGGGCACGCAATTGACCGCCTCGGTGTGCACTGGCGCCATGCTGTTGGGCAAGGCCGGTCTGCTCGACAGGCGCAGCGCCACGACGCATTGGGAAGACGCCGCCGAACTGCAGAGCATGTTCACCAACGTCAAGGTGGTAACCGGGGTGCGCTGGGTGGACGAGGATAACATTGTGACTTCAGCCGGCATTTCCGCCGGTATCGACATGAGCCTGCATCTGGTTGAGCGGCTGGGAAACCGTGAACTGGCCGAGCTGACTGCACGGCAGATGGAGTTTGATTGGACAGAAAATCGTTGAGCGGTCATGATTCTGGGTTACCCTAGCGCGCTACCTAGCGCAATTGAAACCTGAATCGAAACAAGGCCTTACTATGACGTTGCCACATTGTCCCGAATGCAACTCCGAATTCACTTATGAGGACGGCGACATGTTCGTCTGCCCGGAGTGCGCCAATGAATGGGCAAAATCCGGCGAAGCTGAGACGGCTTCCAGCACCAAGGTGATAACCGACGCCAACGGCAATCCCCTGCAGGACGGCGATAGTGTGACGGTGATCAAGGATCTGAAGGTGAAGGGTTCTTCATTGGTGGTGAAGGTCGGCACCAAGGTCAAGAGCATCCGCCTGGTTGACGGCGACCATGATATCGATTGCAAGATCGAGGGTATTGGCGCGATGAAGCTCAAGTCGGAATTCGTCAAGAAATCCTGATCTGACATGGCACTGAGCTTTCTGGCCCGGTGCCTTGGTTGTCAATCGGCAAGATGTCGGCCTTTAATGCTCGACCCAGGTCGCCACCCAGGCAACCACCAGCGAGATGGTCACGACGATACTCAAAGGCTTGCGCAACGCCGGGTACCACACTGGCGCAAGGCCGTGATTGACCGCCCACAAGTCAGCAAAATACAAAGTGGCAAAGGCCAGGAAAAATACCGGCAATGCCAGATTGATCGGCAGGCTTAGGGCAAACCACCCCAGCAGCGGCGGTATGACTGACAGGCCCAGTTGCACGGGAGCCTTGTCACTGGATTCTTCAGCACGCATTGCCAACCCCCAATGAATAGCGCCCATAAACGCCAGAATCACGGCGGCGTAGCTGAGCAGCTCTTCCATCACGCGACCGCGCCAGGCGTCTGGGATGACCCATAACCCCAGTGCGCCACTGACAAAAGGCACTAGCCCAACCAGGCCGAGGCCAACGGCCAGAGGGGGTGGACGAATTGCGCTGAAAGGATGCATGGGGTACTCCGTTAACCTGAGATGCTTGAAATCGGCGCTATTGCGGCGGCTGCAGACATTATAGGCTGCGCCAGCCACCGGACAAGTCATCTATTCAAGCAGCAAGCCAGCGCGCGCCTTTCTTCTGCGCGGTAGCTGGCGGATCAGATCAGCCAACTTTTGTCGTAGCTGAGCACGCTGCTGCCGGTCAGGCGACTGACCGCCCAACTCATACATCTGCTGTACATACTCGTCATAAAACCCCGCAATGGCGTCTCGCTGCTCTGGCAGCGCTTCGGTCAGCCGCGACTGCCACGCACGTGGCCCTTCGCCGCGGTGGGCTTGCAGATGCAGCCGAGTAAGGCGTTTGTCCAGTTGCTGCCAGGCGCGTTGCCGAGGATCGCTATGCAAGCGGCCAGGGCGCAAAGTCCAGAGTGCCAGGGGAATCATCACTGCAGCCACCGCCAACAGTAGAATTACACCGACACGTTGCCAGTCAGTAGTACCCAGCCAGCGTTGGAAAAATGCCATCTGCCGTTCGCTTTCGAACCCCAGCACGCGCAACTGCCATTGATAATTCAGGTCATCCCAGCCCAGGCGCATGGCGTTGACCCAGCTGATATTGCGATAACGTGCAGACGACATCAGCGAGTCTTCCAGAAAGCTGCCCTCGCCTTGCATCGCGTCCTGCAAGCCGCGTTCGATCCGCTCAGGCGCGACTTGAAAGGTCGGATCTACCGACACCCAGCCCTGCCCCGGCAACCAGGCTTCCACCCAGGCGTGGGCATCAAACTGATGGACCAGCACATAATTGCCGCGCGGATTCTGTTCGCCGCCCTGATAGCCGGCGACCACGCGGGCAGGAATGCCCGCCGCGCGCAGCACGAAGGTCATGGCACCGGCAAAATGCGCACAAAACCCGCGCTGGCTATCAAACAGGAATTCGTCATTGCTGTGCTCGCCGAGCGTGGGCGGTCGCAGGGTGTAATGGAAAGGTTCGCGATTGAAATGCCGCAACAGGGCCTGAACCAGGTCGGCATCGGCAGGGTACTGGCTGCGCAATTCGGCAGCCCAGGCGCGGCTGCGCGGATCCACGTCTTCGGGCAGGCCGGTATAGAGACGCACTTGCAGCGGGTCCAATTCATCGGCCTGCAGGATACTTTCCGGGTAGGAGATCGCAGTGTAGGTCTTGGTCTGACTGATCGGGCGCTTGGACTGCAGCATGAAGTCACGAGTCAGCACCAGATCAGAATCTTCGGTGGTGGCGCCGCGCAGGCTGAATACCCAGGGCTGCTGGGTGGCACCGGTCATGACCTGATACTCCAGCGCCTCGCCCCGCTGCGTCCATTCCCCAGGATTACCCCCGGAAGCCAGACTGGAATGGCTCCAGCGCCGGCCGTCAAAGGTACTGAGGGTCAGTGCGCGCCAATAGAGCTCGCTGTGCTCGGGAATCTCGCCGGTAAAACTGGCGCGGAACGCCAGCTCACCGGAGCGCGCCAGGTTGGCGATATCCGCCGGGGCCATGCTTTCCGCCAGCCCCGTGGCGGCATTCTGGCCAGGCACGTTGACTGACCACAAAGGCCCAATGCGCGGAAAGAGTAAAAATAACACCAGCATCAGCGGAACGGCCTGCACCAGCAACACGGCGCCGGTCTTGAACGCGCGCGCCGGATCGTTACGCCCCGGCGTCTGATGCAGGCCGACCAGCGCCGCGACCAGCACCAGCAGCGAGAAGCACTGATAGAGCGCCAGTAGAATGCTCTGGTCAAACAGAAAGGCAGTAGCGACGATGAAAAAGCCAAGATAAATAACCACCAGCGCGTCACGCGGGTTACGCATTTCCAACAGCTTGAGCATGAACAGCAGCAGCAATAGCATCACTGCAGCATCCAGACCTATCAGCGTGCCCTGGGAGGTAAATACTCCGAGCACCGTCAGCCCGATGGCAGCAGCCTTGAACAGGGTGCCGGGGTAGCCCCAGCGCATGCGCTGAATCTGCACCCGCCACAGGGCGCAGCCCAGCCACAGCGCCGCTACCCAGAGCGGTAAACGCGGCAATTGCGGCAAAAGCACCACAATCTGCGCGGTCAGTAGCCAGGCCAGGCTGTTACGCGGGATCAAGGCATGTGCGCTCATGCGGCTTTCCCGTAGAGCGCCAGCGCCCGCAGGCATTGATCACGGTGCGCCTCGCCCATCGCCGGGCCCAGCCGCACGCCAGCGAGCGACAACCCGTAAGGCCGGGATTGCTGCTCCAGTTGCATTATCCAACCGCACAGGTAACTGATGCGCTGTTCAATATCCACCCCAGGCGTCTGCTCCAGATCCAGCCAGAGGGTATTCTGCAAGGGCTCGGCGAAAATCTTGCTGTGTAACCCCTGGCCGCGCGAATAGGCGCGCCAGTCGAGCCGCCGGCGTGAATCGCCAGGCTGATAATTGCGCAGACCCTGGAAGTCGTCGACGCCCTCGCCGAGCGGTTGATTACCATCACCTTCCCCTTCGCTGCGCATAGCCGGCAGCGGCAGGCTCAGAGGCTTGGGATACACCAGTACTTTCCAGTCCAGATCAACCAGGCTCCAGGCCACAAACCAGCCCAGCGGATAGCGCGTTTCAATCCGCAGGCGCCCGGGGCTGAACCAACCTCGCTGTGCGGTGGGATGATAAAGATCGATGCGCCTGTCACCTTGTTTGTCCACATCCAGGCGCTGGGGCTGGGTGTCGGGCCAACTCAGAATCAGCCCCTGATGAGCATGCCGCGGTGCCAGCAGACGCACCTGTAACGGCGCAGCCTCGCCGGCAAATACCGCGTGACTGCCGGAGGCATGCAGCTCCAGGCTGGCCAGGTTGCGATAGGTATGATGCAGCGAAACCCAGAACAGGCTGCCAAGGATAAAAGTGACCGCATAAACCAGGCTGTTCTGATAGTTGATGGCGCCCAGCAGCATGACGGCCAATAACAGCAGCAAGCCGAGACCCGCCCGCGTGGGGATGATAAATATCTGCCGATGATTCAGACGCACCTGTGACGCCGCGGGGATACGCCGCTTGAGCCAGCGATTGAACAAGCCGGTGGCGCGTCCGCCCAGCAGCTTCATCAGACGGCCTCGACCTCATTGACCAGCCATTGGGCCAGCCCGCCACCGCCGTGGCCCGCCGGATCTTCGCTGGCGCGCAGCCGGTGGCTGACCACCGAAGGCAGTACCGCTTGAACATCTTCCGGTATCACATAACTGCGATGTTCCAGCATGGCCCAGGCACGGGCTGCTGCGAGCAGCCCCAGGCTCGCGCGGGGCGACAGGCCCCAGGCGCACACCTGGCTTTCTCGGGTGCGATTCACCAGACGCAGAATGTAATCGATGATCGCAGGGCTGGCGGTGATGTCGGGCACCGCGCGCTGCAGTCGCTGCAGATGCTCGCGATTAAGAATCGGCTCAATGCCGTCCAGCCTTGTATTGCGGTCGTCACCCATCAGCAGAGATTTTTCCGCCGCCGGCGAGGGATAACCCAGCGACAGGCGCATCAGGAAGCGATCAAGCTGAGACTCGGGCAAGGCAAAGGTGCCGGACTGGGATACCGGATTCTGCGTGGCAATCACAAAAAACGGATCGGGCAGTGGCCGGGTGGCGCCGTCGACTGTCACCTGCCCCTCCTCCATCGCTTCCAGCAGCGCGCTCTGGCTCTTCGGCGTGGCGCGGTTGATTTCGTCGGCGAGAATCAGCTCGGCAAAGATCGGCCCGGGGTGAAAGACGAATTGCGCGGTGTTGCGATCAAACACTGAGGTGCCCAGAATATCGCCGGGCAAAAGGTCGCTGGTGAACTGGATGCGCTGATAGCTCATGCCCATGACCCGGGCCAGTGCCTGTGACAGTGTGGTTTTGCCCATGCCGGGCAGATCCTCTATCAGCAAGTGCCCGCGGGCGAGAATACAGGCGACGGCCAACTTGACTGCGTGATGTTTGCCGAGCAGTACCTGGTCCACTGCCTCCAATGCACGGTTGAGCACATCCTTCATCGTTTCCCCTTATAGTCCTTGTTGTGCCATTGCCTGGCCTGCGAGCCCATATGATTCAAGCTTGACGCCTTATGCAAGCATGTTAGGTTCTCCTTCTCCCACACGAAAGCGAAATGCAACGGCTTGTAACAGCTTGCAGTTTTTACTCGACAGACCTTACGGCATGATCAGTCATCACTTCACACGGAAAATCCTGCATGTCCTTTATCATTCCGTCTATCAAGCAGAGTCTGCTCCTGGCTACCATGGCACTGGCCCTGGTCGGCTGCTCGCCGCTGGCCCCATTGAATTTTGTCATCTCGGACAAGCACTACCGGTTACTCGCCGATCAGCCCTACGGCGAGAACGAGCGGCAGAAAGTGGATGTGTATTTCCCGCTGGAGAACCTGGAGCAGGCACCAGTGGTGGTGTTCTATTACGGCGGTAGTTGGCGCGGCGGCGAGCGAGGCAACTACGCCTTTGTCGGAGAAGCGCTGGCAGCCCATGGCATGATCGGGGTCATCGCGGACTACCGGGTTTATCCAGAAATTACCTATCCGGACTTTATGCACGACAGCGCAGCTGCCGTCGCCTGGGTGGAGAAAGAGAGGCAGCAATGGCAGAAAGAACCCCAACCGCTGTTCGTCATGGGCCACAGCGCCGGTGCTTACAATGCGGCAATGTTGGCATTGGATGATCGTTGGCTGGGCGCTGAGGGTTTGAGCAGGGATATTCTCAGCGGTTGGATCGGCCTTTCTGGCCCTTACGACTTTATCCCGATCATCAATCCGCAGGTAAAACCGGTATTCCACCATCCTGATACGCCTGAAGATTCTCAGCCGCTTTACCACGCCAAAGCCAATAGCCCGCCAGCGCTGCTGTTGGCTGCCACGCCCGATAAACTGGTCGATCCAGACCGCAATACCCGGCAGTTGGCCGCCAGGCTCAAGGAACTGGGCGTCAGCGTAGAAACGGACACCTTTGAATCACTCAATCACTTCAGCATCCTGCTGGCGATGGCTCGGCCCTTTCAGAGCTGGGAGCCAATCATCCAGCAGGTGCAGCAGTTTGTGTTCGATCAGACGGGTTCTACAGCAACCGCAGACTGATCCTCAACCGGCTCGGGGCGCATGGCTTTGAGCCGGTTGATCATGTAGCGAATATGCAGGTGCAGCTCATAAAGCTCATGGGCGTAGGACAGCGGCACGTCTACCCGGGTCAGCTCGTCCTCAAGCTCATGCAGCCCCTGAATTTCCTCCTCAAGCTTTTCCATGATCTGATTCTTGACGATCAGGCGGTCGATGCGACGCAGTTGCTCATACCACTTGTAGACCCGTGAGCGTACTCGCCAGATATAGATCGGGCCCATGCTGCGGATCAGCGGCATCATGATGACGATCAACGGAATCACCAGGACTATATAGCGGTCGACAATCGAGGCTATCCAGAATGGCAGGTAGCGCTGCAGAAAAGGTGTGCCGCTTTCATGGTAATACTGCGCCTCGCTGCTCATATCCAGCTCCATCGGCAGCGCCGCTGGATACTGGCCTGGGGCGTCCAGCAAATTGCCGTCACGCAGCACTTCCTTGCTCGCACTGAGTACCAGTGCAGTCAACGCCGGGTGGAAGTGTTGATTACCCACCAGAGTGGCCACGGGTGACAGCAAGGTGATGTCCTGGTCAGGCACATTTCTGCGGATATCCAGCAAGCCTTCCGGGATAGCCAGATCTTCCAGGTAAGGCAACCGCGCAGCGAAGGCGCGTGCCTGGCTCAGGTTGACCAGTTCGATATCCGGCGCGCTGATCAGTTCGCGAATCAGGCTGTTGTCGGCGGGTAATACGAAGAAGGCCGCATCCAGTTCACCGGCAAAGAGCGCGTCAGCCGCAGCACGGCCCGCCAGCGATTGCCACTGACCGTCGCCTTGGGAATCCCAACTGGCGGTATCACCCTGTACCTGGAACAAGCTGCGCACTACTGCCCAGGTACCACTGCCCTCGCTACCCATTGATACCCGGCGGCCTACCAGATCGGTAAGCCTGCGGATGCCGGTGTCGGTGCGCTGAAACAGCCAGAGCGGTTCGTGGTACAGCGTGGCAAGCCCTTCCAGTCGATCGCGCTGGCGGCGCTCGACCAACTGCTCTGTACCACTTTGGATAATGCCCAGCTGAATGGCATCCGTACCGTCGGTCAGGCGTTCGATATTGTCCACCGAACCGCGGCTGGTTCTCAGCTGAAGCTCCAAGCCTTCCTCGGCCAGGCGCTCTTTCAAGGCCAGGCCGAACTGGTGGTAACCGCCAGTTTCAGGGCCGGTGGTCATCACCAGGGTGCGCGGTGGCGCGGGATCCAGAAAGCGAAACAGTACCCAGACAATCAGGGCGACCAGGGGGACTATCCATAAATTGGCGCGAACAAACAGCCCGGCCTGTTTCAGAACATGCATGCGGATCCTCCGACGTTGTAATACTACTTTGAGTCTAAACGGTGAAAGAGTTCAGACCAATGTGCGAGTTGGCGGGGATCAAGCTGATGTTGGCTGGGCGGGATGGGAGCTAAATTGAACAATGCTTGGGATTGCGGCACCGCTTTCGCGGCCAGGCGGCCGCTCCTACCTTGAGGGAGCACAGCGTTAGCTGAACTTGGTAGGAGCGACCGCCTGGTCGCGAAGGGGCGCCTCAGACGGGCTACATACTCACAGCTTAACTCCGCTTTCGCGGCCAGGCGGCCGCTCCTACCTTGAGGGAGCACAGCGTTAGCTGAACTTGGTAGGAGCGACCGCCTGGTCGCGAAGGGGCGGCTCAGGCTGATTACATACCTGCTGCCATACTCAGCCCCACTGCGCCAATCACCGCGCCCATGACGCGCGAGACGACCGGCCAGGAGCGTTGCTGCAACCATGCACCTGCCAGCAAACCAAGCAGATGCAGGCCGGCAGTCGCCACTGCAAAGCCCAGGGCATAGGTCATGGCGCTGGCTTCCAACGGCATTTCAGCACCGTGGGCAACACCATGGAACAATGCGAACACCGACACCAGCGCCGCGCTGACCGCCAGCGGTACCTGCCGGGCCCAAAGCAGAAACAGACCCAGCACCACCACCGAGGCAATGATACCCGGCTCTACCGCTGGCACTGACAGGCCAAGCATCGCCAGACTACCGCCGGCCAGCATCACGCCAACAAAGAGCACCGGTAACAACCAGCGCGCCTTGCCGCCCAGCTGCGCACCCCAGAACCCCACCGCCAGCATGGCCAGCAGATGATCCAGGCCGAACAACGGGTGCCCCAGGCCGCTGACCAAACCACTCATGTTCTCATGCCCTGGATGCGCATGGGCCAGCCCGGGGATGGCGAGCACGCCCACCAGCAACATCAACCGACTTGATAATCCGTGCATGCTCAAACTCCTTTCGACTTTAGTGTGTTCTCGGGCAGTGCTCTGAGCATGCCCTGACGAACGATGAAGGCAATGATGTCGTCGACACCGGTGCCATTTTTAAGATTGGAAAAAACAAAAGGCCGCTCACCGCGCATTTTTGCGGCATCGCGATCCATGACATCCAGATCTGCACCCACCAGCGGCGCCAGGTCGATCTTGTTGATGATCAGCAGATCAGAGCGGGTAATGCCCGGCCCACCCTTGCGCGGGATCTTGTCACCAGCGGAAACGTCGATCACATACAGCGTCAGATCGGACAGCTCCGGGCTGAAGGTCGCGGCCAGGTTATCGCCGCCACTTTCGACAAAGATCAGTTCGACCGCAGGAAAGCGCTCCTGCAATTCAGCAATCGCCGCCAGGTTCATTGAGGCATCCTCACGAATCGCCGTGTGCGGGCAACCGCCGGTCTCAACGCCCATGATCCGATCCGCCGGCAGTGCTTCATGGCGCAGCAGGAAGTCCGCGTCTTCGCGGGTATAGATATCGTTGGTGATCACGGCCAGATCGTAGTGCGGATACAGGCGCTCGCAGAGTATGCGGACCAGGGCGGTCTTGCCGGAGCCGACCGGGCCGCCGATGCCGACACGCAGGGCTGGTTTGGAACTCATGGTGTTACTCCTCGGATATTCATCAGATCAGGATCGAAACAATCTTGTGTATTGCTGTTCATGCCGGGCGCTGGCAAAGGCCAGACCTGGCAGCCCAGCACCCAGTTCTTCGTCGGCCAGGCCCGCGGCCTGCTCGACAATCGGCGGTAAGGCTGGCAACAGCCGGTCCAGCAGACGCTGCGCATCGGTCTGGCCCAGCGGTATCAATTTGGTTGCCGCGCCAGTCTGATTCTCCAGCCAGCTCCAGAGCACGCCCAGGGCCAGCGGGTTTGCACCGGTGCGCCAATGCTGGCCAGCCATGGCAAAGGCGCTGATCAGCGCCAGCGGCTCGCCTGTTCGCCAAGCCATGGCGGACGGCACCTCCAATGACTTCATCAAACGCAGTAGCGCCCCGCCCTGCTGGCTGTCTTCCAGATACAGCTCGGCGGTTTCCCGGCTGGCCAGCAGCCAGTCGTTCCAGCCGGCGAAGCGGTTCTCGTCCGTCTCCTCCAGCGCCGCGTACTGGCGCAACAGCACCGGAATATCCAGGCGCCCCAGGGAGCGTTCAGCCAACGCTGTAAGCCAGGCTGCGGCTGAATCAAGATCAGTGACCCAGTCCTGTTCAATCGCGTACTCAAGCCCCTGGGAATACGCATAGCCGCCTATAGGCAGCGCAGGGCTGGCCAGCTGCAGGACTCTGAGCAGCGCAGCATCGGCAATGTCAGCCATGTTTATGGCTGTCCATGCGCAGGAAGGGTGCGGCCGGAGTTGCCCCTGCGGGCGTAGCTACGCTGTGCCCATGGCTGTGATAAGCGCCGGGCTCGGGATTGAACGGTGCGAAGATCTCTTCCACCTCCAGGCCAAAACCACGCAGCATGTTGTCCAGCACATGATCACGCAGGTAGCGCAGTTGGCCTTGTTGAATTTCCAGCGGCACATGGCGATTGCCCATATGGTAAGCCGCGCGTGACAACAACAAGGCATCGTCGCAGTACACCCGCGACAAGGTTTCTGACTCGGCATGGATGACCACTACGCTGCCGTCATTTCCGAGCAATCTGTCACCCTCGGCCAGTACCCGCCCGCGCGGCAGGAACAGCCCTATTTCCAGACCATCAGCGGTTTGTGCACGCAGCCGACTGCGGGTTCGCTTCTCATAGGTCAGCTCAAGCACATGATGGGCTGGGCCGGGTTCGTCCAGCCATTGATGGCATTCGATCATCGTTGTCTCCTTAAAACAGGTAATAACGCTGCGCCAGCGGCAAGGACTCGGCCGGCTCGCAGAGCAGCTCTACCCCATCGGCCTTGACCACATAAGTTTGCGAGTCGACGCTGATCACCGGTTGATAGTCGTTGAGCTTCATGTCTGCCTTGCTGATCGTACGCGTCTTGCGCACTGCCTCTAGCCGACGATTCAGGCCAAGCTTGCCGGCGATATCCGCGTCCAGCGCGGCCTGGCTGACGAAGGTGATACAAGTGCTGTTCATCGCGCTGCCAAAAGCGCCGAACATCGGCCGGTAATGCACTGGCTGGGGCGTGGGAATGGACGCGTTGGGATCGCCCATGGGCGCTGCCGCAATGGAGCCACCCTTGAGAATAAGGCTCGGCTTGGTCGCAAAGAACGCCGGTTTCCACAGCACCAGGTCAGCCAGCTTGCCGACCTCAACCGAGCCCACCACATGGGAAATGCCCATGGTGATCGCTGGATTGATGGTGTACTTGGCAATGTAACGCTTGGCGCGGAAGTTATCCGACCAGTCGTCATCCTCCGGCAGGGGGCCGCGCTGCACCTTCATCTTGTGCGCGGTCTGCCAGGTACGCGTGACTACCTCCCCGACCCGGCCCATGGCCTGCGAGTCGGAAGAGATCATGCTGAAGGCGCCCAGGTCATGCAGGATGTCTTCAGCGGCAATGGTCTCGCGGCGGATGCGTGAATCGGCAAAGGCCACATCCTCGGCAATCGCCGGGTCCAGGTGGTGGCAGACCATCAGCATATCCAGGTGCTCGTCCACCGTGTTGATGGTGTAGGGCCGAGTGGGATTGGTTGACGATGGCAGCACGTTGGGCTCGCCGCAGGCCTTGATGATATCCGGCGCGTGGCCGCCGCCAGCACCTTCGGTATGGTAGGTATGAATCACCCGGCCCTTGATCGCGGCCAGGGTATCCTCGACAAAGCCGGACTCGTTCAGTGTGTCGGTATGAATGGCCACCTGAACGTCGTAGGCTTCGGCGACACTCAGGCAGCAGTCGATGGCCGCCGGTGTTGTGCCCCAGTCCTCATGCAGCTTGAGGCCCATTGCACCCGCCTCAAGCTGCTCTTCCAGCGCATCGGGCAGACTGGCGTTACCTTTGCCGAGAAAACCCAGGTTCATCGGGAAGGCTTCCGCCGACTGCAGCATCTTGCCGATATGCCAGGCGCCTGGTGTACAGGTGGTCGCGTTGGTGCCCGTAGCTGGGCCGGTGCCGCCACCCAGCATGGTAGTCACACCCGACGTCAGCGCCTCTTCGATCTGTTGCGGGCAGATAAAATGGATATGCGCGTCAATGCCTCCAGCGGTGAGTATCATGCCCTCCCCGGCAATCACCTCGGTGCCCGGGCCGATGATGATGTCGACCCCAGGCTGAATATCCGGATTCCCGGCCTTGCCGATGGCCGCGATCATGCCATCCTTGATTGCCACGTCGGCCTTGATCACGCCCCACCAGTCGAGGATCAACGCATTGGTGATCAGGGTATCGGGCGTTTCCGCACGCACACGCTGGCTCTGGCCCATGCCGTCGCGGATGACCTTGCCACCGCCGAATTTGACCTCCTCGCCGTAACGCGTCAGGTCCTTTTCGACACTGATCCACAGCTCGGTATCACCCAGGCGTACCCGATCGCCGGTGGTCGGGCCATACATTTCGGCATAGGCTGCTCTGCTGATATCCATCTAGGGCTCCTTGTTCACAATTGACAGCTCGGTTCGCAGCTCACAGGCTGCCCATCACCAGCCCGCGAAAACCATACACCTTGCGTTCACCTGCCAGCGCCACCAGCTCGATCTCCCGGCTTTGGCCGGGCTCGAAGCGCACGGCGGTACCGGCGGCAATATTCAGGCGAAAGCCATGTGCAGCCTCGCGGTCGAACTGCAACGCTGAATTGGTCTCGGCAAAGTGATAGTGCGAACCCACCTGGATAGGACGGTCGCCGCTATTGGCGACGCTCAGGGTCAGCGTTTCGCGGCCCTCGTTGAGCGTCAAACTACCGGGACGAGTCTGAATTTCACCGGGAATCATGGTTAGCTCCTATCAGGGAATGGGATTGTGAACGGTGACCAGCTTGGTACCGTCCGGAAAGGTCGCTTCCACTTGCACCTCGGCGACCATTTCCGGCACGCCTGGCATCACCTGTTCACGGGTCAACAAGGTGCGCCCGAAGCTCATCATCTCGGCCACACTACGGCCGTCCCGCGCGCCCTCCATGATCGCGGCACTGATGTAGGCCACTGCTTCCGGGTAATTGAGGATAACCCCGCGCGCCAGGCGGCGTTCGGCTACCAATGCCGCGGTAAAGAGCAGCAGTTTGTCTTTCTCACGGGGTGTCAGCTCCATGAATTCACTCCTTTCAGGTAGTCCATATGCGTGGCAGGCAGGTCGCCCGGCCATTGATCAATGGCCGCAATTGCTGCCACAGCCGAATAAAACTGTTCCGCGCGTGCTCGGCGTGCTGCCCCAGATAACGCGCGATCAATAAACCGTGGCGCTGGGTAAAGGCAAGTTGGGGGTAGTCGACGAAATCGTCGCGCAACTGGTCCAACTGGTCGCGGCTCAGGGTCAGCGTGGCCAGCCAGGTGCCGCTCACCCCAGCGCCACCCAAGCCCCAGCGTTCAGCAAGCAAGGCATCGCCGCCCTCAAAACGGTTGCGCTCGATGTAGATTGGCCGGCTGTCGCGCCACACATCCAGATGTTGATCGACCCGACCGCGCTCGAAGCCTTCACCGGCCGCAGGGCGGCCGAGGCAGAGCAGGTCCCAGGCACAAAATCTGGCGTCTGCGTCAAGATCGATACGGGTGATCATCCGTGCATTGCAACCTTCAAAGGCGATGGTGTCTTGGGGCAGGTATTCCAGACTGGCGCCAGCGGCGACGCTGAAGCGGTTGTGTTGAACCTGAAGAGTGCCGTTATCCCGGGCGCGGTAGAATTTGCCGGATGAAGGCGTGGTCAGCAGTACGCTACTGCCCTCCCCGGCGCTGACCTGCAGGCGCAGCGAATCTCCGCTGACCATACCGCCGGGGGGATGCAGGATGTACAGATGCGGGCACGCCGCCCCTTCCGGTAGCAGCGGCCGCTGAATGCGCAGCGGGCCTCGGTGACTGACGTGTTCGAGCATCGAGCGTTCGCCACGGCGCACGATGCCCAGATTCAGTCCTGCTTGCCAGTTGAGGGCGCTATCCTGTTGTTCAAGATGCCACGCGGCCGTCATTCTTTGCTCTATCCTTTGATTTATATCCGTTAAATCCAGAGCAAGGGACGTGCCAGCTTGGCAGATGCGCAGTTCCTGCGAAGCACCGCAATCGGGCGCCCTGTTTTAAGGCACCCGATCAGACGACAGTCATTTATGCACCGTAATGGAGCAGAAGAAAGCAGTCAGCGTGCTACCCATCGCATGAGCTGCCCGCCTCATTGCTCGTCGGCGATCAGTCCGGCCTGGTCACTGCGATTGTGATTGAGCTCCAATGCGGCGCGGTCGGTCCAGTCTTCATTCAGCTCAGCCTTAACAGAAACGCCTAACTCCTTGAAATCAGTAATCTGCTTGACCAGGTTACCCCGCCCGTTGACCAGTTGATCGCGCGCTTTCTGATAGGCGTCTGTGGCTTTTTCCAGGCTCTTCTCGATACCGTCCATGCTTCCCAAAAAGGTGCGCAGCTTGTCATAGACCTTGCCCGCGCGCTCAGCCAGTTCAGCGGTATGCTTGTTCTGATCCTCGAAGCGCCAGAGCTGTCGGACGATATTCAGGCTGGTTAACAGCGTGGTGGGCGTGGCCACCAGCACATTCTGCTCAATGGCTTTCTGAAACAGGCTTTCATCGGCTTTCAAGGCCTCAACAAAGGCCGATTCGATAGGGATGAACATAAAGACCATTTCCGGTGCATTGAGCCCCGGCAACTCGAAATAGTTGCGATCTGACAGTTCGCGAATCCGCTGGCTGATAGCCTGAACATGCTCGGCCAGCGCCACCCGCCGCTCGGTCTCATCTTCGCTGTTGATATAGCGCGTGTAGGCGTTCAACGAGACCTTGGCATCGATGATCAGGTGTTTTTCCTGCGGCAGATAAACCAGTACATCCGGGCGCTGCCGCTGGCCGTCCGCCGTGGTCATGCTGACTTCGCGTTTGAAATCCTTGCCAGCGATCAAGCCCGACCGCTCCAGCACATTCTCCAGAATCAGCTCGCCCCAGTTGCCCTGGGTTTTCTTCTGCCCGCGCAGCGCCGTGCTAAGGTCATGCGCCTCCTGAGTGATCTGCCGATTCAGCTCCTTGAGATGATTCAGCTCACTGGCCAGCGTGGCCTGCTGCTGGGTGTCCTTGTGGTGAATATCCTCGACCTTGGCACGGAACTGGTCGATCTGTTCACGGAAGGGTTTGAGCAGGCTGTCCAGCGACTGCTGGCTCTGCTGTGAGAAAGCCTGCCCCTTGGCCTCAAAGATCTTGCCTGCCAGTTGCTCGAACTCCATCTTCAACTGGTCGCGGCTGTCCTTGAGCAATTGCTGCTGTTCGGTAAAGTGCTGCTGGCGGTGCTCCAGGGTATTTTTCAGCGTGCTGTGCTCAAGCCCAAGCTGTTCATGGGTGCCTTGCAGACTCGACAGCCGCTCGTTGAGGGCTTGCCGCTCCTGACGTAGCTCGTCAATCTGCCGCGCCTGCTCCTGGCTCAGCGTCTGTGCGCGCTCTGCCCTGAGCTGCCAGTCATGGCTCTGCTGTTCAAGCTGGGAAAGCACCGCGCTGCGTTGATCCAACTGCTGACGCAGGCTCTCCAGGCTGTCCTGTTGGTGCTCCAGGCGTACCTCCACGCCCGCGTGGCGTGCCTGCTGCTGGTGCAGTTCCTGTTGCAGTTGCTGAGCCTGAAGCCGTTGAGCCTCACATTGCTGACGACTCGAGTCCAGATCCTGTTGCAGGCGAGTACTGCGCCGCACCGCCAGCCAGGCGGTCAGCGCCCAGCCCAGTAACAACATCAGCGAGATGGCGAGCAGCAGCGTTTGAGGATCCGTAACAGGCATTGAGCTTTCTCCTTTGAGCAATGCGGCATTATCGCCTTGTTGCCGTTGCTTTGTAACCCGAACAGAAAACGCAGCCCAGGAATGCGGATTCAGCAGCAAACGGGTTCTACATCCCGCCAGATAATTACCGAAGCTTGCCCCAAACAAAATATTTCGGGATATTGCAGGCAAATCGTATGCTTGTGCTAGGCTTTGATAACGTCACGCTTTTGCCCCTTTTTAACGGACAGAGATTCACAAGGACAGGTTTAGAAACGTGAAGGAGCTGTGATGCTCGGGAACGCCAATACGCTGTCAAAAAGACTCCTGGTAGTGGAAACATTTGCCGAATGGAGCAGCTTGCTGAACAACCTCACTCAAAACGGCTGGCGGGTTGAAAATACCCACCTGAACCTGGCTGCCGGAAAAGAATGCGACGTCGGCATGATTTACTTGCTTGACGAACATGTGCGTCAACAGGAGATGGTGAAGCGGGTTATCCGCCAGAGCGGTGGAGAATGGATTGCTGTCGTCGATCCCGCTGTGAAAGACCTCCCTGCAATGCGTGCGTTTATCAGTGAGTGGTTTTTCGATTTTTATACTATGCCCCTCGACTTTCAGCGCATGCAAGCCGCCCTCGGCCGTGCTTGCGGCATGTCACGCCTGCGCAAACTCAATCAACACTCGGCCTTGAAGGACGATCACGAATTTCTTGGCGCCAGCACCCAGGCCAAAGCCTTACGCAAGCTGATTGAACGCTTCGCCAGTACCGATTCACCGGTGCTGGTTCGGGGTGAAAGTGGCACCGGCAAGGAGTTGGTAGCCCGTGCACTGCACTGGAAGTCCCGGCGCGCGAGCAAACCTTTCGTGGCAGTGAACTGCGGCGCTATTCCCGACCAGTTGATTCAGTCGGAGATGTTTGGCCATGAGAAAGGCGCATTCACCGGTGCTCATCAACGCAAGATAGGCCGGATTGAAGCCGCCAACGGTGGCACCCTGTTCCTCGACGAGATCGGGGATCTGCCCCTGGAGCTTCAAGCTAATATGCTGCGCTTTCTTCAGGAAATGCAGATAGAACGCGTGGGCGGAAGCCAGCCAATCAGCGTTGACGTTCGCGTGATCGCGGCAACCCATATCAACCTGGAGGCAGCCATTGTTGAGGGTGAGTTTCGCGAAGACCTTTACTACCGTCTGAATGTGCTGGAAGTACACGCGACGCCGTTACGTGAGCGCACCGGAGACATAGCGCTGCTTGCTCAACATTTTGCGCATATCTATGCCGCCGAAGTAGGACGCAAATCTCGCCCCTTCAGCGATGCTGCCATCAGAGCAATGATCCAGCATGCGTGGCCTGGCAACGTGCGTGAATTGGCCAACCGGGTGCGGCGGGGCATGGTATTGGCCGAGGGTCGCTCTATAGAAGCGGCAGACCTGGGGCTGGCGGCGAGTGACAGCGTGAGAATGATTGATAGACTGGAGAATTACATACTACGCGCGGAAAAGCAGGCGTTGCAGGACTCGCTGGCACTGCATCCTGACAATATGTGCCGGGTGGCCGAGACTCTGGGTATCTCTCGCCCTACCCTGTACCGCCTGCTGCACCGCCATCAGATCCTTTGATCGCGGCCCAGCAGCCAAACGTTGTTGAGACGATTAAAAGTAGTAAGGAAACTTCAGGCTGAAAGTGAAATCCGGCGCATCCGGAGTCAGTCCGATGGACAAGCTCGGAACAACGGTCAGCCGATCCGTCGCGGCAAAGGTCATGCCCAGGTTGAAGTAAGCGGAATTGGTATCACTGCCGTTGACTGTCTGCCAGGGGCTGCCATCCGGCTTGATACGACTTGAGCGGCTGATCAGCTCAGAGAACGACATCGACATGCTCATCCGCTCGTTGAGCGCAAAAGCCATGCCCAGGCCAAACTGGAAGTAATTGCCCAGCTGCACCTTGCCCGGCACCTTGACGCCGATCTGTGGGCTGATATCCGAGAAGTCGCCCTCCAGATGGTAGGTATAGGACAGGTTACCGAACAGCACCGCCGGATCAATTGTCTTGACCAGCGAGATGCCCGGCGTCACTGACCACACACCATTACCCGTAGGCAGGTCGTCCGGCACGCTGAGATTGTCATTGCCGGGTACCGAGTTCAACTTGATGCCGTAAGGGTCGTCCCCGGTGGGCATCTTGATCCGCAGGCTGGCGACCGCATCCGGCATGCCCGGTGATTCGTCCAGGAACTTGTAGGAGATACCCGCGCTGATATCCCCCAGCCGCGGATCGCCAGTGACCTTCTCCTCGCTGAACTGGGCACTGGAGCCGCCTGCACCGGCGGACTGGTAGGTGGTCTGCCGGTAAACCAGCGGCACGTTGGTATCAAACTGCCAGCGCTGGCGCCAGTTATAACGGCCCGTCAGGTCGAAGGTAAAGGTGTCGGCGTTGATCTCGTCAATTCCCAAATTACCGAGGAAAATGGCATCCAGCGCCAAAAACCCGTTCAGGAAGAGTTGCCGAGTGTCGTAATGGCTATAGGTGATGCCAGGCTCAAGACTGAAAGTGCCGCCACCAAAAAAGCCGCTGGCTTCCTGGTACAGCGCTTCTACGCTGGGCGCCGGCTCGGAGTTGTCTTTCAACGACTCCCCGTAACCTGATCCCGCACTCGCGGCACGTGGGCCTTCGGCCACCTGCACCCCGCGCTGATTGACCTGGGCGACGACCTCGGCCCTGCGGCCTTCTACCTCGCGAATGCGCTGTTCCAGAATCATCAATGCGTTCTGCTGGGCCTCATAACGCTGCTGTAATTCCGCCAACTGGCGGCGAAGGTCAGGCTCTTCCGGCTGTGCCAAGGCCATCGAGCTGATACCGATCAATCCCCATATCCAATAACGTCCGGGCTTATACATGAATGGCTTCCTTGTTGTGTTAAACAGAGCAAATCGGTCAATAGCCTATGGGCCTCAATGCACGCAGCTGCTCCCAGGTGCAGTTGTTCAGCTCGACATTCAACGGCCGATCGCGCAGGGCTACGTTCAATGCAGCAAGGTTGCGCACGCTGTTCAAACTGCTGTTGATGTTGGCTTGCTGCAGCACACTGCCAGCGCCAATCTGCTGCAAGGCCTGACCTTGCCCGGCAGCTTGCAAGGCCACCTGGAGCCCGCCCGCGTGGCTGCTCACCTGAATGCTGCCAGCCGCGTTGGAAAACTGGCTGGCTCCGTTCCAGGATTGCCCGCCCTGCACTGCTGGGGTATCGCCACCTCTGCTGACCGTGATGCTCAGATCATTCAATGCATCATTCAGATCGCCAGCACTGCGCACGCTCTGGCTTACTCCCTGGACCTGGGTCAACCCGTTGCCTCCCAGGACCTGACCGGTGCCCGGCAGGGCTTGCAGGCCATTACCCGACTGATCGATATAGCTCACCGAGAGATTCGGTTGAGCGCTCCCATCAACCCGTAGAGAGACCAGCGCCCCAATACCCTGCCCGGCGCTGTTCTGCCAGAAGGTGCTCATGGTCACGCCGAAATGGATAATCCGATCAGGCAGTACATAGCGCCCGCGCAATTCGGAGAGCTCGCTGTCGCTCACTTCTGCCGGATTGAATAGACTGGCACTCTGGACCGGCAGGCTGAGACATAGCACACCCGCCACCCACCAATATCGCTTGTTCATCTGTTGCTCCTGGGGCTTCTGGCCCCTAGCGCGACACGCAGCGCGCTAAAAAAAGTCGCTCTGAATAAAACCGAAATCCAATAGCTCTGCGTCGGGCACCGGCCGGAACCGGTCCATTCTGTGTTTAGCTGTCAAGGGTTCCGGCGGTGTCAGCAAGGCATTGTCCCGGTCATAGCCGGGGCCAATAACCGCAAAGACGATGCCGTTCCAACCTTTGGAAAACTCTTCAAGGCTCAATTTCTTGTGGCCCAGGACCGGGTCACCGATATAAACCCAGCCGTCGCTGCTGGTCTGCATCACGACAAAATGCTTGTAACCACGGACGTCGATTAGCACGATCGCGGGGATTTTCACCTGTTCCAGGTGCTCCGGTTCGATCCGATAACCACGTGCGCGCAAACCTATGGTCTGGGCGTAGCGTTTCATGTCGAGCATCGAAAACCCCTGGTCGCGCACCAGCTCAGGATCCGCCTCAGCGAGCATCCCGTGTATTACCTCAGCCTCGGTGAACTGCCAGCCGTAAGCCTGATTCAGCAAGGTGGCCAGTGCCGCCGCTCCGCAACTGAAGTCGGTTTCCTGCTCTACTAGGTTGATAAAGCGCCGCTCGCGCATGCTGGTAACCGATTTGTACACCAGTGCACCACCGGGCAATGCAGCAAAGGGCTTGGGCGCGGTTTGCACCTGGGCAGATACCAGCGGCGCGCCCATCAAAACCACCAGCGCCACAACTGCTCCGATCCCTTTCATTACGCCTCCTGGACTGCGGGTGTCTTTATCCATCACTGCACAAGAGAAAGAAAACCCGGGCACTGAGTGCCCGGGTCTGACCTGCTGTTACAGCTCACCACCACCATTGCCGCCGCCTGCAGGAACGCAAGCATTACACCCGGCAGCAATCGCCAGCGAATTGCTCTGCTGGTTGCCACTACCCGCTGCAATGTTGACACCCACGTTGCCGGAAACGCCGCCGAGTGAATTGGTCACCCGCGCAGTGTTGGTGACAGCCTGATTGAAGCCCGACACCACTGGCAAGTAGCCGCTGACGACCCCACCAAGGGCGATTACGCCTGCTTCCTTGAATGCCAGCGCGCCGCCATCGCCGTTCAGGTCAGTGCCACCTTGAGTATCGGAATCCAGATCGAAGTGACCGGTCTGGTTGCCGTTCGGATGGGAACTGCCAGTCCAGATATCCGGATAGACATCGCCAATCTGGTCAGACACGCCTTTGTAACCACCGACAGCGCCCAGCTCCAAAGTGACCTGCTGGCTGGAGTATTCCAGAGTGGCCTGGTTGCTGGTTTCGTTACCAGAGGAGTGCTGGGCAACGTTCACGTTGGCACCGGCTGTGTAGGCAGTCTGCGATGAGGCAATCGCCATATCGTTTTTCTGCTGGTTGCTGGTGCCTGCGGCGATATTGATGCCCAGATTACCCGATGCACCGCCGGCCGAATTGCTCAAGGTGGCCGCGTTGGGCACGCTGTAATTGGTCACATCGTTCTTGTAGTTCTTCTGCTCTACATCGATGCTGGCCTGGGCGGCAGCAGCAATGGGCAGGCCGAACACAAAGAGCGCGTCAGACGTGGCAATGGCCGCGGCGTTGGCTTGCTGGTTGTTTTCACCCGCGGCCACGTTGACGCCCACGTTACCGGAAGCGCCACCCAGGGATCCTGAAACGGCGGCGGTATTGTTGGTACCCTTGTTATCAACGTCGTTGTACTTGTTCTCCTGTGAGTCTGTGATGTCAGCGGAAGCGCCTGAGTAGCCCGCGGCGTGAGCACCGACAGACAACAAGGCAGCCACGGCCATGGCCAGCGGTGTTAGCAGTTTCTGATTTTTCATGGTGATTCTCCTTTAGATTGGTATATCCATGCGATTAAGCAGGCAGTACTGGGTCAATCCGTGACCCTGATGCCGAGACTATTGACCATACGGTTCCCTGCCCCGGCACTCTGGTTCAGCTGCACCACTCCACGACTGTCGGCAAAAGCCTGATCGTCAATACTGATCAGCCTCTGGCCGCTCTGAGGCACCACTGCTCCCGAGTTTATTGATGACAGCGCGGCACTTTGTGCCAGCCCGCTGTCATCCAGGCTTTCCGGCACCGCGCCAAGCTGGATGCGGAAAGCATTGATCTGCTGATTGCCGATACCGGCACCTTGGTTGACGCCCAGCACACCGGCGCCCTGGCTAAAAGATGCACCGCCTATGTGAGCACTGGCGTTCAGCGCGCGCTGATCAGGGCTGAGCAGATCCTGCGCCTGCTCGACGTTGATCTGTGCCCCGGCGTGATCTCCCGCCGCCAGTGCTCGGGCGTTGGCCTGTTGCTGGCCGGTGCCGGCTGCCTGATTGACCATGACCACCCCGTTGTAACCCTGGCCGCTGGCGTCGATATCCGCACTCACGGCCAATTCACCCAAGGCAGCTGCTGAACCGAGCAGCAACAGGACGGAAACCCCTACCACCAGTTTTGCAGCGTTCATGTCATGGCCTCTGAAGCATTTGTAATGGCCGCAGGCCTTGTTCGATGCTGCGGTTTATCTGTCCGTCGATATTGCCGAGCGCGTTGCCCGCGTGACCCACCGGGTTACTGCCGGCAATCGCAGAGTGATTCACCCCACTCGCAGCCCCTGCGGGGTTGCCCTGCACCAGAGGTGCAAGCGTCTGCTGAATCATCCGAGCACCGCTGGTCACTGCAGCAAAATCCTGATCATCCAGTTCGCCAGGCACATTGCGCATCTGCAGATCGTCACCGACATAGGTACTGGGTTTGGTGTTGACGACAAGGGGATTGGGGTCGGGGACCAGAGGCGGTCTTGTGGCGACGCGGGTTTGAACCTGACGGGTCAGGATTACATCGCCGCCTGCGGCAAAGACCGGGCTGCTCGGGATGATGCTGATCGTCATGGCGCTGGTAACCAGAGCCAGGCTGGCCAAAGCTGTCATGACGCAGTAATGATGCTCCCGGTTCATTTGCTTTCTATCCTTGTTGTGCAGCCTGGAAATTAACCAGCCTTGAGTGAGTCAAGTACCGGCATAACTTCCTAGTGCAGCCTCCATGCCATGATGAAAAAAGGCAGACAGAACAAGGTATTGGGTTTTCCACTCGACGAGCGCTGGGGCTCAGTGTTTCAGGCAGGGAACAGATTGGGCCGTGTCAGCCAGGGCGAACGCTCAACCGTGGGGCCCGGATTGCACGGGCACTGTTACAAGAGTGACACACACACGGATTTTGCCGGCAAAAGCCGGTTTAAATGTATCAAACCTGAAACAAACAGCTCGCTGAGTATGTGAATGCGGGGCTGGGGGACAGCCCGCATTTGGCCGGAAGTATCAACAAGAGCGCTTGAACGGCAATCAGTTGGCCGAACTGCGCTGCATCATGCGGTGGATAAACTCTGCGGTTATGTCCGGCTGAGTGATGGGCAACATATGCCCGCCATCAACCAGTTCGAGCTCGGCCCCAGGTACCAGGTCCACCAGTGCCTGCCCCTGCTCCTGCGGATTCAGAATGCGATCATCGCGGCCGTAAAGCACGGCCAGAGGCAGATTCAGAGTGGGATACTGGCGTTGCAACTGTGGCAACACATCAGGCAAAGCAGTGAGATCGGATGAAGCGCCGACAAAGTGGCTTGGCCGCAGGCCAAGAAAGCCCCCGCCACGCAGCCCGAAGTCTGCCGGCGGCTGTTCGGGGCCGAAGACGATATCCAGTACCTTCTCGCGCTGGCGAATCGACAGTGGGGTAGCCAATGTCCAGCCGACCAGAGTGCGCAACCAGCGCCAGCGAATGGTCAAGGCCGCAAAGGCAGCGGGCGTAGTGCGCGGCATATGCGTCAAGGGTGCGATCAGGGCCAATCCCCGTACCTTCTGCGGGTGGCGCAGCGCCGTGGCCAACGCCACTGCGCCGCCCAAAGAATGGCCAACCACCAGAGGGCGATCCAGCTTGAGCGCATCAATCACGCCAGCCACGACGTCGGCCTGCACCGCCAGCGAGGCAGAAGAACGCGGATGACGCACTGAATAGCCGCTACCCGGCCGATCAATAGCCACAACATGGTAGTGCTTGGCCAGTTGCCCCATCACGCTGTAGCCGAAATTTTGCGCTACGCCGCTAAGGCCGTGGATCATCAGAATGGTCGGGCCTCTGCCCTGCTCCAGATAATGCACGCGCGTGCCCTGAACCTGCAGAAAAGCACCCTCAGGCGGCATGCCCAGTTCAACCCGTTTGCTGATAAACAGCGTGTATAGAAAAAGCCCTGCAACGATGATCAGCAGGAGAATACCGATAATACTGAACAGATAACCCACAATAAAGTCCTTGTTCCGGAGCCCGGTATCAGTTGTTACGGCCAGCGATGCCCGGCAGCAAGCGCCAGTAGTTGACTGGCATCAGACGCTCGAGCCAGGACAGAATGCGTGCGTCATTACCCACCAGCACCCGTGCCTTGTCCCGCTCGACACCCCGCAGGATGATCTCCGCCGCTCTGCAAGGCGGCATGCGCAACAGGCGCTGGGCGCGCGCGAGTTTTTCCTGCATCTGCGCCTCACTCGCCCCTTCCGGTGCGCGAGCACTGGTGGCAATCGCCGTGGCCACGCCGCCGGGGTGCACTACCGTCACGCCCACGGGCGTGCCCTGCAGCTCCAGACGCAAGGCGTTGGAAAAGCCACGCACGGCGAATTTGCTGGCGCAGTAGGCAGTCTGGCCACTCGGCGTTACCAGCCCGAACAGGCTGGACAGATTGACGATGCGCGCCGCCGGACGCTGCTGCAGCAGCGGCAGAAAGGCGCGGCACAGGCACACCACGGCGTCAAAGTTGATCGACATCAGCCAATCGAAGTTTTCCACCGAGACCTGATCAAAGTTGCCACCCAGCGCAACGCCGGCGTTGTTGATCAACAGGTCCACCTGGCCATGCTCGGCGATCACCGCCTTGGGCAGCGCAGCCACCGCAGCGCGATTGGCTACATCCAGCGGGTGCTCACTCACGCGCACGCCCTTGGCGCGTGCCAGCGCGGCAGTTTCCGCCAGCGCTTGCGCATTCAGGTCAGCCAATGCCAGATGGCAATTGCGCTCGGCCAGCGCCAGGGCCAGCGCCCGGCCAATGCCGCTCCCGGCGCCAGTCAGTACTGCAACACAGTCGTTGATCTGCATGTTCTGTTGTCCTTGTTATTGAAACTGCATAACGCCGTCGTCGACGCGGCCGTACTGGATGGTCAATTTATCCTGCAAGTAATTCTGGTGCACCTGCCAGGGTTTGCGATCGCCCTGGCGAGGCAGCATGCCCTCGGCACGCTGCACATAACCGGACGTGAAGTTCAAAAAAGGCTCAACGTTGACCGAAGGATCGCGGCGCGGCACAGCAATGCGGTAGCCCTTGCTGTCCATGTAACGCAGCAAACGGCAGGTGTAGCTGGAGGTCAGCTCGGCCTTCAATGTCCAGGAGGCATTGGTGTAGCCAAAGGTCATGATCAGATTGGGAATATCACTCAGCATCATGCCCTTGTAGGCCATGCGCTCGCCAAAGGTCACTGGCTCGCCATCAACGCTGATGCTGACATCGCCCAGAGCATTGAGTTTGAGCCCGGTGGCCGTGACGATGATATCCGCCTCAAGCTCCTCGCCACTGGTCAGGCGAATACCCCTGGCGGTAAAGGTGTCGATGGTATCGGTCACCACCGAGGCGCGGCCCGCGCGCACATCGTGGAAAAGATCACCGTCGGGTACCGCACAAACCCGCTGATCCCAGGGTTTGTATGCAGGCGTAAAATGCCGCATGTCCACATCTGGCCCAATTTGCGTCTTGACCATATGAAGCAGGCGCTGGGAAAAAAACTCGGGCTTCCCGCGCGCCAGCTTGTAGAAATAGGATCCCAGCAGCACGTTCTTCCAGCGCGTCATGCGATGGGCCAATGGCATCGGTAGCCATTTCTGCAAACCCTGCGCAATGCCATCTTCCAGGGGCCTGGACACCACGTAACTCGGCGAGCGCTGCAGCATGGTGACATGCGCTGCGGTTTTCGCCATGGCCGGCACCAGCGTAACGGCGGTCGCGCCACTGCCAATAACGACAACACGCTTGCCGGCATAATCCAGCTCCGCCGGCCAGAACTGCGGGTGAATGATCTGCCCGGTAAACGCCTGTTCGTTGGGAAAGTCCGGCCGGTAGCCTTCGTCATAACTGTAATAACCGGCGCACACCGATAGCAGCCGAGCCTGGAATTGCTCCTCGTGCTCGATACCCTGTGCATCGGTGGCCAGTGCGGTGACTGTCCACAGCGCATCAGCGCTGGACCAACTGGCCTGAGTCACTTTGCGCTGGAAGCGGATGTTATGGCCAATGCCTGACTCTTCAGCGATATCTTCGATGTATTGCTTGATATCCGGGCCGTCGGCAATTGCCTTTCTGTGCGTCCAGGGCTTGTAGCTGTAACTCAGGGTATACATGTCCGAGTCGGAGCGGATGCCGGGGTAGCGGAACAGATCCCAGGTACCGCCAATGGCGTTGCGCCGTTCAAGAATCAGGTAACGCTTGTCAGGACATTGCTCCGTCAGCGCACGCGCCGCACCAATACCGGATAACCCGGCACCGATGATCAACACATCCAGAGGCGTGGGTTTGAATTGTTCTTGTGCTCTGCTCATGATTGCCATGCCGTAAAGGGGTGGTGGTGACAATCTAAATTGTCATTTACACTTTGGCAATCATAATTGTCAGAATTCAGAACATGAATACAACCACCAGTGACAAACGCAGGTACCGCGGTACCGCAGTAGAAGACCGCAAGGCCGAGCGGCGTCAGTTACTGATTGATGCCGCGACCCAGGTATACGGTTGTTGCGGCTACCGGCATTCGGGCGTCAAGCAGGTGTGCGACGCTGCAGGGCTGACTCAGCGTTATTTTTACGAATCCTTCCGCCACAGTGATGAGCTGCTGATCGCCTGCTATGAACAGGCCGCGCGCCATGTGCGTGAACTCAACAGCGCCGCAGCTGAGCAGGCCGGGCCGGATCCGCTGGAGCGTAGCCGCGCCATGCTGACATCGTTTTTTACCACCTTGCGCGATAACCCCAATCTGGCCCGGCTATTACTGATCGATATCCGCGGCATCGGACCTGAGGTTGATCGCGCTATTGATGACGCGCTGCGTGCCAGCAGCGAGGACATCACCCGGACCCTGCTGCAGTCAGGGCGCGCACCAAATGAGTTGCTGCAGGCTGGTATCCTCGGAGGGGTTATCCATATTGCGCTGCACTGGATGGCCGGCAATTTCCGTACGCCCATTGATCAGGTAACCGAGACCGCCCTGAAACTCGGCGCCACTCTGCTGACCGACTGACCGCTCGAATCCCAAGCATTAAAAAGCCCCTTTCGGGGCTTTTCAAATACTCAGGCAATCAGCAGCTTAGCCGCACTTGCTATCGCCGCAGTTAAGACAGGTCATGCAGCCATCCATCTGCACTGCAGCCTGGGTGTGGCACTTGCCGCACATTTGTGCGCCCGGCGGATAGGATGCCGTGCTGTCATCACAGTCAGCGGCTACCTGGCCCTGGGGCTTGATGGCTTCGAACTCGGCACGCTTCTGTTCAAGGTAGGCGCGCTGGTGCTCGTCCATCTCATCGACCAACATGCCGATACGCTTGAGGTGCTGCTCCAGCACGTCGCCAATCTCGGCTACCAGTGAGGGCATCCAGCGACCACCGCGTTTCATGTAACCGCCCTTGGGGTCGAACACGCTACGCAACTCTTCGACCAGGAAAGTGCAATCACCACCCTTGCGAAACACCGCAGAGATAATCAGCGTCAGGGCTGAAATCCACTGGTAATGCTCCATGTTCTTGGAGTTGATGAATATCTCGAACGGGCGGCGGATCTCGTGATCGCTGCCGTGATTGAGAATCACGTCATTGATGGTGACGTAGATCGCATGCTCGGATGTGGGCGTCTTGATCTTGTAGGTAGAACCTTCGAGAAACTCGGGACGCTTGAGCTTTTCATGCATTTCTTCAAGCTGTACGGCGGCCTCGACAGCCTCTTGAACCTGGGCCGGCTCATCGGCCTTGACGACCGCGTAGTCGACAATTTTGCTACTGATTTTCAGTGCCATGGTGCTGTTTCCTCACCCCGCGCGGCGGGGCTTATTGCTGTTCATGTTATCGGGCGGCGGTTGCGAACTCAGCCGACTCAGAATTTGCCGTAGTAACCTTCTTTCAACGCGTCGTAAAGATTGGCCGCGCTGTGCATCTCGCCATCATACTCGATCTCGTCACCACCCTTGGCCTCGACAAAGCTGCCATCTTCCAGCTTGAAGCGATAGGTGGTGTTGGCCAGGTCCTGCTCCTTGACCAGCACGCCCTGGAAGGCCTCGGGGTTGAAGCGGAAGGTAGTACAGCCCTTAAGGCCCTTCTCGAACGCGTAGCGGTAGATATCCTTGAAGTCTTCATAGGGATAATCGGTCGGCACGTTGGCGGTCTTGGAGATGGATGAGTCGATCCACTTCTGCGCAGCAGCCTGCACGTCCACGTGTTCGGTGGGTTTTACATCGTCGGCGGCAATAAAGTAATCCGGCAGGTTGCGGCTGGCTGCTTCCATGCTCGGCAGCGCATCGGCGTTGACGAAGTGACGGTAGGCGAGCAGCTCGAAGCTGAACACGTCGACCTTTTCCTTGGACTTCTTGCCTTCACGAATCACGTTGCGGAAATAGTGATGGGCAAAGCTCGGCTCAATACCATTGGAGGCGTTGTTGGCCAGCGACAGGGAAATGGTGCCGGTCGGAGCAATCGAGCTGTGGTGGGTAAAACGGCCACCCTTTTCAATCAGCGCCTTGACCAGTTCGGCATCTTCACCGGCCACCTGCTGCATATAGCGGCTGTATTTGGCCCACAGCACCTTGCCCTTGATGGTCTGGCCAGCCTTGATGCCGTCCTTGCGCATTTCCGGACGCTTGACCAGCATCGCCTCGGTCACGGTGAAGTCTTCATCCATGATCGGTGCGGCGCCCTTCTCTTCCGCCAGTTGCAGCGCGGTGCGCCAGCCCTGAACGGCCATTTCCTTGGAGACCTGCTCGGTGAAGTCCAGCGACTTGGCTTCGCCATACTTCATGCACAGCATGGTCATGGTCGAACCCAGCCCCAGAAAGCCCATGCCATGACGGCGCTTGCGGAAAATCTCGTTGCGCTGCTGCTCCAGCGGCAGACCATTGATCTCCACCACGTTGTCGAGCATGCGGGTAAAGATATCCACCACCTTGCGGTATTCATCCCAGTCGAAGCGGGCCTTGTCGGTGAACGGATCACGCACGAACAGGGTCAGGTTGATCGAACCCAGCAGACAGGCGCCGTGTGGCGGCAACGGCTGTTCGCCGCAGGGGTTGGTGGCGCGAATTTCTTCACAGAACCAGTTGTTGTTCATCTGGTTGACGCGGTCAATCAGGATAAAACCCGGCTCGGCAAAGTCGTAAGTCGAGGTCATGATCATGTCCCAGATACGCCGGGCCTTGATCACCTTGGACACGCGGCAGGCCACACGGCCATCTTCACGGGTCAGGTAGCGCTGGGTAGCGGGCAGTTCACGCCAGATCACCTGATCGGCATTGTTCAGATCAAGCTGATCCGCGTCCACTTCTGCTTGGGTCAATGGGAACGACAGCTTCCAGTCATCATCCGCCGCCACGGCGGCCATGAAGTCTTCGGTGATCAGCAGCGACAGGTTGAACTGGCGCAGACGACCGCCCTCGCGCTTGGCGCGGATAAAATCCATTACATCGGGATGGCCGACATCAAAGGTCGCCATCTGTGCGCCACGGCGGCCACCGGCAGACGACACGGTAAAGCACATCTTGTCGTAGATATCCATGAACGACAGCGGGCCTGAAGTGTAAGCGCCAGCACCGGAGACATAGGCGCCCTTGGGCCGCAGGGTGGAGAACTCATAGCCAATGCCACAACCCGCTTTGAGGGTCAGACCCGCTTCATGCAGCTTGGACAGAATATCGTCCATGGAATCGCCAATGGTGGCGCTGACCGTGCAGTTGATGGTCGAGGTAGCAGGCTTGTGTTCCAGGGCACCGGCGTTGGAGGTAATACGGCCGGCGGGGATGGCACCATGGCGCAAGGCCCAGAGAAACTGTTCATACCAGTGTTCGCGCAGCTCAGGTGCTTCGACATCGGCAATGGCGCGGGCGATGCGCTGGTAGGTCTCGTCAACGGTCTTGTCGAGCGCTACACCGTCCTTGGTCTTGAGGCGGTATTTGGTATCCCAGATATCCAGCGAGGCCGGCTGCATCGGAATATCGTTTACCACGTTGTGCAGGCGCTGCACCTTGGCTGTCTGGCTCATTCTTACCCTCCTGAAACACCGTCTATACCCCGCGAAACAAGCCATTCAGGCGAAACCAGCCGCCTGAGGCCCACGGGAAAGAAAACACTATGTATTGTGCATTGGAGGCAATGCTAGACCCAGATATGGTTTATATCAATATGCTGGAGGGCAGAAAAAAATGCTTTTTTGCTTGACTTGGCGCCGGCCGGGAGGATGCCGGAGCCGGCACCCTTGAACTGCCCCGCTTGCTGGGCAGTACCCTGCCTTCAGGCAGGATTACCGTCTATCGGAAAGAAATATTCCTGGCTCCACACGCCCAGGCACATCTTGCCGTTGTGCTCGCGTTCAACCGCCAGCTCCACCAGCTCGTAAAACACGTTGCGGTTGATCAGCGCATCCAGATTGGTACGCACGCGCACATAAGGTGAGGGCTCTTGCGTGTCAGAATCCACTTCAACGCGGATGGGATGCTCTTTACCGGCAGTAAAACTGTTCTGCAGGTTGGTGGTGAATACCAGCTTCTGCTGTTCGCCCTGCCCCTCGACTTTCAACTGTGTGGCCACGAAAGGCGCATCGTCGACCTTGATCGCCCAGCGCTCGACCGGTGTCACCAGGTAATAGCGACCATCGTCGTCATATCGAAGAATGCCGGAAAACAGCTGAACCAACGCCTTGCGGGTGATCGGATCGCCTTCGTGATACCAGGTGCCGTCACGGGCAATCTGCATATCCATTTCACCGCTGAGCGGCGGATTCCACAGGTGCACTGGCGCCGGTTCGCGGGCTTCGCCGGAAGCTCCGCCAGGAATACTGTCGATCAGTGATTGCGGTGGTAGTTGACGCTTGGACATGAATAACTCCTCAGCGACCGAGCAGGCGACGTGTGTAGTCCTCCAGTGGAGGACGCAGAAGGTCCTCGGGCTCGGCCTTGTAAAATTGCAGAAAGCCGCCACGGGTTTCGACAACAGCAAAGTCCACCAGTTGCCTTGTTGAAGTTTCCATCAGCATCATTTGCAGCACTGCACGGTCGAGGCCGACGTCGGCCATGTCGCGGGACTCGTTCCATTGCTCGCCATCACCCACCGCATCACGGGCGCGGGCAAAGCGGGTGTAAAGCAGATAATCGGAGCGGTGCAAGTAAGCTTGTTCGAGCGCCTCTTCAAGCCCCAGCGGTTGCTCGGCGCGGCGCGTCAGCGGGAAAACCTGCACGGCGGCGGCAAAAGCTTCTTCAGCGACGATATTCGGCCTGGCATAGGGGTGGCCAACCGGCACAAAGTGACCCTGGGCAATATACAGACTGGAGTCGGGCTGCAGCCGCCAGGTCGCGTTACGGGTGATCTGGTAATGGTTCATCAGACCGGCATCACCCATGTAATAGCGGGCGCTCTTCTGCATATCCGATGGCTTCATGCAGCCAGCCATCAGGCTCAGCACTATCAGCAGTCCAATCCAACGCATGGCGATTCCCCTGTGAGAAGGTGCTATAGACCGCGCATCCATTCCGGTCGCAGCCTTGCCTGTTCGGGCCGGCTGATTGCTTGACGCACCTGGGCCAGCATGCGCTCCTTGTCTGCGCCAAGTACACCTTTTAGTACCAGGGCATTGGATGCATGGTCGCTGCGGAATACGCTGTTGTCCAGTTCCAGCATGCCAATCAGGTTTTCCAGCTCGCGGAACAGGCGTGGCTGGTCAAGCGGCTCAAAATCAGGGAAGCGTTCGCGGTAGCGTTCCAGGCCCTGGGGAAAGCTGACCACCAGTGTAGAGAGAAACTCCGGCTGGGTAGCGTTCATCAAGCGGGCCGAGTTATACGCGTGCTGCTCACTAAGCTGCTTGCCGCCCAGTCCATTGAGAATCATCACCGAGCGCTGCAGCCCCGCCTCGCCCGCCTTGCTCAGCGCCTCTTCGGTGCTGGCATAGGTTTCACCCTTGTTGACGCGCTCCAGCACCTCATCATCACCGGACTCAGCGCCCACATACAGCATCGCCAGACCGGCTTCACGCAACTGCCGCAGCTCGTCCACGGTCTTGCGTTTGAGATTGCGCGGCAGGCAATAGGACGTGACCCGCTCGACCGTCGGCATATGTTCGCGAATCGCTTCCAGAATGCGCAACAGGCGCTTGGTCGGCAGAATCATCGCATCGCCGTCCGCCAGAAACACGCGCTGCACGATCAACTGCTCGCCGCTCTTGCGGATTTCTTCCAACACCTGATCTTCGTCCCGTGCGCGGAATTTCTTCTGCGGTGCGGTATACATCTCACAAAAAGTGCAGTTGTTCCAGGAACAGCCGTTGGTCACCGGCAAGATCAGCGAATGGGCTTCGCTAGGCGGCCGGAATACCGGTTCTATATAGCTGATCGGGAATGCGGACATCACTCTGGCTCCTGGTCGCTGGCCTGCTCTTTGGGTTGCTCTTTAGGCTGTTCTTTAGGCAAAACGGCAAGGAAATTGTCACGGGCGACCTTGTGAGCAACTTCTTCAGGCAGTGCATCCAGGAACGGAATAAACGCATTCAGGTGCTTATCCATATTGCGGAAGCTGCCCACCACGTCTGAGCCAAGCATAAAGCGATCGGGGAAATCGGTGACCAGCTTGACCCAATCGGCATTGGCTTCACCGTCTTTATTCAGCAGATAAGGGTCCAGCACGGTCCAGGACAGATCGATATACAGATTCGGGTAGGTTTCCAGCAGGCGTTTGACCGTTTCGAAGAGAAATTCGAGCTTATCCTGATGGCGATGCAGCTCTTTGCTGGTGCCAGCGTGCGCCCAGATAAATCGGACTTTCGGGAAATATCTGAGCGGGTCTTCGATTTCCTCCAGATACAGAGGCACGCGCTCGCGCTTGGAGGTGATATTACTGTGCACCATCACCGGCAGATCAAACTCTTCGGCCAGATTGTAAATACGGTGCATGGCTTCGTTGTTGGCTCGGGGAACCTCACCGCTGATCAGGGCGGTGAGATCGTCATGCCGGGTAAAGACCTCGCCCAGCCCCTTCCAGAACCCGGGGTCCATTTCCAGCAGACGGCGGATATGGGCATCGGCGTTCTTGTCGTTGGGGTTGAATCCGGAAAGGAAAGGATGAAAGCGTTTGCGCTGCTCGGGGGTCACGTGCTGCATGGCCCTGAGAATGATGAAATCCGTGGCGCTGTACCAATAGGCGGCGGCATCGTCCCCGGCGTAAAACCGCGGGCGCTGGGGTTCATTCTCGTGCCATTTCTTCGCCACCGGGATGCCGGAGAACATGATGTGGTCAATGTTCGACTCATCCATCTTTTCCAGCAGGGCCTTGATGCCATCGCTTTCCTGAAAGAAGTCCACGTAATGGAAGTGCGCATCGCTGAAACGGTAATCACGCGCTTGCGCAGTAAACGCCAGTGCGCCACACAACAGGGCCAGGGCCAGACGGATTAAAAACACGGTATTCCTCTCTCGCAGATGGGTTTCAACAGAACAGACCCCTTGGTCAGCAAGGGGTTTCCGACCTCAGGTGGTTTCTGCGTCTTTTCTGCGTTTGGATTTGTTACCCATGCGTACGCCGATATCCATCAGAAACTGCATATAGCCTTCCTTGTCCTCGATCACTTCCTGCCAGAACGGCGAGTGATACATGGCCATCGCACCGTGTACCAAGGCCCAGGCAGCGCAGTAATGAAAGTAGGCCGGGACATTTTCCAGCTTGCCATCATCAATGCGCTCTTGAATCACACCGGTAAGATGATTGAAATTGGACGCACGAATCTGATGCAGCTCCTCAAGAAGCTCTGGTAACTGGTTGGATTTGACCAGTTTCTCTTCCAGGCGATCAAACAGACGATAGCGATCAGGATCGCTCATGCGAAAGGCAAAGTAATCCCGCGAAAGCGCTTCGCGATCCCGCTCTATGCCTTCCGAATTGAGCAGCCTGGCCAGATCGCGCTCGTAGTCGAGCATCAACCGAAGGTAGATTTCTGCCTTGGATTTGAAGTGCTTGTAGATGGTGCCCTTGCCGATACCCACTTCGTCGGCAATCATTTCTACGGTAACGCTGTCTTCGCCCTGTTCCAGAAAAAGGCGTAGCGCTGTGTCGAGTATTTCCTGCTCGCGGCGGCGGAACTCGCGAACCTTGCGTGATTCTTTCTGCATGTTGATTGTGTTTTCCGTCCCGGCAAAGCGTCACATTATGCCAACATCATGACCCGTTGCCCACGCATTGATGCAAAGCTGACTGTCAGGCCCTTTTTTGAACCCGAATACTGATCAGCGCCAGCAGCATGGAGCCAACCATAAGCAGTAGCGAGACAGCATTGAGCACCGGGGTGGCGCCCTCACGCAGGCGGCTGAACAAGGTAATGGTCAGCGGCGCATCCGAACCGACCAGCATCAAGGTGGTGTTGAAGTTCTCGAACGACATGAGAAAACACACCAGTGCCGCGCCAATGATTGCTGGGGCCAAAAATGGCAGAGTAACAGTGCGTATTGCCGTCAAAGGGCTAGCACCCAGATTGCACGCGGCCTCCTCCAGTTGGGTATCGAAAGTGCGCAGGCGCGCCGAGATCACCAGCGTGGCAATGGTGGTCAGAAATGCAAATTGCCCGAGCACCACCAGCAGCAGGCCGGGCCTGAGCATATCCAGCATGATGTCGTGGTTGAAGTCGAAGTAATTGGCGATGCGGCTGGCAAAAATCAGGATCGAGATCCCCAGAATCACGCCCGGAATCACCAGGGGCAGCAGCATCAGGATAAACAGCAGGTTCTTGCCTGGGAAGGCATGGCGCTCAAACAGGAAGGCATTCAAGGTCGCGAGGCTGACCGACAGGAGCGTGACGCAACTGGCCACCAGAGCGCTGGTACCGACGCTACGCAAGATAGCCCGGTCATGGAACAAGCCGGTCCGGCCTCCCCCGTCAGCGATAAACCAGTCGAGCGTAAAGCCCTGCCAGGGCAATGCCGGGAAGCGGCTATCATTGAACGCAAAAACCCCTACAACCAGCAGAGGGGCCGCCAGATATACAAAGAAGATCAGCACATAGGCGGCATAGGTCCAGCGAAAACGCCGGCTGAGCGGTAGCGAGGCGATCATTTCATCGTCTCCGCGAAGGACTGCCCGCTGAGCTTCAGGCCTAACCAGACGATCAACGACGACAGCACCAGCAATAATACGCCGAAGGCTGCGCCCTGCTCCCAGTTGAAGCGGGTAATGAACTGGGTAAATATCTGCTCGGTGAACCACAGGCTATCCTTGCCGCCGAGCAGCACCGGGGTCAGATAGTTACCCAGCGAGAGCATGAACACCACGATGGAGCCGGAGACGATGCCCGGCATGGCATGCGGGATGATGATATCCCGGGTCACTGTCAGATGGTTGCCGCCCAGGTCATAGGCCGCTTCGACCAGACTGTTATCCAGGCTGTCCAGCGTGGTCACCAGGGGCACCAGCATGAACAGCATGGAGGCGTAGACAAGTCCAACCATGATCGCCACATCGTTGTAGAGCATCTCAACCGGCGCACCGGCCAGCCCGCTCCACTGCAATACCCCGCTGATCACGCCAGTCTCGCGCAGCAGAATCATCCACCCGTAGGTGCGCACCAGTTCGCTTACCCAGAACGGGACCAGGCAGGCCATGAACAGCAGCGAGCGGGTCCGCCCGCGCACTAGTTTGGCGATATACCAGGCAATTGGCAGTGCGATCACCAGCGTTATCAAGGTGGTCATGATCGACATCAGCGCCGTGCGCAGAAAGGTACGCCAGTACAGCGATTCGCTAAAGAACAGCTCAAAGTGCATCCAACTGAAACGGTATTCGCCAAAGCCGATTCGTTCGCGCAGTGCGACAGCAAACATGTCCAGGTGCGGCAACAGAATCAGCAGGAACAGCCAGAGCAGTAACGGCAGCATCAGCAACACCGTGCTCAGGCCGATCCAGCGGCGAGCCACCCGGGCAGGCCCGCCCATGCTCAGACCGGCTCCCGAGCAAAATACAGAGCATGATCCGCCATCCAGCCAATCTGCAACTGGTCGCCCTCGCGCAGGCGAGCGTAGTCCGGTGTTTGCGGTAGGCGTACAGTGAGCTCGGGGCCGCCCTGTACGCCCGTGACGCTGATACGGCTGTTGGCACCATCAAACAGCAGCGTATGGATGCGCACGTCCAGCAGATTATCCGCACGAGCTGGCATGCCAGGAAGATAAGGCGTGATGCTTTCCGGGCGGACAAACAGGCTGACCGGCTGATTAATTGAAACCTGCGCTGCAGTGGCCGGCCGCGCCGCCAGAAGTTGCCCGCTGGCCAGGAGCACTTTGCCGTCACCCGCCAACGTGCCCTCCAATCTGTTTGAATCGCCCACAAAGCCGGCCACGAAGGGTGTTGCCGGCTGGTAATAGAGCGTTTGCGGGCTACCTACCTGCTCGAATCGCCCCTGGTTCATCACCGCCACCTGATCGGACATCACCAGCGCCTCTGACTGGTCGTGGGTGATGTAAACAAAAGTGGTGCCGAAGGTTTGCTGCAATTGCTTGAGCTCCACCTTCATCTGCTCGCGCAATTTCAGGTCCAGGGCGCCCAGGGGCTCATCCAGCAGTAGCACAGCCGGCTCCAGGACCAGGCAGCGGGCAATGGCGATGCGCTGCTTCTGTCCGCCAGACAGGGCATCGGGCTTGCGTTTACCTACGTCTGGCAGCCCCACCCGCGCCAACACATCACCGACGCGGGTGCGTATCTCGGCCTTGCTGGCACCACGGCGCTTGAGGCCGTAGGCGATGTTGTCCTCCACGCTCATCATCGGAAACAGCGCCAGATGCTGAAACACCATATTCAAGGGCCGCTTGTTGGGTGCGATGCCCAGCATTGATTGGCCCTTGATGCGGATATCGCCACTGTCAGGCTCAAGAAAGCCGGCAAGCATGCGCAGCAAGGTGGTTTTGCCGCAACCGGAGGGCCCGAGAATGGAAAAGAACGAACCAGAGGGAATACTGAAGGACACATCGGACACCACCGACTGATCGGCAAAGGCCTTGTGCAGGTGCTGGCATTCCAGGTCGGGCGCAGCAACAGGGTTGATCAGGTTCGCAGGCATGGACAGTCCGTTACCAGAACACAGCGCCGGCAAAGCCGCCGCTGTGTGGGGCAAACAACAATTAACCGGGTAGCAACCCGGTTGCCGGTGTCTCAGTTGGCCGCATTGATGCGATCAAGGATGCGGCCTTCCAGCGTCTCGAGCCCGGCAGGCACGGGCGGGTACCATTTGATGTTATCCAGTGACTGTTGATCAAAGCTGCTCTCGAAGCTGGCCTTGAGTTTCTCGTCGACAAAGGCTTCTGCGCCCTTGGACGCGGTGAAGTTGCCGGCGGACTGGGTGATCTTGGCCGCCACTTCCGGCTGCATCACGAAGTTGATCCACTGGTAGGCCGCTTCATCATTGTTACCCCGGCGTGGCAAGGCAAAGGTATCGATCCAGCCCAGCGCACCGCTGGTAGGTGCGACAAAACGGATCTGCGGGTTCTCCGCCTGCAGCTTCCAGCCACCGGCGTCCCAACCCTTGGCCGCTACTACTTCGCCGGAGGCCACCAGATTGATCAGCTCGTCCCCGCCACTCCAATAAGCCTTGACGTTGGGTTTGCAGGCGATCAGTTTCTCCTCGACCTTGGCCATGATGCCGGCATAGGCCTGCTCATCGTCATAGGCAGCAAAGGGGTCCTCACCCATCGAGAACGCCATACCGATCAGAATCGGCCGGCGCAAACGATAGGATACTTTTCCGGCCAGCTCTGGCTTGCACAGGTCGGCAAAGTCCTTGACCTGATCGGCAACGCTGTCGTGCACGATCAGCCCAGTGGTGCCCCATACATGGGGCACTGCGTACACATCCTCGCCAATACTGGTATTACGCCGGGTCGCGGCCAGCATGGAGTCGATAAACAGGGATGAGTCGACCTTGCTCAGGTCCATGGGTTTGTAGATCCGAAATTCCTGCTGGGCGCTGGTGATACGGTCCTGGCTGGGTTGCACCAGATCGAACCCGGCGCCACCAGTGGCGCGTAATTTGGAAATCATGTCTTCATTGTTGGACAGCGTTACCTGCACCTTGATGCCGGTTTCATCTTCAAACTGGCGCACCACCTCTTCCGGAGCGTAACCACCCCAGGTCAGCAGCCGAAGTTCTTGTGCCATAGCGGTCAGAGGGAGGGTCAAGGTCAAAATCGCGGGGAGGAGAATCTGCTTCAAGCGCATGGCGGCTATCCTTTTGATGTCAAAGTCTCTACAGAGAACAGGTCGAACATAAGTCCGAGCAATGACAGTATAGTGACAGCCTGCGATTTCGCCGCTCAACTCGCCATATAACAACTGAACACGATAAGTTGCAGCCGGCGTATTCCAAATCAGTTTATAAAAGCATGCGAATACGCTGGCAACCCGGCCAGATTCAGCAATACTCAAGTTATCAGGTTGGCGGCATCCCCCCCAGATGACGCGCCTGTCTCGACGGACGATGCCTGGCCAGCTATGACCAGACTCCCCGCCCGTCTTCGCAACACTCCTAATGGTCTTGACCCGAATTCTTCCCCCAGAATTCGGGTTTTTTTTGCTTGCAGTGCGCGGGGTATGTCAGACGCTCAGGGGAAATAACCGATGAAAGTTGTCGGTGGTGTTCTGCCAGAGCTGCTCCAACGGCTCGCCGCGTAGCTCAGCCAGGAAAGCGGCCACGTCACAGACGAACTGTGGCTCATTGGGCTTGCCCCGATGCGGGACGGGCGCCAAATAGGGGGAGTCGGTTTCAACCAGCAGGCGATCCGCCGGTACCTGCCGCGCCACTTCACGCAGGGCTTCGGCATTGCGAAAGGTCACGATGCCCGACAGAGAAATGTAATAACCCATATCCATAGCCGCGCGGGCCATGTCCCAATCTTCGGTAAAGCAGTGCAACACACCCGCGTTGGGCAAATCGGCCTCGCGCAACAGATTCAGGGTATCGGCGCGCGCCTCGCGGGTATGAATAATGACTGGCTTACCGGTCTGGCGAGCCGCTTGCAAGTGGCAGTTGAAGGAGATTTGTTGCTGGGCGGCCATCTCTGGCTCGTAATGGTAATCAAGCCCGGTTTCGCCGATGGCGACCACGCGGGGGTGATCCAGCGCGTGCAGCAACCAGTCCAGGTCGGTCGGTGTCTCGCGGGTCAGATCCAGCGGGTGAATGCCGACACTGCAATACACATCGGAATACTGCTCTGCGATTTGCTTGACGGCGGGCGCGTTCGCGGCATCAACCCCAATACACAAAAACTTGCCTACACCGCGCTGCCTGGCGGCGTCCAGGGCGGCGTCCAGCGAGCCATCGTGGGCGGTCAGGTCAAGGCGATCCAGGTGGCAGTGGGAGTCGATCAGCATGCGGGGCTCAGTTACATCGTGTGGGTTGGTCGGTCGGACTTCAGCGCGCCTGCCAGGTAGGTTTCAATCTTGCTGCGTGCGGTGTTGTCCTGGTCACTGAACTGCACACCGATGCCCGCAGCCCGGTTACCTTGAGCACCCTTGGGCGTTACCCAGATGACCTTGCCTGCCACGGGAATCTTTTCCGGCTCGTCCATCAGGTTGAGCAGCATGAAGACTTCGTCGCCCAGGCCGTAGCTCTTGTTGGTGGGGATAAACAGCCCACCGTGTTTGACGAAGGGCATGTAAGCGGCATACAGAACCGATTTATCCTTGATGGTCAGGGACAAAATCCCGTTACGCGGGCTTGGTGCTGTGGGATTGCTCATAACTCACTCATCCTGATCATGATGCTGGCAGGTTAACGCTTTTCCAGCAGTTTTTTCCACTCAATCAACAGCGCTTCGACAAACAGCCCCCGATTCAGGTTGGCTTTGCCCTGCACCATAGCACGATGGGCCAGTAGCCAGGATTGCCAATCCATCAACTGCCGGGCGCTGGGAAAACGCACAACATAGCCCAGTACCTTGTCCATGTCCTGATTGCTGGCAACGCTTTGCGCATGGGTATGCAATTTCAACAGATCCAGCGTCCAGCTGCAGAACCAATCCAGCAACAGGTCCAGCGGGTACTTGGCCCAGGCATCGGAGACCTGGCCTGGTGAGCGCTCCTGCTTGATAAGCGCCTTGACGTCAGCCACTACCTGCTGGCGCATGGCGACGGCATCCATCGCATGCAAGGCCAGCGCACGCAAAGGCGCGCCGCCAGCCATGACCAGCAGCGCCTGATGCTGTTCGGCGGATAACTCAGGTATGGCGGTGGTCAGCCACTGCAGCGCTTCGTCGTTGGAGGGCGCAGGTAATGTCTGAACCCGGCAACGGCTACGAATGGTCGGCAGCAAGCGGCTGGGCTGGTCACTGACCAACAACAGATAAGTATCGCGGGTCGGCTCCTCAAGTGACTTCAGCAACGCGTTGGCGGCGTTCAGGTTCATCGCCTCAGCCGGATGCAGAACTATCACCTTGCAGCCACCCTGCTGGGCGGTCTGGCCGATAAAATCCACCAGTTGGCGCACCGCATCAACGCGAATGGCCTTGCCCTCTTCTTCCGGCTCAAGCACCAGCATGTCCGGATGGCTGCCCGCCTCGCGCAACTGGCAGGCACGGCAGTGGCCGCAGGCCATGCCGTGCTCAGGCTTGTCGCACAGCAGATAAGCCGCAAAGGCATTGGCAAAACGCCGCTTGCCAACACCCGGCAAACCGCTGAAGAGGTAAGCATGGGCGTGCTGGGTCTGCGTGGTCAGGCTGGCCCACAGGGGGCCATGCCAGGGGCAGGCTACCTCAAGCATGCCATCGCTCCAGGATTTCCTTGATCAGCGGCTGCATGGCTTCGGCTACCTGCTCAAGGCTGCCACTGGCATCAATGATGCGATAGCGCTGTGGCTCGGCCCTGGCACGCTGCAAGTAAGTATTGCGCACCGCTTCAAAGAACGACGATTGCTCGACCTCAAAGCGGTCAAGCTCACTGCGCGCCCGCGCCCGGGCCATGCCGACATCCACCGGCACATCGAAAATCAGCGTGAGATCTGGCCGCAGATCACCCTGCACCCAGGTTTCCAGCGTGGCAATACGCTCATGGGCAATGCCACGTCCGCCACCCTGATAGGCATAGGTCGCATCGGTAAAACGGTCGCTGATCACCACCCGGCCAGCAGCGAGTGCCGGCTTGATCAGCGCGTTGAGGTGCTGGGCGCGGGCGGCGAACATCAACAGCAGCTCGGCATCAGCGCACATGGGTTCATCATGGTGACTGAGCAGCACATCGCGAATGCGCTCTGCCACGGGCGTGCCACCGGGTTCACGGGTCAGCAGCGGATCGCAGCCGGCGTTCGCCAGGGCCTGAGCTAACACTCGCAGGTTGGTCGATTTGCCAGCGCCCTCCGGGCCCTCAAGGGTGATGAAAAGGCCTTTCATTGCTCGGCTTCCTCGAGTTCATCACCGTCCTCGACCGTCTCCACTACCTCAGCTTCGGCAGCATCGGCACTCTCCTCTACAACCGGAGCATCCTCAACATCAGCCTCTTCCACCGTCGGTGCCGGGATGGGCGCGGGGCTCGAGCGGTAATCGGCGGCGCGTTGTTCTATCTGGAAGCGGCGCACAGCACGGTTGTGCTCTTGAAGATTGTTGGAAAATATATGGCTGCCATCGCCCCGGGCAACGAAATACAGGCTGGAACCATCCTCGGGATTCACTGCCGCCATGATGGCCTCTCGGCCGGGCATGGCAATAGGCGTCGGCGGTAGGCCGTCTATGGTGTATGTGTTGTAAGGGGTCGGCTGGCGCAGGTGGCGCAGGCGGATCCTGCCCTCGTATTCATCACCCATACCGTAGATCACGGTGGGATCGGTCTGCAGCCGCATGCCGATCTGCAGGCGACGGGTAAAGACGCCGGCGATTTCGCCGCGCTCGTGCGGCACGCCGGTCTCACGTTCTATGATGGAAGCCAGAATCAGGGCTTCATAGGCACTACTGATGGGCAGATCCTCGGCGCGCGATTCCCAGGCCTCTTCCAGCACCCGCTGCATGCGCTGGTAGGCGCGCAGCAGAATGTCCCGGTCGCTCATGCCAAAGGTGTACTGGTAGGTATCAGGAAAGAACTGCCCCTCGGCATGAATGCCTTCCAGGCCCAGCGCCTCCATGACCTGCTCCATGGACCAATCCGGCTCCAGAGTCTGCTGCAGGCGCTCGGCGCGGCTCAGTTGCTCACGTACCTGTTTGAAGGTCCAGCCCTCTACCAGGGTCACGCTGCGCTGCAATACGCTGCCATTGGCCAACCTGTGCAGCAGGTCGTTGGCGGTCATGCCCGGCTCCATCACATATTCGCCAACTTGCAACACGGCATCTGGCTTCTGCCACTGCCAATACCGGCGCAACCAGGCCGAGCTGTGCAGCACACCCTGCTGCTCAAGCTGCGCAAGAACTCGCGCCGGGCTGCTGCCAGACGGCACGTCCAGATTCTGTACCAGCTCAACCTGTAAAGGCTGATCCAGCGCCGAACGCAATGTGTAGTAACCCCAGGCGGCAACTGATGCAGCAATAATTACTGAAAAAACAATAGCTAAACCGCAAAATCTTAGAAATGACTTCACTTAAGTACCTGCTCTGCCAATGCCTGGGCATAGCGCGTGTGGGGCCCGATGGGCCATGTATGTTGCTCAAATGCAATGATCGGCCAGACGCCATAAAGACTGTTACAGCAGAATAGCTCGGCGGCCGTCGTCAGTTGCGCATAATCAAGCGCCACCTCTTCCACCTGCTCACCCTGGGCGCGTAAATGATCAAGCAGATAGTCGCGCATCACGCCGCGTACGCCGCACTGGGCGAGGCTCGGCGTCAGCCAATGATCGCCTTCCCGCACGAAAAGATTACCCATGGTGCATTCGATGGGCAGCCCCAGGGTATCGCAGACCAGCCCCTCAGCGAACTGCGTGTCGGTCCACTCACTGCGCGCCAGTACCTGCTCCAGCCGATTGAGATGTTTGATGCCGGCCAACAGCGGCTGGCGAGCCAGCTGCGTTGTGCAAGGGAACAGGCGCACGCCGTCACGCGCATGCTCAAGCGGATAAACCACCGGGGGCAGACACTGCTGAATCCTGACCGGCTGCGCGTCTGCAGGTATAGCATAACCGCGCTGGCCAACGCCGCGGGTCAGGGTCAGTTTGATCACGCCCTCACCCATCAACGCTGCCAGATCTTGCCATTCCTGCGCCACTTGTAGCAGGTCAGCCTTCATTTTCAGCGCCTGAAGGCCTCGTTCCAACCGGGCCAAGTGATAGTCGAGCAGCGCAATCCGGCCCTGGCTAACACGTACCGTCTCAAACAGACCATCGCCGTAGTTCAGGCCGCGATCGGTGATCGCAATCTGATTGGCAGGCTGGCCGTTGATCAGGCACTCGGGCAGTTTGGCGTTGGGCGTGCCCATCAAATACGACGAAACACCAGACTGCCGTTGGTACCGCCAAATCCAAAGGAATTCGATACGGTGACCTCAAGCGCTCTGGGCTGTGCCTCATGCGCCACGTAGTTGAGATCGCAGTCCACGTCCGGGTTGTCCAGATTGATCGTCGGTGGTGCCACCTGATCGCGCAGGGCGAGGACGCTGAAAATTGCTTCCACCGCGCCCGCCGCGCCCAACAGATGTCCGGTCATGGATTTGGTCGAGCTGATCGCCAATTGGCTCGCATGCCCGCCAAATACCGATTTGACCGCCCTAGTCTCGGCCAGATCGCCGGCGGAGGTCGAGGTGCCATGGGCGTTGATATAACCCACCTGATCGGCATTCAGACCTGCATCGTTGAGAGCGTTCTGCATGCACTTGGCGCCGCCGCGGCCATCTTCCGGTGGTGCCGTCATATGGAAGGCGTCGCCGCTCATGCCAAAACCGATCAGCTCGGCATAGATGGTCGCACCGCGTGCCTTGGCATGCTCATACTCTTCCAGCACCATCGCACCGGAACCGTCAGACAGCACGAAGCCATCGCGGTCCTTGTCCCAGGGCCGGCTGGCGGCCTGCGGATCATCGTTGCGCGTGGACAGCGCACGCGCAGCGCTGAAGCCACCCAGGCCAAGGCCGCTGGTGGCCATTTCCGAGCCGCCGGTGATCATCACATCCGCTTCGCCATAGGCGATATTGCGCGCGGCCATGCCAATGCTGTGCGTACCCGTAGTGCAGGCAGTGGTCAGCGCGTAATTGGGGCCCTGCAAGCCATACTGAATTGAAAAGTAGCCGGCAACCATGTTGATGATCGAGCCAGGTACAAAAAACGGGGAAATACGCCGCGGACCACTGTTGAGCAGTAACTCGTGATTTTTTTCGATGTTGGTCAAACCACCAATGCCAGACCCCATGGACACGCCGATGCGATCACGATTGGCATCGGTCACTTCAATGCCCGAATCGGCCAGCGCCTGCATGCAGGCGGCAATGCCGTACTGGATGAACAGGTCCAGCTTGCGCGCTTCCTTGGCGGCCATGTAAGGCTCGATATCGAAGTCGCGGATGGAGCCGCCGAAGCGAGTGCCAAAGGCACTGACATCCATATGTTCTATCGGACCGATGCCGCTTTTGCCCGCGAGGGCAGCCTGCCAACTGCTGTCGACTGAATTACCCAGGGGGGTCAACATACCCAAGCCGGTTACCACGACGCGTCTACGCGACACAGGATGCTCCTTATTAAACTCTTCCAGACTTTTTTATAAGCCGTCACAAGCGATAACAAGCCGGGAAAATCAGGCTCCCGCTTGCGTCAGTCGGGTATTGTCCGCATAAAGCACCTGCTCGGCAATATAAGCCGGGCAGATTGCTTGGCCAAAGCAAAACGCAGACATACAAAAAAGCCGCAGATCCCGAAGGAACTGCGGCTTTTTCAGTACAGTCAGCTAACGCCGTGATTACTTCTGGTGAGTATTCACGTAGTTGATTGCTTCCTGAACGGTGGTGATTTTTTCGGCATCTTCATCCGGAATCTCGGTCTCGAATTCTTCTTCGAGAGCCATGACCAGCTCAACGGTATCAAGCGAGTCAGCGCCAAGGTCTTCAACAAAAGAAGCACTGTTGGTCACTTCTTCTTCTTTGACGCCGAGCTGCTCGGCAACGATTTTCTTGACGCGTTCTTCGATGGTACTCATACCTTGTTCTCACTCCTGGTTGCAGTTCCGGGAAGCCGGACTGCGGGTAGTTTATAGAAACAATTTGCGTCATTTCAAGCACGAATCGTTTCTATCTCAAAGAGGTCAAGGCCACTGGGCCTTCACCGCGTAAAAATTATGCCCCCTTCCTGGGCTGAAAGGCCCATTCCAGAAGGGCATAGCTTAACTCATATACATTCCACCATTCACCGGAATGATTGCACCGGTGATATAACCAGCGGACTCGCCGGCCAGAAATTCGACCACTGCGGCAATTTCATCGGCCTGGCCAAGACGCCCAAGCGGGATCTGCTCCAGCATTGCAGAGCGCTGGCCTTCATTCAAGGCCTTGGTCATATCAGTGTCGATAAATCCCGGCGCTACGGCATTGACGGTGATCGATCGCGAACCGACTTCCCGAGCCAATGCCCGGGTAAAACCTTCCATTCCCGCCTTGGAAGCAGCGTAGTTTGACTGCCCTGCATTGCCCATACCGGCGACCACGGAACTGATGTTGATGATACGCCCCCAACGGGCTTTGGTCATGCCCCGCAATACCGCCTTGGACAAACGGTAAACAGACCCGAGGTTGGTATTGATCACCTCATCCCACTCGTCATCCTTCATGCGCATCAGCAGGTTATCGCCGGTGATACCCGCGTTATTGACCAGTATCGACGGCGCGCCGAATTGCCCGGCAATCTGCTCGAGTACGGCGGCAATGGACGCCGGATCGCGCACATCAAGCTTGATGCCGGTGCCAGTGTAGCCCGCTTCCGAGAGTTTGTCGGCGATGGCGGTAGCGCCGCTGTCGCTGGTAGCGGTACCAATGACAATGGCGCCTTTGGCTGCCAGGGCGTGGGCGATGGCCTGGCCGATACCTCGGCTGGCACCGGTAACCAGCGCAACTTTTCCTTCAAGACTCATGTTCAGGCTCCTTGTGTAAAGTGATTCAGGGTAGCTGCGAAGCCGTCTGCGGATTCCAGGTTATGGGTATTCACGCCTTTGGCGCAGCGCTTGTTAAGCCCTGACAGCACTTTGCCGGGACCACACTCGACCAGATCCATAACCCCCTGCTCGGCCATCCACACGACACTCTCCACCCAGCGCACCGGATTATACAACTGCTCAACCAGCAGATGACGCAAACTGTCCAGATCCGCAGCCGGCCGCGCCGATACGTTCTGCACCAGAATCATCTGCGGAGCCTGCCATGCCAAGCCGGCAAAATCCTTGCCCAACTGCTCAGCCGCCGACTTCATCAGTGCGCAGTGTGACGGCACACTGACCGGCAGTGCAATGGCGCGCTTGGCACCCGCGGCCTTGCAGCCGGCGATGGCGCGCTCTACTGCACTGGCCTGACCAGCAATAACGACCTGCCCTGGAGCATTGAAATTCACTGCGCTAACCACTTCACCCTGCGCCGTCTCGGCACAGATATCGATGATCTGCTGATCCTCCAGACCCAGAATCGCCGCCATGCCGCCCTGCCCCTGCGGCACCGCCTGCTGCATCAACTGCCCACGGCGCTCGACCAGGCGCAGCGCGTCGGCAAAGCCGAGCACGTTGGCAGCGACCAGCGCGGAGTACTCACCCAGACTGTGACCCGCCACATAGGCCGGACGCACATCGGTCTTGGCACACCAGAGCCGCCACAGGGCGACTGACGCGGCAAGAATCGCCGGCTGGGTTATGTCAGTGCGGTTGAGATCCGCTTCCGGACCTTCCTGGCAAAGCTTCCAGAGATCGTAGCCGAGCGCCTCGGAGGCCTCGGCGAAGGTGTCGGCAATCTGACCATGCTGCTCGGCCAGACCAGCAAGCATGCCAAGAGCCTGGGAGCCTTGGCCTGGAAATACGAATGCGAGGGTTTGCGTCATACCATCTTCCTCATTTTATTAGCAAAATCTTGGTGGCAACATCGCCATGCCTATCAGGCGCGCCATGCCCTATGGATTGCAGATTGGATGGCGCCTATGACCAATGGGTCACAAGGGAATGCATTGCCGCAGGCTAACACTTGGCCGGCCAGTCAAGCGTGGCCAGCCTGGTGGAGATGCGTTGCGGCAAGCCGGCGCGACTAATCCTCAGAGCTTGCTGGATCGCAGCATGAAATGCCTTTTCATCAGCATTGCCGTGGCTCTTGACCACCACCCCCTTGAGCCCCAGCAAGCTGGCACCATTGTAGGCGCCCGGATCATGTCGCTGAATCATCGGCTTGAGCGCACCGCGCAGAAAGGGTGACAGGCAGCGCAACAGCAAGCTGCTGCCCAGTGCATTACGGATCTCGCCCTGCAAATAGCCGGCAAGCCCCTCGCTGGCCTTGAGCACCACATTGCCGACGAATCCATCACAGACCACCACATCGGCATCGCCACGAAACAGCCCGTCGCCTTCGATATGACCAATGTAGTTCACCAGATGGCAATCGCGCAGCAGCTGCGCCGCCTCCCTGACAATATGCGATCCTTTGTTGACCTCAGTGCCTATGTTCAGCAATGCCACACGCGGCCGTTCGACGCCAGTGATCTCACTGGCGGCCTCCGAGCCCATGATCGCGAACTCCAGCAGTTGCCGTGCAGAGCAGTCCACATTGGCACCCAGATCAAGCAGAAAACAGGATCGGCCGGCAACCGGCAGCGCCGCCATGATGGCCGGCCGCTCAATGCCCGGCAGCGTACCCAGCAACGCCCGTGACAGCACCATCAAGGCGCCGGTATTACCGGCACTCAGGCAACTATCGGCCTGACCATCGCGTACCTGCTCGATCGCCACGCGCATGGACGCATCCTTTTTGCCGCGCAAAACACTGGCAGGCGGATCATCGGCAAGAATGACTTCGGTAGTCGGGACAAGTTGGAAACGATCAGGGGGGAGCTGGTATTGCTGACAAAGCTGGGATACGAGGTCGGAAGAGCCCACGAGAATAACGCGGAGATCAGGTGTCGACTGCAAGCTGCGGGCAACTGCAGGAATAATGCAACGGGGACCGAAGTCCCCGCCCATCACATCAATCGCAAGGCGGATTGACGTGGACAAGACTTACTCGTCGTTGTCCTTGTTAACTATCTGACGGCCACGGTAGAAGCCATCGGGAGTCATGTGGTGACGAAGGTGAGTCTCACCAGTAGTGCTGTCCACTGACAGTGCCGCTGAGGTCAGTGAATCGTGTGAACGACGCATTCCGCGTGCGGAACGAGACTTTTTGTTCTGCTGTACAGCCATGGCGATAAGCTCCTAAGCTTAGGTATCACGTTTTAACGATGCCAACACACTAAAGGGATTAGGCTTCTCAGTCTTTTCCACTTCAGGTTCCTCCGGATCGGGTTGGTAGCCCGGAGGATGCTGACATGTTTCCATTGGATGCATTGGAACTGCAGGCAGAGCCAGGAGCAGTTCATCCTCGATCAGCGCATGCAGATCCAGGGGTTCATCATCCATAATAACCGGTTCATAGTGCCGCGGTAGCTGTTTGGCTGCCTCGTCACTGGTTACAAAACCCACGTCACACTGACTATCGAGCGGTACCAGTACCTGTTCGAGGCAGCGCTGACAAATCAGTGCCACTTCTACCTGGTAATGGCCGTGCAAGGTAGCAATACCCTGCGCGTCCCGCGCGAAAGCGAGTTCAACCTGAACGTCCCCGGCAGGAGCGTCCAACAGGGCACTCAGGCGTGGCATCTTGACGGCAACAACGGTTCCTTTCAGAACGATTTCGCGGTCAACCAGCTTGCGTGGCTCTATGTGTGCAGGTATGGGTCCAGACATAAGCGCGCAATTCTAGGCATCATGCGCCCCGCTGTCAAAACTATTTGCAGATTAAACCCAAGGCCGCACACCAGGGCTAGAATGGCATCACCAATCACCAGAAGGTCAACGCCATGCTGCCTATCGTCCTCGCCTCCAGCTCGCCCTATCGCCGCGCCCTGCTGGAACGTCTGAACCTGCCTTTCAGTTGGGCAGCGCCCGAGATTGACGAAGCGGTCCGGCCCGGAGAAAACGCCCAGGAGCTGACACTGCGCCTGGCCTTGAGCAAAGCTCAGGCCCTGGCAGATCAGCACCCAGAACACCTGCTGATAGGTTCTGATCAGGTATTGCTGCTCGACGGCGCAGCCTTGAGCAAACCGGGCAGCCACGCCGCCGCTCGCGAGCAACTGCGGGCCTGCAGCGGCAGAACACTGACCTTCTACACGTCACTGTGCCTGCTCAATAGCCACAGCGGCAAACACCAGTGCGTGACCGAGCCCTTCGATGTGGTGTTCAGAACGCTGGACGATGCGCGTATCGAGCGCTACCTGCTAAAGGAGCAACCTTACGACTGCGCAGGCAGTTTCAAGATGGAGGGTCTGGGTATTACGCTGTTTCATGCCTTGCGTGGCGATGATCCCAACAGCCTGATCGGGCTTCCGCTGATCAGGCTGTGCGACATGCTTATAAAGGAAGGAATCGACTTGCCCTGAGTGCCGGCGCCTTAGCGCAGAACGGGCGCACTCAGACCCAGGTGCATCGCCAGCGTGTTGCCGATACTGGTACCCAGTTGGCGCGAAAAACGCTGGAACGGCGATTCGCGGTGGGTAAAGTCGACCACCTCTTCGACCCCGATGATATCTCGAGCGACCGCCGAGGTACTGGACAGGCCATCAACCAACCCCAGATCCACCGCCTGCTCGCCAGACCAGACCAGACCACTGAACATATCCGGATCATCCTTCAGGCGATCACCCCGCCCCGCCTTGACCTGAGCAATGAACTGCTGATGGGTAGTCTGCAGCACATCCTGCCAGAAGGCGCGTTCTTCAGGCTTCTCCGGCTGGAAGGGATCAAGAAACGCCTTGTGCTCACCTGCGGTGTAGGTACGGCGCTCGACACCCAGCTTTTCCAGTGTATCGACAAAGCCGAAGCCCGCTGCCGTGACACCGATGGAGCCGACTAGACTGGCCTTGTCGGCGTAGATCTCGTCGGCAGCGGCGGCTATGTAATAAGCGCCCGAAGCCCCCAGATCAGTAATCACCGCATACAGCTTCTTGTCCGGATTCAAGGCGCGCAGGCGCTTGATTTCGTCATAGACGTAACCGGACTGGACCGGACTACCCCCGGGGCTGTTTATTCGCAAGATGACGCCGCGCGTATTGTCATCTTCAAAGGCTTTGCGCAGGCTGGTGATCAGGTTGTCGGCACTGGCCTCCTGCTGATCGGCAATGATGCCGCGCAACTCGATAACCGCCGTATGTGGCTGGCCTGCAGAGCTGGCACGGTCAATCGAGGAAAAAGGCGAAAACAGCATGATGGCGCCAAACAGATAGACGAAGGTCAGGGTCTTGAAGAAGATCCCCCAGCGGCGCGAGCGGCGCTGTTCCTGGGTCGATGCCAGCAGCCCCTTCTCCAACAATTCCCAGGCCTTGCGGTCCTCGCGACTTTTCAGCGCGGCTTCCCGGGTTTGCTCACGATCCTGCTGAGGACCTTCGGTCCACTTATCCGATGACATTCTCTAACCTCTAGTGACGGGAACGGTGATGGATTTGCTGACGGGGCCGGAATTGACGCCCGACATGACCCAGGGATGGAACTCGCTGAAGGCATCAATACAATGCTCGGGGCGGCTTTGCAACAGGTGCTCGCGGGACTGCGCGCCATAGCTGACAGCCACTGCCCGCACCCGCGCGTTATGCGCCATACGGATATCATATTCGCTGTCACCCAGCATCACCGCGCGGCTAGCGGGGGTCTCCAGGTGATTGAGTATTTCTTCAAGCATGCGCGGGTGTGGCTTGCTGAGACTCTCGTCAGCGCAGCGCGTCACATCAAAAAAATTCGTCAGATCATGTGACTTCAAAACCCGGTCCAACCCCCGCCGACTTTTACCCGTAGCCACAGCCAACTGGTAACCTGCCTGGCGAAAGTCGGTCAAGGCCTCCATCACGCCGTCAAACAGCGGCGAAGGCGTGTGCTCCTGAGCTACAAAATACTGACTGTAAGCTTCGGTCAGGCGCCTGGTCAGAGCCGGGTCTTCGATATCCGGAAACAGAATGGCCACCGCTTCAGGCAAACCCAGGCCAATAATGTCACGCACCTGCTGCTCTGCCGGTAAAGGGACACCAATCAGTTCGGCCGCACCGCGCATGCACTCGACAATCCGGGAGATGGAGTCGGACAGCGTGCCATCCCAGTCAAATATCAGCGTTCGAATCTCAGACATTGTTCAGCTTTCTCAGTGTGTCGTCCCACATCTTGCCCGGCTCTGCAGCAGCGTCCAGGCGGGTACCGTCCGGCAACTCGGTGGTCAGCGAGGCGGCGTGCAGAAACAGGCGCTTGCCACCCAGCTCACGAATCTGCTGGGAAAAATCGTCATCGCCGTACTTTGGATCACCGGCAATCGGATGCCCGGCATGCCGGGCATGGACACGAATCTGGTGGGTACGGCCGGTAATCGGGCGGGCTTCCACAAGGGTGGCGAAATCACCAAAGCGCTGGATCACGCTGAACTCGGTCAGCGATTCCTTGCCCTCGGGATTGACTTCCACCATGCGTTCGCCCGAGCGCAGGTTATTTTTCTGCAAGGGTGCGTGCACCCGCTTGGTGGTCGCCGGCCAGTGGCCGCGAACCAGTGCGATATAGCGCTTGCGCACGCCATCACCGCGCAGCGCCGCATGCAGGTGGCGCAGCATGCTGCGCTTTTTCGCCACCATCAGGCAGCCGGAAGTATCCCGATCCAGGCGATGAACCAGCTCCATTTGCGGACAATCGGGACGCATCTGTCGCATGGCTTCAATCACGCCGAAGTTCAGCCCGCTGCCGCCGTGCACGGCCAGACCAGCCGGCTTGTTGACCACGATCAAGCCCTTGTCCTCATAGACAATGTTGCTCTCCAGCGTAGTCAATATGCCCTGCCCGACCAGTACCGGCTCGTTCGGCTCCGGCAGGCGAACCGGCGGGATACGCACGTTGTCGCCGGCCTGCAAGCGATACTCTGGCTTGATGCGGCCCTTGTTCACCCGCACCTCACCCTTGCGCAGGATGCGGTAGACAAAAGTGCGCGGAGCACCCTTGAGCCGGGTCATCAGATAATTGTCAATTCGCTGCCCAGCCTGATCTTCGCTGATAAGATCATTCTGGACTTTGGGAGAGGTATCGGGGGAACTTGTATTCATCCGCGCATGATACATTTTTTCTTGCAATTGAAGCACTTAAAAAATGCTGTTATATTCGGACGAGCTGCGTAACAGGCAGCCGGGGATACCGCTAGCGCAAGACCATGCCGCAGCCCCCAGAAACACCGATATAGAGGCCTCGCCAGGCTATTGAACAGTTTGCCAGGCGGCCTTATTGATCGACACACTGGTTGCCATGTGGCAGCCAGAATATAAACCCGCTCCCCGCAAGACGATGAGCGGCACCCGATTAAGATGGGTATGTGTTAGGTGGAGATGCACAGCTTCAGGATCATGTGACGAGCGTTGATACGTGCCATTTATGTGTCCCCGTTCCCAGTCCGGCTGATTCCTCCCGAAGGAACCTTTGAACATGCCAGCAGGCGATCTGATCCTCTGCAGGTGGTAAAACACAATTCGCTGCCGGCACCTCTGGCGTGGATTTTTCACCAGGCAGTGCTGTGACAGAATCACGCCAGCCCGTCTTTAGAAGGTTCTCTGAAACAGTTTCTCTGTACTCGCCGTAGACAGACGCAGTCATCACCGCCCAGGCTGAGATGAAGGCTCTGAACAAGGGCAAGGTTGGCCCAAGCAGAAACACGCCTGACACCTGACATAAGAGTCGCAGGTGCCGTCATTGTGTAATCCGGGAGCACTGGAAACACAACGGTACTTCATGAAAAGAATGCTGATCAACGCAACTCAACCCGAAGAGTTGCGCGTCGCCCTGGTAGATGGCCAGCGCCTGTACGATCTGGATATTGAATCCGGAGCCCGTGAACAGAAGAAAGCCAACATCTATAAAGGCAGGATCACCCGGGTCGAGCCTAGCCTCGAAGCCGCGTTTGTCGACTTCGGTTCAGATCGCCACGGCTTTCTCCCCCTCAAGGAAATCTCCCGCGAATACTTCTCCAAGCAGCCTGAAGGCCGCGTCAACATCAAGGAAGTATTGCGCGAAGGCCAGGAAGTCATTGTTCAGGTAGACAAGGAAGAGCGCGGCAATAAAGGCGCTGCCCTGACTACCTTTATCAGCCTGGCTGGCCGCTACCTGGTACTGATGCCTAACAACCCCCGTGCCGGCGGCATTTCCCGCCGCATCGAAGGCGACGAGCGCAATGACCTGCGCGAGGCCATCAACAGCCTGAACGTGCCTGCCGATATGGGCATGATCGTGCGCACTGCTGGTCTGGGTCGCAGCGCCGAAGAACTGCAATGGGATCTGGATTACCTGCTGCAACTCTGGGGCGCGATCAAAGGCGCCTCCACCGAGCGCCCCTCCCCGTTCCTGATCTATCAGGAAAGCAACGTCATCATCCGTGCGATCCGCGACTATCTACGCCAGGACATCGGCGAAGTGCTGATCGACAGCGAAACGGTCAAGGAAGAAGCACTGAACTTCATCAGTCAGGTCATGCCGCAGTACGCGAGCAAGGTCAAACTCTATGAAGACACCGTGCCGCTGTTCAATCGCTTCCAGATCGAAAGCCAGATTGAAACCGCCTTTGAACGTGAAGTGAAACTGCCCTCCGGCGGTTCCATCGTCATCGACCATACCGAAGCGCTGGTGTCAGTCGACATCAACTCCTCGCGCGCCACCAAGGGCAGCGATATCGAGGAAACCGCGCTGCAGACCAACCTGGAAGCGGCTGAAGAAATCGCCCGCCAGTTGCGCCTGCGTGATATCGGTGGCCTGATTGTTATCGACTTTATCGACATGACCCCGGCGAAGAATCAGCGCGCCGTGGAAGAACGCGTCAAGGAAAGCCTGGAAGCAGACCGTGCCCGCGTACAGGTAGGCCGTATCTCGCGCTTTGGTCTGCTGGAAATGTCCCGTCAGCGCCTGCGTCCGTCTCTGGGTGAAACCAGCGGCATCGTCTGCCCGCGCTGTAATGGCCGTGGCACCATCCGCGACGTTGAATCCCTGTCTCTTTCTGTACTGCGCCTGATCGAAGAGGAAGCACTCAAGGAACGTACCGCTGAAGTACGTGCCCACGTGCCTATCGCTGTAGCGACTTTCCTGCTCAACGAAAAGCGTGACGCACTGGCCAAGACCGAAGAGCGTACCAAGGTCCGCCTGTTGATCCTGCCTAGCGAACACATGGAAACGCCGCACTTCGATGTGCAGCGCCTGCGTGATGATCACGAGTCCGTGCTCAACGGTGAAACCAGTTACACCATGAGCAGCGACATTGTTGCTGAAGAGCCAACGCCGGTCAGCCAGACCAAGGCGATTGTGCGTCAAGAAGCAGCGGTCAAGACCATCGCGCCTTCGCGCCCTGCGCCAACCCCGGTTGCAGCTGCAGCGCAAGTCATTCAGGAAGCCCAGCCAGGCATCTTCAAAGGCCTGATCAAATCACTGGTCAGCCTGTTCGCCAGTGACGAGCAGCCCGCCAATGCTGAAGCCAGCAAGCCGGAAGCCAAGACTGAAAGCCGCCCTGCCAATCGCGACAACAAGCGTAACGACGAGCGTCGCAACAACCGCAATCGCCGCCCACGCAACGAGCGTAGCGACCGCCCTGAGCGCGCGGAAAAGACCGAGCGCACTGACCGCGCTGAGCGCCCCGAACGCAGTGAACGTGCCGACAAGCCAGAGCGTAGCGAGCGCAAGCCGCAGGCGCCGCGTAACGAGCAGCAGGTCGAGAAACGTGACCTCCCGCCTGTCGCCGCTGCAACCGACAGCAGCCCTTCCGCCGAAGCGCCGACCACGCGCCGCCGCCGCCGTGGCCCAGCCGAAGTCAGCAGTGAAGCTCGTCAGAGCAATCAGGAAGCCAATGCTGCTATTCAGAACGATGCGCCGGCGGAACGTCGCCCGCGTCGCAGTGAAGAGAAGCTCGCCAGCGAAGAGATCTCCGATCTTGAGCAGGTATCTCAGGAAGTGACTGATGAAGGCACCGAGGGCGAGCGCCCCAAGCGCCGTTCGCGCAACAGCCAGCGTCGTCGCAACAATCGCCGTAGCCGGGTCAATCAGGAAGAAAACCTGAATGCAGATGGCGAGCAGAGCTCCGAGCAAGGTACGCAGCCAAGCGCCGATACTCAGCAGAGTTCAGCACCTGTTGCCGCCGTCGCAGCCGTCGCAGCTACCACTGCACTGCCTGAGCAGAATGACCAGCCGCGTGCAGAGAGTACTGAAGCCAACGTCAATGACATCAGCACGCCGGTAGAAGCTGGCCTGACCCAGGCTGCTGCCGATCTGGAAGCATCGATCGAACATGCGGTGCAGGCATTCAGTCACGCCCAACCCAGCGATCAGCAAGATGCTGAGGTGAGCGCCGAGCGCGTTGAAGAAGTCACTGAAGCTCCGCAAGCGCCTGAAGCCAAGGCCGAAGCCGTAGCGGATACCCAGGTTGAAGACACAGCCCCTACCGCGGTGGAACGTGCGGAAACAACGCAAACCACGGAAACGGTCACGCCTGTCACTCAGTCTGTTAACGAAACCACCACGCAACCCACTATTGTGGAAACACCAGTGGCCCACGTTGATCAGCCAGAGCCTGAAACCGTTGTGGAAGCAGTTGCCGAAGCCGCCAAGGAAGCCGTCAGCGAAACACCCGCTGAACCTGCTCCCCAAGTGACTGAAAGTGGCCGTGCCTATAACGATCCGCGGGAAATCCGCCGTCGTCAGCTTGAGGCCAAGCGCCTGGCCGAGCAGGCTGAAGCCGAGCAAGCCGCGCCTCAGCCCGAGCCAGAAGCCAAGGCCGAGACCCAGACTCAGAGCGTCGTTGAGCAAGATGACGCCGCCGAGCCTGCGTTGGCTACCGAAGCCGAACCTGCTGAGGTTGCTGCGCTGCAGGTACAGCAAGCGCCAAGCGAGGCCTTTGTGCCGGAGCAGACTGCGCTGGCAATCGAGCCCGAGGCCGACGCTGAAGAGAAAGACGAGGTTAAGACTACCGAGGGTGAAGTGCAGGAAGACTCACCTGAGGATGCCGACAAGAACCAGCGCTAAGCAGGTTTGGCACTAAAAAAGGGGATGCTTGCGCATCCCCTTTTTTATGCTCGCGGTTCGCTGAAATACGATCCGTGAAACAGCAGCCGGTGCCCCTGAACCAGAACACCGCTGGCTGCCCTAACCGATCTGCTGCGGCTCCATCTCCAGTTCCAGACCGAAACGTGTAGCCACGTCTTGCCTGATCTGCTCCGCGAGGGCCAGTACTTCCCTGCCCCGCGCTGCGCCAAAATTGACCAGTACCAGCGCCTGTTCGCTGTGCACGCCTACATTCCCAGCTCGATAACCTTTCCAGCCGGCCTTCTCGATCAACCATCCCGCCGCCACCTTGTACTGCCCATCAACCTGCGGGTAATGCGGCAAGCTTGGATAATCAACGAGCAGAGTCTGCAACTGGGTAGCCGATATCAGTGGGTTCTTGAAAAAACTACCGGCGTTACCCAGCTTCGCTGGGTCAGGCAGTTTACTGCTACGAATCTGACACACCAGGGCGCTGACCACCCGCGCATCTGGACGCTGCAGTCCGGTTGCCTGCCATGCCGCACCCAGGGGGGCGTACTCGACATTCAAAACCGGGCGCGGCTGCAGGCGCAGACGGACTCGAAGAATCACATAACGCCCTGCAGAGCGTTTGAACAGGGAATCACGGTAAGCAAATTGACATTCCTCGCGACCGAAGCGCAGCACCTGGCCAGTTTCCCGGTCCAGTGCATCGAGGCTGTCGAAACTGTCCTTTAGCTCAACACCATAGGCACCAATATTCTGCACTGGCGCTGCGCCCAGGGTCCCAGGAATAAGAGAGAGGTTCTCCAGGCCTGACAGCCCCTGATCCAGCGTCCAGTTAACCAGAGCATGCCAACCCTCACCCGCCTCACCCTCGATAATCACAGCGGTCGGGCCACGCTCAACAATACGCCGACCACGGCCGCGCATGACAATCACCAACCCCTCCAGCGGGCCCGCGACCACCACATTGCTGCCACCGCCCAGCAATGTAATCGGCCAGCCGTGCGTATGCGCAAGACTCAGTGCTGCGCGTAGTTCAGCGTCGTTTTCCACGTATGCCAGACGGCGTGCCTGTTCGCTGATGCCCAAAGTATTGAGCGGCCGCAAATCAGCGTTCTCGACAAGATTAAGGATGGTCATTTCGCCAGATGCTCGAGCAAGCCGGCACTGGCAGCTTCAAGCATATCCAATACCTGCTCAAAGCCATCATCGCCACCGTAATACGGGTCCGGCACTTCCGCCGGCCAGCCTGGGGCGAACGCCATGAACAAGCCCAACTGCGCCTTGGCATTCGCTGGGGTGCGGGCGCGCAGGTTGTCCAGATTGCTCTGATCCATCGCGAGAATCAGATCAAAGCGGGAAAAGTCCTCGTCAGCGACCGCGCGTGCACGCTGAGCGCGCAGATCATAGCCACGCTTCAGCGCCGCGGCCGTTGCCCTTCGATCAGGCGGTTCGCCGGTGTGATAGCCACCCGTTCCGGCGGAATCAATCTGCACTTGCTGCGCCAGGGCGCTTTGCTGCAAGCGGCTGGCGAACACGCCCTCGGCACTAGGCGATCGGCAGATATTACCCAGGCAGACGAACAGAATCCGGGTCATGACGCCCCCAGCAATGCCCGCACCCGATCCAGATCCAGCTGCGTATCCACTCCGGCGGGCGGCACCTCGCAGGCATCGGCCACCTGGATTCGGCAGCCAAACCACAGGGCGCGCAGTTGCTCAAGGCTTTCGGCCTGCTCAAGCGGGCTGGGCGGCCAGGTCACGTAGTCGTGCAGAAAACTGACCTTGTATGCGTAAAGGCCAATGTGACGGCGGAACGGCGTGTCGGCTGGCAAGGTCTTGGGCTCCAGCGCAAAAGCATCGCGGCACCAGGGCATGGGAGCACGACTGAAATACAGTGCGAAGCCCTGGTGATCGGTCACCAGCTTGACCACATTGGGATTGAACAGGCTTTGCAGATCCTCAAGCGGCTCGGCCAGAGTGGCCATGCTGGCTTCGGGATAGGCGAGCAGATTCCCGGCCACCTGATTGATCAGCGCCGGCGGAATCATTGGCTCATCACCTTGCACATTGACAACGCAGGCGTCCGCCTGCAACCCGAGCTGGCTGACGACTTCCTGCAGCCGATCGGTACCCGAGGGATGGTCGGCGCGGGTCAGTACCACCTGCGCGCCGAACCCATGACAGGCGTCGGCAATACGCTGATCATCAGTGGCGACCGTGACACTGGCCGCCTGACTTTGGCACGCCTGCTGCCAGACGTGCTGAATCATCGGTTTGCCGGCGATATCCAGCAAGGGCTTGCCAGGCAGCCGCGTGGACGCGAAACGAGCAGGAATAATGACGTGAAACATGATCAGCGATCCAACCGCTCATCAGCATCAAGGGCCCTTGCCTCATGCTCCAGCATCACCGGTATGCCATCACGCACAGGAAACGCCAGGCCGTCGGCGCGGCACCATAATTCGGTTTTCTCCGCGTTTTGAACCAGGGGCCCCTTGCACAACGGGCAGGCTAGAATATCTAACAGTTTGGGATCCATCTGATGACTCCTGAAAACAATGGGGGCTTGGTGCCGCAGCGTTATCGCTGCCTGCTATCGAGACGCTGCTGCAGAGCTGAAACAAAGGCATCGCCCAGCGATGCATCAATACTCAGATACCACCAGTTGGCCTGGGCAAACCCGGCACATTTGATGGCGTCCTTTTCGGTCATGATCAGCGGCTTGGCCGGATCACAAACGGCAAAACTATCTAGCCCGAAGGCCGCGTGGTCCGCAAAGGCGTGCCCGGTAGGGCGCAAGGATAACCCTTCCAGGGTGCGAAAAAAACGTTGGGGGTTGCCGATCCCGGCGATCGCTTCCACGTCTGGGCTGCCCTGCCACTGCGCCGGGGTCACTCGCTCACCCGTGCACAGGTTGACGAATGCGGTCGGCAGCAGGGTCATGGCAAAAGCACCTGGGGCATCGGCGGCCAAGCCATTGCTGACGACCAGGTCGACCGAGTCCAGGCGCTGCGCGGGTTCGCGCAGCGGCCCTTCCGGCAGGCAGCGGGCATTACCCAGGCCGCGCGACGCGTCAATCATCAGAATTTCCACATCCCGACCGAGCGGATAATGCTGCAAACCATCGTCACTGATGATCACATCCACCTCCGCGTTGGCCAGCAGATGCCTTGCGGCGGCTGGCCGATCGGGGTCGATAACCACAGGCACCTTGCAGCGCCGGGCGATCAGTAGCGGCTCGTCCCCGACCTCGCCAGGCTGGTCCAACAACGGCGCAACCAGATGGGGGAATCCGCCCGCCCTGCTCGCCCCATAACCACGGCTGATCACACCAGGACGCAAACCGCGCGCTTTGAGGTAGTCGATAAGCCAGATGCACATGGGGGTTTTACCGGTACCGCCAAGGGTGATATTGCCCACGACAATAACCGGCACCGGGGCGGTCCATGCCTTCGACGGATCGGAGAGAAATGCATTGCGGCGACGGCTGGCGACCCCGGCGTAGAGTGCAGAGAGCGGTCTCAGCAGCTTCAGCCACGGGCTGGGTTTATACCAGGCCCGCAACATGAACTGTTCCAGAGAGAAGCCACTCACTGACTGTCGTCCGCCTCCAGCTCACTGGTGGTCAGCCGCAGCCGGGAAAAACCCAATTGGCCCGCCGCGTCCATGGCCAGAATCACTGCCTGGTGCGGCGTTTGCGCATCGGCAGTAATTATCAGCGGCAAGCTGTTGTCACCTGCGGATTCACGCTGCAAGGCGGTCTTCAGGCTGTCCAGTGACGTGGCCGCCAGGGCCATGCCGTTAACCGCGATATCGCCCGAAGCGGAGATGATCAGCTCGATCTGTTGCGCATCGCTGCTGTCAATCTGCTCACCCGAGGCGGCCTGGGGCAAATCCAGCTTCAACTGGGTTTCCCGGGTGAAGGTGGTCGAAACCATAAAGAAGATCAGCAGCAGAAACACCACATCAATCAGGGGCGTCAGATTGACGCTGGCCTCTTCAGTTTTTTTGCGTCGGAAGTTCACGGTCAGGCTCCCTTGCGTGTGCTGCCGACATGGGACACTTTTACCGGCTGCTCGGCACCCTCCACCTCACGATTGCCCTGCATGACTTCAACCAGCTTGGTTGCTTCCTGCTCCATGGCGATCACCAGCTCTTCCACGCGGCGCACAAAGAAGCGATGGAAGAACAGCGCAGGAATAGCCACGGTCAAGCCTGCCGCAGTGGTGATCAACGCCTTGGAGATACCGCCTGCCAACACCCCGGTATTGCCCGTACCCTGAATCATGATGGCACTGAATACGTCAATCATGCCGATCACCGTACCCAGCAGGCCGAGTAACGGTGCAATGGCCGCTATCGTACCCAAAGTGTTGAGGTAGCGCTCCAGCTCGTGGATCACCTTGCCGGCCGCTTCCTGAATGCATTCTTTCATGATGTCTCGGCCATGGCGTGAGTTCGCCAGCCCGGCTGCGAGAATTTCACCTAGCGGAGAGTCAGCGCGCAGGCTCTTGAGCTTCGCGGCATCAAGCTGGCCGTCCTTCACCCAGCGCCAGACCTGGCTCAGCAAACTGGCAGGTGCTACACGGCTACTGCGCAGGGTCCACAAACGCTCTATCACGATGGCCACAGCCACGACCGAAAACAACACTATTGGCAGCATCAGCCAGCCGCCCGCACTGATCAATTCCCACACACGCGTTCCCTCCCCCAAATGTTGGCTAACTCTAGCACAGGGCATACGCCCGCCTGCGCAATCTTGTTATTCATGCCAGAAACGTCTGGCCTTGTCGCGCCACGACCATTTCCAGGAGCTGCCCTGCGCCTCATCCAGCACGAAGCGCACGGCACCCGAGGCGCTAGTATAAACAGGTTCCACCGCCAATTCGCGGTAGCGATCCACAACCTTTGGATGTGGATGATTATAGGCGTTGCCATGCCCTGCACTGAACACCACCCAGCGTGGATCTACTGCACGGATAAAGGCATAGGAAGAAGAGCTACGACTACCATGGTGAGGCGCCAGCAGAAGCTCGGCATCCAGTTCGTCACCGAGCATCTGGTATTCGCCGCGAATGCCCAGATCGCCCGGCAGCAGTGCACTCGCGCGGCCCCTGCCTGCATGCAGGACACAGGAACGCTCATTGGCGGGCGCCGGTGGTGCCGCGCTGTAGACCACTCTGAAGCTGATGCCATTCCAGCTCCATGACTCGCCGGGAACGCACGCCCGGGCCTGCAGGCCCGGCGGCAAGGATTCATGCTGACCGGCCAGCACCTCCCCCACGGGCAGGCGCTTGAGTACCGCCATCGCACCGCCGGCGTGATCATTGTCCGCATGGCTGATCAACATGGCATCAAGCCGCTCGACACCCAGTTCAACCAGCGCTGGATGAACCACCGCTTCGCCCAGATCAAAGCCACTGGACATGCGTGCGCCCGCATCATAGAGCAGGTTGTGATCCCGAGTCTGGAGCAGCGCTGCCAGCCCCTGACCGACGTCCAGCACAGTGACCCATAACTGCCCCTCCTCAGGACGGGACTGGGGCGTAGAGAGCAGCACAGGCAGGCATAGCAGCGCCGGCAGCCAGAGCACCTTCACCAGCGGGCTGAGCAAAGCCGCCACGGCCAGCGTACCCACTGTCCAGTTAACCCAACCCGGAAAAGCCAGGTAATGTGGCATATGCCATTGCGCCGCCCACGCCAGGCTTTGGAACAGCCACTCCAGCGCCTGATCCGCCAACAACAGGAGCCAGGGCAGACCAAACAACAGCTCCAGCAGTGTCCCGAGAAGGCCGGCGGGCACAACGACCAGGCTGACCCAGGGTATCGCCAGTACATTGACCAGGGGCGCCATGACACTGCCCGGCATGCCCCATAGCAACAACCACGGCCACAGACCGATAAAAATCACCCATTGCGCGCGGCCCCAGCGCCACCATAAGCCCCGCTGCTGCAAACGCCCGTGCATGCCGAGGATCAGCAGTCCTACCGCCATGAATGACAGCCAGAAGCCGGCAAGCAAAGGTGCAGCCGGATCAAGCAGCGTGACCGCGCACAACGCCATTAGCCAGAAGACCCAGGGCCCCGGCTGGCGATAGATCAGCCGGGCCAGTAGCACCAGTGAAACCATCAACAAGGCCCGTTGTGTCGGCACAGCAAAGCCTGCCAATCCGGCGTAGATAGCTGCGGCGATAATCGCCAGAGGCGCTGCCAACCAGATGCGCGGCCAGGGTACAGGCAACCAGCCGATGCGCCCGGCCAATGCCGCCAGCCCGAATACGGCAGCAGCCAGCATGCCCACGTGCAAACCGGAAATGACCATAAGATGGCTGGTACCTGTGGCCTGCAATACTTGCCAGTCTGCCTTGCTCAACACGCTTCGGTCGCCGACTATCAGCGCTGCCAGCCGGGAGTCATCTGCCCGGTCACCCAGCGCCGCGCGCACTCTTTGCCTGAGGTAATCGCGCAACGGAGCAGGCCCCTTGCTTTGAGGCAGCTCAAGCGACACACCACTGCGGATGCTGCCCAGCGCGCCAATTCCATTGGCATACAGCCAGGCTTCATAATCAAAGCGGCCAGGATTGGACATACCTCTGGGCCGCCTCAGCCGCGCGTCGAACTGCCAGTAATCGCCAGGAAATACCTGTTCGCCGGCATACCAGTGGGCTCTGATCGGCGGCAGCGGCTCGCCGGTATCGACCATTCGCGCATCGGTGATCATGAAACGCCAACCGGTATCGGTCGCCTCGGGCAAGCCGTGGATCTTGCCTGTGAGCACAACGCGCTGCAGATCAAGATCCTCCGCCAGGCGTTGCTCCAGTTGTTGATGATGAAACAGGCTCGCCCAGATGAACCCTGCGCCTATCAGCGCGATATGCCGGCCCCACCGTCTGTACAAGAGCAGCAGTGGAAGCAGACAGCTCAGCGCAAACAAGCCGACCAGAGAGTTTAGCGACGACGACGCCAGAGGAAGTAAAAGCCCCATCAGCAGCGCAATTAATCTGCTAGCCAGAGCGGAAAAAAAACACACGTCCTGTGCTCCTCCTTTGCTGTCAGGCAGTAGTGTCGCCCTGACATTCCATGCATAATTGACGCACATTTCACAAATCGAACATTCGCGATGCCGCGTCGGCTTCTGAAACGCTACATGCCCAGCCCTGAACGCATAAAGCAGAATAAATCACTGCGCTTTATGGGTACGGTGCTGCACGATCCGAACCTATGGCACCTGAACCGGCATAGCGTCGCACGGGCCATGGCAGTCGGATTGTTTGTCGCCATGTTACCGATCCCGATGCAGATGCTATTGTCAGCCGCCATCGCAGTGCCATTACGAGCCAACCTGCCGATCTCCATTGGACTCGTCTGGTTGACCAACCCCATCACCATGCCTGCGGTATTTTTCACCCAATACAAGATCGGCACCATGCTGCTGGGAGCACCGGAGCGCAGCATGCCCATGGAGTTGTCGTTCACCTGGCTGATGTCGGAAATACACCACATCTGGCAGCCGCTGATGCTCGGCGCACTGCTCTCCGGCGCTATACTCGCAGCAATCGGTTACGGTGGGACCATGTTGTATTGGCGAATATGGGTGGGGCGCAACTGGCAGAAGCGCAAACTGCGACGCCGTCGGCACATCTGATTCAGAGTGCCGGGCGTTGAGATTCGATAGAAGTCAGATAATCAGTGCGTCCGCTTACAACTCCATCGCGGCAAGATGCCCCTGGTTCAACGTCAGCACGCGGTCCATCTGCGAAGCCAGGGCCAGATCATGAGTCACCACCATAAAGGCGGTATTCAGGCTCTGGCTTAGCTCCAGCATCAATTGCTGAATGCTTTTCGCGGTGGTCTGATCAAGGTTACCGGTCGGCTCATCCAGCAGCACACAGGCCGGCTGATTGATCAGAGCTCGGGCAATGGCGACCCGCTGACGCTCACCGCCAGACAGTTCGGCAGGCTTGTGCCCTGCCCGCTCGCTCAGCCCGACACGGCGCAACATCTCAGTACCCATCTCACGTGCCTTGGTGATCGGCGTACGCCCGATCAGCAACGGCATGCAGACATTCTCCAGCGCGGTGAACTCTGCCAGCAAATGGTGGAACTGATAGACAAAGCCCAGTCCCGAATTGCGTAACTGCCCTCGCTCGGATTCCTTGAGCGCCGACATCTGCTGGCCGGCCAGCCAGACCTCACCCTCAGTGGGGGTATCCAGACCACCCAGCAGGTTCAGCAAGGTTGTCTTGCCCGAACCGGAGCTGCCGACAATGGCGATGCGCTCGCCAGCCACCATGCGTAAATTGATCGAGTCCAGCACGCGCAGACGCTGCGGGCCGATGGCATATTCCATACTCAGCTGGCGACATTCCAGCACCACTTCAGTCATAACGCAAAGCCTCCGCTGGCTCGGTTCGCGATGCCCGCCAGGCGGGATACAGGGTAGCGGCAAAGCTCATGCCCAGCGCAGTCAAGCAGATCAACACCACATCGTTCCAGATCAGCTGCGATGGCAGATAGCTGATGAAGTACACATCAGAGCTGAGGAATTGAACGCCAAACAGCGATTCCAGCCCCGCGACCATGGCCGACACGTTCAACGCAGCCAGCACGCCCAGGACGCCACCGGCCAAGGTACCTATCACGCCAATGACTGAGCCCTGCACCATGAAGATACCCATGATGGTGCCCGGCGAAGCGCCCAGAGTACGCAGGATGGCGATGTCCGCTTTCTTGTCGGTCACCACCATCACCAGCGTGGAAATGATATTGAACGCCGCCACCGCAACGATCAGCAGCAGCAACAGACCAATCATGGTCTTTTCCATACGAATCGCGGCAAACAGGTTGCCATGGGTGCGAGTCCAGTCCTGCGCGTAATAATTGCCAGGCAAGGTCAGTGCCAGGTCCCAGGCGACTTTCGGTGCCTGGAACAGGTCATCCAGCTTGACCCGCAGCCCCTGCATCTGGCCTGGCTGCCAGCGCGAAAGACGCGCGGCGTCACCGGCATGAATCATGGCCAGCGAGCTGTCCAGCTCGGCACCTACCTTGAACACACCCACGACATTGAAACGCTTGAGACGCGGGAACACGCCCGCTGGCGTGACGGACGCTTCCGGCAATACGAAGGTCAGCTTGTCGCCTACCTGAACGCCGAAACGCTTGGCGATCAGCTCGCCAATGATGATGCCAAACTCGCCATCGTGGAGGTCGCTCAAGGCGCCCTGGGTCATGTGCTGCTCGATAATGGACACGTTTTTCTCGGCGTCCGGAATCACACCGCTGACCAGCACCGGCGCAACGCCGCCGTTATGCGTAAGCATGCCCTGCAGTTGAATAAAGGGCGCTGCGGCAATGACCTGGGGGTGCTCTTCCAGGCGGGTTGCCAGGCTCTGCCAGTCATCCATGGGCTGCTCGGAGCTGATGGTCGCGTGTGGCACCATCCCCAGAATACGGGTACGCAGCTCGCGGTCAAAACCATTCATCACCGACAATACCAGGATCATGACCATCACACCCAAGGTGAGGCCTAGCATGGAAATCAGTGATATAAATGAAATGAAGTGATTGCGGCGCTTGGCCCGGGTGTAGCGGAGGCCGATAAAAAAGGGCAAAGGTCTGAACATGGAATACCGGTTACCTGATGGGCGATGCCCTGTTGAGTGACGGTTCGGACTGCATGTTACACTGATTCCAGGCGATTGTTCAGCGCTTCAGACCGGCTAATACGAGTAATGTCATGCAAACAGATGATGGCGGCACGGACGACAAACGCGATTTTTTTCGTATCCGCGATCAGATCGCGCTGCAGGTCAAACCCGTCGACGGCCCAGACCTGGACAAAGAGGTGCAGGATGAAGAATCCCCGCTGTTCAGCCTGCTCAGCGACCTGCACATGCTCGATTACGAGTCCCAGCACTTGCTCAGGCAGATCGCCGAACGTGATCGCGCGCTCGCGCAATACCTGAAGATCATCAACAAGCGCGTTGATCTGGTTGGCAAGGCCCTGGCCATGCAACTGACGGGAGACCTGAGCGAGCCGCAGGAGGTGACTTTGAGCGAAGGCGGCATGGCGTTCAGTTCGCCGCAGCCCTACCCGATTGATTCCTGGCTGATGCTGCGTATGGTGCTGATGCCCTCCCCGCTGGGATTGGTATTACCCGCGCGGGTCATCCGCTGCGAGGCTGAGCAGGACGGTGATGAGCAGGCGGGTAACTGGCAAGTCGGCGTCACCTTCGACAGTCTCAGCGATGCCCAGCGGCAGCTTCTGGCGCGACATATTCTTCAAAAGCAGGCGCAGGAAATTCGCGCCGCCAAAACATCAGAAAGGATGCCGATATGAAATCAATTCGAATTGCGTCACGTACCGCCATGGCTTGCTCCATATTGGCCGCTTGTATGTTGATGACTGCCTTGAGCGCTCAGGCTGACACGCTGGTTATCCCGCTCGGCCAGCAGGCGGGCCAAACCACTAGCTCACTGCCCCAGCGTGGTTTGAGCGGCGCCAGTGTCACCCAGCGCTACGGCGAGCCCGTCAGCCGGCATGCTGCCGTCGGCGAGCCACCCATCAGCCGTTGGGATTACGCCGATTTCAGCGTGTATTTTGAACATGACAAGGTGGTCCATAGCGTCCGCCAACATCAACGCCAGGGCAACTGATCACCTATGACGTTAATTTATGGTCACCGCGGTGCCCGCGGCGAAGCCCCGGAAAACACCCTCCCGAGTTTTCATCAAGCATTGAAAGCGGGCGTCCGCCGGGTAGAGCTGGACCTGCACCTTTCCGCCGATCGCCAGTTGATGGTCATTCACGACACCACTCTGAGACGCACGACCGGCCTGCGCGGCAAGATTGCCCAGCACAGCGCTGCCGAACTGATGCAAATTGATGCGCGCAGGGGGGGGCCAAGCTGGCCTGAGGCCTGCCCGATACCGAGCCTAGAACAACTCTTCGAGGCCTGCCCGGAGTTTGAGCACTATCAGCTCGAGGTCAAAAGCGGCTCCGCCGGTCAATCACGTATTGTGCTCGATGCCGTCACTGAACTGGTCGACCGTTTCGGCCTGCAAGACAAGGTGGTGCTCACCTCCAGCAGCCGAACGCTGCTGAAAACCGCGCGCGACAGCAGCTTCAGCCTGCCTACCGGCCTGGTCGAAGAGTATGGGTTGATTGACTGGGTCAAAAGCTGCAAACGCTATGGCTGCGAGTATCTGATATTGAACTGGAAACTGTGCAGCGCACAGCGGGTGGCCAGCGCCAAGGCTCAGGGCCTGCATGTCTCCGTCTGGACCGTCAATGAGCCGGCCCTGATGGAACGCCTGGTGGAGATGGGCGTTGACAGCATCATCACTGACTTCCCCCAGTTGGCGATGGATACGCTGGGCAGCCCGGCCCAGTAACCGTGCAATAAAAAACCCCGCTTGCAAAGCGGGGCTTATCAACCGCAGAGCCTGCAGAGTTTCAGAACAGGCGGTTCAAACCATCCAGCGCCGCAACACGATAGGCTTCGGCCATCGTCGGATAGTTGAAGGTGGTGTTGACGAAATACTTGATGGTATTGGCCTCCCCCTCCTGGTTCATGATTGCCTGACCGATATGCACGATCTCGGATGCTTGGTCACCAAAACAGTGGATACCCAATACCTGCAAGGTTTCCCGGTGAAACAGGATCTTCAACATGCCCACAGGCTCGTCGGTGATCTGCGCCCTGGCCATGCTCTTGAAAAAGGCCTGGCCGATTTCATAGGGCACATGCGCCTCGGTCAGTTCGCGCTCGGTTTTGCCCAGCGAGCTGATTTCCGGGATGGTGTAAATGCCGGTGGGTACATCATCGACAAAGCGCCAGGCGTCATTGCTGACAATATTGCCTGCTGCAGAGCGTCCCTGGTCGAAGGCGGCACTGGCCAGGCTCGGCCAGCCAATCACATCGCCGACGGCGTAGATGTTCGGCACTTCGGTGCGGTAGTTCTCATCGACACTCAACTGGCCACGGCTGTTAGCGCGCAAGCCAACGTTTTCCAGGCCCATACCATCGGTATTACCTGAGCGGCCATTACACCAGAGCAGCGCGTCGGCCTTGAGCTTCTTGCCGGACTTGAGATTGAGCACCACACCGCGGCTATCAAGACCTTCGATGCTTTCATATTCTTCGTTGTGGCGAATCAGCACGCTGTTGTTACGCAGGTGATAACTCAAGGCATCGGAGATTTCATCATCGAGGAAACTCAGCAGGCGCTCACGGTTATCGATCAGATCGACCTTGACCCCAAGCCCGCAGAAAATCGACGCATACTCACAACCGATAACCCCCGCACCGTAGATGATCAGCGTGCGCGGCGTGTGGTTGAGCTTGAGGATGGTATCGCTGTCATAGATACGCGGATGGCTGAAATTCACATCGGCTGGGCGGTAAGGCCGTGACCCGGTGGCGATGATGATTTCCTTGGCGATCAGCTTCTCGACCACACCGGACTTGTTCACCAGCTCAATGGTGTGCTCATCAGCAAAGCTTCCCTTGCCGAAAAACACGTCTACCCGGTTGCGCGCGTAGTAGCTGGTGCGCGAGGTCACCTGCTTGCCCATGACCTTTTCCGCGCTTTTCAGCACGTCAGGGAAGGAAAACCAGCGCGGCTCGCCAATCGAGCGGAACATCTTGTTGGTATTGAAGTGAATGATCTGCTTGACCGAATAACGCAATGCCTTGGAGGGAATGGTCCCCAGGTGTGTGCAATTGCCGCCAACCATGGCCCGCTCTTCCACCACAGCGACCTTGCGGCCGTGCTTGGCTGCATTCATCGCAGCGCCCTCACCCGCCGGGCCGGAGCCCAGCACCACCACATCATAGTTATATACAGCCATTCATTGATTTCCTTGTAAATATCGTCGGTATGCTGTCATAGCCAACCGCAGGCAACTAGTCGACCTTGGTCGCGTCGTAGCCCAGATTTTTTGGCTTACGTGGCTCTATACCGGCATTTGTGCCGGTTTCTTCGCACTTGGTGACGTCACCGCCACAGATGCCACAGGCCTTGTCTACACCCGTTGCGCCAATCCCGCCACAGGAACCGGCGATCGGCTTGCGGCCCATCATGACGCCAACTGACATACCGACCACAATCAACAACATCAATGAAAATGCCAGAACCCAAACCATGAATTACTCCTCGCTCTGTGTAAGAGCAGTGAATGTAGGGGTCGCTTTGGAGATGAAGCGTTTACCGTCGCGCACTACAAAGAGCGCAGCCACCTCGTGCTCAAGCGCAAACTCCCAACCCTTGTCGGGCCCCTTGACCAGCAAAACGGTAGATAGCCCATCGGCGGTAGCTGCCGAGTTGTGCAACACGGTTACTGCCGCCAGTTCATGCATCACCGGCTTGCCGCTACTGGGGTCAAAGGTATGCGAATAGCGCTTACCTTCAAATTCGAAATAGTTGCGGTAGTCCCCGGAGGTAGACACCGACTGCCCATCGAGTTTAACAATCAGATGGGCCATGCGCTGATCGTCCCTGGGCTCCTCAATGGCTATCTTCCAGGGTGTATTACCGGGCTTCAAGCCCTCAGCCTTCAGCTCGCCGGTAATTTCTACCATGTAGCTGCTGATACCTCGCTTCAGCAGATGATCAACTACCTTGTCGACCACATAACCCGCAGCAATGGCGCTGACATCAACCTGCACATTGACGGATTTGCACAACTGCGTTCCTTCCACCCGCAAGTGCCGCTGGCCTACCTTCTCCAGCGTGGCCTGGAGGACCAACGGGTCGGGAACGACCTGGCTGCCATCGCCCCCGTGAAAGCCCCAGAGCTTCATCAGCGGCCCCACGGTCAGATCAAAATCACCACCACTTTCTTCTGACAGTATATGCCCCAGCCCTACGAGCTCAAGCACCGACGTCGGCATCTCGGCACAACTATCGGCAGGCAAGGCATTGAAGCGGGCCAGATCCGAATCCTCGCGCCAGGTGGAGACTTCACTATCAAAATCACTCAGTAACGTTTCGATCTCGGCGTGGACGGTTTCGGTACTGGGAGTACCCTCGGCGTTGACCCATTTGATTGAATAGGTACTGCCCATGGTGGAGCCGGTGACTTCCGAAACCGGCTCCATAGAATGGAAACAGCCCGTTAGGGCTGCTGCCAGGGCAACAGCGATAACGGGCTGAATGGCGCGTAAAAACACTCTAGCCGCCAAAATCATCAAGCATGATGTTTTCTGGCTCAACACCCATGTCCTGCAACATCTTGATCACCGACGCGTTCATCATCGGCGGCCCACACATGTAGAACTCGCAATCCTCAGGCGCAGGGTGATCCTTGAGGTAGTTCTCCAGCAGCACGTTGTGGATGAAGCCCGTGGGGCCAGTCCAGTTGTCTTCAGGCAGCGGGTCCGACAATGCCAGGTGCCATTCGAAGTTCTCGTTCTCTTCCGCCAGCTTGTCGAATTCTTCGACATAGAAGGCTTCACGCAGGGAACGAGCACCGTACCAGAAGCTGATCTTGCGCTTGGTCTTGATCCGGCCCAGCTGGTCAAAGATATGCGAGCGCATTGGCGCCATACCGGCACCACCACCCACGAAGACCATCTCCGCGTCTGTTTCCTTGGCAAAGAACTCACCGAAGGGACCGTATACCGTGACCTTGTCACCCGGCTTCAGAGCAAAGCACCAGGAAGACATCTTGCCCGGTGGCAGATCATCACGACCCGGTGGTGGCGATGCCACACGCAGGTTGAACTTGACCACGCCACGCTCTTCCGGATAGTTGGCCATTGAATAGGCGCGGATAACGGTTTCGTCGACCTTGGACACAAAGCGCCACATGTCGAACTTGTCCCAATCACCACGGAATTCCGGCTGAATGTCGAAATCCTTGTAGTTCACGGTGTGTGGCGGGCATTCCAGCTGCACGTAACCACCAGCGCGGAAATCGACGTTCTCGCCTTCCGGCAGTTTCAGCGTGAGTTCCTTGATGAAGGTAGCAACGTTGGGGTTGGCTTCTACGGTGCATTCCCATTTCTTCACGCCGAAGACTTCTTCCGGCACTTCAATCTTCATATCCTGCTTGACCGGAGCCTGGCAGGATAGGCGCCAGCCTTCCTTGGCTTCACGCTTGGTGAAGTGGCTCTCTTCGGTGGGCAGCATTTCACCGCCACCCTCTTCCACGATGCACTTGCACTGCGCGCAGGTACCACCACCACCACAGGCGGAAGACAGGAAGATCCCGTTAGCCGACAGGGTGTTGAGCAACTTTCCGCCCGCAGGCACAGTAATGGTGCGTTCGCCATTGATTTCAATGGAGATATCACCACTGCTGACCAGTTTCGCACGGGCGATCAGGATAACGGCTACCAGCGTCAGAACGATCGCGGTAAACATGCCTACGCCCAAATAAATTTCCATGTTCATCTGTGATAGCTCCTTTACAGTTGCACGCCGGAGAACGACATGAAACCGAGGGACATCAGACCCACGGTGATAAACGTGATACCCAGACCGCGCAAGCCGTCAGGAACATCACTGTATTTGAGCTTTTCACGAATCCCCGCCAGCGCAACGATTGCGAGCGCCCAGCCAGTACCGGCGCCAAAGCCGTAGACCACACTCTCACTCAGATTGTAATCGCGCTCGACCATGAACAGTGCTGCACCCATGATGGCGCAGTTCACCGTAATCAAAGGCAAGAATACACCCAGTGCGTTGTAGAGCGCAGGTACGAACTTGTCGAGCAGCATCTCCATGATCTGCACGATAGCGGCGATCACACCGATGTAGCTGAGCAGACCCAGGAAGCTGAGGTCAACATTCGGCAGACCGGCCCAGGCAAGAGCGCCGTCACGCAGCAGATAGGTATAGATCAGGTTGTTCGCCGGAACCGTGATGGTCAGTACCACGATAACCGCGATGCCCAGACCGATCGCCGTCTGCACCTTTTTCGAAATGGCGATGAAGGTACACATGCCGAGAAAGAAGGCCAACGCCATGTTTTCAACGAAGATTGCCCGAACCATCAGACTGATATAGTGTTCAATCATGGCTTACATAGCCTCCTTCAGCGTGCGACTCTGCGGCGCCATTTTGAAATCTGGCTCTTCAACCTGCTCGGTCTTCCAGGCACGCAATGCCCAGATAATCAGACCAATAATGAAGAACGCCGATGGCGGCAACAGCAGCAGACCATTAGGTTGGTACCAACCACCCTCGTTGACGACCGGCAGTATCTCATAGCCAAACAGCTTGCCAGCGCCAAGCAGTTCGCGGAAAAACGCGACCACGATGAGGATGAAGCTGTAGCCCAGACCGTTACCAATACCGTCAAGGAAGCTCATGTGCGGTGGGTTCTGCATGGCGAAAGCCTCAGCGCGACCCATCACGATGCAGTTGGTGATGATCAGACCGACGAATACCGACAGCTGCTTGCTGATGTCGTAAGCAAATGCCTTGAGCAACTGATCTACCACGATTACCAGCGACGCAATAATCACCATCTGCACAATCATGCGGATCGAGCTGGGGATCTGGTTGCGGATAACCGAGATAAACAGGTTGGAAAATGCCGTCACGGACGTCAGGGCCAGACACATGACCAGGGTCACGTTCATGCTGGTGGTGACTGCCAGCGCCGAGCAGATACCAAGGATCTGCAGGGCAATCGGGTTGTTACTGAAAATAGGATCGAACAGCACCTGTCTGGCGCTTGCCTTAGCCATGATTAAGCCTCCCCTTCATTGATATTTTCCAGGAATGGGCCAAAGCCATTCTCACCCAGCCAGAAACGCACCAGTGCTTCTACACCACGGCTGGTCAGCGTTGCGCCTGCCAGGCCATCGACCTGATGCTCGGCGTTGGGGTTGTTGCTATCCACACTGCCCTTGAGCACTTGTACGGCCACTTCGCCGTCTTCGTCGTAGACCACCTTGCCGGTCCACTGCTGGCGCCAGTTCGGGTTGTCAACTTCGCCACCCAGGCCAGGTGTTTCTGCATGCTGGTAAAAGCCCAGACCCACTACAGTCTTCAGATCGCCTTCCAGCGCGATGAAGCCGTACAGCGTCGACCACAGACCGTAACCATGGATCGGCAAGATCATGGTTTCGATACCCTGATCATTCTCGACCATATAAACAGTTGCGAAATCTTCACGACGACGAATGCTGGCGATGTCCTGCGACGGCTCCAGACGCTCGGACATTGCCGGGTCCCGTGCCGCTTGCTGCTGGTCGTAGGTCAGCGGATCCATCTCTTCGCTGAACTCGCCGGTGCGCAAATCAACCAAGCGAGCAGTCACCTGCTCGAACTGGGCCTCAACATCACCGCCCTCTTCCAGAAGGCCAGCAATGGACAGAATGTTGCGCTTCTTGTCGAGCAATTGGTTGGTGATCTGCACTGGCTTGAGCGCCACGGCAGCGGCAGAAACCACCACCGAGCACACCAGACAGACCAGCAGCGCTACAATAATAGTGCGGCTGACAGTTTCTTTTTTACTGGACATGGCGTGCAAGCCTCCGCTTGATATTGGCCTGGACCACAAAATGGTCAATCAGGGGAGCAAAGAGGTTGGCGAACAGAATGGCCAGCATCATCCCCTCGGGGAATGCCGGGTTGACGACACGAATCAGCAGAACCATCACGCCGATCAGTGCACCAAAGATCCATTTGCCCTGGTTGGTCATGGAGGCCGATACCGGATCGGTGGCCATGAAGATCATGCCGAAGGCGAAACCACCCACCACCATGTGCCAGTACCACGGCATCGCGAACATCGGATTGGTCTCGGAACCAATCAGATTGAACAGCAGGCTCATCGCGATCATGCCGATCATCACACCAGCAACAATTCGCCAGTTGGCGATCTTGGTCGTCAACAGCACCGCACCGCCAAGGAAGATGGCCAGTGTAGAAACCTCACCCATGGAGCCATGGATGTTGCCGACAAAAGCATCCAGCCAGGTGATACCGCCGTTGACTACCGCTTCAATACCGCCGGAAGCGGCCATGCTCAGTGCAGTTGCACCGGCGTAGCCATCAACTGCAGTCCAGACTGCGTCACCGGAAATTTCTGCCGGGTAGGCAAAAAACAGGAAAGCACGGCCCGTCAGCGCGGGGTTGAGGAAGTTCTTGCCAGTACCGCCAAAGACTTCCTTGCCGATCACGATACCGAAGCTGATACCCAGCGCGACCTGCCACAGGGGGATATCCGGTGGGAGAATCAACGCGAACAGGATCGAGGTCACGAAGAAACCTTCGTTGACTTCATGCTTGCGGATCGAGGCGAACAGGACTTCCCAGAAGCCACCGACGATAAAGGTCACCGCGTAGACCGGCAGGAAGTAGGCCGCACCATGGATCATGTTGTCCCACAGGCTACCTGCATCAAAGCCGGCAAACATCGCGATCAGACCAATGCGCCAGCTTTCCTGAGCATCCAGCAGCTCGGGGTTGGCGGCGTAAATGCTGTTAGCCTGAAAACCGATGTTGTACATCCCGTAGAAAATCACCGGGAAGGTGCACAGCCATACGGTAATCATCATGCGCTTGAGATCGAGACCATCACGCACGTGGGCGGTGGTCTTGGTCACGCTGCCCGGACGATAGAAGAAGGTATCGATAGCTTCATAAAGGGCATAGAACTTTTCGTGCTTGCCGCCCTTCTCGAAGTTGTGTTCGATCTTATCCAAAAATGTACGCAAACCCATGGATTAACCCTCCTTCTCGATCGTGGCGAGGTTATCGCGCAGAATCGGGCCATACTCGTATTTGCCGGCACACACATAACTGCACAAAGCCAGATCTTCCTCATCCAGCTCCAGACAACCCAGTTTCTGGGCCATCTCGGTGTCGCCAACGATCAGGTAGCGCAAGAGTTGCGTGGGCAAAATATCCAGCGGCATGACCATCTCATAGTTCCCGAGGGGAACCATCGCCCGCGGGCTGCCATTGGTAGTTGTAGTGAAATTGAACAGCTTGCTCGCTTTCAGCTTGGAGACAAAAATGTTCAGAACCGAGTGCTTGTCGACGCCGGCACGCAAGTAATGCAACATCTGCCGCTCGCTGCCCTCAGCCAGCACCGACACCTGCGAATGGAAGCGTCCCAGATAACCAACCGGGCCCTGGGCATTGCGGCCACCAAACACGGACCCGGAGATAACGCGATTGCTACCGGGCTTGAGCTCACCCGCAGTCAGCTCAGCCAGATTCGCACCCAGGCGGGTACGCACCAGGCGCGGCTTTTCGACCTGCGGCCCGGCCAGGGCAACTACGCGCTCAGTCCAGAGCTTGCCATCGGTGAACAGCTTGCCGATCGCAACCACGTCCTGGTAGTTGATCTGCCAGACTGTCTTGGTCTCATTGACTGGATCAAGCATGTGGATATGCGTACCGGCCAGGCCAGCGGGGTGCGGGCCAGCGAAGCTTTCGCTGCGCACGCCATCCAGGTTTTCACCCGGGATACTAGCGCCATCGGCTTTGCACAACCAGATGTTACCCAGACGGGCAAGCACCTTCAGGCCGTTCTCGAACTCGGCGGCGTAGTGCTTGAGCACTACCGCAGGATCCGCAGCCAGGGGATTGGTATCGATCGCGGTGACGAAAATCGAATGGGGCACGGCGTCAATTGCCGGCGTCTTGCTGTAAGGGCGGGTCCGCAGTGCAGTCCAGAGTCCCGACTGAATCAACTGCTCGCGCACCTTCTGCGGCTCCAGAGAAGCCAGAGTGGAGGCATCGTGCGCATCAAAACTGACGGCCTCGTCGCCATCCACGTCGATGACAACCGATTGCAGAACACGCTTGTCACCACGATTGACGGCACTGACAACACCCGCTGCAGGGGCGGTAAAGATCACGCCAGGTGTTTTTTTGTCGCTGAACAGGATCTGGCCAAGTTTGACCCGGTCCCCCTCCTGCACTTCCATGGTCGGTTTCATACCATGGTAGTCGAAGCCGACAACGGCAACGCTGCGCGCAGGGCGAGCGTCTTCAATTGTCTGCTCGGGGGAGCCGGTGATTGGCAGATCCAAGCCCCGTTTGATTTTTATCATACGTATAGCCTAATCACTGGTTGGAATCGTCAAGGGCGGGCCGGCATCCGGCAAACGGAAATCCCAAGAAACTGCTCTGGGCAACAGACGCGGAAACATTGGGAAAGGGCCACAAACCCTCATCAAAAATCCCGCTAAGTATAAAGACCATGCCCTACCAATGCTACTCAAGCACTTGGTTTTTTCGGGTTTTTTACTGTTACACATTGGTTCCGCCGGGCAATTGACCTGCCACGCCGGAGCAGCGCTAATAACCCTTTGCTGGAATGGAGAACATCATGTTGCGAGCCATTATCATTTCCCTGTTGTGCGTGTTGCCGCTGGTGGCCAATGCCAACAGCAAGCGCCTGGATCAAGCCGATTTTCCACAGACTATCGAGGTTGATGGTCAGCCGTTGGTGCTGCGCAATGCCAGCGTGCTCAACTACCTGTTCGTGGACGTTTACAGCGCTGCCCTGCTCGCCCCTGCCGAGGCACCGCTGGACGACATTACCGATACACGAACGCCCGTTCACCTGGAGCTGTTCTACTACCGCAACATAGACCGCTCAGATGTCATCAAAGCCGCCTGGGTGGCCCTGGAGCGCCAATATGATTCGGCAAGCCTGGCCAGATTACGCCCCGAGGTCGACCGCCTGCACGCGACCTTCACCGACATCAAGCCCGAGGACCGCTACAGCCTGACCCTGGACAGCAAGCATGCCCTGAGCTTGAAATACAACGGCAAGGAAACCTTCCAGTCCGATGATCCAGAGCTGGCGCGTGCGTACATTGGCATCTGGCTGCGAGAGAACGGCCTGTCGGACAAGCTGCGCAACCAACTGATTGCCGAGCGCTAGCCCAAAGCTCAAACGCGACCCAACATCGAGTAGGGTGAGGCGTTGCCGCCCCATCCCTCTCACAGAACCGTACGTACGGGCCTCGTATACGGCTCATGTAAACATTTATCCCTAAATTACAGGGACACAGAGTCCTACTCTCTGAG
>Ga0163215_100192_pt1 | contig 156198 bp, 161 predicted proteins | sample SynspAceP_FD_185934 | JGI IMG/M metagenome (GOLD analysis project Ga0163215, IMG submission 185934) | Saline lake microbial communities from Ace Lake in Antarctica - Synechococcus sp. Ace-P (Hybrid Assembly) | ecosystem: Environmental > Aquatic > Non-marine Saline and Alkaline > Saline | place...
ACTCGGCCGTTAAGTGCCGCCGCGCCGATGGTACTGCGTCTTAAGACGTGGGAGAGTAGGTCGCCGCCAAACCTAGTCAGCAACATCATATGTAATCTCTCTTCGATGCTTCTCCCAAACAACTTACACGATCCGCAATCCAAGCGTGGTATCGTGATGGGACGCGATTTTTGGCACATCATAGGCATGAGCAACTGTCAGATGCCCAACAAGGGCGGGATAGACGACGGAGACGATCTACTCTCCGACTTTGCCTCCCCTTAGCTCAATCAGAAGCGGCACGGTGTAATCCGGTTGAAGACCACAAGCGTAATCTCCGCGCTCGTCGTCAGGCTCTCACACCGATTCCACAGCCTTGAAACTGGAAACGACAGCAACGATTCAAGACTGCAAGGAAAACCATAATGGAGAAGCCAACATTGACGAAAGCATAGCCGCCGTTACAAAATTAGAAGCGGGTCAAATCTCGCGTCAGTTCTCAGTGACATCCAACAGCTAGCGCCTAGGTATCCAAAAAATAGATGACCAACCTATGGGATACATAGCGCGGCGCAGCCTGTCATTCCTTCACATACGCTTCTCCGTCAGCAGCCGGTGCGCGCGCGCGTCCGACGATGCCTGCGACCAGCACCATCGTGGCAATGTAGGGTGCCATCGCAAGAAATTCTGACGGGATCGGCGTATTCAGGAGCGCCAGTTTTTGCTGCAGCGAATTTGCAAAGCCAAAGACCAGTGCCGCCATAAGCGCGCCGACCGGATGCCAGCGTCCGAAGATCATCGCGGCCAGCCCGATATAGCCAAGCCCGTTGGTCATGTTTTCGTCGAACCGACCGACCGAGCCAAGCGTGAACCATGCACCGCCAAAGCCCGCGACCATCCCTGCAATCGTCACGTTGACATAGCGGGTGCGATAGACGTTGATGCCAAGCGTATCGGCTGCGCGGGGGTGTTCACCCACGGCGCGGGCGCGCAAGCCCATGCGGGTGTGGAACAGATAGTAGGTCGCCACCGCCACCATGATGATCGCACCATAGACAAAGAGGTTGTGCTGGAACAGCATCGGCCCAAGCACTGGCAGGTCGGCCAGCACGGGGATGCGGATGGGCGAAAAGATCGGTGCGTTGTTAAGGAAGCGATACTCGGAATAGACTTGGCTGCTGACGTAAGATGTCACGCCAAGCACAAAGAGATTGATCACCACGCCCGCAATGATTTGGTCCACGCGGTAGGTGATGACCAATGCGGCGAGAACGAAGCCAAACAGCCCGCCCATGGCCACTGCGGCCACCAGCCCGCTGACGCCGCCCAGAAGTGAGCCGATCAACGCACCCGTAAAGGCTCCGGCCAGCAGCATCCCCTCGATGGCGATGTTTACCACGCCGACCCGTTCGGACAACACGCCCGCCAGACCGCCAAGCGCGATCGGCACTGCGCCGACAACCGTGGCCTGCAACATGCCGGTGAGCGAAAACCCCTTGCCCGCGGTTGCCCAGACGAGGAAGGCCGCAACAGCGAGGAACAGGCCAAAGCCAAGGCTGAGGCTGGTCCAGCGCACGCCGCCGCGCAAAAATTGTCGCACACCGAGAAAGGCGAGAACGGCAGCGACGATGTAGTTGAAGGGGGCGGACGGAACCAAGAGGTTTGGCAAAGCCCATGGGTCGTTCGGGCGTGACAGGCGGAAGGTCGCGGTGCCGTCGGAGCCCGCTGCGAAAACGAACGCGACCAGCACAGTGAGGGCGAGCAGAACGCCGCCGGTGATCTTGGCCTGCCGCGCTTTGGCTGTGTCGAGCTTGCGGCTTTGCGGGACTGCAGAGTTAGATGCAATGGTCATGGCCTCACCCCTTCTCTGCCGGTTTGGTCTTGCGGAATCCCCAAGGGAACAATGTGCGCACCAGAAGGGGGGCTGCGATGAAGACGATGATCAGCGCCTGAATGATGCCGATAAGGTCGATCGAAACGCCTGCATCCACTTGCATCTGCCGACCACCTGCTTCGAGAGCACCAAAAAGCAGGCCCGCAAGTAGCACGCCCCATGGATGTGACCGTCCCAAGAGTGCCACCGCAATCGCATCGAAACCAATACCTGCCGAAAACCCGGGCGAGGCGCGCCCCAGAACGCCGCTGACCTGGTTGGCGCCCGCAAGTCCTGCGAGTGCCCCCGCAAGTCCCATGGCCAGGACAATAATCAATCCGGCTTTCATGCCAGCATAGCGGGCGGCTTCAGGATTTTCGCCACTCGCACGAAATTCGAAACCCAGACGCGTCTTGAACAAGAGCCAATTCATAAAGATGACAGCCGCAATCATCAGAAATACGCCCGCGTGCAGTCGCAAGTTCGGGTCGAGCGCCGTAAGGAGGCGTGGCAGTTCGGCACTGTCGAGAACCGATCTGGAGATCGGGTCCGACCGCCCCTCGCGCTGAATAAAGTCGAGCCGCAGCATGTAATCAACAAGCCGATAAGCGATGAGGTTCAGCATGATGGTGGAGATCACCTCATGGGCGCCAGTCGCGGCCCGAAGCCAGCCCGCGATAGCGGCATAGAAGCCTCCGGCGAGCGCTCCTGCAAGTATAACGAGTGGCACATGAACGATGGCGGGCAACCCCGCAAAACTGAAGCCTACAATCGCGGCGGCCATTCCGCCGATAAGCAACTGCCCTTCTGCCCCGATGTTGAACATCCCCGCCCGAAAGCTAAGCGCGATGCCAAGCCCTGCCAGCGTTAGCGGAATGGCGGCGGTCAGCGTCTCAGAAATCGCGTTGATTGACCCCACTGAGCCGTTGAGAAGTGCGACATAGGAACGGCCTACAGTGGGCAGGTCCACATTGGTCGCCAGCATGGCCACGGCACCCAGCGCCAGCGCCACGACCACCGCAAAAATCGGGACGACCACCAAATCTTCCATCGCAGCACGGTCGGGTGCGGCACGCTTCAGAAGCGCCTCGGAGAGGCCGTCGCTGGATTCCTGATGCTTGCTCATGCCGCTGCTCCCTCATACCTGCCAGCCATAGCCAAACCGATTGTTGCCTTGTCCGCCACGGCGCCGTCGAACTCGGCTATGATACTGCCCTTGAACATCACTAGGATGCGGTCGGAGAGTGCCAGAATTTCGTCCAGTTCGGACGAGACAATCAGTACGCCGTCGCCCTCGTCGCGGGCATGTGCAATGCGGCTGTGGATGTATTCGATCGAGCCAACGTCAAGCCCGCGTGTAGGCTGTGCTGCGATCAGCAGTTCGGTATCACGCGACAACTCGCGCGCGACGATCACTTTTTGCTGGTTCCCGCCCGAGAGTGTGCTGACCGTGTCAAAGACCGACTCCGTGCGCACGTCAAAATCCTGAACGGCGTGGGCGGCCGCCTTGTTGACGGCGTCCCACCGCATGTTCGGACCCTTGGAAAACCGCTCGTCATAGTAGCTGTCGAGCACCATGTTCTCGGCGATGGTGAACGCGGGAATCAGGCCAGTGCGCTGGCGATCTTCAGGGATATGGGCAAAGCCCATGCGGTGCCGTTCGCGCGCGCTGGCATGGGTGATGTCGCGGCCACCGAAAGCCACGTTTCCGCCAGCGACACGGGTCAGGCCAGTCAGCGCCTCGACCAATGCGGATTGGCCATTGCCCTGAACACCCGCAATACCAACAATTTCGCCGCTGTGAACTGTCAGGCTGACATTATCCACGGCGACTTCATCATTGTCGTGCAACACCACAAGATCGGTCACCTCCAGAAGGGGCGCACCCGGTTTGTGAGTGTTCTTTTCAACATCAAAACTTACGGGGCGACCGACCATCATCTCGGCGAGATCCGCTTCGGATATTGCGTCAGGATGCTCGGCATGGCCGACAATCTCACCGCGGCGCAGGACGGCGATATGATCGGAAATCTCGCGGATCTCTCCAAGCTTGTGAGTGATAAAAACGATGGCCTTACCACTGTCGCGCAGGCCTTTGATAATTTCGAAGAATTCCTCGACTTCTTGCGGGGTCAGCACGGCAGTCGGTTCGTCGAAGATTACCAGATCAGCGGACCGGAACAGCACCTTGATGATCTCGACCCGTTGTTGCACGCCCACAGGCAGGGTTTCGATCAGCGCATCGGGGTCGACTTCTAGCCCATAGGTATCATTGATCTCGCGCACCTGTATCCGAGCGCGCGCCAAATCTAGATGATCGAGCCGACCAGTGGGTTCGACACCCAGCACGACATTCTCGGCCACGGTGAAAACAGGGATCAGCATAAAGTGCTGGTGCACCATTCCGATTCCGGCGGTGATCGCCGCACCGGGGCCATCAAAGCTAACCGGTTTGCCGTCGATCAAAATCTCGCCTTTAGTGGGTGCGTAAAGGCCGCAGAGCACATTCATCAGCGTGGACTTTCCCGCGCCGTTCTCACCCAAGAGCCCCAGCACCTCGCGGGGACGGATCCGCAGGTTCACATCCTTTACGGCGGTGAAATCGCCAAACCGTTTGGTGATGCCCTTAAGTTCGATGTCCATCGAAACCCTCCCCTTCGTGACGTTGCCGCCCCCAGCCAAGCAAGGGGCGGCATTGTATCAATGGTCACTGGCCGACGGAAATCGAACTATCGATGATGCCTGCGCGGACTTGCTGCAGCTCGGCCTGCAATTCGACCGGGATGCTGTCGGTCATGTCATGGAACGGGGCGAGGTCGACGCCGCCATTTTCAAGCGTGCCCACGAGAACGCCGCCCTCGAAGCTGCCGTTCATGGCGCGTTCAATCACCTCTGACACGGTTGAATCCATCCGCTTGGTCACGGAGGTAAGGTAGACATGACCGTTGTCGGGATTAGTGAGGTAAAGGTCGGCGTCGACGCCGATGATCATCAGTTTCTCGGGGCCAAGTTCGTCGGCCAGCGCCGCCGATCCAAGACCCACAGGACCCGCGACTGGCATCACGATATCCGCTCCCTCTTCATAGAGGTTTTGCGCATAGGCACGCCCGTCGTCTAGAGATGCGAAGTTGTTGGTGAATAGCCCCTCGCGTGTTTCGGGGTTCCAGCCGAGCACAGTCACCTCGGTGCCATGCTGTGTGTTGTAATACATCGCACCGTGATAATAGCCGTCCATGAAGATGGTCACTGGCGGAATGTTGATTCCGCCGAATGTGCCCAGAACGCCTGTTTCGGTCATACCCGCCGCCAGATAACCAGCAAGGAATGCGGCTTCATCGGTGGCATAGACCTGCCCGAGCACGTTCGGAATCACGGGGTTATAGGCATAGTCAACGATGGAAAATAGCTGATCGGGGTTTGCAGTGGCCGCCTCCTGAGTAGCATCGCCCAGCAGGAAACCCACCGTGATAATGATATCGCAGCCGCCGTTCACCAGCGAGTTGATGTTGGCCTCGTAGTCGGTTTCAGCCTGCGACTCGAGAAAGCGCCCTTCGACGCCTAGGCTTTCCTGTGCATCCAACACACCCTGCCAGGCGGTCTGATTAAAGCTGTTATCGTCGATGCCGCCAGTGTCTGTCACCTGACAGGCGGTAAAGGCCGATGCCGCGGTGCCCGCTATTAGCGCGGCAACCAAGACCGTAGGTGCGAGCGTCTTTCTGCAGCTAATCATCCGATTTCCTCTCTGTTTATGTCGGTTTGGGCCTCATGAAACGCGTTAGATCTCGGGCTTTTCGAGCAGCAGAATTCACCGAGGCTTGAACATTTAGTTTATGCTGAGCATTGGATATCGTGACTGATCCAAATCAGTGCGAACGGTCGGTAGGACAATTCCAACGGGTCGGTTCGCAGGCATTGGTGCGCTACAAAACCAACGACTATTTCGCGCCAGTCGCCTATGGCCATAGAGATGTCAGGTTGGGCGGCTAAGTTGATCGGGTCATGATCGGCTGCGGCGGTGATCCGATCCAGTCCCTCCCGCAGCTGGAGAAGAAGATCAACGTCTTGGATCAGGCCGCCCCATTGGCCAAGTAGGACCTGCCGTCTGCGTTCGAGATCCTGCGACGACTGATGGAAACACGCAAGATCAAGGCTGTCCTAGTCGCTACGATTGGGCCACGACATGCACGTCGTCGTGGCCCATCGCAACGGACAAGCAAGTGGGTTTGCTGGCGTTTTCTGCGCATAGCTGTTGTCCGCCCAACTCGGGCGGCTTTTTCGTGTCAGGACCTGCGCTAGGTTAGCCCACCAAACGCGCCCCGGCACTCAGCGCCCCCAGCTTCGCCCAAGCAATCTCAGGATCAACCGCCCCGAACCCGGCGAACGTCCCGAACCCGCAATCACTGCCTGCAATCACCCGCTCGGCCCCGACGATATCGACGAAGCGCTCCACGCGTTGGCGCACGACCTCGGGGTGTTCCACGAAGTTCGTAGTTGTGTCGACGACGCCCGGCACTAGCACTTTTCCATCGGGGATCTCCGCCTTGCGGTCGCGGAACACGGTCCATTCATGGGCATGGCGCGGGTTGGAGGTCTCGAACAGCACATAGCGCGCCTTGGCGCTCATCAGGACCGAGAACACCTTGTCCAAGTCGATATCGCAGACATGCGGCCCCTCGTAATTGCCCCAGCAAATATGGATGCGCACGTTCTCTTCGGGCACGCCGTCGAGGGCCGCATTCAGCGCCTCCACATGGCTGGCAGCGATCTTGAGAAATTCGTCATCGCTCAGATCATTGAACAACATGTGCCGCGACAACGCGAGATCCGGGCAATCGAGCTGCAAGTCCAAACCGGCCCCCACAATCGTCTGATACTCCTCACGCATCGCGTCCGACAAAGCCGCCAAATACGCATCCCGCGTTGGATAAAAGTCGTTTTGCAGGAACAGCGAAATCACACCCGGCGACGCCGCATTCATAAACCCGCGCTCGGCCCCATGGTTGGCCATCGCGTCTTTCAAATGCTTGATGTCCTTGTCCAACTCGCCTTGGCCCTTGGACTTCACCTCGCCCACACACATTGGACGCGCATATTGCGGGCTGCCGCCTTCATCTGCCAAGCGTTTCAAAAAGCTCGGAAATTTCTTCAGATCGGCAGGCGCATTCCGAGGGCTATCGCCGCCAAATCCGGTATAGCGATCCTTCACATAGGTGGCGTAGCTGATCTTCGAGGTCTCGCCGTCCGACACGATATCGATCCCGGCCTCCACCTGCTTGGCGACGACGTAATCGCACGCGCTCGCCATCTCAGCGTCGAACGCGGCCTCGTCGTAATCTTCGCCATTCTCGCGCGCGAAGATGAAATCAACAGTGTCTTGGCGCCGTGGCAGGCTGCCCACATGGGTTGTCTTAATGGTCATGTCTCGTCCTTCAAATATCGTTCAGCCGCGCCACGTGGCGCCTGCCGGATCAGCGGTGGAGGTCACGCGGTAAACAGATGCTTCGCCGATCATGGCGGGCTCTAGCGCGTGGGCCAGGTTCGGGGGGATTGCGGCGGTGTCACCGGGGTTCAGCGCTGTCGTGCCGCCGTCCCATGTCAGCCGCCAATGGCCTTTGACGGGCATAAGCACCGTATGGCTGTCAGTGGCCGCAGGGGTGTTCGGGATCGACCCGCGCGTCAGGAATTCCACATCGAAACCCGGACGATCCGTCAGCATCGCGTTTGGCCCGATCACCGAGGCAGGCTGGCGGTCGGCGAGCGCCATCATATCCCAGTAGCGCGCCACATAGCCCGGCACGACGTCTGCCGTAGTCGGCTCAGGGTAAGTCGCAAGATCAGCGTCTGTCAGCAGCGGCATCATCCCCACATTATGCGGCAGGGTTTGGCCCTTCTTGCTGTCGTAAAGCACACCGTTTTCGCCCAGCAAGAGGCCATGTCCGGTTGCATCTTCGATCACTTGGGGTGCCCAGATCACACCGCCCCCGGCATCGTCGCCGCCAAGGATCGCCATGATCATCCCGTAATCCGTCCCGATATTCTCGAAGCCTCGGAAAATGCCGGTGGGAATGTTGAAGATATCGCCTTCCTCAAGCACCACCTCACCCGCAGTGCCCCAACGCCCCCAGAAGAACCGCCAACGGCCTTTGAGCACAAAGAATACCTCCGCCGTGCGGTGCGAATGCAGCGAGTTGCGGCAGTTCGGCGGCTGGCCCGCAGCCCCGATATTAAAGCCGGGCGTGTCGCGAATATGGACATGCTGGTCCGGGCTTTCCGAGACACCACCGCCGATGATCGTGAAGTTTTCCTTCCGATCTGATCCGGGCGTATGGGCGTCAATAAACGCCGTTTTACAGGGCCGCAGATCACCGTAGCGCACAATGCGCGCTTCCATTTCCGCAGGGGTCATCTCGTGAAATTCCTTCTCAAGTCAGGCGCGGTCGCCCTCTTTTTCTTGCTAAAAATACTCAAATCCAACGGTCAACCCTTCTGAAGCGCGATCTGCTTCCAGACCGCCGTCTCGTCATAAATCACATACTCACGGCGCAGACCCCACGGGCCAAACTCGGCGTGGCACATCCCCAGCAAATAGACCTCCGCGCCGGTCGGTGCGCCGAACACACCCCAGCCGTCATGCTTGCCGTGCAGGCTCCACCGTAAGGCGGCGCGCGGCGGCATCAGGGGATCATCGCGCCCGATCACATGGTCGATCTGGAAGGTCGCACATGGGAAGGCGGACCGCAGACCCATCCAGAACTTATCGGCATCACCGTGGCCGTGGCCTGTTATGCCACCAGCATATTCCAGCTGGGCGGCGCGGTCATAAGCCTCGGGGATCACAGCCATATCGGCGTTCATGATCCGGGTCAGAAGGTCGGCGTAGCGCTGACCCCATTCGTTGTCATTGCCGCGCCCTTTATAGGGCCCCGGCTTGTCAATCGCGGGTGTCAGCGGTTTCACGCAGGCCTCAGTCCCGCCTTCGCGCAGGATCTGGTCGCGCGCGAACCCCTCAGGATCCCAGCCCATCTGCCGCACAATCGCGCCTTGATCGCGGATCAGCCACTCGTCGTTGATCTGGTTCTCGATGGCATGGCAGTCCGCCAAAATCCGGTAGACCAGCGGTTTGCCCGTCGCCTTGCCATACGCCCCATCGCCCAAATGCGTCGCGGTCGACAGCAGGCGGTGCGATGACAACATCCCCTCCTCAGGGGTGCCGGACCAGATCACATCCTCGCCCAGAAGCGTGCGGTCGGGAAATTCGTGCAAGGTCGCCATCGTCGCGCCGATGACCTTCTCGTTGCCGATCACAACGCTGGCAGGGGTGCGCACCACGATGTCGGGGCTGTAGTAATGATGCAGCGTGGCAATGCCGCGATCCTCCCAGATCTCCTTGGTGATCCCGATGATATAGTCGGGGAAGTCTTTGAATTTGGGGTCGAAACCTTTCACGGGGTCCATCCTTGGGGTAGGCGCGTCGATCCTCGCAGGATCAATCGGCAGGGGAGTTTTATTTTACGCGCGACAGCCGCAGGGCCATCGGCGATTTTGGTGATCATCGTGGTGACGCATGCGGCGACCATATCCGCCAAGGGTTGCGCCACGGTTGTCATGTTGAACTCGGGCCAAGCCGACATCGGCACATCGTCAAAGCCGATCACTTGCACGTCTTCGGGCACGCGCAGGCCAAACTCAAATCGCAGCACGCCCATGACGCCGAACGCCATATGGTCTGAACCGACGAACACGGCATCGGGGCGCTCCGTCCTGCCAAACAGCTTGCGCGTCATGTCTTCGGTGACCTCGCGGCTATAGGCACCATCCAGCACCGCCACAGACCGCCGCCCGGCTTCGGCCAGCCCGTGCTGAAACCCCTTGGCCCTGTCCCGCCCGGTGGACGATCCGGCCCAGCCCGAGATATGCGCGATCCGTTCCGCGCCCCCGGCCACCAAAGCGCGCGCGGCCTGATAGCCGCCATCGAAATTGTCGGAGGTGACTTGGCTCAGGCGCGGATCATCTTGGCCGCGATTGAACATTACAACGGGAATATCGTTGCCCTCGCAGGCCGCCGTCAGGCTGTTGGACATCGCCACACTGGCGGTGATCAGCCCTTCGACTTGGTAATCGAGCAGCTCTTGGACCAGCGGCTCAATCGCGTCCTCGGCGTTGGGCGCGAGGATCACCAGCACATGATACCCCTCAGTCTGCAACGCACGGCTGAGTTGTTCTAGCACCAGCGGATAGAACTGGTTGTCCAGATAGGCGACTACAAGGCCAATGATCCGCGTGCGCCCCGTGATCAACGAGCGCGCCAAAATGTTCGGCCTATAGCCCAACGTCAGGGCAGCGGCGCGCACTTTCTCTTGGGTTCGCGCACTGGCGGACGCGCCGGGCGTGAACACGCGACTGACCGCAGATGGGCTGACGCCGGCCATCTTGGCCACGTCTTGTGCCGTCGAACGGGGAGGGGCGCGCAGATCACTCATGGCAGGGCGTGCCCGGTGTCGGGATCAAAGCCGAGGCGTGCCTTGTTGAACTCGCGCATCCGCGCCAAAGGATCGACGCCGATCTGGGCGTAGAGGTCTAGCAGGTCCACAAGCACCCAGTTCTCGCGGATCAGCCCACCTTCCAAACGCCAGAAATCGAGGCTCTTCATCGTGGTTTTCGTCCCCGGCGGTGCAATGCCCATCCATCCCGGATGCGTGATCGATTGGATCATATTGGGCCAGCCCGTGACAGCGACGTAGTCGCCATCGCCGAAGAAGTGGTAGTGGATTTCCTCCGCGTAAAGCCCCCTGTCCGGCATCCCATTCAAGAACGGGATCTGGTGCCATTTGCGAAACCCGTCAATTCCACGCCCCGATCCAATCCCGGCAGGACCATACCACATCATCTTCGGATGCCAGAAGCGCTCAAGCTCCATCATCTCCGGCCCGCCGGTGGATGGATGCAGCTTCATCTTAACCAGCATCTCAACGACATGGTCGCAACTCGCCTGCGAGCGTGCCACGTCATAAGCCCCAGCCACAAGACCATCACAGGTCGCAGGCCCCGGCACCCAAAACTCCGCGCCAAGGCTCGGCACCATCGGCCAAGCCCCCGCCTGCATCATCACTTCCGGCAGGTCCCAGATGGCTTGGAACTCGACCACCTTACCGTTCTCGATGCGGTAAAACTCATGAAACCGCATCCGCACGATATGGCCCGTGGGTGGGATATCCAGCAGCGGCGCTTTGAACGTCCCAACATACTGTCCGCCGCAGCCAACCCAATCGAGACCCTTATCCGTCGGCCCCGATATCACGATCCAATCGCGGCGCTCAAGATCCGGGATCGCGCGCAGCAATGGCGCATAGGCCGTCTCGTAAAACGCGTCCGGGCCGACCGTCTCGCCAAACGGCTCGGACAGGCGGAACACGGCATCCTCGGCGCAAACTTCGGCCAAAGCCGAGCGCACACCGACTTCCGAGAAGTCGTATTGCGCGGCCCTCAGTTTCGCGATCAGCGCTTTATGAGCTTCCGACGTTTGCATCATTTCGCCACCGGGCGCGGAGCCTCTTTGCGGCCCTCGTCATACGCTTCCCAGCCCTCGCCGCCAAAGCAGTCCACGCCGAGCTGCGCCATCACATCCGGGAAATCGACCATGACGTAATTGTCGGTGATGCGCCCATCCTCGACCTTCCAGAAATCCATATAGCGGATCGTGACCTTTTTGCCGGTCGCAGCGATGCCCATAAACGCGCCGGAATGCGTCGCCTCCTGACGTCCGAAGGCCGCCGCCCATTCGCCCATATAGAGCCGCGCCTCATCCACGCAGACCTTGTCGGAGAACGCCGCCTGAAACGGGCGCTGCCAGTTGTCTTGGAACTGCTGAAGGCCCGTCTTGGACCCACATCCACGATTGCCCATCCAACGGAAGCTCTCCGCAAAAAACGCGCCGATATCGTCGATGCGGTGGTCGTTCAGACCGTCCACCATCCCCTCAATCACGGCGCGGGTCTCGTCGGTCTTGGTCATATCCGTGTCGCGGGTCAAAACCGCTTGCTCGGGGCGTACGCCTTTCATGTCTTATCCTTTGGCATGCGCGCTTACGACACGCGCGCGGTCCGCAAAAATGTCGAGGCCCAGTTGCAAAAGCACATGGGGAATGTCGACGAAGACCCAGTTCTCGACCAACAAATCAGCCTCGCGCCGCCACCAGTCGCAGACGCGCACGAACAGACGCTCGCCCGTGGGCTCTTGGCCGAGGAACGGCTTGATCTGCACGCAGTTCAGCGATGGCCAACCGCCCGAGCAGACGTAGTCGCCGTCCCCGAACCGGGTGAAATGCTTGGTCAGGCTGCCGGGTTTTGATCCGCCGATCCATTCAGCGAAGCACCCCTCAAAGGGAACTTGGAAGGCTGCGAATTTTTCGACCCCGACGAAACTGCCGAACGCGGCCGGACCGAACCAGAGCATGTTGTCGTGCCAATAGGGGCGCCATGCCTCGTCTTCGGTCGCCAGCGCGCCCAGCATGTCGGTGACCATCTGGTAGCTGCTCGTGCCGCGCGCGATCTCAGGCGGCCCCCAACGCAGCCCGTCTTGCGATGCAGGTCCGGGCAGGTATCCGGTAAATCCCGGCACAATCGCGGGGCTTGGGATGGTTTCCGGCCAAACGCCGCGTGCGATCATCAACTCGGGAATGTCGAAGAAAATGTAGCTCTCGACTGCTTGACCATCCACCATCCGGTGAAACTCGCCAAAGCGCAGATGCGCCAACGCGCCTGAGGCCGGGATGCCGAGCCAAGCGTTTGCAAAATGCCCTGAGTAATACCCAGTGCAGGTGACCCAATCGGAGCCATCATAGGCCCCGCCGAAAGCGATGTATTGCGTGCGGAACAACCCGTTGAACGAAGCAAGGAGCGGCGCAATGACCGCGCCATGATAGGCGTCAGGCCCGATCAGATCGTTGAACGGATGGACCACATTGATTGCGGCGTCTGACGCAAAAAAACCCTCCACCGCGCTGCAAAACCCGTCGGAGGCCGGATGGCTGAAGGCCTCGCAATAACGCCGGAACGCAGCTTTGGGGTCTTGCGAGGTCACGAATTACCCTTTCACCGCACCGGCGGTTAGGCCGCTGACGATCTGGCGCTGGAAGAACATCACCAAGATGAACAGAGGCACGGTGGCCGACACAACGGCGGCAACGGCGAACATCACATTGCCCTCGGTCTGCGTGGTGCCGAGGAAGGCCGCGATCTCAGGGATCATGGTGCGGTTGCTTTCCGACAGCAGCATCGAGGTGACGACAAAGTCGTTATAGGCCAGCAGGAACGAAAACAGCCCCGTGGTGATCACCCCCGGCCACATGACCGGGATGATGACAAAGCGGAAGGCTTGGAACTGGGTGCAGCCGTCGACTTTGGCGGCCTCGTCCAGATCTATCGGGATCTTCTTGAAGAACGAATGCAGCATCCACAACGTAAACGGCTGGTTGATCGCCACCAGCACGATAATCGCGGTCGGCAAGAACCCCCACACGTTCCACGCAAAAAACACCGGTAGGTAGCCCGAGACCAGCGTGACCTGCGGGATGGCGCGGAAAATTAGCGCGATAATCAGCAGCCAGAACACATACTTGAAGCCCGAGCGTGACAGCGCGTAGCCGCCCAATGTGCCGATGGTCAGCGAGGTGCAGACAACGACAAGGCACACGAGACCGGTGTTGATCGCGGGTTTCCAGAACTCCTCCTTGATCCAAGCGCCCTCGTAGCCCGTGCCGGTAAAGGCGCTGCCATGGGTGGCTTCTGTGCGCGGGCCGGTCAGGGCGTTGGTCCAGTCGTTGATGGAGAAGAAATCCGCCTCCACCTTGAAGCTGCCCCAAAGGGTCCACAGGAACGGGAAGGCGGCCATTATCAGCCAAATGACGATGAAGCCATTGGTGGCGAGGCTCAGACCTAGCGGGCGTTTTCCGACAATAGCCATGGATCAAGCCTTTCCGTTGAAGTCGCGCCACGTGCGCACAAGGACCGGTGACAGCAAGATCGCCACGCCAATGATGGTCAGGACCGATGTGGTGGCCGCCGCCGATAGCTGCTGTGTTTCACCGCCGAGGTCATTGAGGATAATCCAACTCAGCGAGGTCGCATGGGCCGAGGCATTAAAGCCAATGATCGGTTCAAGGACGCGAAAGTTGTCCATCAACTGAATCAGCGCCACGAAGGTCACAAGCGGCATCAAATGCGGGATCACAACATGGCGGTTCTGCTGCCAGCGCGAGGCACCGTCGATCTGCGCGGCCTCGATCGTGTCCGAGGGGACGGTTTGCAGGCCTGCGTAGAAGACGACGAATGCGAAGGGGGCCGAGGACCAGACGCCGTAGACGATCAGCATGATCCATGTCAGCGGTGTGGACGCTTTCAGCGACAGGTCCGGGTCATTCGCCAGCGCTTGGATGGCGGTGCCAAGCACCCCTCGACTGTCAACCATCCAGAACAATATCAGCGAGCCGATTAGCGGGGTCACGATCATCGGGAGCAGCGAAAAGAAGATCACGAGGCCTTTGAACAGGCGGTGCATCGAGTTGACGGAAACGGCAATGATGAAGCCAAAGATGATCAACAGCGGCGTGCACACAAACGTATAGGTCAGCGTGAAGGCCAGCGCGCGGTAGAACGGCAGGTCGAACACCTCGCCAAAGAACGCACCAAGGCTGTCGGTTTCGGCCCAAGCCTCGGCCAGTTCCGCTGTCGCTAGGTGGCCTCGGTCAGTGTAGATGTCAAACCCAGCAAAGCGACCCCAAGGGGCGGCATCGCGTATTTCAGCGGTGGCATCTTGATCGACCGCCGTGGAAATTGTGCAGCCAAACGGGCCACAGTTCTCCAATTCGACCAGCACGGCCTCATGGGGGACGAAGAACGACTGCTGGACGATGGAAATCAGCGGAAAGGCGATGAAGAACAGCATCGCAAGGCCCGTGGGGGCGAAAAACCAGAAGAACGTCTTGTGTTTCATCTGCGTTGTCCTCGTGTGGGGGCTTTGCGTTGCGACGGATCAGGCGGCAATATGCGCGGCACGTTGACCGCTATCGCAAATTCGTCAGAGGGATGGGCGGGCCACATATGCGGCCCGCCCGAACTCTCAAGGCTCTACAGGAAGCCCTTTTCCTTGGCGGCTGCGATATACGCGGCCTCAACGTCGGCCAATGCATCCTCGGCGCTCTCGTTGCCTTGCATGAAGTCCGAAAGCTCTGCGCCCAGTGCGGTGTGCATGAGACCCATGAACGGCAGCATTGGGTAAGGAACCGTGCCCGAGTTTGCGGCTGCAAATACGCCCGTTGCGGCTGCGGTCGGCTCGTAGCCATCGATCAGCCATACGGCCTGAACCATCGTCTCTTCGTTCAAGATCGAAGGGTCGGTCGCATTGACGAGGGCTTTGAAGGTTGCTTCTGCATCTGCGTCGGACACGTTCTTGGCAACGGTAAAGCCGTCCCACCACAGGGTCGACGCCGGGATAGAGCCGCCGCCAACGGTCATCGGACCTGCAAGCTCGGTCGCGTCCAGGATCGCCTGATCAAAGCCGTCTTCTGCGTTCCATGCACCGGCACGGCTGCCCCACATGTTCATCAACGCGACGTTGCCAGCTTTCCATTCGGCGGCAGCGGCGTTGCTGTCATGGGTCAGGAAGTCGGGGTTCATATACTCCGACAGCGACTTGAGCATCTCAAGCGTTGCGACGCCTGCAGCCGAGTTGATCGTTGGCTCGGCAGTGCCGGGCTTAAAGAATTCGCCACCGAAACCGATGTACATGTTGTTGAATTCTTGAGCTAAATTCCAACCGGCAGCGTAAGAGCCGCTGACAGGATACTGCATGATGCCTTGGCTGCGGATCATCTCGGCTGCGGCCAGAAGCTCTTCATAGGTTGTGGGGGCTTCAACGCCGATTTGCTCAAGCACGTCCGAGCGGTAGACGAGGTGCTGTGCGTTTGCCATGAAGGCCACGGCCATCACTTCGCCGCCAATGGTGATCAGCTGGTTTGGCTTCAGGTTTTGGCCATGGGCCGCAACCAGATCGCCGAGCGGACGAATGACGTCCTCGTTGATCAGTGCCACGATGGAAGAGTTGGCGATGATCGCCGAGGTATATTCGGCTGGATTGCCGCTCATACCGGGCAGGTTGATGGTCTGGTGATCGGCGGTCAGGTTGGTTGTGACCTCGACGCTGTCGCCCGCGCAAGCCATCGCGCCCGCACCGATTGTCTGGATTGCGGGGAATTCGTTGCCAACAATACTGACACGACCCTCAGATGGGCAGCCTGCCGTATGTCCGCCAGCAAATGCCGCAGTGCTGGTCAGCGCCATCGCGCCTGCCATAGCAAAAGTTCTAAGTTTCATTTGGTAGTCTCCCTGTAGAAATGGGGCATATGTTTTGCCCCCTATGCGCTTGGGGGTTAGCCCGCCAAACGCTCTCCGGTTTGCGCATCAAATAGATGGCAAATCTCTGCTGGCACGGTCATCGACACATCTTCGCCGATCTCCGCGCGGTAGTCCTTGGCTGCCTTCACCGCGACCAACTGGCCGCGGCTGCGCACCGAAATCATCGTGGCATCGCCCAGCAATTCCATCGTGTAGGCAGGCGCGTTGATCTGGCCCTTGCCGGTCTCAGCAACGCTGGCATCCTCGGCGCGGAAGCCCAGCGTCACCGGGCCATCGTTTGCCTTGAGGCCGGGAATGCGCACCGATTCCGTCTCAAACACGCCGCCCTTGATCTCGCCATCGAGCAAGTTCATCGCCGGGTTGCCAATAAAGCTGGCAACAAACGTGTTGGCGGGCATGTCGTAGATATCCGTGGGCGTGCCGACCTGCTGCACAAGCCCGCTTTTCATCACAACGACGCGGTCTGCCAGGGTCATCGCCTCGATTTGATCATGGGTCACGTAGATCGTCGTGACCTTCAACTCGTGGCTCAGGTTCTTGATCTGCGCGCGGGTAGACACCCGCAGCTTCGCGTCCAAGTTGGACAGCGGCTCGTCCATCAAGAACACATTGGGTTCGCGCACAATGGCACGGGCAAGGGCAACGCGCTGGCGCTGACCACCCGACAATTCGGCAGGTTTACGGTGCAGGAAGTCATCAAGCTCGACCATGGCCGAGGCGCGGCGCACCCGGTCATCATGCTCGGCCTCGGGAATCTTACGCACTTTCAAAGGAAAGCGAATGTTCTCGTAGACGTTCATATTGGGGTAGAGCGCGTAGCTCTGGAACACCATTGCGACGTCGCGGTCCTTGGGGTCCAGATCGTTGATGCGCTTGTCATCCACCAAAATATCGCCGCTGGTGGCCTCCTCAAGTCCCGCGATCATCCGCATCGTCGTGGTCTTGCCGCAGCCCGATGGGCCGAGCAGCACCAGAAATTCCTGATCCGCGATCGTTAGGTTGAAGTTGTCGACACCGACAAAACTGCCCCAACGCTTGCAGACATTCTGCAACTTGATCTCGGCCATTCTCATCCCCCCGGAAACGCGCTGGGCGCTCGCTGCAACTTTTTGCAATCGATTTCAATAAGGCTAGTCAACCAGTGGGCGTGCAAGCAAGGCTTTTTTGCATTCGATTGCAAAAAATCACAAACAAGGCTTGGACGCACTGCGATTCCCACGAAATTACAACCGTTTGAATGATGCGCGCGCCCGAGATCTACGCGCGTTGGTTTGGATCCTTTGGCTTGCCAATCTCGGACGTCCACTCTGCCCAATACGGCACAAACGCCTATATGTTGTGGATAGATGGCAGAATTCAGCCACATCCGGTGCGCTCATGTTGACACATGCCGGGCCATTGCCAATGCTGGCGCGGACCATTCTTAACCCGAGTCGCCTCCATTGCGTTTCACTCGCCTTCGTCTCAATGGCTTCAAAAGCTTCGTGGACCCGACGGATCTTCTGATCACGGACGGCCTTACAGGCGTGGTTGGCCCGAACGGATGCGGCAAGTCGAATTTGCTAGAGGCCTTGCGCTGGGTCATGGGCGAGAACCGCCCGACCGCGATGCGCGGCGGCGGTATGGAAGACGTGATCTTTGCCGGGGCCGCCTCGCGTGGCGCACGCAATTTCGCGGAAGTCACCCTGACCATCGACAATAGCGAACGCCTCGCGCCCGCCGGGTTTAACGAGACCGATCAGCTTGAAATCATCCGCCGCATCACCCGCGATGTGGGCAGCGCCTATAAGGCCGCCGGCAAGGACGTGCGCGCCCGCGATGTGCAAATGCTGTTCGCGGATGCCTCCACCGGCGCGCATTCCCCGGCGCTCGTGCGTCAAGGCCAGATTAGTGAGTTGATTAACGCACGCCCCAAAGCCCGGCGCCGCATTCTTGAGGAAGCTGCCGGGATCAGTGGTCTCTACCAACGCCGCCACGAGGCAGAGTTAAAGCTGAACGGGGCCGAGGCGAACCTAACCCGCGTGGAAGACGTTCTGGAAGGGCTAACAACGCAGCTTGCACAACTCGCTCGCCAAGCCCGCCAAGCCGCGCGCTACCGCGAGATCGGAACCAGTATTCGCCATGCTGAGGGCTTGCTGTTTTACCGTCGTTGGCGCGAGGCCGACGAGGCTGCATTGATCGCCCGCGACACCCTGCGCACCCGCATGACCGAAGCCTCCGAGGCCGAGCGTGCCGGCCGCGCCGCTGAGATCGCGCGCCAGTATGCCGAAGACCTGCTGCCGGGTCTGCGCGAAGAAGATGCCATCGCCGCCGCCGTTGTCCAACGCCTGCTGGTCCAGCGCGACACGCTCTCAGATCAGGCCGACCGCGCTCGTGAACGTATTGCCACGCTAACCGCGCGGATTGAGCAGATCGACAAAGACGCCGCGCGCGAAGCCGCGTTGAACCGCGACGCAGGCCAAACCATCGAGACGCTGACGTGGGAACAAAAAGAACTTGAGAAGGCCGGTAACGGTCACGCCAAGAAGCTGGGCGAGGCTGATATTTCAGCGCGCAACGCAGGCGATGTATTGGGCGAACGCGAAGCCGCATTAACCGAGTTGACTGAAGACGTGGCCCGTTTGGCGGCGCGTCACCAGTCTGCCGAACGGCTCGTGACAGACTATAGCCGCAGCGCCGAGCGCGCCGAGGCCGAGCAGCAAACCGCCGCCACCGCGCGGGCCGAGGCTGAGGTCAAACGCGCAGCGGCCCAAGGCGCGATGGCCGAGGCGCATGATCGCGATGCCGCAGCTCGGGTCGCGTCCGAGGAAGCCGAGGCCAATCTGACCAAGGCCGATGTCACGCGCTCTGACGCCCAAACCGCCGAGATTGAAGCGCGCGCGACACGCTCGGAGGCCGAAGGCGAAGTGTCCGCCCTCAGCGCCGAGGTCTCGGCAATCTCGCGTCTTATGGACCGCGATACCGGCGTGAAAGGCCAGATACTCGACCAGATCACGGTGGAAGCTGGGCTTGAAGCCGCCCTTGGCGCGGCCTTGTCCGACGACCTGAAATACCCTGAAACCGAAGCAGGCTCCGGCTGGGTGCGCTTGCCCGGATACGATGATGCGGCGGCTTTGCCATCCGGCGTGACCCCGCTGGCCGGGTTCGTCAAAGCGCCTGCCGCCCTGACGCGTCGCTTGTCTCAAACCGCCCTTGTCGAGGACGCTGATCAAGGCAAAGCGCTGCAAGCCAAGCTGCGCCCCGGCCAGCGCCTCGTCAGCCGCGCAGGTGATCTGTGGCGCTGGGATGGGTTTGCGATGGCCGCCAAAGATGCGCCTTCTGCGGCTGCCGCGCGCTTGCAACAGATGAACCGATTGTCGGCGTTGAAGGCAGATTTGGAGCGGCTGGAAGCCTTAGCCGGGACCGCGCGCGCCGCGCACCAGACCGCGCAAGCCGCATTAACCAACGCCACAGATGCCGACAAAACCGCGCGTATCGCACGCCGCGAGGCCGATAGTGCGGTTGCCGATGCCAGTCGTTTGCTCAGCCGGGCGGAGGCGGATTTTAACCTTGCGGGCGGAAAACTCGACAGCCTTGCCCAGGCCATGACGCGCTACGCCGACGTGGCGACCGAGGCGCGCAGTGCCTTACGCGAGGCGGAAGTCACCTTGGTCGGGCTTGCCGATCTCGGCCACGCGCGCGGCACCCTCGAGCAGGTGCGCGTGACCGTTGAGGCCGCGCGTATGACGATGATGGCGCGCCGCGCTGAGCAAGACGATCTGCGCCGCACAGGCGAGGCGCGCGAGAAGCGTCGCCAAGAAATCGTCAAGGAAATGAGTGGCTGGCAGCACCGCCTTGATACCGCAACAGCGCGCGGGTCTGAGCTGGCCGAACGGCGTGCCGAGAACGAGACGGCGCTGAAAGACGCCAGCGCCGCGCCCGAAGAACTCGCAGCCAAGCATGCAGCGCTTCAGCAAGAAGTCGCCAAGGCCGAAGCCCGCAAAGCCGCCGCCACCGACAAGCTGTCCACGGCGGAGGCCACCTTGCGCGATGCCGCACAAACGGCGCGCAATGCTGCCACCAAAGCGGGCGAGGCACGTGAGGCAAGGGCGGCGGCGGAAGCGCGTAGCGAAGCCGCCAGCGATGCCGTGCTCCTTGCGGGCGAGCGGATTGAGGAAGCGTTGAACACGACGCCTGAAGCGCTGCTCGAAGGCCTTGGGGCCGACCCCGAAAAGCTGCCCGCAGGCGACGCGATAGAGATTGAGTTGGCGCGGTTGAAACGCCAACGTGACGCGCTGGGCGCAGTGAATTTACGCGCCGAAGAAGACGCCAAAGAGGTTCAGACCGAGCATGACACGCTTGCCAGCGAGAAAGCCGATTTGGAAGAGGCGATCAAGAAGCTGCGCCTTGGCATTTCCAGTCTGAACCGCGAAGGTCGCGAGCGTTTGTTAACCGCATTCGAAGAAGTGAACCGCAGCTTCGGGACGCTGTTTGCGCATCTGTTCGGCGGTGGCGAGGCCAAGTTGGTGCTGGTCGAATCCGATGACCCGCTGGAGGCTGGCCTCGAGATTATGTGCCAACCTCCGGGCAAGAAACTGTCGACCTTGTCGCTGCTATCGGGGGGCGAGCAGACCTTGACCGCGCTGGCACTGATCTTCGCGGTGTTCCTCGCCAACCCCGCGCCGATCTGCGTGCTCGACGAGGTGGACGCGCCGCTCGACGATGCCAATGTCACGCGCTTTTGTGACCTGCTCGACGAGATGACCCGCCGCACGGAAACGCGCTTTTTGATCATCACGCACCACGCTGTCACCATGAGCCGCATGGACAGATTGTTCGGTGTGACGATGGGCGAACAGGGCGTCAGTCAACTTGTCAGTGTTGACCTAAAGAAGGCCGAAACGATGGTGGCCTAGCAAGAAAACGCCGCGCTGACAGGTTCACAATCTGTCAACACTGCCGATTTTTGCCCGTTATCGTGGTATTTGCGGCAAGTGTTTACAAACGGTTAAGCAATTCGCGGGTTGGCCATGCATCCGCTGGAAGCCCAAGGCGCATCTGCTCGGCGCGCACAGCAGCCCGAGTTCCAGCGCCCAAAATGCCGTCGATTTTGCCCACATCATGCCCACGCGCGGCAAGCTTCGTTTGCAGCGCTTTTATCTCGCCTTCGCCCAGCACAGGGCTGGGATTTCCGGGGGTGAAAACCGGCGCGCCAGCAAGCCGGGTGGCGAAATAGGCGGCGGATGTCACATAGACAAAGCTTTGATTCCACTCGAAATAAACCTGAAAATTAGGGTAGCCGAGGAAGGCAGGCCCATTACGCCCCTTGGGCAGGATCAAGGACGCTTGCAGATCGCCCCGGATGCTACCCCAGCGGGGGGAGACGCCCAAACGCTCCCACTCGGCACCTGATTTGGTGGTGTGCAGGCCCGCGTCTTCCCAGCTCATCTGCTCTGGGACGCTAACCTCTTGTAACCACGGATCATTCGGGGTCCAGCCGAAGCTCGACAGCATATTCGCGCCGGACATAAGCGCGTCTGCTTGGCTGGTTTTTAGGTAAACATGCCCGTCACCATCGCCATCAATTCCCTTGGTCAGGATGTCCTCGGGCAGCATCTGGAACATTCCGATCTCGCCCGCCCAAGCGCCTGTTGTGGTGGCTGGGTCGAGATCGCCATTTTCAAAAAGCTCAATTGCCGCAAAGACTTGTGGGCGGAACAGCTCAGGCCTGCGGCAGTCATGCGACAGCGTTACGAGACTGTTAACCGTGTTGTAGTCACCTTGAAATGACCCGAAATCGGTCTCCAGCGCCCAGAATGCCAACATCACTTCACGGCTCAGCCCCCAGCGCCGCTCGATCTCGTCAAAGATCGCATCATAGCGATCGGCGTTGCGCCTGCCATTGTCGATGCGGTTCTGGCTGATCACTCGGCGGGAAAACTCGGTGAACCCAATGTTAAATATCCCTTGCGCCCGATCTGCGCGCAAGGTGCGCGGGTCTTGCTGGACCGACCGAAAGAAGGAATCCACGGTGGACTGCGAATGTCCTTTTTGGACCGCCTCGGCCTTAAGGCCTTGAACAAAGGTGCTAAAATTGCCACCACATTGCGCAGAAGCAGCGGTGCTTAGCGCCAAAAGCCCGGCGACGGCGAGGGTCAGAATACGCATAGGTTCGGTTACTCCACCAAGGTCTGTGTTGCAGCGAACCCTAGCAGCGCGGGCGAGGCTGGCAACCGTCTAGGCGATGACAACCACGGCAACGACCACGAAACAAAGCCCCCAAGCGCGCCAAAGCAGGGTGCAGGCTTGGTCGATTTGCTTCGGGCCAAGCAGGCGTTCGCCATTAGGGTTAACCCAAGGCAGGTCTTGATGCTGGCCATTATAGCTGCGCGGGCCCGACAGCGCGACATCAAGCGCGCCCGCCATCGCACCCTCGGGCCAGCCTGCATTGGGGGATCGGTGGCTGCCCGCGTCGCGGACTGCTATGCGCAGCGAGGTTTTGCTGAGCGCGGCGGCGGCAAGCACCAACGCCGTCAATCGCGCAGGGATCAGGTTAAGCACGTCATCAAGGCGCGCGGCAGCCCAGCCAAAAGCTTCATACTTATCAGTGCGGTGGCCGATCATACTGTCTGCGGTGTTAACCAGTTTGTAGACCACCAGACCGGGTAACCCGAGCAGCACAAACCAGAACAGCGGTGCCACAAATCCATCGGAAAAGTTCTCAGCCGCACTTTCAATCGCGGCGCGGGCCACTTCGGCCTCGGTCATGTTTCGCGTGTCGCGGCCCACAATCATCGAGACGGCTTGCCGCCCCTCGCCGATGCCATAGCGCAGGGCATTGGCGACGGCGCGGACGTGATCGACAAGAGATTTTTGTGCCAAAAGCGCGGCCCCGATCAGGACCTCGGCAAGCGGACCAAGGCCGGGAATTGCGCTGAGCAAGGTGAACCCGATGAAGGTTAACGCCACGAGCAAAACAACCACCCCGACCCCCTTCGCCCGGCGCATCTCGCCTTGATTAAAGCGCGCATCGGCGGCGGCAATCACCCGGCCCATCAAGATCGCAGGATGCGGCCAGCGATCCCAGACAGCCTTCGGTTCGCCAAACAGCGCATCCAGGATCATCGCCAGAAGCAGTGTCACGGCAGGTCTTTCAGCGCAGTTTCAACCTGTACCCATGCCTTCGCAGGTCCGGGCAGCCCGAGGCGAAGCCATGTGTCGGAATAGGGAAACGCGCGGGTCCAGACGTGATGCTCGCCAAGCGACTCCTGCGCGGCTGTGGCATTGGAGGTTTTATACAATCGAAATAGCGGCGTGCCTCCGACCAATTTGGCCACACCTGTTGCGGTGACCATATCGTCCAGCCGCGCGGCATCCGCGTGTAGACGCGCCCGCGTACGCTGCGCCCACCCGTGATCCAGAAGCGCGCGCCTGCCGATCTCGAGCGCAGGACCAGACACAGCCCAAGGCCCGATGCGGTCGCGCAGCTTGGCGATGGTGTCAGGGCGCGCGATGGCAAAGCCAAGTCTAATTCCAGCAAGACCCCAGAATTTTCCGAAGCTTTTCAGGATAATGACGCCGGGGCGATGGGCGAGGGCGCGCATGGTCAGGTTGGCGTCGATATCGGCGAAGCTTTCGTCGATCACCAGAAGGTCCAAGCCGTCCAGATTGCCCCCAGTAAAGAGCGCCCCATCGGGATTGTTCGGATGCACGATCACGCGGGCCTGACAGGCTTCAGTCTTGTTCGAAACCTCCCAGCCATGGGCGCGGAAGGCCGCCGCATGTTCGTTGTAAGTGGGTCCGGGGATTGCGACGCGGCCTGCAGGCATTAACCCCGGCAAATTTGCGATCAGCGCAGACGCCCCCGGTGCGGCCATGATGTCGAGACCTTTGGGCACACCCCAAAACGCACGCGCGGCCTCAAGCAGGCCATGCTCGGCAGCGGTGTCCGGCAGAGCGGTCCACATATCAGGGGTCATTTCGTCCAGCGGATAGGGCTGCGGGTTGATCCCGGTGGACAGATCGACCCAATCATGGCGCTTGCCGCCCCACCTGCGGCGCGCGGCATCAAGGTTGCCTCCGTGGTCGCGGGTCGGCTCGTCCATCATCAACTCCGGCATCTCTTCACGGTTCTCAAGCGTCAAAGCGGAAAACCGCGCGGGTCGCAACGGGCTTGTGCTATGTCGGAAGGCACGGGCGAGTCGTATTGGCATGCTGGTCTGTCGGATGAGGCAAGCGTTGTGGTGTAAATGCGCGTTTTGATTGCAGAGAAACAGGCTGGCCTTGCGGATGTTTGGCAACGCCACCTCGAGCGAAGTGGTGCGGAGGTTTCTGTGGCTCATGATGCCGAACGGGCCGTGCGGGTGCTGAACCACGAAGCGGTGGACGTGCTGGTCATAAACCTGTCGCTGGATGAAGGGGCCGCGCTGTCGATTGCCGATTATGCGGCCTACCGCAGGCCCAAGGCGAAGGTGGTCTTCGTCACCTCCAATTCTTTTTTTTCCGACGGATCAATCTTCCAGCACGCCACCAACGCCGCCGTCATGTTGCCCGAAGACACCCCACCACAAGACCTCGCGGCGGTGGTGGAGCATTACGCAGGCGGCGCGGAAAGCACGACTTAACCAGCGTTCAGGCTATCGCGTCCGTGCGGTGCAGTGAAATCGATCACCGGATTGATCGGGATGATCCGGTGCGGGTTAATCGATTCGTGGCTGTAATGGTAATGCCGCACGATGTGGTCAAAATTGGTGACCTCTGCGATGCCCGGCGTTTGATACAGTTCGCGTGTGTAGGCCCACAGGTTTGGGAAGTCTGTGATGCGACTGCGGTTACATTTGAAGTGCAGATGGTAGACCAGATCGAAACGCAACAGCGTGGTCAGCAGCCGCCAGTCGGCCTCAGTCACGCGGTCCCCAGTGAGGTAGCGTTGGCTGGCAAGCCGCGCCTCTGCCCAGTCGAGCGCATCGAACAGCGTGGTAACGGCACTGTCATATGCGTCTTGCGTGGTGGCGAAGCCGGACTTGTAAACCCCGTTATTGATGTCGTGGTAAACACGCTCGTTCACCGCATCGATTTCAGGGCGCAACGCGTCGGGGTAGTAATCATCGGTGTTGCCAGTCAGCCCGTTGAAGGCGGAATTGAACATGCGGATGATTTCCGAGGACTCGTTGCTGACGATGGTTTCGCGCTTTTTGTCCCATAGGATTGGCACCGTCACGCGGCCAGAGATCTGCGGATCAGCCTTGGTATAGATGTCGCGCGCAAACGGCAGCGCATAGAGTGTGTCGCCCGTCGCGCCGTCCCATCCGTCGTCAAAACTCCAACCGCCACTCAGCATATCGGGATGAACGACCGAGACGCTGATATGATCGCTCAGGTCTTTCAGCGCGCGGAATATCAACGTGCGGTGGGCCCAGGGGCAGGCATGACTGACATAAAGATGGTAGCGACCGCTCTCGGCCTCGAAACCGCCCTCACCACTCGGACCAGCGCTGCTATCTGGGGTGATCCAGTTGCGGAACCCTGCGCTGGAGCGCACGAATTTACCGCCTGACTTACTCGTGTCGTACCAAACATCGTGCCATTCGCCGTTAACCAACTGACCCATTTTTCCGCTCCTGCATGTGTGCTGGTTGCTAACATGGATATATATGAGATCGACAAAACCCACGCCCGCGCGCAGACCCCTGCAGAATCGTGCACAGTGAGTTTCCGAACAATTGGTCGAAATCTGGCGTATTATTCTTGACGTTATCCACAATTCGTCCACGTTGCCGAATAGAATGTGCTGGGGAGGACAGACTATGTCGATGTATTTGCCGCAAGAAGTGCGTGATGGGCGTGAACAAGCTCGTAAGAAAGCATTGCGCAAAGCCTCACGTCTTAGGGTGCGAATTGGCGAAGAGCAGGTTCCGATCTTGCGCTTTGGTGATTCCGAGTTTGCCGTCGATCTGGCAAATGCCCCTAGTTTGCGTGGGTTCATTGATATCTATGATGGCGGGCGGCACCTGTATCAGGCGCTGATTTTGGCCAGCCATGAAGACGGGGGCCAGATGGTCTACGAATTCAAGCGGATGACGGCGACTGCCGACAAGCCCGCGCTGGATTACGAACGTGCCGAGGATGCGCCGGTTGCCCTAATCGGACGCCCGGCGCTTTAGCTTACTGTAAATCCTTGAACGCGTCTTGGAGGCGGGCAATCGCCTCGTCCACCCGCGCGCCTTGGGTTGCCAGATTGAACCGCATCGACAACTCGCCGCCTGCGCCGAACTCTGGCCCCGGACTTGGGGCGATGCGGGCATCTTTGCGAATGCGGCGGCTGATTTCTTCGAACTCCATTCCGGTCCCTGAGAAATCCACCCAAGCCAGATAGGTCGATTGTAACGGCATCGATGACACGCCGGGGATTGCGTTGATCGCCGCATCAAAGGTTTTGCGGTTGCGGTCCAGATGCAGCATTTGCGCGTCCACCCAAGCAGCCCCGTCCGGCGAATAGGCGGCTGTCACCATCTCGTAGCCCAAGCGGTTGGCCTCGTAGTTCAACGCAGTCAGACGCCCTTTGATGTCACCGCGCAGCTTGGCGTCGGGGATGATAAAGTTGCCGGTCTTCATGCCCGCGATGTTGAAGGTCTTCGACGACGCGGTCAGCGTCACGGTGCGGTGGCGATACTCTGGTGCTGCCACGTCCATCGGAACAAACGTGTTGCCCGCATAGACGAGGTCATGATGCACTTCGTCCGACACGAGGATCAGGTTGTGCTTTTCGGCGAAGGCGGCGACTTGGCGCAGCTCGTCCACGGTCCAGATGCGGCCCGAGGGGTTCTGGGGCGAGCACCAGATCAGCAGTTTTTCCTTGCCCGTCAAGCGCGCCTCAGCATCCGCGAAATCGATGACATACGTATCGCCCTCGCGCTTAAGGGGGCTTTCGGTGGTGCCCCGGCCAGCGCGGGTCAGCTTCATGCGAAACTCGTGGTAAACGGGCGAGAAGATCAGCGCGTGATCGCCGGGCTCGGTCCAAACATCGATGCAAAGGGCAATGGCGTTACCGAGGCCTTGCGCGGTGACGATCCAATCAGGGTCAATCGTCCAGTTGTGACGGGTCTTCATCCACCACGCGATTGCGGCGTTATAGTTTGTGTAATCGGTCCAATAGCCAAACACACCATGATCGGCAGCGCGCAGCACAGCGTCGATCACACATGGTGCGGTCTTATAGTCTGAATCTGCTGTCCACATGGCCAGCCCGTCTTCGAGCGGCACGTCGAACATGCCGGGCAGCATATCCCATTTGGAGCAGTTCTTGCCGCGGCGGTCGATGATGTCGTCAAAGCTCATGGGGAGATCCTCGTCTGATTGGTCGCGCGCAAGCTACGCAAGGTGGGGCTGAGTGCAAGGGCGGTTGCACCGATAGGCGCGCTCGCTTAAATCCTTCGCCATGAGCATTCGACCGATCCTGATCCATCCCGACCCGCGCCTGAAAAAGGTGGCCGAAGCGCTGCCCGATATTTCGGACGATTTGCGCATTTTGGCCGACGACATGCTGGCCACGATGTATGCCGCCCCCGGTATTGGGCTTGCCGCGCCGCAGATCGGGCTGGGCCAGCGGATGATCGTGCTCGATTGCGTGAAGGAAGGTCAGGGCAAGCCAGAACCTATGGTGATGGTGAACCCCGAGGTGATTCTTAAATCCGACGAGCGGAACGTCTACGAGGAAGGCTGTTTGTCGCTGCCGGAAATGTATGCGGATGTAGAGCGCCCTAGCGATGTCAAAGTCCGTTGGCTTGGTCTTGATGGCGAGCTGCACGAAAAGGACTTCGACAGGCTGTGGGCGACCTGTGTGCAGCACGAGATTGACCATCTGGATGGTGTCTTGTTCATCGATTACCTGCGCCCTCTGAAGCGGCAGATGATCACGCGCAAGATGGTGAAGCTAAAGCGCGAACGCGCGCGCGAGGACGGCTAGTATGGCTGTGCGCCCAATCCTGCAATGGCCCGATAAGCGCCTTGCCACCTCCGCCACCCCCGTTGGGAAAGTGACCGACGAAGTGCGCGCGATCTGGACCGATATGATCGACACGATGGAGGCAATGCCCGGTTGGGGTCTTGCCGCGCCGCAGATCGGCGTGATGCAGCGGTTGGCAGTCGTGGACGTGTCGGACGAGCGTGGCAAAGTGGTGCGCATGGCGGATCCCGAGATCGTTCAGGCCAGCCTTGAGATGCAGAAAACCACGGAAGGCAGCCCATGTTTGAAGGGCGTGTCTGCCAAGGTGGAGCGTCCCGTTTGGGTCGATGTCAGTTTCATTGATCATATCGGTTTTCGCGTGCGCCAGAAGTTTGAAGATAAGTGGGCGGTCAGCGTTCTGCACCAGATCGACCACCTGAACGGTAAGCTCTACGTGGACCGCCTAAGCCGCACAAAGCGCAATATGCTGTTGAAGAAATCCCTAAAGGCGCAGGCCTAGGGCGATGCGCATTGTGTTCATGGGCACGCCGGATTTCTCGGTCGGCGCACTTGAGGCGCTGGTTGCGGCAGGCCACGAGATTGCTTGCGTCTATACCCAACCGCCCAGACCTGCCGGGCGCGGCAAAAAAGATCGCCCAACGGCTGTTCATGCGCGCGCATTGGCGATGGGCTTGGATGTGCGCCATCCGAAATCGCTCAAAGGCGAGGACGCGCAGGCCGAATTCGCAACCCTTGGCGCAGATATCTCCGTGGTTGTCGCTTACGGTTTGATCTTGCCGCAAGCGGTGCTGGATGCGCCCAAGCATGGATGCCTGAACATCCACGCGAGCCTGCTGCCGCGCTGGCGGGGGGCTGCCCCGATCCACCGCGCGGTGATGGCCGGGGATGCCGAGACCGGCGTTTGCATCATGCAGATGGAAGCGGGCCTTGATACCGGACCGGTGCTGCTGCGCGACGCAATGCCGATTGCAGCTGAGGACACGACCGCAACCTTGCATGATGCGCTGTCGGATATGGGGGCGCGGCTGATTGTCGAGGCTCTGGTGAAGTTGCCGCAACTCAAGGCGCAAGTGCAGCCTGAGATCGGCGTGACCTATGCCGCCAAAATCGACAAGGCCGAGGCGCGGATTGACTGGACCGCAGCTGCGGTTGAGATTGATCGCCAAATTCGCGGCCTTTCGCCGTTTCCCGGGGCTTGGACGATGCAGGGGGGCAAGCGGCTAAAACTGCTCGGCAGTCGGTTGATTGACGGCCAAGGCGCGCCCGGCACCGTGCTGAGCGGCGCAATAATCGCCTGTGGCACAGGTGCAATTGAGGTCACGCGTGCCCAGATAGAGGGCAAGGCGGCGCAAGACGCAGGCGTCTTTGTCTCGGGCGGACAGTTCGCGCCGGGCATTGTTTTGGGAGACGGCTAGATGGGGTTCTTCGCATTCTTCGGCGCGCTGATGATCGGCGGGATCGTGGGCTACTTGTCCGAAAAATGGGATCTGACCCATAATGGCATCTTGGCCTCGATCATCATTGCGCTTGGCGGCGTGATCTTGCTGTTCATGGCGCGCGTGATGTTCAACCTTAGCTTCGGCTCTCCGGGTCTGGACGCGATCATCGGTGGGGCAGGCGCCTTGTTGTTGGTCCCGACCGAGGCCGCGAGCCGCCGTCGCAAGCGCAAATAGTTACTGCGGCCCGTCGCGGGGTGGACGCGGTTTGTAGACGGGCAGGCCCCAGCCAAACAGGATCGATCCGCCACGCAGGATGAAGGTGACGCTTGCGCACGCCGCCAAGGCGGTCAGCGGATGCGGAAATGCCAGCGGTGCGAGCAAGGCTGCACCCGCCCCGGCGAAGGCGGCCGTCACGTATAACTCGCCCTTGATCAACACCAAAGGCACCTCGTTGCACACCACATCGCGCATCAACCCGCCAAGGCATCCTGTGACCACGCCCATGATCAGCGTCACGGCAGGGCCCTGGCCCATGGCTTGCGCGGCGGCAACACCGGCGGACACCGCCATCGCAAGCGCCAGCGCATCCAGCCAGACGATGACTTTGTAGCGGCTCTCCAGCAGATGCGCGGTGAAGAACACGAGGATTGCTGCGGTGCAGGCAACACCAATGTTGATCGGTTCGGCAATCCAGAACACCGGGTTTCGGTCAAGCAGCAGGTCACGGACAGTGCCACCGCCCACGGCTGTCAGGCAGGCGATGAACACAAAGCCAATGATGTCGAGTTGCGCGCGGCTGGCGACAAGTGCGCCGGACAATGCGAAGACAAAGACAGCAGCGAGGTCGAGGGCGATGAGGTCGCTCATCTGGACGGCTTGAACGGGGCCATGCCTGCGCGGGCCAACTCGTCGGCGCGCTCATTCTCAGGGTGGCCTGCGTGGCCTTTGACCCATTCCCAGATGACATTATGATGGGCTTGGGCTTCATCGAGGCGCTGCCACAACTCGGCATTCTTGACGGGCTTTTTGGCAGAGGTCCGCCAGCCGTTCTTTTTCCAGCCGTGAATCCAACTGGTCACACCGTTCTTCACATATTGGCTGTCGGTGATGATGGTGATGTCGCTGGCACGTGACAGGCTTTCGAGCGCGTGGATCGCTGCCAAAAGCTCCATCCGGTTGTTGGTGGTGTCGGCCTCGCCGCCTTTCAGCTCGCGTTCTTTGACAACGGTGTTGCCGTCGCGCGCGATCATCAAGGTGCCCCACCCGCCGGGGCCGGGATTGCCGGAGCACGCACCGTCTGTGTAGGCAAATAGATCAGGCATGGGTACGTCTCGCATGGATCAGGATGAAGGGCGCGACCTCGCCAGATAGGCCAGCCTCATCGCCGGTGTAGGTGTCGGCGATTTCAAAGCCTGCGGTGTCCAGCAAGTCGGTCAACTCGGCCTCGGAATAATAGGCGTAGAAGCGCCCGATGCTGTCGCGGTGTTCGCCCGTTCCGAGCTTGGTGCCCAGAAAGAACCATCCATCTGGCCTCAAAGCGCGGGAAATAGCGGCCAGATGGCGCGGCATGTCGGCTTTGGGCGCATGGAGCAGGCTGAAGCTGGCCCAGATCGCGTCGTAGGCTGCCACTTCGGTTAGATCATCGAAGGTGGCGACCCGCGCATTGACGCCCTTTTTTTGGGCAATTGCCACAAATTTAGGCGCTGCATCGATGGCGCGCACATCGAAGCCTTGCTTGAGCATCATCTCGGAATGCGTTCCCGGGCCACAGCCCAGATCGAGAATGCGCGCACCCGGTGCCAAGCGCGCGAGGAATGCGATGATGCTGTCGGTTTGGACCTGGCTCATCCCAAGCGCTTCGTATCGCGCGAATTGGGCGGCATAGACGGACAGGGTTTCTTTATCGGCCATTAGATCACGATCACCCCAATGCAGATGACCACAAGACAGGTCAGCAATATGCGTAGCGCCATCCACCACGGCGGGGCCAGCTCTTGTTGCCAGAACAGATAATCGAGGGCGAGCAGACCGATATAACCCGCGATAAGGTAGGTCGCCGCCGAATAGGGACCGCCTCCGGTGAACAAGAATGCCCAAAGTGCCGGAATGGTCGAAAGCGCATACCCCGTTGCCGCAACAGCGCCTTGCGCTTTGGTCGCAAACCCCCAGAGCACCCCGGACATGAAGCTGAGGATGATCGCGCCGTAGAACAGTTGGATATAGGGGCCAACGAACCGGGGACCGAGCGTTTGTGCGCCCCAAAGTGCCAGATCCGCCGATAGCACCGTCAGCGCGCCCCAAGCGAACGGGATCACGCCTGCGAGGCCGAGGATCAGCGCGGAGCGGGGGATTGGGGTTGCGAACATGGGGGATGTGTAGCGGCTGAGGTGCTGCGGTAAAGGGGTCAGGCGCGCTCGAGCGCCAAACGCCCTGCGAGCGCAGCAAACAGCACGGAGAAACTACGGTTGAGCCAGCGCATGACGACCTCGCTGCCCAGCACCCACGCGCGGGCTTGAGCGGCGAACAATCCGTAGAGGACGAAGACTGCGAAGGTCATCGCCATGAAGATCGCGCCCATGAGGGTCATCTCAAGCGTCGCTGTGGCTGCGCTGCCCGACAGGAACGGCGGGAGCAGCGCGAGAAAGAAGATGCTGAGCTTGGGGTTCAGAATGTTGATGAGTGCGCCGCGCCGGGCGATGCGCAAGCCGCTTTCTGGCGAGCGATTGGCGTCAATCGCCAGTGCGCCACCCGATGAGAGGGCCTGCCACGCGAGAAACAGCAGATAGGCGACGCCTGCGAATTTCACGATGGTGAACAGGACTGCGCTGGTGTGCAGGATTGCAGCAAGGCCAAGGGTTGCCGCGGCGAGGTGAGGCACAATTCCAAAGGTGCATCCAAGAGCGGCCCAAAGAGCAGCGCGACGACCTTGGCCGAGACCGAGCGCGAGGGTGTAGAGAACGCCCGTGCCGGGGGCGAGGACGACGACAAAAGCGGTCAGCAGGAATTGGGCGGAAATCATGTCAGGCCTTTGGTTTGGGCGATCTCTGGAAGGTTAAGGGGCGGGCTTGCGCGCCACAACTCTAATCTCCACCAGCGCGCCGGGTCGCCTGAGCGACGCAACACCGAGGCAACGCCCAAGCCTAAGCCGGAACCCGCAGCACGCGCGGCACTTTGAATTCTACGTTCTCGACCGCCGTCTCGACCATTTCCTCGGTCACCTCAAAACGGTCGTGGAATGCGTCGATGACCTCGCGGATCAGCACCTCGGGCGCACTGGCCCCGGCGGTTATGCCGATGGAGGCGATCCCTTCCAGCGCGCGCCAATCAATGTCACTCGCCCGCTGCACCAGCTGCGCGTAGTTGCATCCGGCTTTGCGGCCAACCTCGACCAGCCGCTTGGAGTTCGACGAGTTCGGCGCACCCACCACCAGCATTGCATCGGCCTTGGGGGCCATGGCTTTGACAGCCTCTTGGCGGTTGGTGGTCGCGTAGCAGATGTCTTCTTTATGCGGACCAACGATGGCAGGGAAGCGGGTCTGCAAGGCCTCGACGATCTCGGCGGTGTCATCAACCGAAAGCGTCGTCTGGGTGATGAAGGCCAGCTTGGACGGGTCGCGCACGGCAAGGCCCGCGACGTCCTCGGCCGTTTCCACCAGCAGCACTTCGCCGTCGGGCAATTGGCCCATGGTGCCGACCGTCTCAGGGTGGCCGGCATGGCCGATCATGACCATCTGTAGGCCGCGATCATGGTGGCGCTCGGCCTCGATATGGACCTTGCTGACCAAAGGGCAGGTTGCATCCACGAACAGCATTTCGCGCGCTTGGGCGGCGGCGGGCACGGATTTTGGCACACCGTGGGCGGAAAAGATCACCGGGCGGTCATCGGGGCACTCGTCCAACTCCTTGACGAACACGGCCCCTTTATCGCGTAGGCTGTCGACGACGAATTTGTTGTGCACAATCTCGTGGCGCACATAGACGGGCGCGCCCCATTTTTCCAAGGCCATTTCCACGATCTTTATGGCGCGGTCCACGCCTGCACAGAAACCGCGCGGGGCAGCCAGATATAGGGTCAGGGGCGGTTTGGGTGTCTGGGTCATGAGCGTGCCTTTTGCGGCGAAACTTATGGGTTGGGCGGCGCGCGGTCCAGTCTGACTTTTACCTCACGGGCTGTTGATTTGGCCTCCCCCAACGGGAGGCTGGCATGGTAATCAGGCAACAAAGTCAAAGACAGGAGATGTCATGCGTTGGACCGGAGTTGGGATCGGGGTGGCGGTTGTCCTCGCAGTGGGCATCGGGCTGTTTCAGATGCAAACGGCGCAGGCCCAGCGTGTCGGTTTGCTGCCCTACGATGATGCCGAAGCGATTGTTTTGGGACGGGCCGTCTACGCCGGAACCTGTGCGTCGTGTCACGGCGACAACTTGCAGGGCGAGCAATTTGATTGGCGCAGTCGTGGCCCAGACGGGCGACTTCCCGCGCCGCCACATGATGCAAACGGGCATACGTGGCATCACGCGGACGATCTGTTGTTTGCGATCACCAAATACGGCAGCGCTGCCGTGATCGGCGGGGGATATGAAAGCAACATGATGGGGTTCGAGGAGATGCTGACTGATGCAGAAATCCTCGCGGTGCTGGGCTATATCAAAAGCACATGGCCGGGCGAGGTGGTCGCCCAGCATAACGAGATCAATCTGCGCGCTGGGCTTTCGCCCTAGACCTCGGACCGGTCGTCTTCCTTTGACACTCTGCCGATGACGCCACGCAAATCCTCAAGCTCGATAAAGTTATCGGCTTGGCGGCGCAGCTCGTCTGAGATCATCGGTGGCTGCGATTTCATCGTCGAGACGACGGATACCCGCACGCCCTTGCGTTGCAGCGCCGCAATCAGGGGTTTGAAATCGCCATCGCCCGAAAAGATCACGGCATGATCCATTGAGGGGGCTAGCTCCAGCGCATCGACGGCTAGCTCGATATCCATGTTGCCCTTGATTTTGCGGCGACCTTGGGCATCGGTGTATTCACGCGCAGGTTTGGTGACGAGCGCGAACCCGTTGTAGTTGAGCCAATCGACAAGTGGGCGGATCGGTGAATATTCGTCGTTTTCCAGCAACGCTGTATAGTAGAAGGCCCGCACAAGACGGCCACGGCGGGCAAACTCCTGCCGCAGTAGCTTGTAATCAACGTCGAAATTCAGGCCCTTGGCTGCGGAGTAAAGGTTCGCGCCGTCGATGAAGAGTGCCAATCTGTCGTCTTTGTAAAACAAAATACCATACGCCCTATATATTATCGCATAATTCTTGCGAGCCGCCAAAGCGGGCCAAAATTTCCGGGGTAATGTATATGTATGGAGGCAAGCATTTGGCGCAAGGGCAAACAACTGCTCTGGTTGCAATAGGGGCGAATCTGCCATCTGCGCTGGGCACCCCTGAGCAGACCGTGCGCGCCGCGATTGAAAAGCTTGAGGCGCAGTTTGACGGATTTGCCGCAAGTCGCTTGTATCAATGCCCGGCTTTTCCCGCTGGCGCTGGCCCGGATTTCGTCAATGCAGCTGTGCGGTTTGAAACGCGGTTGCAGGCAGACGCGGTTCTGGCCGCTCTCCACGATATCGAAGCAGCCCTTGGTCGTGTGCGCGGTGTGCGCTGGGCCTCGCGCGTGATTGACCTTGATTTATTGGCGCTGGGTGATCTGGTCGAGCCGAATTTGGCGACACAAGATGCGTGGCGGGGGCTTTCGCTCGACCAGCAAATGGTCGAAGCGCCGGACCAACTTATCTTGCCACACCCGCGCATGCAGGACCGTGGGTTTGTGCTGAAACCCTTGGCGGATGTTGCTTCCGATTGGGTTCATCCCTTGTTAGATCGCAGCGTGGCGCAGATGTTGTCGGAGCTGCCGCGCGAAGATACCGCGGATGTCGTGCCGTTCTAGCCCCTCGCCCCTTGTCAATCCCTTTTCAACGGCGTATCTGGGCGTTTGGAATTCCAGCATCCGCCCCTTTTCTAAATGGAGTAGCCCATGGCCCGCGTGACGGTTGAAGATTGCGTCGATAAAGTTCCCAACCGCTTTGAGTTGGTGATGCTCGCCGCGCATCGCGCCCGTGAGATCACCGCAGGGAGTGCGCTGACGATTGATCGCGATAACGATAAAAACCCCGTTGTAAGCCTGCGTGAGATTGCCGACGAGACCCAGTCTGCGGATGGTCTGCGTGAGCGGATGATCGAAAGCCACCAGACCCAGATCGAGGTCGACGAGCCGGAAGAGGACGCTATGGCGCTCTTGATGGAATCGGGCAGCTCGGATCGCCCCGACGACGATGCAGCGGCAGAAGAAAAAATGCTGCGCGCCCTAATGGAAGCCCAAGGCCAGGGTTAACCCCGACCTTGCGCGCCAAGCTGGCCCGAGAAAGGGCGCGGGCATGATCGACGCTGACGACCTTACGACGCTGGTGCGCGCCTACAATCCCAACGCTGATTTTGAAAAGATCGCGGCGGCCTATGATTATGGCCGCCGGATGCATGAAGATCAGACGCGCCATTCGGGCGAGCCCTACTTTACGCATCCCGTTGCCGTTGCCGCGCTTCTGACTGAGCAGCGTTTGGACGATGCTTCCATCATCACAGCATTATTGCATGACACGCTGGAAGACACGCGCTCTACCTACAAGGACATCTCGGCCAAGTTCGGACCCGATGTGGCGGAGTTGGTCAATGGCGTCACCAACCTGACGAACCTGCAACTTAGTAGTCACGAGACCAAGCAGGCGGAAAACTTCCGCAAACTGTTCATGGCGATGTCGAAAGACATGCGGGTCATCCTCGTCAAGCTCGCCGACCGCCTGCACAATATGCGCACCATTCGGCACATGCGCCCCGACAAGCAGATCAAGAAGGCCCGCGAGACGATGGAAATCTATGCACCGCTCGCAGGTCGCATGGGCATGCAGTGGATGCGGGAAGAGCTTGAGGATCTGTCATTTCGGGTGCTGAATCCAGAAGGCCGCTCGTCGATCATGCGCCGCTTTGTGAAGTTGCAACGCGAAACGGGCGATGTGATGCGCAAGATTACCGCCGATATCGAAAAGGAACTGGTCAGTAAGGGCATTGAGGCGACAGTCTATGGCCGGGCCAAGAAACCCTATTCGATCTGGCGCAAGATGGAGGCGAAGGAACAAGCCTTCTCGCGTCTATCAGACATCTACGGCTTTCGCGTGATCCCTCAGACCGAAGACGAATGCTATGCGGTTCTGGGTGCGGTTCACCAAAGGTGGCGCGCGGTGCCGGACCGCTTCAAGGACTTTATCAGTCAGCCCAAATCCAACGGCTACCGCTCGATCCACACCACGGTGTCGGGCCGCGATGGCAAGCGGGTGGAAATCCAGATCCGCACCCCTCAGATGCATGATGTGGCGGAATCAGGCGTTGCGGCGCATTGGTCCTACAAAGACGGCGTGAAGGAAGAGAACCCCTTTGCCGTTGATCCGGCCGAGTGGATCAAGTCGATGACCGATCGCATCGTGGACGGCGACGATCACGGCGAGTTTCTTGAGCATGTGAAGATGGAAATGTACACCGATCAGGTGTTCTGCTTCACGCCGAAAGGCGAAGTGGTCAAGCTGCCCAAAGGGGCGACGCCACTCGATTACGCTTATGCGATCCACACGCGGATCGGTGACAGCTGCGTTGGGGCGAAGGTTGACGGGATGCGCGTGCCGCTCTGGACGCGGCTGCGCAATGGGCAATCGGTGGAGATCATCACCGCTGACGGCCAACGCCCGCAGGTTACATGGATCGATATTGTCACCACTGGGCGGGCGAAATCCGCGATCCGGCGGTCCTTGCGCGACGAAGATCGTGCGCGGTTCGTCAAACTGGGCCGCGAATTGGCGCGCCAAGGGTTCGAGCATGTTGGCAAGCGCGTGTCTGACAAGGCGCTCACCACAGCGGCGAAGAAGTTGGATATCGACGATGCGGAGGCGTTGCTTGCCCGTTTGGGCAGTGCCGAGGTCACGACGCGGCAGGTTCTGGCGGTGCTATATCCCGACCTGACAGGCGCGGAGGGCGACGAAATTGATGCAGATCGCGCGGTTCTCGGCCTCGACCCCGATCAGTATCTGGAACGCGGCACCTGCTGCGAGGCGGTGCCCGGCGAACGGATTGTCGGCATCACTCAGCGCGGCAAGGGTGTTGTGGTCCATACGATTGATTGCGAAACCTTGACCGAGTTTGAAGACGATATGGAGCGTTGGGTGGACCTGCACTGGCAGCCCGGACGCCACGCGACCGCACATGCCGTCAGCCTGAACATCACGATTGGAAATGATCCCGGTGTGCTGGGTCGAATCTGCACATTGATCGGTGAGCAACGTGCCAATATCAGTGATCTTAATTTCGTGGACAGAAAGCCTGATTTCTACCGTCTTCTGCTGGTTGTAGAGGTGCGAGATGTCGAGCATCTTCACCGTGTCATGACGGCTGTTGAAGCCGATAGTGATGTGGCAGAACTGTCTCGACATAATGGTTTGACGCCCGCGCCCTAAACGGGGTTTTCCTGTTGCGGGCTGGTGTGGAAAGGAAAACGGCTTGGTTTTCAAGCGCCGTGATCGACGGCCCGTCTGGAGGCTGGTCGTGCAAAGCTTCTGGCCAAAGGGCGGCTGGGGCCGGGCGTTTTCGTATGTCAAACACCGTGTGCGCCGCTTGCCCGATCCCCCGCACCGTATTGCGCGCGGCATCATGGCGGGGACTATGGCCAGCTTTACGCCGTTCTTCGGCTTCCATTTCGTCACGGCGGCCCTGATCGGCTGGGTCATGCGGGGCAATATTCTGGCCGCGATGCTGGCCACGTTCTTCGGCAACCCGATTACATTCCCGTTCATTGCGGCAATTAACTTGCGTGTGGGCACATGGCTCTTGGGTGCGCCGCCTGTGGAAGGCAAACCCCACGGCATCGTCGACAGCTTTGTCGAGGCGACGGGCGAATTGTGGCACAACTTCCTTGCGATGTTTACCTCTGCTGAGGCCGATTGGGCGAGCCTTGCGGTGTTTGGGCGCGAGGTGTTCCTGCCCTATTCGGTGGGAGGGATTTTGCCGGGCATCGTTTTCGGTCTGATTTTCTACTATATGAGCGTGCCGCTTCTGGTCGCGTATCAGAACCGCCGCAAAGGCCGTTTGAAAGAAAAGCTGATCCGCCTGCGCAGAAAAAAACCTAGCGCGGCTGACCCCGGCCCTGATCCGCGCTAGGTAGCGCTTGTCCGCGTTGTGCAGGAGGCCCCGATGACGCAATCCACGATCTCTCGTCCGCTCAGACTGGGCGTGAATATTGACCATGTCGCCACAGTGCGGAATGCACGCGGCGGGTCTGTGCCTGACCCGGTGCGCGCTGCGAAACTGGCCGAAGCGGCGGGTGCAGATGGTATTACCGCGCATTTGCGCGAGGACCGCCGCCATATCTCGGACGCTGATATCGAGGCGTTGATAGACGCGCTGACACTGCCTTTGAACTTTGAGATGGCTGCAACGGACGAGATGCAAGCGATTGCGCTGCGCCACAAACCCCATGCGGTCTGCATCGTGCCCGAGCGGCGCGAAGAACGGACCACTGAGGGCGGGCTTGAGGTCGCGCGTGAAGAAAACAGGCTGGCGCATTTTCTGGCGCCTCTGGCAGATGCTGGCTGTCGTGTCTCGATCTTCATCGCCGCCGATGTGCGCCAGATTGAGGCCGCGCACCGGATCGGAGCGGATATTATCGAACTGCACGCAGGGGCGTATTGCGATGCCGTGGCCGAAGGGCGCGCGGATGAGGCGGCTGCCGAGTTGGCCAAGCTGACCGAGATGGCGACGTTTGCAGATAGCCTTGGGCTGGAGGTCCATGCCGGGCACGGCATCACATATGAGAGTGTGTCGCCGATTGCAGCGCTGCCGGAGGTCGTCGAGTTGAATATCGGTCACTTCCTGATTGGCGAGGCGATCTTTCTCGGGCTTGAGCCTGCGATTGCGCAAATGCGTGGCTTGATGATTGCGGCGCGCGCTTGATCCTGCATCTGGTTGCCTTGGCATTGCGTGACGATGCCGATGCGGCCGCGCTGCAAGACGTCATGGCCGGGCTCGCGGATTTGCAGCAACACCACGCGGGTTGGACGGCGTTCGCGCATGGCCCGAATATCGATGTGGAACATCTGTCCGAGCGCTACAGCTACGGGTTCCAGTGCAGTTTTGAAGATCGCGCAGCACTTGACGCCTATGCCGTTGATCCACGCCATAAGGCGCTGGGCGCGCGTTTGGGTTCGCTTTGTGAAGCTGCACCGGGCAGTATCATAGTGTTTGACCTCGATACCAAAGGATTAACCTTATGAAGTTCTCGATGTCCCTCGCCGCAATCCTTCTGGCCTGCGCGGTGCCCGCCGCCGCGCAAACCGTGACCTCGTGTGATCGCTGGGAGGCGCGCGCCGAAAATCTCGCCGAGCCGTGGGAGGAGATGTCGCGCACCTTTGCCAATGGCGCAGTGCGGATCGCGGTGATCGACGTGATAGAGCCTGCAGCGGGCGCGTTGCACCTGTTGATTCTGTCGCCACCCTATTCCGAGTTGGGCGAGCGTCAGTGCCGGATGATCAGCGCGGGCGCGAACGGATTTGCGGGTATTCGCTTCGCTGATCTGACGGCGGGTTATGATCCGCAAACGGGCCTCGGGTTCGATGTGCTTGTGCAGGTCTATGACCCGCAATCAGCGGATTTCGTCGGCAAGGGGTTGGGCTTCACAGTCAACCAAGCCACCGGCAAAGTCTCGGCAAACATTTACCCAGTCGACTAGACGCGCCATATGATCCTCGGCATCGGCACAGACCTCGCCAATATAGAGCGGATCGAGCGCACGCTTGAGCGGTTCGGCGACCGTTTTCGGACCCGTGTTTTCACGCAAGTTGAGCAGCGCAAGGCTGAGCGGCGCAAAGACACCGTTGGCACCTACGCCAAGCGCTGGGCCGCGAAGGAAGCGTGCTCTAAGGCGCTGGGCACGGGGCTGCGGATGGGGATCGCATGGCGGGATATGTCGGTGATCAACCTTGAGACCGGGCAGCCGACGATGGTGCTAACCGGATGGGCGGCCGAGCGCCTTGCCAAGATGACGCCGGACGGCCACCGCGCGGTGATCCATGTCAGTCTGACCGACGATCATCCATGGGCCCAAGCGATGGTTGTGATCGAGGCGGTGCCAATCACGTCAGGGTCCGGCAGTTGACACTTCTGGCATGCCTGCGCATGAAGCCTCGGTAATCAAAGCCCCCGTGCAGAGTAAGGACAAGATGATGGCGAGCAGCAAAGACGAAGGCGGATTTATCGAAACCGTCAAGACCGTCGTGTACGCCCTGTTGATCGCAGGCCTGTTTCGCACGCTCTTCTTCCAGCCGTTCTGGATCCCATCGGGGTCGATGAAAGACACGCTGCTGGTGGGCGATTTCTTATTCGTCAACAAAATGGCTTACGGCTATTCGGCGCATTCATGCCCGTTCTCCGCCTGCCCGATCTCAGGGCGCTTGTTTGGGTCCGAGCCTGAGCGCGGCGATATCGTTGTCTTCCGCCATCCGGTGAATGGGTCGGACTTCATCAAGCGCGTGGTCGGCTTGCCGGGCGATACGGTTCAGTTCCGCGCGGGCGCGATGATCCTGAACGGGACGCCGGTCGAGGTCACGCCCGACGGTGTGTTCCAAGAAACCTTTGAGCGCCAAGGCCCGCTGGGCAGCTTCCCGCGTTGCGATAACGCGCCGGTTGGCGATGGCGGCATCTGCACCAAGGAAAAATCAATCGAAACTTTGCCCGGCGGGCGCAGTCATTCGATCTTGAACATCGACAACAGCTTTGCCGACACCACGCGTGAGTTCACCGTCGAGCCGGGGCATTTCTTCTTTGTCGGCGACAACCGCGATAACAGCCAAGACTCGCGTTTTGCCCAAGCCTCGGGCGGCGTTGGTCAAGTGCCATTTGCGAACCTGATCGGACGCGCGGACCGGGTGATGTTCTCGTCTGCAGGCCGTCGCATGGTCTATTTCTGGACATGGCGTAGCGACCGTTTCTTCAAGGCGCTTGAATGAAGCTGGGACGCGAACTGGAAGGCTTCTGTGATCGCCTTGGCCACCATTTTGCCGATGCGGATTTGCTGATCCAAGCGTTGACGCACCCGTCGATGCTGGCTCCGGCGCGCGGGCATAATCAGCGGCTTGAGTTTCTAGGCGACCGGGTGCTGAACCTGACGATTGCTGAGGCGCTTTATCACGACGATGCCGCCGCGTCCGAGGGCACACTTGCCCCGCGCTACAACGCGCTGGTGCGCAAAGAAACCTGCGCCGATATCGCCGTCGAGATTGATCTGGGCGAGGTCCTGAAGCTGGGTCGGTCGGAAATGCAATCGGGTGGGCGGCGCAAAGTGGCCTTGCTGGGCGACGCGCTGGAGGCGGTGATCGCGGCAGTCTATCTGGACGCAGGACCACAGGTCGCGCGCGAGACGGTGCTGCGTTTGTGGGGCGACCGGATCAGCATGGCCGAGGCGCATGTGATGAACGCCAAATCCGATTTGCAGGAATGGGCGCAAGCGCGCGGCATGCCGACGCCAAGCTACCTTGAGGTGCGCCGCGAAGGCCCGCCCCATATGCCGCGCTTTTTGATTGAGGTGCTGCTGGAGGATGGCAGCAAGGCGCGCGCCGAGGCCGGTAGCAAGCGCCAAGCCGAACAGGACGCTGCGGCGGCGTTGCTGGAGACGTTGCGCGACGGCGGTTAGTGGGTAGAGCCGGGCGGATACCGCCCTTTCATCCGCGCATCGGCGCGCCAGAGTTTCTTGCGAACACCTGTGGGTTCTAGCTTGGCATAAGCGCCACCAGAGAATTTTGGCCAATCCAGCGCAAGCCCTTGCTTGACCAATTCCGCACTTAAATCGGTGCCGTCTGGTAGATAGCATTTGGCGACGGCCCGATCATGAGACGCGCTGCCATCGAAAACCGCTCTTATATTCTGGTTTCTTGTCAGCTGGACCAGCGCCCATTTCGATTTCTTACCCCAAGGATGGTCCATCTCCGGTGCATCGATACCCCAAAGCCGGATGCGGACGCTGCGAATAGAGATAGTATCCCCATCAATGACATAGCACGGACCAACGAGTGGATTAGTTGGAGTGCCTTTTGGCACCGACCTCTGCTTCGATTTGGGCGTGGGTGTGCGCTGTGACGGACGCTTAACTGGCGACTTTCTGGCAGATGGAGGTTTGGGCGGCACAGCAAATAGAAAGCGAAGTATTCGGCGGAGCATTTTGGCGGCCTACCCAGATAGCTTAATCGTCAACGCCGAGTTGTTTCTGCGACCTTGCGCCAACATTGGCGCGCATTGTGAAAATTGCAAGGACAGGGTAATCCATCCTTCTTTGCAAGCGATAGAGTGATCCCTCCATGACAACACGCGCCGGATTTGTGGCCCTCATTGGCGAGCCGAACGCGGGCAAGTCCACGCTGACCAATGCGATGGTGGGGGCCAAGGTCTCTATCGTGACGCATAAGGTGCAGACGACGCGCGCGCGCATTCGTGGCGTGGCCCTCGATGGAGACGCGCAGCTTGTGTTTGTGGACACGCCCGGTCTGTTCAAACCGCGCCGCAGGCTGGACCGCGCGATGGTGGCCGCCGCTTGGGGCGGGGCATCGGACGCGGATATCGTTGTGCTTATGGTGGAAGCGCACCGGGGCATGACCGAAGGCGTCAAGGCGATCCTTGAGGCCTTGCCCGAACATACGCGCCCTTCGCAAACCGTCGCGCTGGCGATCAACAAGATCGACCGGGTGAAGGCCGAGCGGTTGTTGCAGCTGACCAAAGAACTGAACGAGGCGTTTCCGTTTGTTGAGACGTTCATGATCTCCGCCGAAAAGGGCCACGGCGTGCCTGCGTTGAAGACGTGGCTTGGCGAGACCTTGCCGGAGGGGCCTTGGCTTTATCCCGAAGACCAGATCGCGGACCTGCCGTTGCGGATGATCGCCGCCGAGATGACCCGCGAAAAGCTGACCCTGCGCCTGCACCAAGAATTGCCTTACCAACTGACCGTCGAGACGGAGAATTGGGAAGAGAAAAAAGATGGCTCGGCAAAGGTTGACCAGATCATTTACGTGATGCGCGACGGCCATAAGGGTATCGTGCTGGGCAATAAGGGCGAGACGATCAAGTCGATCTCGCAGGCTGCGCGCGCTGATATGGCCGAGCTATTAGGTCGCCCCGTGCATCTGTTCCTACAGGTCAAAGTCCGGCCCGGTTGGCTGGAGGAATCCGAGCGCTATTCCGAGATCGGCCTGAACTTCAAGGACGGCAACGAATAAGATGGCGCGGCTGGCGAGCGGCTTCTGGGTCTCGGCCTATTTGGCGCGGCTACAGGCTGAGGGAATACCAGTCTACATCACCGCCAAAGGCGACGCGACGGCGGGGGCGGTTTTGGTGAAACTCGCAACGCTCGACGGGCAAGCGGTGGTCTGGCAGCGCAGTTTTGATCTTATGACCGGCGACCGGACTTGGGTTGTGCTGTCTGAGGGTGAAGAGCGCGCGGTGGATGAGGTGATTACCCGCCAACGGTCCACGGACCCCGATCTATGGGTGATCGAAGTCGAAAGCCGCGATGGCACGACCTTGCTGGATCAACCGGGCTTGGCGGACTGAACGCGCGCAAGCAGCTTGGCGAGGGCCCATAGCAGGTAGCCCGCGATGGCGAAGGCGATCAGGAATTGCGCGAGGCTGACGGCGAGGCCGATCCATCCAAGCTCGTCCAGATTAACAAAGAAGTAGGGATACTCGCCGTCGATGATCCCGCGCCCGACGGCATAGACCGCATAGGCGGCGGGCCAGATTAGCCATGTCAGCGGTGTAAGAGGCGTCATTGGCGACTTCGGCGCGAACACGGCCCACCACACAAACGTCAGAAGCGGGACGAGGGTGTGGAACGCCAGATCAACCCAGACCTCTATTCCGTCAAGCTCTACCAAATCCGCCAATAGCAAGTGAAACACCACGCCCACGATGCTGATTGCGAGGGTTGTGCCTGCAAGACGGGACGCGCTTTGCGGCGTGGCGAAAACATGCAACACCAGCACAACGGCCACCAGCGCATTGGTCAATACAGTGAAATAGCGCATGAGTGCCCAAGCGCTTGCAAGGTAGCTGTCGTTGTTGTCGGCCAGATCGATTTGGACGCGGGTCGCGATGGCCCAAACGGCAAGCACTGCAATGGTGATGGCCATAAGGTTGCCAAGTCGGGGGTGGGTCATTGCAGCGCCTTTCCTATGGGTGGTGCCAACCTGCCCTGCGCGCCCGCCATGGACAAGCCTGCCGTTGCGTGCATCTTGGCGGTCATGGAGTGGCGTGAAGTCGGCGTGTTACTTACCACGCGCAAGCACGGTGAGAACGCCGCGATCATCGAGGTTTTGACGCCAACGCATGGCCGCCATTTGGGCGTTGTGCGCGGGGGTGCGTCGCGCCGAATTGCGCCGATCCTGCAACCGGGTGCGCAGCTTGAAGTTACGTGGCGCGCGCGGTTGGAAGACCACTTGGGCGCATTCACGGTGGAGCCTGTGCAATCGCGCGCTGCCGCCGTTCTGGGTGATCCGTTGGCGCTTGCGGGACTGAACGCGGTGTTGTCGCTTGCCAGTTTCACGCTGCCGGAACGAGACCCCTTGCCGGACACTTACTTGCGAACGGTAGAGGTGCTCGATGCGTTGGTGGCGGGCGAAGGCTGGTTGCCGCTGTATGTGACGTGGGAGTTGGCGCTGTTGCAGGCAATGGGCTTCGGCCTTGATCTGTCGCGCTGCGCGGTTAGCGGGGGCAAGGACGGGTTGGCCTATGTTTCACCCCGCACAGGACGCGCGGTCAGTGCGACGGAGGCTGGCGAATGGGCGGAGCGGCTGTTGCCGTTACCGGCATCCTTGCTGCTTGGCACGCCGATGGGACTTGAGGATGTGCGCACCGGGCTGGCGCTGAGTGGGCATTTCCTGACCCATCACCTTGCGCCCAGTCTTGGAGACAAACCACTGCCACCTGCGCGGCAACGCTTCATGGACCGGTTGGCGAAGGCCTAGGGTCAGCATCCTAGTCCGCTCGAAACACCATTTCGCGGCCAGCATCATTGGACAGGATCAGGACCGGGCCGGACACTTCGGCCAGAGTCATCTCTTGCAGGGCGCGGAGGTAGGCGGTTTCTGCTTCCAGATCGGGGCAGGCCATCTTCGTTGCCATGATCGGGCCGATCTCGATCCACGGATAAGGCACGCTTTGCTGCGCCTGGAAGCGGTTGCAAGGCGCTTGGCCAGAGACCGCACCACCGTCCTCGAAGACAAGCGTTGCGCGCGCGGTGAACGGTGTGTTGTCCAGCTCGGTCAGGGTCCAAACTACATCCGCGCCGCCATAGGCGGTAATGGTCTCGTCCGCCAAATAACCTGCCAGAAGGATTGGGAAAGAGAGGAACATCCCGAGCATGACTACTTCACCACGACCGTTTTCAGCAGCACATCCGCCGATGCAAGCACCGCGTCTTTCGGCGATATGAACTCCATCCCCATGACCGTGCGCGCCCGCGCGTTTGACACCCGCGGGGTGATCCCAAGCTGGGGCACCACCATCGTGCGGATTTCCTTGTCGAAGATCGCCAGCACCCGCACCAACCAGTTGGGGGCTTGGCGGGTGATGATTTTGTGGTTCGGATAGGCCGCTTTCAACGCTTTGGCGACATCGATGAACCACAAGAAGCCATTGGTGGCGAGGAAGCGCTTGGCGCGTGTTTCCTCGGGCATCTCAAGCGCTTTGACATGCATAGTGGCGACGTCGCGCACGTCGACGATGGGCAGGCCAAAGCGCGGTATGGCGGGGTCCTTGGCAGCCAACACGCGCTCGACAATGGCAATCGAGGTGCCGAACTTGTCGTCCAGCGGTGGGCCGAGCACGAGCACGGGATTGATTGTGGTCAGGTTAATTTCGGGCGCGTCGTTTTGCACAAAGTCCCATGCGGCCTGCTCAGCGAGCGTCTTGGATTTGCCGTAGGGGGTCATCGTGGGATGGGTCAGATCGGACCAATCGGCCTCGTCAAAGCTGGTTTTGCCTGCGGGCATGTCGCCCGTCATGACGGCAACAGCCGAGGAGGTCAGGATCACGCGGCCGATGCCATTGGCCTTGGCGGCTTTAAGCGCGCGCAAGGTGCCATCGACGGCAGGGCGGATGAGATCATCCTCGTTCTCGGGCTGGGCCAGCGGGAACGGCGAGGCGGTGTGCATCAACACATCCACGCCCTTAAGCGCGCCGTCCCAGCCGTCATCCGAGCCAAGATCAAGCGTGACGAAGAGCAGCCTGTTCTGCCAATCATCGCCGTCCAGATGGTTTGCGACCGCAGCGCGCACCTCGTCTTGGCGCTTGGGGCTGCGCAGCGAGCCAATGACAGTGTGCCCGGCTTGTAGCAGTTGCAGGACGATATGCTTTGCGATGAAGCCGCTGGCTCCGGTGACGAGGACGCGGGCCATTGGGCCTCCGTTATTGAGTGGACAGTTGGGTTTAGGTTGGCGCAAACCGGGCGGTCTTCAAGGGGGCGCAGGCGTTTAAGTGAACTCCGCCGCATCGCGGTCGAGGACAAACCGCTCAAACAGCGGGTCGGCGATCCGCCGTTCGCCGTCGAAATTATCCACAAGGCCATCGCGTTCCAGTTTGCGGATCAGCGACTGGCGGCTTTGCGGGGTGGGCGCGGGCTTGCCGGTCAGCGCCTCGTACCGGTCGGCCCCTGCCTGCCCGGTAATCTGCGGCGTTCGCTCGGCAATCAGCCTTGCCCAAATGCGGTGGGTCGCCTTGAGATCGGTGATCCAAATCCGGTCAAAATCGAGCGTGGCTGCGAGCGAGGCCTCGGCTTGTGTCATGGCCTCCTGTTCGGACAGGTGCCGTTGGGTGCCCAGTGTGACCAGCCAAGTGCGAAAGATCATCGGATTTCCGCCAAACCGCGCGAAAAAGCTTTGGGCGATTTCGGGATCGAGCTTGCGGTGAAAGGTCTTGGCGAAAACGTCGAGTTGATGGACGACAAAGTCCTCGGTCAGATCGGGCAGGCTGATTGGCGTGGCGAACCGGAAGAACGGTGCCTCGCGCGCCGAGAATATTTGTTGCAGGCGGTTCTGGGAGGATCCGGTGAAGAGGCTCCGCAGGCCGTCTTTGCGCGTATCAAGCCCGGTTCGAAGTGCTGCCATGAGGTCCTTGGCGTCGGGCGCCGCAGCGATTTCTTGGAACTCGTCCAGCAAAAGCAGCGTGGGTCGTTTGGGATTGGCCAGTCGACCCAGGTAGTGATCGAGCAGGGTCAACCGCGTTGTGAAATCCTCAACCGACGCACCAGTATTCGTCAGGTCCAGCTCAATCGCGGTGCCCTTCGGTCCCTCAAGGCGCACTTTTGAGGGCATCGCACCGCCGATAAACTGGCCCGCGCGCTGGGCCAGCGTCTTTGGCGAAAGGGCCTCATGCAGCGCGTAAAGCAGTGCGTTCAGGGGCGAAGGGCTGGCCCAGAAACTGGCATAGACCACCTCATGACGATATTTTCCTTCTGCATGTGCGCCCAGATCGTAAAGCAAGAATTGCGTCTTGCCTGTGCGGCGCGGGCCAAACAGGCTAAGCGCCGCACCGGGCCCCTGGGTGAGAGCCACGAAGATGTCATGCGTGAACGCGGTGCGTGGATAATGCCAGATGTCGTCAGTCATTAGTCACGTTTAGTCATGGATGGCTAATTAGTCAATGACGGCTAATTATGGCTAACCTAACAGACGACGCGCGATAACTTGTGCTTGGATTTCGGCGGCACCTTCAAAGATATTGAGGATACGGGCATCGCATAGAATGCGGCTGATTTTGTATTCCAGCGCGAATCCGTTGCCCCCGTGGATTTGCAGCCCGTTATCGGCGGCGGCCCAAGCAACACGCGCGCCCAGCAGCTTCGCCATCCCGGCTTCCAGATCACAGCGGCGACCTTCGTCTTTCTCGGCGGCGCTGAAATAGGTCAACTGACGGGCGACCATGATCTCAACCGCCATCATGGCAAGCTTGGAAGCAACACGCGGGAACGCGATCAGGGACTTGCCGAACTGCTTGCGGTCTTGGGCGTATTGCATCGACACATCGAGCGCGGAGGCAGCCACACCAATCGCACGCGCGGCGGTCTGGATGCGCGCGCTCTCGAACGTCTCCATAAGCTGCTTGAAGCCTTTGCCTTCCTCGCCGCCCAGCAGGTTCTCGCCTTTGACGTGGAAATTATCGAACGCAAGCTCGTATTCCTTCATGCCGCGGTAGCCGAGCACCTCGATCTCGCCGCCGGTCATTCCTTCCGTGGGGAACGGATGCGCATCATCGCCGGGGATCTTTTCGGCCAGAAACATCGACAGCCCGGTGTGGTTGGTGCTGTCGGGGTTTGTGCGCGCCAGCAGCGTCATAACATGGGTGCGCGATGCGTGGGTGATCCAGGTCTTGTTGCCAGTAATCATATAGTCGCCGTCCTCGGTCTTGACCGCGCGGGTGCGCAAGCTGCCAAGATCAGAGCCTGTGTTTGGCTCGGTGAAAACGGCTGTCGGCAGCGTCTCGGCGCTGGCAAGTTGGGGCAGCCATTTTTGCTTTTGCTCTTCAGTGCCGCCGCAAATGATCAACTCAGCCGCGATCTCGGACCGTGTGCCAAGGCTGCCGACGCCGATATAGCCGCGCGATAATTCCTCGGACACGACGCACATGGAGGCTTTCGACAGCCCGAACCCGCCGTATTCTTCGGGGATGGTCAGGCCGAACACGCCCATCTCGGCAAGCTCGTCGATGATTTCCATCGGGATCAGCTCGTCCTTCAGGTGCCAGTCATGGGCGAAGGGCTCTACTTTTTCGACGGCAAAGCGGCGGAACTGTTCGCGGATCATTTCCAACTCGTCATCGAGGCCGGATGCCCCCACGGTAACTTCAGCGGCGCGTTCTTGCATCAAGGCGACCAGACGCATCCTTGCGGCTTGGGTGTTGCCGGCTTGGGTCAGGGTCATGATTGCGGGGCTCATCATGCCGCGCTGGTCGTCTTGGGTCAGGCCCAGATCTTGCAGGCGCACGATCTCGCCTTGGTTCATCTGAATGCCGCCGTAAAGTTGCCAGAGGTATTCGCCAAACGCGATCTGGTGGATCAACGCTTCGACCTCGCCGAATTTGCCATCAGCGCTCAGACGCTCGGCCCAGTTCTGCATCTGGCGCAGGGATTCGACGTAAGTGGCCAGCCAAGCAAGTCCGTGCGTGGCGGTCTGATTGGCTTCCATTAAGGCACCCGACACACGCTCGCCCGAGGTGACGGTCGCGCGGACTTTGGCGGTGGCGATGTCCAGCAAGGCCTCAACCGGAGGCACGGCCGCTTTGGTCAGGTCTAGCAGGTCATCGAGCAGCACAGGGGCGGTCTCGCTGACGCTTAGGTCTTGTCCATCATGGGCCATCGTCATCTCCATCGGGCTGTCTTTCGGTCGGCACCGGGTTTAGCAGTTTGCAGGTGCAGCGCAAGAAAAATTCGCATTCGCAGCATTTTTCGTATCAATATGTCTCGGAGCTAGTTCGCGCATTCATCTAGGCAAGCGGGGTTGCGCGCTTTTTGCGCCTTTTATTCCGCAAGCCCGAGGCCTAGGACAGGGTGAAACAGGTTCGCCGGAAAGGCGTGGCTTTGCCCGATATTCTACTCAACCTTACACCATTTCTATTGGTCGCGGCCATCGGCATCACTGTGATGGCCGGGATCATCAAGGGCGCGGTGGGATTTGCGATGCCGCTGGTGATGGTGTCGGGACTAAGCTCGATCATGGATCCGAAGCTGGCGCTCGCCGCGATTATTTTGCCTGTGGTGATGTCAAACGGTTGGCAAACCTTCCGGCAAGGCGTGGGCGCGGCCTGGGGCGCGATCAAAGATTTTCGCCGTTACCTGATAGTTGTCTGCCTTGCGATTTTTCTAGCCGCGCAAACCGTTAGTCTGATCCCTGACAAGGTATTTTATGCCGTGCTGGGTGTGCCCGTCGTGGGGCTGTCTGTGTTGCAGCTTTTGGGTTTGAAGTTCCATATCAAGCCTGAGAACCGGAACCGGAGCGAGTGGGGCATTGGCCTGATCTCAGGCATCCTTGGCGGGATTGCGGGGACATGGGGGCCAACCACGGTGCTTTATTTGATGGCGATCGACACGCCCAAAGCCAAGCAGATGGTTGTGCAGGGGGTGATTTACGGCCTTGGGTCGGTCACGTTGTTTTTTGCGCATATACAGTCGGGCATTCTGAACCGCGAGACCGCGCCGTTGTCGGCCTTGTTGCTGATCCCGGCGGCCATTGGCATGGTGATCGGCTTTCGGCTTCAGGACCGGATGGATCAAGCGTTGTTTCGCAAAGTGACGTTGGTGATCTTGGTCGTTGCGGGCCTGAACCTGATCCGAAAGGCGTTTATCTAGCGCCCGCTGATGTCGTTTCGTGAGACGGCGACTGATTTGAGGATCGCGAAACAGGCGGTGCCCTCGGTCAGCTCAAGGGCCTTGGCCGAGCGGTTTGTCACTTGCGCCAGCACCAAGTCGTCGCCGACTTGCAGTTGCACCAGCTTGTCCGGGCCGAGGCCTTCGGTGATGCGGGCGACCTTTGCGGGCAGGATGTTCAACGCCGACAGGCCCGTCGGACGCTCGCGAGACAAAAGCACGTCATTGGCATGGACGCGGATGCGCAGGTGACGCTCAGTCGTGGCCTCGATCTGCGGCACCCACAGCTTGCCGCCTGAGACGGACAACTCGCTTAGGCCGTCTGCCGATTTGCCCGTCAGACGCGCGGGCAGAAGCGCGCCGATCGCATCGCTGCCAAGTGTTGCCGCACTTGCCGGATCACACAAGATGTCCTCGGCTGGGCCAGATTGCAGAACCTTGCCGTCGCGCATGAGCACCAGCGTTGTGGCCAGCCGGATCACCTCGTCGAGCGCGTGGCTGACATAGACGATGGGGATTTCGGCCTCGTCGCGGATGCGCTCAAGATAGGGCAAAATCTCACTTTTTCGATCCCCGTCGAGGGCCGCAAGCGGTTCGTCCATGAGCAGTAGGCGTGGACCGGACAGAAGCGCGCGGGCGATGCCGACGCGGGCCTTCTCGCCACCAGACAGCGCGGCGGTTCTGCGGTCGAGCAGACCACCAAGGCCGAGCAGTTCAACAACCTGATCGTGTCGCGCCGTGTCTCGCGGTCGCCCGCGCACCCATCTGCCGTAATCGAGGTTCTTGGCGACATTCATATGCGGGAACAGGCGGTGGTCTTGGAACACGTAGCCGACTGCACGGTCGCGCGGGGGTCGCCATGCGCCTGAAGTCGTGTCCGACAGCGCGCCCTTGCCCAGCACAATGCGGCCTTCGTCCGGGCGCAGCAGGCCTGCGATGGCGTTGATAATGGTTGATTTGCCGGAACCGGACGGCCCGATTAGACCCGTGATGCCCATCGGGGCTTCGAACGCGGCATCCAATGTGAAGTTTGGAAAGTGGTGCTTGATCTGGACAGAAAGGCTCATCTTCCGGCGACCCGCTTTGCGGCGCGGCGCGCGAAGACCTCCGACAGCGCGAGCGCGCTCATGGCGATGACGACGGAGATAGTGACGAGGCGGAGTGCTGCACTTTCGCCGCCGGGCACTTGCAGAAAGGCGTAGATCGCCGAGGGCAGGGTTTGGGTTTGGCCCGGAATGTTGGACACAAAAGTTATAGTCGCGCCGAACTCGCCCATGGCCTTTGCGAAGGCGAGGATGGTGCCCGCGATCAGGCCCGGCAGGATCAGAGGCAGGGTGATGGTGAAGAAGATCACGATGCGGGGCGCGCCGAGGGTGGCGGCGGCTTCCTCTAGCTTTGGATCGACGGCCTCGATGGCGAGGCGCATGGCGCGCACCATGAGCGGGAAGGCCATGATGGCGGCGGCAAGCGCAGCCCCGGTCCACTGAAACGCGATGGTGATGCCAAAGGTCTGGTCGAGGAACTGGCCAAGTGGACCACGTCGCCCAAACGCACTCAGCAGCAGGTAGCCCGTGACGACCGGCGGCAGGATCAGCGGCAAGTGGACGAGACCGTTGAGCAGCGTTTTGCCCGGAAAGCGCCAGCGCGCGAGCGCGAAGGCCGTGAGCAGACCGAACGGTAGGCTGGCAAGGGTGGCCCAGAACGAGACTTGGATGGAAAGGCGCACCGCTTCCAATTCAGCGGGACCAAGGTCGAGCCAGCTCATTTAAAGCCCTGCGCGTCGAAAATGGCACGCGCTTCGGGGGATTGGAGGAAGGTGTAAAAGGCGCGGGCAGTGACGGTATCTTTCACGAGCGCCAGTAGGATTTCGATGGGCGGATGGCTGTCCGCCGGGAAGGTTGCGAGGATCGAGACGCGCGGCTCGGCCAGCGCATCGGTGGCGTATACGATCCCAAGCGGGGCGTCTTGCCGCGCCACCAGCGCCAAGGCCGCACGCACGTTGTCGGTCTGCGCCACGGAAGGCGCGAGGCGGCCCCATAGCCCGAGGGCCTCAAGCGCTGCGCGTCCGTATTGGCCGGCGGGGACCGCATCCACCATGGCCATAGCAAGGCGGTCCGACCCAAGGCGAGCGGTGATCGCGTCTGCGTCCAGCGCAAGGGCCGCTTCACCTGCCGCGCCGATCAGCACCAACTCGTTTCCCAGAAGCGGGATTTCACTGCCGGGCACGATCAACGCACGCGATCTAAGCCACGCCATCCAATCTGTGCTTGCGGTAAAGACCAAATCCGCGGGCGCGCCTTGGTCGATCTGGCGGGCGAGCGCGGAGCTGCCTGCATAGACCAGCACCGGGGCCGGATTGCCACGCATTTCCCAGACCATCGCCACATCGTCGAGCGCGGTTTTCAGGCTGGAGGCGGCAAAAACCACAGGCCCCTGTGCCATCGCAGGCGCAGCGGTCAGAAGGACAATGCAGGTGAGCAGAGCGCGCAGCATGAGGCAAGTGTATCCGGCCCGACTGCCACGCACCATACGACCTTACCCGATAGCGGCGGCTTTTACGTCATCGTCAATAAACGGGACGTATTGGGCGAAGTTCTCGGCAAACATCTCGACCAGCTTTTGGGCTTGGGCGTCATAGGCGTCTGCGTCGCTCCATGTCCCGCGCGGGTCCAGCAGGCGGCTGTCGACGTCGTGGACTTGGACAGGCACATCAAAGCCGAAGAACGGATCCTTGCGGAAGGTCACGTTGTGCAGCGAGCCGTCGAGGGCCGCTGTCAGCAGTTCGCGTGTTGCCTTGATCGGCATCCTTTGACCGGTTCCGTAAGCGCCGCCCGTCCAGCCGGTGTTGACCAGCCAGCAGGTCGCGCCGTGCTTGGCGATCTTGTCGCGCAGCAGGTTGCCGTAAACCTCAGGCCTGCGGGGCATGAAGGGCGCGCCGAAGCAGGTTGAGAATGTGGGCTCCGGCTCGGTCACGCCGCGCTCGGTCCCGGCCACCTTGGAGGTGAAGCCCGACAGGAAGTGATACATCGCTTGGGCCGGGGTCAGCCGCGCGATGGGGGGCAACACGCCGAACGCATCGCAGGTCAGCATGATGATGTTCTTGGGATGGCCGCCAAGGGCCGTGTCGGAGGCGTTGGCGATATAATCCAGCGGATAGGCGCAGCGCATGTTGGCGGTCAGGCTGTCATCCTCGAAGTCAAGTTCCAGCGTTTCCTCGTCGTAGACCATGTTCTCGATCACGGTGCCGAACATGCGTGTGGTGGCATGGATTTCCGGCTCGGCCTTGGCCGACAGGTTGATGGTCTTGGCGTAGCAGCCGCCCTCGAAGTTGAAGATGCCGCGATCGGACCACCCGTGCTCGTCATCGCCGATCAAGATGCGGTTCGGGTCGGCCGATAGTGTGGTCTTGCCGGTGCCGGACAAGCCGAAAAAGACCGCCGCATCGACCGGGTTGCCGATGGCGTGGTTGGCCGAGCAATGCATCGCCATCACGCCCTTGCCGGGCAGGATATAGTTAAGAAGCGTGAACACGGATTTCTTATTCTCGCCCGCGTATTCCGTGCCGCCGATCAAGATCAGCTTCTTGTCGAAGTTCATAGCGATCACCGTTTCCGAACGGCAGTCATGGCGCGTCGGGTCGGCTTGGAAGCTAGGGCAGTTCACGATGGTAAATTCAGGGACGAACGTGTCGAGCTCGTCGTGCGCGGGGCGCCGAAGCATGTGGCGGATGAACAGGCCGTGCCACGCGAGCTCAGTGACCATACGCACATCGAGGCGCAAGGCCGGGTCCGCGCCTCCGAACAGGTCTTGGACGTAATAGTCCTTGCCCTTCATATGCGCGAGCATGTCTTCGTGCAGCCGGTCAAAGCCCTCGGGCGACATCTCGGCGTTGTTTTCCCACCAGATGGTGTCTTCGGTCGCAGGCGACTTCACGACATGCTTGTCCTTGGGCGAGCGGCCGGTGAATTTTCCTGTTGTGCACAGGAACGCGCCACCATTGCCCAAACGACCTTCGCCATTTGCCAAGGCGATCTCGATCAGCTGCGGATCAAGCAGGTTGTAATAGACGGAGCCAAGGCCGTTGAACCCCTGTTGGTCCAAGGTTTGCGATGGGTTTACCCGTCCTGTGATCATGGAAAGCTCCTGAGCCTTGTGGCCGCTGGGGTAGCGGTCTTTCGTTAAGCGCTGCTTAAGACCCGGTTTTGCACTGGGCTGCAGCGTTGATTGCTCGGCTATAGCATGGGGGCCGCGCGGCGAAACAGGACGCTTGGGCGCAGTTAGCGCAATCAAGACCGACGATAGCGCCACCAACTCGTGAAATATTCGGTGCGTTAGGACATTGTTAGGCGCAATAGCGTGTCGTGGACGCCTCGCCCCAAGCTGATTCGCAAGTTTAGGATTGATTCTTGGCCCGCCAAACAACACAATAACGAAAAAAATAAGGCAGGCTGTAGCAGTACAAGGAAGTTCGCCCATGTCGCGGATCGCACTGGTTGATGACGACCGGAATATCCTCACGTCCGTATCTATTACGCTAGAAGCCGAAGGCTTCGACGTTGAGACCTATAATGATGGGCAGTCCGCGCTGGACGCCTTTAACCGCCGCATGCCGGAGCTTGGTGTTTTCGACATCAAGATGCCGCGCATGGATGGCATGGACCTGCTTCAGCGGGTTCGGCAGAAGTCCAAGATGCCGGTGATCTTTTTGACGTCGAAAGACGACGAGATCGACGAGGTTTTGGGCCTGCGCATGGGTGCGGATGACTATATGCGCAAGCCGTTCTCTGAGCGGCTGTTGGTGGAGCGTATTCGCGCTTTGCTGCGCCGTCAGGAAGCCCTCGCGCTGAACGAAGTCGAGACGGACGAAAGCAAGATTATGTCTCGGGGCGGCCTGACGATGGACCCTCTGCGCCATGCTGTGACCTGGAAGGGTCGGGATGTATCGCTGACAGTGACGGAATTTCTGTTGCTGCAAGCGCTCGCCCAGCGTCCCGGTTTCGTCAAAAGCCGCGATCAGTTGATGGACGTGGCTTACGACGATCAGGTCTATGTCGACGACCGCACAATCGGCAGCCATATCAAGCGTTTGCGCAAGAAGATGCGGATGGTGGATGATGAGTTTTCGGCCATCGAGACGCTGTATGGAATCGGGTATAAGTATAACGAGGAATAATGAGCCTCGTATCCGACATTGACCGTCCTCGGGACGCGCAGCCTGCCCAACAAACGTCGTCAGACGTTGTGTTGGGCGAAGACTGGGTTGCACCCAAAGGTCTGATTGAAGACGAGCTGCGCTCTCGGCGCGGGGCGTTGTCGCTGAACAAGTCACCGCTCGCGCGTAAGATCATCACGTTCAATCTGCTGGCACTGGTGATTTTGGTCGCGGGGGTTTTGTATCTAAATCCGTTCCGCGACAGCCTCGTGTTGCAGCGCGAACAAGGGTTGTTCTTTGAAGCCCAGTTGATTGCCGATGTGTTTGAGGCCCAACTTGAAATGCAAGACGGCGCCAGCGGCGCTGACTTGGACGGGCTTGATCCTGAGCGGACGATTGCGGGCCTCGATATGGCGCAAAGCGTGCAGTTGTTCGTCTATGACGCCCAAGGCAATGTGCTTGCGCAGACCGAAATTGGCGATACCGGGTTGCTGCCGACCGTCGATAATCGCGGTGGGGATCCGACGCTAATCACCGATATGCTTAACAAGGTTTGGTCGCTGATTTCTGGCCTAATGAACGCCGACACACCGCCTGTTGAGGTTGATCCGCAAGATCAGGTGCGCGAGATTTTAGCGCAGGTCTTGGCGGGGCAGACCCAATCGCTGAACGCGCTGGATGCGAATGGCGCGCATGTATTTGCTGTCGGCACGCCTATTGAAATATCGGGCCAAGTCATTGGTGCAGTTGCCTTAACCACGGCTGCGGGCGAGATTGATGATCTGGTGCAACGCGAACGCGAGCAGGTTTTGCAGATGTTCTTCGTGGCCTTGCTAGTGTCGATTGGCTTGTCACTTGTGCTGGCCTCGACCATTGCAAACCCCTTGTCGGACCTTGCCGCCGCCGCCGAACTGGGCCGCGACAAAAACGCTCGTAAGATGAGCCCCGGACGCGTCCGCATCCCCGATCTGACCGCGCGCCCGGACGAAATTGGGCGTCTGTCAGGCGCGTTGCGCGGCATGGTGTCCGCGCTTTATGACCGAATTGATGCCAATGAGCAGTTCGCGGCTGACGTGGCGCATGAGATCAAGAACCCGCTTGCGTCGTTGCGATCTGCGACCGGCACGCTGCGCAATACAAAACGTGATGATCAGCGCAATCGCCTGCTCGACGTGATCCAGCATGACGTGAAGCGGTTGGACCGGTTGGTGTCAGACATCTCCAACGCCTCGCGCCTTGATAGCGAATTGGTGCGTGAGGAAGAAGCCGCGTTCGATTTGCTGCATATGCTGAACAATCTCGTGACCTTCCACCGACAGGAATGCGAGGGGAAAGGCATCGATTTCATCTCGGACATGCCGGACAAAGCGATCCGAATTCAGGGGCTTGAGCCACGTCTTGCGCAGGTGTTCGTGAACCTGCTGACCAACGCGATTTCGTTCTGCGAGGCCGGTGATGCGGTGCGCCTATGGGTGCGCCAACGCGATAATCGTGTGCTTGTTGTGGTCGAGGATACTGGCCCCGGCATTCCGCATCAGGCACTGACAAAGATCTTCACGCGGTTCTATTCCGAGCGCCCCGAGAAGCAGTTTGGCGATCATTCGGGCCTTGGCCTTGCGATTTCTAAGCAAATTGTCGAGGCGCATGGCGGCGTAATCTGGGCCGAGAACATCCTGCCGACACGGGCTGACCCAACGTCCGAGCCGCTGGGTGCGCGCTTCGTTGTTGGCCTGCCCATCTAATGAGCGGGCCTGCCGCTGATCCGCATCTTTCCGACAGAGACTTGGCCGTTTCGGTTGTGGCGACCGAGTTGGGCAGCATCGCTCATGCCAGTTGCGTGACTTTGCATGGACAGGGTGTGCTTATCGTCGGGCCTTCCGGCAGCGGAAAATCCAGCCTCGCGTTGCATTTGATGGCATTGGGTGCAGTGTTGGTCAGCGACGATCAGACGATTTTGGTGCGCGATGGCGATAGCATCAAAGCCGCTGCACCCCCAGCCATATCCGGCATGATCGAAGCGCGCGGCGTCGGCCTGCTGCGCGCAGATATGGCGGAGACAGCGGCACTGCAGTTGGTCATTGATCTCGGCAAGACCGAGCACGACCGCCTGCCGTCGCCGCGCATGGCGACTGTGCTTGGCATATCCCTTCGCCTGTTTCACAAGTCCGATAGCGCAGCTTTCCCTGCCGCCATTTTGCAATATCTGAAGGCAGGAAGGGTGCATGTGCCATGACTGACGAACCCGATAAAGAATTGCGATCCCGGTTGGTGCTGGTCACTGGACCCTCGGGCGCAGGGCGCACAACGGCGATCCGCGCGCTAGAGGATTTGTCATTTGAAGCTATCGATAACCTGCCGCTGTCACTGTTGCCCCGTCTGCTGGATGGGCCGAGCAGTGGCAGACCGCTTGCCGTCGGCATCGACGTGCGCACGCGAGACTTCTCCGTCGACGGAGTGCTGGATCTGCTAGTCGAGCTGCGCAAGCGCGCTGATCTCGACCTCGATCTCTTGTTTATTGATTGCAGCGCCAACCTGCTTGTGCGGCGGTTTTCGGAAACGCGTCGCAGGCACCCCATGGCCCCGGCCGAGACCCCGATCCAAGGGATCGAGCGCGAACTGGACCTTTTGGTGCCCATCCGCGAAACGGCTGACCATCTGATCGACACGTCTGAGCTGACCCTGCACGATCTGCGCGCCGAGATTGATCGCCTGTTTCAACCCCAGAATGTCACGCCGCTTGCCGTGTCGATCCAGTCCTTCAGCTACAGGCGTGGTGTGCCGCGGGGCGCGGACATGGTTCTAGATTGCCGATTCTTGCGAAATCCGTATTGGGAACCAAGCTTGCGCGCTCTGGATGGACGCAGCGCTGAGGTTGCCGCCTATGTTGCCCAAGACGACCGGTTTGCGCCGTTTCTCGAAAAAGTCACTGACCTATGCGCGTTGCTGCTTCCGGCCTACCGCGAAGAGGGCAAATCGCACCTGTCGATTGCATTCGGATGCACCGGGGGGCAACATAGAAGTGTCATGATGGCCGAGGAATTGGCCAAGGGACTTGCAGGCCTAGAATGGCAGGTGTCTATAAGGCACAGAGAATTAGATCGGCGTGGCTAGCTGCGCATTTCCGCTTAAGGTGAACGCTTGATCGGCATCGTGATCGTCGCACATGGCGGGTTGGCCCGCGAATACCTATCCGCAGTTGAACATGTGGTGGGGCGGCAAACGGGCATTCATACGATCTCTATTGCCGCAGATCATGATCGCAAAGCCAAAGAACTAGAGATTTGTGAAGCCGCCGATGCCGTCGATGAAGGCGACGGTGTTGTTGTGGTGACGGATATGTTTGGGGGGTCGCCATCGAACCTGTCGCTGCTGGCCTGCAATCCGCAAGGGCGGCAAATTCTGTATGGCGCGAACCTTCCCATGCTGATCAAGCTCGCCAAGTCCCGGCACCTGAGTGTCAGTGCGGCGGCGGCAAATGCCAAAGCGGCTGGGCGCAAATACATCGATACAATGACCTGATAGGAGAACCGAGATGGCCACACGGACACTCGACATCATCAATGAGAAGGGTCTGCACGCGCGCGCCTCGGCGAAATTTGTCGAATGCGTCGAGGGGTTCGATGCGGAAGCGACCGTGACGCGCAACGGCGCAGAAGCGCCGGGCGATTCGATCATGGGCCTTTTGATGTTGGCAGCTTCTAAGGGAACCCGTATTGAGGTCGAAACGATCGGGCCAGAGGCCGAACCGTTGGCAGAGGCGCTCGCAGCCCTCGTCGCGGGTCGCTTCGGCGAAGACTTCTAGAGCGGGCATGTCCCCGTATCGAAAGCTGGTTCGGTGGTAGGTAGCATTTCAACGACGTCTGTGCCGATCAAGCGCCCACAGCGGGGCGGGGTGCCAAAAGTCATTGTGCCTGAGCCGATTCGCGACCCGAGCCAGCCCTACGACAAACGCAATCTCAGCTACGCCAAGACCTTCACCAACCCGTGGTCCTCGGCGGTCATTCGCACGATGGAAATACTAACGGGCAGGATCAAGCTTCTGGGTCTGATCCGACGGTTTGAAGCCGAAGGCGTGGTGGAAGGTCAAGGCTTCTGGGATCGCGCGCTTAAGATCATGGGCATTGATTTGCAAACTCCGGTCGACCAGATCGCCAATATCCCTGCGACTGGCCCCGTTATCATTGTGGCCAACCATCCGCACGGACTGGTCGATGGCATGGTTTTGGCGCAACTGATCGGGCGTGTGCGGACCGATTATAAGATCCTAACGCGTTCGCTGTTAACAGATGTGCCTGAGATCAAAGAGTTTATGATCCCGGTGCCTTTCCCCCATGAGGAAGATGCGCTGGCGCAGAACCTTGAGATGCGCCGCGCCGCCATGAGCCATTTGGATCAAAGCGGTGTGATCGTTCTGTTTCCGTCCGGCGTCGTGGCCTCGTCCGAGACGATGTTTGGACCCGCGATCGAGCAGGAATGGAACCCGTTTACCGCCAAGATGATCCAACGCAGCAATGCGGTTGTCGTGCCTATTCGCTTCACGGGCCAGAACTCGCGCTGGTATCAGATCGCCAACCGAGTATGGGCGCCGCTGCGCCAAGGGCTGTTGCTGCACGAGGTTGTTTATTCTCTGAACAAGCCGCAAGCGCCGATTGTGGGCGCGCCGATTGATCGGGTGGAATTGGCAGCATGGTCGGCAAACCCGCGTGGGTTTGTGGCTTGGCTGCGCGAAAAGACTCTGGCGTTGGGGACTTAGCGGGTCGGAACTGGGGTTTCGCCGCGATAATCATAAAATCCGCGTTGCGTCTTTCGACCTAGCCAGCCGGCTTCCACGTATTTTGTCAGCAAGGGGCAGGGGCGGTATTTCGTGTCTGCCAGCCCGTCATGCAGCACGTTCATGATCGCAAGGCAGGTATCCAGCCCGATGAAGTCCGCCAGTTCCAACGGCCCCATGGGATGGTTCGCGCCCAGCTTGAGCGACTGGTCGATAGACCGGACGGAGCCGACGCCCTCATACAAGGTATAGACCGCCTCATTGATCATCGGCATTAAGATGCGGTTAACGATGAAGGCTGGGAAATCCTCGGCGCTTGCGGCGGTTTTGCCAAGGCGCTCGACCACGTTGTGGCAGGCCTTGAAGGTCGGCTCGTCAGTGGCAATGCCCCGGATCAATTCGACCAGTTGCATGACCGGAACCGGGTTCATGAAGTGGAACCCCATGAATTTTTCCGGGCGGTCCGTGCGGCTGGCAAGTCGCGTGATCGAGATCGACGAGGTGTTCGAGGTCAGGATCGTGGTTGGCTTCAGATGCGGCAGCAAATCCTCGAAGATCGCAATCTTGACGGTTTCGCGCTCGGTCGCGGCCTCGATGATGAGGTCAGTCTGACCCAACTCTGGCAGTTTCATAGTCGTGGAAATGCGCGCCATGGCTGCGGCGGCATCCTCGGCGCTGACCTTCTCGCGGCTGACCTGACGGTCAATGTTGCGCCGGATCAGCGCGGTTCCTGCATCAAGCGCATCTTGGGAAATATCGTTGATCACCACCTCATACCCGGCAAGCGACAGCACATGCGCGATCCCGTTGCCCATTTGGCCTGCGCCAACGACGCCAATGCGTTCAATTTCCATAAGGAGGCCCCAGCTTTCAGGTTTGGCAATCCAAGGCAGACTAAGCGTGGGGCGAGGGCCATGCAAGCGCGCTGGACACCGTAAACCTTAGGACAAATTGGCACTTTAGCATTTTAGAAAGGCCCGCCCGGCAATCTGATTCTTGCGAGTCGGATTGATGGGGGAAGAGGAATGCTGGATTATGACGGGCAGCCAATGCTGGACTATGCGCCGTGTCGCTACGGGGCGTCAAAAGTGGATTTTCGAGGACCGGCTAGGGAGTTTGAGCCCCCTTATATTGCGTGTCTCGGGGGCACTGAGTTTTATGGCAAATACCTACGTCAGCCGATCCCGGACTTGCTGGAAGCGCAACTGGGCGAGGCGTGTCTGAACCTTGGGCGGACCAATGCAGGATTGGACATGTTCGCAGTGGACCCGGAAGTGATGCGTTTGGCATCGCAGGCAAGCGTTGCCGTTGTGCAGATTACCAGCGCACATAATATTTCAAATCGGTTCTATTCCGTGCATCCGAGGCGAAATGATCGGTTCATTGCCCCAACAGAGCTGCTGCGGGCGGTCTTTCCTGAGGTTGATTTTACCACGATCCACTTCACCCGCCATGCGTTGCAGGAACTGCGGCGCGTGTCGCCATCGCGGTTTCGCGTCGTTGTTGATGAACTGAAATCCGTTTGGACGATCCGTATGCTGGAAATACTCAGCCGAATTGACGCGCAAGTCGTGCTGTTCTGGATGGGCGATCACAGCCCGGACGATGATGAGCCCTCCAGCGTTCGCGATCCGTTATTTGTAGATCGCACAATGCTGGAAGTGTTGCGCCCGCATGTCGCGCAGGTTGTTGAATGCATCGTCTCGGTTGAGGCGCAACCGCCGGAGTTGGACGACATGATCTGCAAGATCGACGAGCATGATATCGCTCGCTTTATGTTCGGCCCGACCGCACATGCGGAGGCTGTGGCGGCACTTCTGACCCCGGTGAGGCAGGCACTTCAAGGTGCGCGCGCGCAATCGAGCCCGAAATACGCCTGAACGAAAAAGCCCCCCGCAATCTGCGGAGGGCCTTGATGTCTTGTAGATTAGAGAGGTGCCTAACCAAGCTTGGCTGTCAGCTCCGGCACGGCGTCAAACAGGTCCGCGACAAGGCCGTAATCGGCAACCTGAAAGATCGGCGCTTCTTCGTCTTTGTTGATCGCAACGATGATCTTGCTGTCTTTCATGCCCGCGAGATGCTGGATTGCACCTGAGATACCGACCGCGATGTACAGATCAGGTGCGACCACTTTGCCGGTCTGACCAACCTGCCAGTCGTTCGGCGCGTAGCCCGAATCGACCGCCGCACGGGACGCACCGACGGCAGCACCCAGCTTGTCGGCCAACGCCTCGATAATGGCGAACTGCTCTTGCGAGCCAACGCCGCGCCCGCCGGACACAACGATGCCTGCACTGGTCAACTCGGGACGGTCGCTTGCAGCGACTTTGTCTTCGACCCAAGCCGAAAGGCCGGGGTTCGGGGCGGCGGTGATCTTCTCGACGGCTGCTGAAATGCCAGCCTCGGCCGCCTCAAAGGTGGAGGTCCGAACGGTCATCACCTTCTTGGCATCCGCGGACGTTACGGTCTGCATGGCGTTGCCCGCATAGATCGGACGCTCGAAAGTTTTACCATCAACGATAGCCGTCACTTCCGAGATCATCATCACGTCCAGCAATGCCGCCACGCGCGGCAGCACGTTCTTGGCATTCGTGGTGGCCGGGGCAACGATGTGCTCATAATCACCCGCAAGCGACACGATCAGGTCCGCAATCGGCTCGGCGAGGCCGTTGCCGTATGCCGCATCATCGGCGCAGAGCACTTTCGACACACCTGCAATCGTCGCGGCCTCGGACGCAGCGCCGCCGCAACCAGCCGAGGCGCACAGAACGGTGACTTCGCCCAGCATCGCCGCAGCGGTTACCGCTTTGGCCGTGGCGTCCATCGCAAGTTCGCCGCCAGTGACTTCCGCAATCAGGAGTACAGCCATTTATACAGCCCCCACTTCTTTGAGTTTCGCAACGAGTTCATCGACGGAGCCAACGATTTCGCCCGCTTTGCGCGTTGAAGGCTCTTCGGTTTTCACGATCGACAGGCGCGGGGTGACATCAACGCCGTAATCCTCGGGCGTCTTTTCTTCCAACGGCTTTTTCTTGGCCTTCATGATGTTGGGAAGCGAGGCGTAGCGCGGCTCGTTCAGGCGCAAGTCCACGGTGATGATCGCGGGCATGTTGACGGTAATTGTCTGCAAGCCGCCATCCACTTCGCGGGTTACGGTCGCGGTATCACCGTCGATATCAAGCTCGGACGCGAAGGTGCCCTGACCCCAACCCAAGAGCGCTGCCAGCATCTGGCCAGTTGCGTTCATGTCGTTGTCGATGGCTTGCTTGCCGCACAGAACCAGACCGGGCTGTTCGGCGTCGACGACGGCCTTGAGCAACTTGGCGACTGCAAGCGGTTCGATATCGGTGTGCACATCGTCGGTCGCCACGATCAGGATCGCGCGGTCCGCGCCCATCGCCAAAGCGGTGCGCAGGGTCTCGGTGCTTTGCTTCACGCCGATGGACACGGCGATGATTTCATCCGCCTTGCCTGCTTCGCGCAAACGAATGGCCTGCTCAACGGCGATTTCATCAAACGGGTTCATCGACATTTTGACATTGGCGAGATCAACACCGCTGCCATCCGCCTTCACACGGACTTTCACGTTATAATCGATCACGCGCTTGACCGGCACCAACACCTTCATTGCACGTTCCTTTTTGGTTCAAAGATGCGCCCAAAGCCGGACGCAGGAATTACTTGTGGCAAGTCCTAGACAATGCAGGGGCAGTCCAACAGGGCAAAATCGACGCGCCGAGGGCTTTGGACGTCGCGTTTTAGCGCTTCACGGCTTTCAACGGTTCACCCTTCCGGGGACCGAACCGCCCACAGGACACTTCACCGCTTTCAGCGGTTCGCCCCCGGAACCCAAAGCACGTCTGCCTTGCCGTTGTCGTTCACCACGCGACCAGCCACGAAGAACCAGTCGCTGAGACGGTTGAGGTAGGTAATGGCGGAGGGGTTGATGGCTTCGACACTTGCAAGCTCGACCACCAGGCGTTCGGCGCGGCGCGACACGGTGCGGCATAAGTGCATTTGAGCGGCCAAGGCAGTGCCACCGGGCAGAATGAAGCTGCGCAGCGGCGTAAGGTCGGCATTCATCGCGTCAATCTCGCGCTCCAACCGCTCGGTCTGGGCCGGGGCCATGCGCAGAGGTGGATACTCTTTCTCGGCGTCTTTTTCCATGTCGGGCGTGCACAGGTCAGCGCCCAGATCGAACAGATCGTTCTGGATCATGGCCAGCTGCGCGTCGATCTCGCCGCTGCTATGTTGGCGGGCCAAACCGACGGTCGCATTCGTCTCGTCCACGGTCCCGTAGGCCGTCACGCGCAGGCTGTGCTTGGCGACGCGGGTGCCATTGCCCAAGGCCGTCTCGCCTGCATCGCCAGTCTTGGTATAGATTTTGTTTAGAACAACCATTTTGCGCGCCCCTTTTTAGCCTTCGCCACTCATTCTTCGGATAAATACGAACAGTAAGATCAGGATCACGGCGATCAGCTGCGCCCCGATCCGCCATTGCATGACCTTGTTGGCCTTCTTGCCGCTGTCTTCGCCGCCTTTGGCAAAACCTGCGATGCCATATACGAGAATTCCCACCACAATCAGGACCGCGATTGCGACCACCCAGAAAAGCGGATCATTTGCCATTCGTCTGTCTCCTTGTTGGTGCGCATCTAGCGTGGCCCGGCGCGAAGGCGAGACGTGTCCTAGCCTTTCTGGATCAACCAGTCGAGAGCACGTGTGGGCAAGATGCGTCGGGCGATGTTCATCGCGTAGGCTGGCGTGGTCACATAGACCTTTGCGGGAGGGCGCTTTGCGTCCAGCGCGCGGGCCAGCTTTTGGGTGACGGCGGAGGCGGGCAGCTCGAACGGATCAGGGCCGCGATCCTCGTAAAGGCGTTTCAACAGCGACTTGCGGTAAAGTTCGACGTGGGGGCTGGCTTGCCAGTCTATCCATCGCTCGAAATGCGCGATCGAGTTTTGCCTGATCTGCGAGGTGATTGGTCCCGGCTCAATCAGGATGACTTTGATCGGGGTATCGGCCATCTCAAGCCTGAGGGTATCTGTATAGCCCTCGAGTGCGAACTTGCTGGCATTGTAAGAACCACGCCATTTATAGACGACATAGCCAAGCACAGAGCCGATATTGACGATGCGCCCGTGTCCTTGTGCGCGCATGATCGGGATCACTTTGGCCGTTAGCTCATGCAGGCCAAACAGGTTGGTTTCGAACACTTCGCGCAGCCCTTGGGTTGGCAGGTCTTCCACCGCGCCGGGCAGGCCAAATGCGGCGTTGTTGACCAGCGCGTCCAAGGTGCCACCGGTCCGCGACAGGATTTCGCGCAAAGCGACGTCCATGCTGGCGGGGTCGGTCATATCCAGATGCAGCGATTCCAAGCCTTCCGAGGTCAGTCGGTCGCAATCGGCCCGCGCCCTGCATGTGGCAAACACGCGCCAGCCGCGCTTTGCCAAGCCGTGAGCCGCGTCATAGCCAATGCCCGAAGAGCAGCCGGTGATCAGGATGGAGCGTTCTGTCATGCCCCCGCAACTACGACCGCGCGCAGGCGGCGAATAGAGCAAATCGCCCCGAGCCGCGCTTGATCAGCTGTTGGCTGGCCCGTCTTTCAAGACATAGGCGGCGGACATGAAGCCGATCTGGCCTGTGGACAGGTCGCGCAACTCTAGCCATTCGGCGTCAGGCTCTGACAGCACTTCTACAACCGATCCAAACGACATCGCGTAATGGATCTTGAAATAGGGCGAGGGACCGCTGCGGAAGTTGACGCGTTTGCCTGTGACCACGGCGGTGCTGAGCACGCTTGCGGGCACAATGTAGGCTGTGGGCAATGCGGGCACTTGAGTGCGGATTGCGGTAATGCGATCACCACTTGCAGGCCAAAGGACCATGGCCCCGAAAACTGCGATGCTGAGGGCTGCTGTCAACAGAAGTAACTTCTTCATCGCGCGTTCCTTTTGTGTCGTTGAAAAGAAGGTAGGCGCAGACTCCTGTGGATAAACGGGGAAATGGGGCGGCAGGTTCCCGCCACTTCTTGCCGCCCTCCAAAAGCGCGGCTACACCCGACCGGATGACAGACGCGCCCAAAGACCCTTTGTTGCCAGACGAGCCTGAGACGCTATCGGAGCCTCTGCGCCGTGCGATTGGCGAGCGCTATCTGCAATATGCGCTGTCAACGATCATGCACCGGGCTTTGCCGGATGCGCGCGATGGGCTGAAGCCTGTCCACCGCCGGATCATGTTTGCGATGCGCGAATTGCGGTTGTCGCCCACGGGCGGTTTCCGCAAATCCGCGAAGATCAGTGGCGACGTGATGGGCAACTATCACCCCCACGGCGACGCGGCGATCTACGATGCTATGGCGCGTCTGGCCCAAGATTTTAACGTCCGCTATCCGTTGGTGGATGGGCAGGGCAATTTCGGCAATGTGGACGGCGATAACCCGGCGGCCTCGCGCTATACAGAAGCGCGCTTGACCGAAGCGGCTGAGGCTTTGATGGAAGGCCTCGCCGAAAATGCTGTCGATTTCCGCGACAACTACGACGGCACCTTGCAGGAGCCTGAGGTTTTGCCCGCCGCCTTTCCGAACCTGTTGGCCAATGGGTCCAGCGGGATTGCGGTTGGTATGGCGACGAACATTCCGCCTCATAACCTCGACGAGTTGATCCTTGCGTGTTTGCACCTGATCAAGACGCCGGATGCGCGCGACGAGACGTTGTTGAACTACATCCCCGGTCCCGATTTTCCCGGTGGCGGTGTGATTGTCGAGCCGCCTGAGAATATCGCGGAAGCCTACCGCACGGGGCGTGGCGCGTTCCGCTTGCGCTCGCGTTACGAGATCGAAGATTTGGGTCGCGGTCAGTGGCAGATCATCGTGACCGAGATCCCGTATCAGGTGCCAAAATCGCGCCTGATCGAAAAGATAGCCGAGCTGATCCAGCTGAAGAAAGTGCCGATCCTCGCGGATGTGCGCGACGAGAGTGCGGATGATATCAGGATCGTGCTGGAGCCTCGGTCCAAGACCGTTGATCCTGAGTTGCTCATGGGCACGCTGTTTCGATTGTGTGATCTTGAGGTGCGGTTCTCGCTGAACATGAACGTGTTGATCGACGGGCGCACACCGCAGGTTTGCAGTTTGAAAGAGGTGCTGCGCGCCTTCCTTGATCATCGGCGCGAGGTGTTGATTCGCCGCTCGCAGCACCGTCTGGATAAGATTGACCACCGCCTGGAAGTGCTCGAAGGCTTCCTGATCGCGTTCCTGAACCTCGACCGTGTGATTGATATTATCCGCTACGATGATGCGCCCAAGGATGCGCTCATGCGGGAAAACTGGGCGCAGGACTTTGTGCGAGCGATGGACGAGCGCGATTATGTGCCGCCGTCGAGGGGCGAGGGCGAGTTGTCCGAGGTTCAGGCCGAAGCAATCTTGAACATGCGCCTGCGCAGTTTGCGGCGTCTGGAAGAGATGGAACTGATCGCCGAGCGTGACAAGTTGATGGCCGAACGCGCGGATATTGATGACCTGCTGGCGTCTGGCGACCTACAATGGGACCGGATTTCCGAGCAGTTGAAGGAAACCCGCAAGGCGTTTGGCAAGACAAGCAAAGGTGGCGCGCGGCGCACGACATTTGCGGTGATGGGCGAGGTGGCCGAAGTCAGCGCCGAGGACATGATCGAGCGCGAACCGATCACGGTCGTCTGCTCGAAGATGGGCTGGATCCGGGCGCTGAAAGGCCACAACTCCGACCCTGAGACGCTGAAGTTCAAAGACGGTGACGAGGGCCGATATTTCATCAAGGCGGAAACGACCGATAAGCTGCTGATCCTCGGGTCCAACGGGCGCATCTATACACTGGCCTGCGCCAACCTGCCGGGCGGGCGCGGTATGGGCGAGCCGGTGCGCTTGATGGTTGATCTGCCCAACGAGGTCGAAATGATCGGCCTGCGCGTCCATGTGCCGGGCGGACATTTGATCATGGCCTCGACGGCAGGCGACGGCTTCCGTGTGCCAGAGGCCGAGATCGTGGCCCAGACCCGTGCAGGCAAGCAGGTCTTGAACGTCAAAGAGGGCGTCAAAGCCTTGGTCTGGCGTCCGGTCACGGGCGATCATGTCGCCGTGGTGGGCGAGAACCGCAAACTGCTGGTGTTCGCGCTGGACGAGTTGCCCGAAATGGCACGCGGCAAGGGCGTGCGCTTGCAGAAATATAAAGATGGCGGGCTGGTCGATCTGAAATGCCTGACGCTGGCCGATGGCCTGACGTGGCACGATCCAGCGGGCCGCACACGCACCGTCGGGCAGCCTGAACTGGACGAGTGGATGGGCAAGCGCGCAGGCACAGGCCGCATGGCCCCACGCGGATTTCCCCGCGATAATCGGTTTACGTGACCGGGATGTCGTTGCCGTTGAAAACAGAATTTCTCGGTGATCGCAGTGCGCTGTTTAGCTTCGGGTTGAAGCTGAGCGTTTTTACGGTCCTGACCCTCGGTATCTACCGGTTCTGGATGAAAACAAGGTTGCGGCGTTGGTATTGGTCGGCGATCCGACCCGGTGGGCATCCGCTGGAATACACCGGCGAGGCGCTGGAAAAACTGCTCGGCTTCCTGATCGCGGTGGTCTTCCTGTCGTTCTACATCGGCGTGTTCAACCTGATCTTGATGTTCTTCAGCTTTACCTTGCTGAACGACAATTTCGCCGCCTACGCGATCAGCTTCATCGCCGTGATCCCGATCCTGTTCTTCGCGCAATACCGTGCGCGCCGCTACATTCTTGCCCGCACCCGTTGGCGCGGTATTCGGTTCGGGTTGCAGCCTGCCGCGTGGCGCTATTCGGCGTTTGCGATTTTGATGTGGGTGTTGACCATCATTAGCCTCGGCGCACTTTGGCCGTTGATGACGTTCCAGCTGGAGAAGTTTCGCACCAACCGAACCTGGTTCGGCACCGCGCGGCTGACCCAAGGTGGCAAGTGGTATCGGTTGATCCCCCCTGCGTTGCCAGCACTTCTCGGGTTGTGGGCGACACTCGCGCTTGGGGTATATGGGGCGCTGGAAGAAGATCCTGCCGCGATCGGAGGGATGCTGCTGACCCTCCCGCTGACTGCAATTGGGTGGGTGCACTATAAGGTGGCCGCGTTCCGTTACCTGACCTCCCAAAAGCAGATCGGCGATATGGTCGCGCTGAGTTCCGCGCCGCGCACACCGCGCGTGTTGGGCATATATCTGCTCGGCGGGCTGGCAATCAGCATGATCCTAAGCGCTGTGGCTGCTGTTGTGGGGACCGTCGTGGTAAGTGTGTTTCTTGCTGCTGGGGCGGCAGAAAGCATCGAAGAAACATCACCTTGGCTTGCCATTCCAGTTGGGCTTCTGGGGTATTTTTCGATCTTCGTTTTCTGGGACGTGCTGACCCAAGTTTTCATCCGCTTGCCTTTGCTACAGCATTACTCCGAGACGCTTGAGATTGAAGATCCTCATGCGCTGACCCGGTTTGCGCAGCGCGCGCGCGACGAATCCGTTGATGCGGGTGGATTTGCCGAAGCCCTCGATGTCGGGGCCGCGATATGACCGACGACCGCAGCGATGCCAATACGCCATGGGGTGCCGCCCACGCCGATAATTCGGACGCCGTCGCGCAGGAACCGGAAGTCTTCGTCGACTATTTTGATGGCGAAACGCCGACGCCGCGCCGGGTAGAATTGAAGTTCGAGGGGGTGTTTTTATCCCTCACCCCGTCGGAAGGCACACCGGTGCGCTGGCACCTTGCAGATCTGCGCCGCGTGCCCGACCAAGCCGGCGGGACGGAGAAGGCGGGCGTGGTCCTTGCGCTGACCGATGGCAGCCCGCAGCGTTTGTATATCCCCGCAAGCCAGCCGCATCTGGCCGACGCCATTGCCTTTGCCAGCCCCGCAAAATCGGCCCCACCACCGATTCCCAGTATGCGCAAGCGGTTGCTGGGGATGTCGGTGGCGGCGGTCGCATCGGTCGCCTTGATCTTGTTTGTGTTGATCCCGGTGATGGCGGACCAGCTTGCCCGTTTCCTGCCACCTGACGGCGAGAAGGCGCTGGGCGATGTGACGTTCGAGCAAATTCGCGTTGCCCTCGATCAAGACGGAGGGCAGGGGGTGCACATCTGCGAGCGCCCTGCCGGTCAAGACGCGCTAGAGAAGATGACCCAGCGCATCGCCAAGCATACGACCTTTCCATATCCGCTGAGCGTGCATGTGCTCGAGCATGAGATGCTTAACGCCTTCGCGCTGCCCGGTGGGCACGTGGTGTTGTTCTCGGGACTGATTGAGGCGGCGGAAACCCCAGAGGAAGTCGCTGCGGTGCTTGCCCATGAGATGGGGCATGTTGCGGCGCGCGACCCTGCACGAGGGGCGCTGCGGTCTGCGGGGTCCATCGGAGTGCTCGGCCTTGTGTTCGGGGATTTTGCAGGCGGGACCGTCGCCTTATTTTTGGCAAATCAGTTGATCGAGGCGAGCTATTCGCAATCGGCCGAGACTGCTGCGGATGTTTATGCCACCGACTTAATGGTGCAGGCAGGTCTGCCGCCCGAAGCGCTTGGTGTTTTTTTCCAGCGTTTGCGAGACCTGTATGGCGATCAAGAAGGGTTGGTCCAGCATTTCAGCACCCATCCTGCGCTGCGCGACCGGGTTCAGGCGGCCGCAGAAGCGGGGCGGCGCAGCGGTGCGCAGGCGCAAAGCCCGGTGCTGAGCCGACGCGAATGGCAAGCGCTTCGGCGTATTTGCCCATAGCTGCGTTGCGCTGGGGCGTCTGGTTTTGTATCTGAATGTAAGAACACCTCGGGGGGCGAGCATGAAGACGATTCTGCAAATGGTTATCCTATGCGCACTGGTTGGCGCGTGTTCGCGCAGCGGCGCTGAATTGGGCGCGCCCGAAGACCTTGGCGATTTCCGGCTTGGCCATAACGTCGTGGTCGCGGAAAACGTCACAAAGGGTCCGTTCTCGCGCAATGCCGAGCCGGAAGAATTGCAGGCAGCGCTGGTTGAACAGGTTGATCGTCGCCTCGGGCGTTACGAGGGTGACAAGTTTTACCATCTCGGCATTTCCATCGACGGGTATATCCTCGCAATTCCCGGCGTGCCTTTGGTCGCGTCCCCAAAATCAGCACTGATCATCTCGGTGCGCGTTTGGGATGATGCCGCAGGTGGGAAACTGACCGAAGAGCCGCGCCAGTTGACCATTCTCGAAAGCCTCTCGGGTGGCACTGTGATTGGGTCGGGACTGACGCGCACCAAAGAGCAGCAGTTGCAAAACCTCGTTGAGAACGCTGCGTTGGCGATTGAGAAATACTTGCTGAATAATCGAGAGTGGTTTGGCGACGCCCCCGGACCTGTGCCCGGTGCCCCCGAATTACCCGATGCTGCGCAAGAGCGCCCTTCCGCACGTCCTGCGACAGAGCCTGCTTAAGTCGGCACGGCCTGTCGCAATGCGCCTTGCATTTTGCCCCGGCGGCACGTAATCCGCCCGCGATATTGACTGGGGCGATTTGCCCCGATGTAACGCGAGGGGCATGATCATGGCTAAGGAAAAGTTTTCACGTAATAAGCCGCACGTTAACATTGGCACGATTGGGCATGTTGACCATGGCAAGACGACGCTGACCGCGGCGATCACGAAGCAGTTTGGCGATTTTCAGGACTATGCGTCGATTGACTCGGCCCCTGAAGAGCGCGCGCGCGGGATCACGATCTCGACCGCCCATGTCGAGTATGAGACCGAAGCGCGCCACTACGCCCATGTCGACTGCCCCGGCCACGCCGACTACGTCAAGAACATGATCACCGGTGCCGCCCAGATGGACGGCGCAATCCTTGTGGTTAACGCCGCAGACGGCCCAATGCCCCAGACCCGCGAGCACATCCTGCTCGGGCGTCAGGTCGGCATTCCCTACATGGTCGTCTACATGAACAAAGTTGACCAGGTTGACGACGACGAGCTGCTGGAGCTGGTCGAGATGGAAATCCGCGAGCTTCTGTCTTACTACGAGTATCCTGGCGACGACATTCCGGTCATCCCCGGTTCGGCTCTGGCCGCTCTGGAAGACCGCGATCCTGCCATCGGCACCGAGTCCATTGCCAAGCTAATGGCCGCCGTTGACGCGTATATCCCGACGCCCACACGCGATGTGGACAAGCCGTTCCTGATGCCTGTGGAGGACGTGTTCTCGATTTCCGGTCGTGGCACGGTTGCAACTGGCCGCATCGAGCGCGGCGTTGTGACTGTCGGCGAAGAGATTGAAATCGTTGGTCTTCGTGACACCAAGAAGACGGTCTGCACGGGCGTGGAAATGTTCCGCAAGCTGCTGGATCGTGGGGAAGCTGGCGACAATGTGGGCCTTCTGCTGCGCGGTGTTGACCGCGAGGGGATCGTGCGCGGCCAGATTCTGTGCAAGCCGGGTTCGGTTAAGCCACACACCAAGTTCGAGGCCGAGGCCTATATCCTGACCAAGGAAGAGGGTGGCCGTCATACGCCGTTCTTTGCGAATTACCGTCCCCAGTTCTACTTCCGCACGACGGACGTGACTGGCACCGTCGAGCTGCCCGAGGGCACCGAGATGGTTATGCCGGGCGACAACCTGAAGTTCGGTGTTGAGCTGATCGCGCCGATCGCGATGGAAGACGGTCTGCGCTTCGCGATCCGCGAAGGTGGGCGCACCGTGGGTGCAGGGGTTGTGTCGAAAATCCTCGTGTGACCTAACACTCTGACAAGACTGTATAAATGAAAGGGTCGCTTCAAGCGGCCCTTTTTCGTCTCCGGCGGTAAATCCACAAATGGCCGCTTGATTTCCCCGTCCAGAGGCGCTAGCCAGCGACTGGTCTTAGGGGTTTAGCTCAGTTGGTAGAGCATCGGTCTCCAAAACCGAGGGTCGTGGGTTCGAGTCCCTCAGCCCCTGCCAAGACCACTCCATCCAGCGAAAAACGGCTTTCGGTATAACGTCGGTATCGCGTCGGTATTACGTCGGTGCTGCAGCGCCGCATATAACCTTTTGCTGTTCATCAAAGCTTCGTTAACAATATACGCATATGCAGGGCTGCGTGAGATTGAATGGATTGAGCATGAGACCGGTTGGAGTCGATCTTTTCGCGGGGGCAGGCGGGATGAGCCTTGGCTTTGAACAGGCAGGTTTTGATGTGCGCGCCGCGGTTGAGATTGATCCAGTCCATTGTGGTGTTCATGCATTCAATTTTCCGGAAACGGAAATAATTGCAGGTTCAGTTGCGGACTTAAACGGCCGAGACATACGGCAGCGCGCAGGCTTGCAGGGGGTCGAAATTGATTGCGTGTTTGGTGGAGCGCCGTGCCAAGGGTTTTCCCTGATTGGTCACCGCGCACTTGAAGACCCTCGTAACAAGCTGGTGCTCGACTTTGTTCGCCTCGTTCGGGAGTTGGATGCTCGCACATTCGTCTTTGAGAACGTGAAGGGGCTCACGGTTGGCAAGCACCGAGCCTTCCTTCGTGAACTGGTGTCTTCATTCGAGCAGGCAGGCTACGAGTGTCAGCAGCCTTGGAAGGTTTTGAACGCGGCCCATTACGGAACACCGCAAGCGCGAGAACGATTCATTTTGATGGGGGCAAAGCAAGGACGCAGACTACCGACCTACCCCAAGCCCCTGACAAACATTGCAGGCCGCTCGTCCTTGTTTCCGGGCCTTCCTTACGGTCCCAACTGCGCGGACGCACTTGCGGATTTGCCGGACGCGGACGATTTCTCGTCTCTGCTGGATGGAGATTCGGTAAAGACCACGCGTTTTGGACCACCGTCTTCTTATGTTGCCGAACTCCGTGGTCTTACCAACGAGGCATGGCATTTCGGATATGCTAGACATTGGAATCCGGCAGTCTTGACGTCGAGCATACGAACGGACCACACGGCCATTACGAGACGTCGGTTTGGGAATGTCTTGCCAGGAACAACCGAGCCTATCAGCCGCTTCTTTAAGCTTTCTCCAAACGGCGTGGCCAATACTCTACGCGCTGGCACCGATGGTGCTCGGGGGGCTTTCACCAGCCCTCGCCCGATCCACTTTCAGCACGACCGGTGCATCACGGTGCGTGAGATGGCGCGATTGCATGGGTTCCCGGATTGGTTTCGGTTCAATGCAACGAAGTGGCATGGAGCCCGGCAAATTGGAAATGCTGTCCCGCCACCTTTGGCGCGCGCGATTGCGTCACGGATTATTGATGCTTTGGATGTTACGCCGAGCCGACCGCCGAAAACCTTGGCTTTGGGCGATGCTACGCTTCTAAAACTTGATCGAACGCGCGCTGCGCAGCATTTTGGAGTAACGCCGCTGGCAAGCGGACGAGATCGCAAAAGCGGCGCGACCAAGCGAAAGCAAATAGACATCGAGCATGAAATGATGAGTGTGAAGGCCGCGCATGGCTGAGGTCCGCAACAGATACAGTGCCATCATCGAGAAGATATTTTTCGACCGCTTCGTTGCTGGAGCAACCGTGATTGAATTTGATCGCATTGATATTGAAACGGTATCGGTCGCATTGAGTGTAGAGTTACCAAAAAACCTAGGTGATGTGCTATATTCCTTTCGGTTCCGTACTCCGTTGCCACCCTCCATTATCGAGACGCAATCTGTTGGACGCGAATGGCTGATTGAGTTGGCTGGCAAGGGTCGGTACCGATTCCGCTTGGCGAAAGTGAACCGAATCGTACCGCGTGAGGACTTGGTCACAATCGACATTCCCGATGCAACGCCGGAACTGATACGGGCTTATGCCCTCGATGACGAGCAGGCGCTTCTTGCCATCGTACGCTACAATCGGCTGATCGACACATTCTTGGGGCTGACAACCTATAGTTTGCAAAACCATTTGCGCACGAGCGTCAAAGGCGTGGGCCAGATCGAGATTGATGAATTGTATGTCGGCCTCGACACGCGCGGTTGTCACTATGTTATCCCAGTTCAAGCCAAAGGTGGCAAAGACCAGATCGGAACAGTGCAAGTCACGCAGGATATCCGTTTTGTGGCGGAACGGTTCTCGGGACTTCGTTGCCGCGCAATTGCAGCTCAATTTCTAGGAGAGAGTGTCGTGGTTTTGTTTGAGCTTGCACTGGTTGCCGACGAGATAAAAGTTGTTGAGGAGCGTCATTACCGCTTGGTCCCAGCATCAGAACTCAACCCCGCCGCAATTCGGGCCTATCGAAGCTGAACAGATCAGGGCTGGATCACGCGTCTTGAAATCGGCCCGCCGCTCGCGTATCTGCCCTTCAACACTCGTATATCGATAGGACGATCTCGCATGGCCACCACCAACCCGCTACAGTTCCTGCAACAGGTCCGCTCGGAGGTCGCTAAGGTCGTCTGGCCCACCCGCCGCGAATTGATCACGACCACCTTGATGGTCTTTGCCATGGCCCTGCTGGCCGCGATCTTCTTTTTCTTCGTGGACTGGACGATCCGTCAGGGCCTGCAGTTTGTGCTTGGCTCGTTCTAGGCGGCGATTTGCGGCCTTTGGGCCTTGAACAAAAGCGGCTTGGGCGCTAAGGCACACCCCTACTCTGACATGACCGCGTGCCCCGATTCGGACGGCACGCTGTTTTGTGTTTGGGGTTTAGAGTTAAGATATTGAAATATCGCGGCCTTTGAGGTTTGCGCAAGAAGAGCAGGATAACGGGCAACATGGCGAAACGGTGGTACTCGGTCAGCGTCCTGTCGAACTTCGAGAAGAAGATCGCCGAACAGATCCGTCTGAAGGTCGAAGAAAACGGCCTTGAGGACGAGATCGAAGAGGTATTGGTGCCCACTGAAGAGGTGCTTGAAATCCGTCGTGGCAAGAAGGTGACCGCCGAGCGTCGCTTTATGCCCGGCTATGTGCTTGTGCGGATGGAGATGACGGATCGGGGCTACCACCTGATCAACTCGATCAACCGCGTCACTGGTTTTCTGGGCCCGCAAGGTCGCCCGATGCCGATGCGCGACGCCGAAGTGAACTCGATCCTCAACCGCGTCGAGGAAGGCCAGGAAGCACCGCGCAGCCTGATCTCGTTCGAGGTTGGCGAGGATGTGAACGTGACCGACGGACCCTTCGAGGGCTTCTCGGGCATGGTCGAGGAAGTTGATGAGCACGCAAGCCGTCTGAAAGTGACGGTAAGCATCTTTGGCCGGGCAACCCCGGTCGAGCTGGAATTCACGCAGGTCACCAAGACCTCGTGATCCTTCGTGGGAGGGGCGGCGCACGCGCGCGTCTAAACCGCACCACGACACGTAAGATTTCGGGACGCGTCCCGAGATATGGACAAGAAGGAGAGGCCACATGGCCAAGAAACTCGTTGGCAGCATGAAGCTGCAGGTGCCCGCAGGCAAAGCCAACCCGTCGCCCCCCGTGGGCCCGGCACTGGGTCAGCGCGGCATCAACATCATGGAATTCTGTAAAGCGTTCAACGCCAAGACAGCGGACCTTGAGCCGGGCGCACCCTGCCCAACCGTGATCACCTACTATCAGGACAAGTCCTTCACGATGGACATCAAGACGCCCCCTGCGTCTTATTACCTGTTGAAGGCCGCCAAGCTGAAGTCCGGCGCAAAAACGCCGTCGCGCGAAGTTGTTGGCCACGTCACCCTTGCGCAGGTCCGTGAGATTGCGGAAGCGAAGATGAAGGATCTGTCGGCCACGGATATCGAAGGCGCGATGAAGATCATCCTGGGCTCTGCCCGTTCTATGGGCATCGAGGTGAAGTAATGGCAAAGCTTGGTAAACGCGCAACTGCGGCCCGCGCTGCTTTTGCAGGCAAGAACAACGTCACTGTGGAAGAAGCCGTGGCGCTGGTGAAGGGCAACGCGAAAGCGAAGTTCGACGAGACCGTTGAGATTTCGATGAACCTCGGTGTTGATCCACGTCACGCAGACCAGATGGTTCGCGGCACGGTCAACCTGCCAAACGGCACCGGCAAAACGGTCCGCGTGGCTGTGTTTGCACGCGGCCCGAAGGCCGATGAGGCAACGGCTGCTGGCGCAGACATCGTTGGCGCAGAAGATTTGATGGAAGCCATCCAGGGCGGCAAGATCGACTTTGATCGCTGCATCGCGACCCCGGACATGATGCCTATTGTTGGGCGTCTGGGTAAGATCCTCGGTCCACGTAACCTTATGCCGAACCCTAAGATCGGCACCGTGACCATGGATGTCACCGCCGCTGTAACGGACGCGAAAAGCGGTCAGGTGCAGTTCAAAGCCGAGAAGGCTGGCGTTGTGCATGCAGGGATCGGCAAGGCGTCGTTCAATGAGGGTCAACTGGTCGAGAACGTCCGCGCCTTTGTGGACGCTGTTGCGAAGGCCAAGCCTTCGGGCTCCAAAGGGTCATACATGCAGAAGGTCTCGTTGAGCTCTTCCATGGGTCCGGGCGTGTCGATCGAGGTTAACTCCGCGATGGGTGCTGAGTAAAGAATTCCGGCGGGGCTTTGGCCCCAAAGGATGATGGGGCCACCTCGTGTGGCCTCGTCCTGTCCGAGACGGTGGGTTGACCGCAAGGTTGCTAATTCCTGCCTGAGATGGGGAACGGCATGATTATTTCGAAGGTTTCGACCTTCGGGCGATCTGGCACCGGGACCCGTAATTAGGACCCGACGGGGGGCAACCCCCTATTAAAGAGCCGGGGGGAAACCCTCAAAACTTGGAGTAAAACTGTGGATAGAGCCCAGAAAGAGAAAGTGGTCGAGGAACTCGGCCAAATCTTTGAAAGCTCTGGCGTTGTTGTGGTCTCACACTACGTCGGTCTCACGGTTGCTGAAATGCAGGACCTTCGTGCACGCATGCGTGACGCGGGGGCTTCCGTACGCGTTGCCAAGAACAGGCTCGCCAAGATCGCCCTTGAAGGCAAACCGAACGCTCAGATCGGTGACCTGCTGACAGGGATGACTGTTTTCGCCTATTCCGAGGACCCTGTGGCAGCTGCCAAGGTCGCGGAGGCGTATGCCAAGGATAATCAAAAATACCAGATCCTTGGTGGCGCAATGGGCGTGGACTTCTTGACACCAGATGGTGTGAAGGCCGTTGCGGCACTGCCGTCGCGTGAAGAGCTTATCGCTCAGATCGCGTCTTGCATTGGCGCACCTGCTTCGAACATCGCTGGGGCCATTGGCGCACCTGCTTCGAACATCGCGAGCATCCTCTCTACCATCGAGGAAAAAGCGGAAGCCGCGTAACAGCAATCCCGACCGGCGTGCTGTTGAATTGCACGCGTTGGAACACATCTAGTCAAATGGAATTGAAAAATGGCTGATCTGAAAAAAATGGCTGAAGAGATCGTGGGTCTGACCCTTCTCGAAGCACAAGAACTGAAAACCATCCTCAAGGACGAGTATGGCATCGAGCCCGCCGCTGGCGGCGCAGTGATGATGGCTGGCCCGGCAGACGGCGCTGGTGCAGCTGCTGAAGAGCAGACTGAATTTGACGTGATCCTGAAAGCCGCTGGCGCTCAGAAGATCAACGTCATCAAAGAAGTCCGCGCCATCACTGGCCTGGGCCTGAAAGAAGCCAAAGAGCTGGTCGAAGCTGGCGGCAAGGCTGTTAAAGAGCAGGTTTCCAAGGACGAAGCCGAAGAAGTCAAAGCCAAGCTGGAAGCAGCTGGCGCTGAGGTCGAACTCAAGTGATTGCTGCTCGGGGGTTTTCCCCGAGAGCCATCTGAATTGGCTGGATCCGGGAGCAATTCTGGGTCCAGCCGAACCTGTCTTGGGAAGTCGTTTGGCAAGCAGACGCTTTCCCTGGGCCAGGTTTCCGGTCGGGAGCACGCCATTGGGACGGCGCGCAGGTATAGACCGGACCATCACCCGATGACGAGCGGTTCGCCCACCCCACGGGGCGTGCCCGCGAGACATAAAAAAAGGAATGAGATCGCATGGCGCAGACGCATCTCGGCCAGAAACGTATCCGCACGTATTACGGCAAAATCCGCGAAGTTCTTGAAATGCCGAACCTTATCGAGGTTCAAAAGAGCAGCTATGACCTGTTCTTGGGGTCCGGCGACCAACTAGAGCCGATGGACGGCGAAGGCATCATGGGTGTCTTCCAGTCGGTTTTCCCGATCAAAGATTTCAACGCGACCAGCGTTCTTGAGTTCGTAAAATACGAGCTGGAGAAGCCAAAGTATGACGTAGAAGAGTGCCAGCAGCGCGACATGACTTATGCCGCACCGCTTAAGGTCACCCTGCGTCTGATCGTGTTTGACATCGACGAAGATACTGGCGCGAAATCCGTCAAGGATATCAAAGAGCAAGACGTCTTCATGGGCGACATGCCTTTGATGACCCCGAACGGCACATTTATCGTCAACGGCACCGAGCGCGTCATCGTTTCCCAGATGCACCGCTCGCCCGGCGTGTTCTTTGACCACGACAAGGGCAAGACCCATTCGTCGGGTAAGTTGCTGTTTGCATGCCGCATTATCCCATATCGCGGCTCGTGGCTCGACTTTGAATTTGACGCCAAGGACCTCGTGTTCTCGCGCATCGACCGTCGCCGTAAGCTGCCTGTGACCACGCTTCTGTATGCGCTTGGCCTCGACCAAGAAGACATCATGGACGCCTATTATGAGACGGTTGATTTCAGCTATCGCAAGGGCGACGGCTGGGTCACCAAGTTCTTCCCCCAGCGTATGCGCGGCACCCGTCCGTTGCAGGACGTCATTGATGCGGCCACCGGCGAAGTGATCGCTGAGGCGGGCAAGAAAGTGACGCCGCGCGCGGTCAAGCAATTGATCGAAGAAGGCAATGTCACGGAAGTGCTGATGCCGTTTGATGGCATTATCGGGCGCTTTGCGGCCAAGGACATCATCAACGAAGAAAACGGCGCGATCTATGTCGAAGCTGGTGGTGAGCTGACATGGGAGCTGGATAAAGAAGGTGAAGTCACCGGCGGCACGCTGAAAGAGCTGCTGGACGCGGGCATCACTGACATTCCGGTTCTGGATATCGACAACATCAATGTCGGTCCCTACATCCGCAACACGCTGGCGGCAGACAAGAACATGGGCCGCGATACTGCGCTTATGGACATCTACCGCGTCATGCGTCCGGGCGAGCCGCCCACCGTGGAAGCCGCCTCGCAGTTGTTTGACACCATGTTCTTTGACAGCGAGCGCTACGACCTTTCGGCCGTTGGTCGCGTGAAGATGAACATGCGTCTGGCCCTCGATGCAGAAGACACCATCCGCACCCTGCGCCGCGAAGATATCGTTGCTTGCGTGAAAGCACTGGTTGATCTGCGCGACGGACGTGGCGACATCGACGATATTGACCATCTGGGCAACCGTCGTGTGCGCTCGGTCGGCGAGTTGATGGAGAACCAATACCGCGTTGGCCTGCTGCGTATGGAGCGCGCCATCAAGGAGCGTATGTCATCGGTCGAGATCGACACGGTCATGCCGCAAGACCTGATCAACGCGAAGCCTGCCGCGGCGGCTGTGCGTGAATTCTTCGGCTCGTCCCAGTTGTCGCAGTTCATGGACCAAACCAACCCGCTGTCGGAAGTCACGCATAAGCGTCGCCTGTCCGCGCTTGGACCGGGCGGTCTGACACGTGAGCGTGCGGGCTTTGAGGTGCGCGACGTGCACCCAACCCACTACGGTCGTATGTGCCCGATTGAGACGCCGGAAGGCCCGAACATTGGCCTGATCAACTCGCTGGCGACCTTCGCGCGCGTGAACAAGTATGGCTTCATCGAGACACCGTATCGCAAGGTTGTGGACGGCAAGGTCACGGACGAAGTGAACTACATGTCCGCGACTGAAGAAATGCGCCACACGGTTGCGCAGGCCAACGCGCAATTGACGCCTGAGGGCCGGTTCGAGAACGAATTGGTCAGCACGCGGCAATCTGGCGACTACATGCTGCAAAGCCGGGACAATGTTGATCTGATCGACGTCTCGCCAAAGCAGCTGGTCTCTGTCGCGGCCTCGCTGATCCCGTTCCTTGAGAACGACGACGCGAACCGGGCCTTGATGGGCTCGAACATGATGCGTCAGGCGGTGCCTCTTTTGCAGGCAGATGCCCCTTATGTAGGCACTGGGATCGAGGGCGTTGTTGCCCGCGACTCGGGCGCTGCCATCATGGCGCACCGCACGGGTGTGATCGACCAAGTGGACGCGCAGCGTATTGTTGTGCGTGCCACGGACGATCTTGATCCGGGCGATCCCGGCGTGGACATCTACCGTCTGCGTAAGTTCCAGCGGTCCAACCAGAACACCTGTATCAACCAGCGCCCCTTGGTGAAGGTTGGCGACAGCGTGACCAAAGGTGAAGTGATTGCCGATGGTCCGTCTACGGATTTGGGTGAGTTGGCGCTTGGTAAGAACGTGATCGTCGCGTTCATGCCGTGGAATGGCTACAACTATGAGGACTCTATCCTGATTTCCGAGCGGATTGCCCGCGACGACGTCTTCACCTCGATCCATATCGAGGAATTTGAAGTCGCTGCCCGTGACACGAAGCTCGGCCCAGAAGAGATCACCCGCGACATCCCGAACGTCGGCGAGGAAGCTTTGCGCAACCTCGACGAGGCGGGCATCGTCTATATCGGTGCAGACGTCGAGCCGGGCGATATCCTCGTCGGTAAGATCACGCCAAAGGGCGAGAGCCCGATGACGCCGGAGGAGAAACTGCTCCGCGCGATCTTTGGCGAGAAAGCGTCCGATGTGCGTGACACTTCGCTGCGCGTGAAGCCGGGCGATTTCGGCACAGTTGTTGAGGTTCGCGTCTTCAACCGTCACGGCGTCGAGAAAGACGAACGTGCGTTGCAGATCGAGCGCGAAGAGGTCGAGCGCCTTGCCCGTGACCGCGACGACGAGATGGCGATCTTGGAGCGCAACATCTACTCGCGCCTCAAGACTATGATCGAAGGCAAGACGGCTGTGAAAGGCCCCAAAGGCATCAAGTCTGGGTCCACAATCACCGACGATCTGCTGGACACATTGTCCAAGGGCCAGTGGTGGCAGCTTGCACTGGAAGACGAGACTGAGGCCAGCCAGGTCGAAGCCCTCAACAGCCAGTATGAGGCGCAGAAGCGTCAGCTGACCGCTCGGTTTGAAGACAAGGTCGACAAGGTCCGTCGCGGCGACGATCTGCCCCCGGGTGTGATGAAGATGGTTAAGGTCTTCATCGCCGTTAAGCGCAAGCTTCAGCCGGGCGATAAGATGGCCGGTCGTCACGGCAACAAGGGTGTGATCTCGAAAGTGGTGCCGATGGAGGACATGCCGTTCCTCGGGGATGGCACTCCGGTCGATTTCGTTCTGAACCCGCTGGGCGTGCCTTCGCGCATGAACGTCGGTCAGATCCTTGAGACGCATATGGGTTGGGCCGCTCGCGGTCTGGGCATCAAGATCGACGATGCTTTGGGAGAATACCGCCGGTCTGGCGATATGACCCCGGTGCGCGACGCGCTGAAGATTGCGTATGGTGACGCCGTCTATGACGACGCGTTTGCCGATCTCTCGGAAGAGACGTTGATCGAAAAGGCCAGCACGGTCACGCATGGTGTGCCGATTGCGACGCCCGTCTTTGACGGTGCGAAGGAAAAGGACGTCAACGATGCGCTAACGCGTGCCGGTTTCGACACAAGCGGGCAGAGCGATCTGTTCGATGGGCGCACAGGCGAGCAGTTTGCCCGTCAGGTGACGGTGGGTGTCAAATACCTGCTGAAACTGCACCACTTGGTCGACGACAAGATCCACGCACGCTCGACCGGGCCATACTCGCTCGTCACGCAGCAGCCGCTGGGTGGTAAGGCGCAGTTTGGTGGTCAGCGCTTCGGTGAGATGGAGGTCTGGGCGCTGGAAGCTTACGGTGCCGCCTACACCTTGCAGGAAATGCTGACGGTGAAGTCGGATGACGTTGCAGGCCGCACGAAGGTCTACGAGAGCATCGTCAAAGGCGAGGACAACTTCGAGGCTGGCGTGCCAGAATCGTTCAACGTGCTTGTCAAAGAAGTCCGGGGCCTCGGCCTCAACATGGAACTCCTGGATGCAGAGGGTGACGAGTAAAAGCGCCCGCTTTTGCACGGGGCCGGTGAGATACCGGCCCACCCCACCTCTCTGCCCGAATTCAAGGATTTGAAAATGAACCAGGAACTGACCAACAACCCGTTTAACCCGGTTGCCCCTGTGAAGACCTTCGACGAGATCAAGATCTCGCTGGCCTCACCTGAGCGCATCCTGTCGTGGTCCTTTGGCGAAATTAAAAAGCCAGAAACCATCAACTACCGCACGTTCAAGCCCGAGCGTGACGGTCTGTTCTGCGCGCGTATTTTTGGCCCGATCAAGGACTACGAATGCCTGTGCGGCAAATATAAGCGCATGAAATATCGCGGCGTTGTCTGCGAAAAATGTGGTGTGGAAGTCACCTTGCAAAAGGTTCGCCGCGAGCGGATGGGCCATATTGAGCTGGCCTCGCCCGTTGCACATATCTGGTTCCTGAAGTCGCTGCCCTCGCGCATCGGTAACATGCTGGACATGACCCTGCGCGATCTTGAGCGCATCCTGTATTTCGAGAACTACGTTGTGATCGAACCGGGTCTGACCGACCTGACATACGGCCAGCTTTTGGGCGAGGAAGAATTCCTCGACAAGCAGGACGAGTATGGCGCGGACGCGTTTACGGCCAATATCGGCGCGGAAGCCATCCGTGAGATGCTGTCGGCCATCGATCTGGAAGCCGAAGCAGAGCAGCTGCGCGCTGACCTGAAAGAGGCCACGGGCGAATTGAAGCCCAAGAAGATCATCAAGCGTCTGAAGCTGGTCGAGAACTTTCTTGAGTCGGGCAACCGTCCTGAATGGATGGTTCTGACCGTTGTGCCCGTGATCCCACCAGAGTTGCGCCCGCTGGTGCCGCTGGATGGCGGTCGCTTTGCGACGTCTGACCTGAACGACCTGTATCGCCGCGTCATCAACCGCAACAACCGCCTCAAGCGCCTGATCGAGCTGCGTGCGCCCGATATTATTGTGCGTAACGAAAAGCGGATGTTGCAGGAATCGGTCGACGCGTTGTTCGACAATGGCCGTCGTGGCCGCGTCATCACCGGGGCCAACAAGCGCCCGTTGAAGTCGCTGTCGGACATGCTGAAGGGTAAGCAAGGTCGCTTCCGTCAGAACCTTTTGGGCAAGCGCGTCGACTTCTCGGGTCGCTCGGTCATTGTGACTGGTCCTGAGTTGAAGCTGCACCAATGTGGTCTTCCCAAGAAGATGGCGCTGGAGCTGTTCAAACCGTTTATATACTCGCGGCTTGAGGCGAAGGGGCTTTCGTCCACCGTCAAGCAAGCCAAGAAGCTGGTGGAAAAGGAGCGTCCCGAGGTCTGGGATATTCTGGACGAGGTGATCCGCGAGCATCCGGTGATGCTGAACCGCGCGCCCACCTTGCACCGTCTTGGCATCCAAGCGTTCGAGCCTGTTTTGATCGAGGGTAAGGCTATTCAGCTGCACCCGCTGGTCTGTTCGGCCTTTAACGCTGACTTTGACGGCGACCAGATGGCTGTTCACGTGCCGCTTTCGTTGGAAGCGCAGCTGGAAGCCCGCGTCTTGATGATGTCGACGAACAACGTTCTGTCGCCTGCAAACGGCGCTCCGATCATTGTTCCGTCGCAGGACATGATTTTGGGTCTGTATTACATCACGCTCGCGCGTGAAGGGATGCCGGGCCAAGGCATGGTCTTCGGGTCACCCGACGAGGTTGAGCACGCTCTGGAGGCGGGTGTTGTTCACCTGCACTCGAAGATCCAAGCGCGCCTCAAGCAGATCGATGACGAGGGCAACGAGGTCTATAAGCGTTTTGAGACGACGCCGGGCCGCGTGCGTCTTGGCACATTACTGCCGCTGAACGCCAAAGCGCCTTACGACATGGTGAACCGTCTTCTGCGTAAGAAGGAAGTCCAGCAGATCATCGACACGGTCTACCGCTATTGCGGTCAGAAAGAGTCGGTCATCTTCTGCGACCAGATCATGACCATGGGTTTCCGCGAGGCGTTCAAGGCCGGTATCTCGTTCGGTAAGGACGATATGCTGATCCCTGACAGCAAGTGGACCATCGTGAACGGTGTCCGTGACCAGGTCAAAGAGTTCGAACAGCAGTATATGGACGGTCTGATCACCCAAGGTGAGAAGTATAACAAGGTCGTCGATGCTTGGTCGAAATGCTCGGACGAGGTGGCCGCCGCGATGATGGACGATATCTCGTCGGTGCGTCACGACGATGCCGGTGCCGAGATGGAACCGAACTCGGTCTATATGATGTCGCATTCCGGTGCGCGTGGCTCGCCTGCTCAGATGAAGCAGCTTGGCGGTATGCGTGGTCTGATGGCCAAGCCGTCGGGCGAGATCATCGAGACGCCGATTATCTCGAACTTTAAAGAGGGTTTGACGGTTCTTGAGTACTTCAACTCCACCCACGGCGCGCGTAAGGGCCTTGCGGATACGGCGTTGAAGACAGCGAACTCCGGCTACCTGACACGTCGTCTGGTGGACGTGGCCCAAGACTGCATCGTTCGCATGGACGACTGTGGCACGGACCGCTCCATCACCGCAGAGCCTGCGGTCAATGATGGCGAGGTCGTCTCGAGCCTTGGTGAGCGTGTTCTGGGTCGTGTTGCGGCCGAAGATGCGTTCCGTCCGGGCACCGAGGAGGTCTTGGTCAAGGAAGGCGAGCTGATCGACGAGCGTAAAGCGGATCTGATCGAGGCGGCTAAGTTGCCGTCCTTGCGCATCCGTTCGCCGCTGACATGTGAGGCCGAGGAGGGCGTTTGCGCGACCTGCTACGGTCGTGACCTGTCGCGCGGCACGAAGGTGAATATCGGCGAGGCCGTCGGCATCATCGCCGCACAGTCCATTGGCGAGCCGGGCACACAGCTGACGATGCGGACATTCCACATCGGCGGTATTGCACAAGGTGGTCAGCAGTCGTTCCAGGAAGCGAGCCAAGATGGCAAAGTTGTCTTCAAGAACGCCAATTTGCTGGAGAATGATTCTGGCGATCTGGTCGTCATGGGCCGCAACATGCAAATCGCACTTGTCGATGAGCATGACGTGGAACGTGCGAGCTTCAAGCTGAGCTACGGCACCAAGGTCCATGTCAAAGAAGGTCAGCAGATCGCCCGTGGCGATAAGCTTTACGAATGGGACCCCTATACTTTGCCAATCATCGCCGAGAAATCGGGTGTGGTGAAGTTCGTGGACCTGATCGCAGGCATCGCCATGCGCGAAGAGACCGACGATGCGACCGGCATGACCCAGAAGATCGTGACCGACTGGCGTTCGGCGCCAAAAGGCAACGAGCTGAAGCCTGAGTTGCTGATCGCGGACCCGGAAACGGGCGAGCCGATGCGCAACGATGCGGGCAATCCGGTGATCTATCCAATGTCTGTGGACGCGATTTTGTCCATCGAGGACGGATCGGACGTCAAAGCGGGGGATGTGCTTGCACGTATCCCGCGCGAAGGTGCCAAAACCAAGGACATCACCGGTGGTTTGCCGCGTGTTGCGGAACTCTTTGAGGCGCGTCGCCCCAAGGATCACGCAATCATTGCGGAAATCGACGGCTATGTGCGCTTCGGCAAGGACTTCAAAAACAAGCGTCGCATCGGCATTCAACCTGCCGACGAGACGATGGATCCGGTCGAATACATGGTGCCTAAGGGCAAGCATATCCCGGTTGCCGAGGGCGATTTCGTCCAAAAAGGCGACTACATCATGGATGGCAACCCGGCCCCGCACGATATCCTTAAAATCATGGGTATCGAGGCGCTTGCTGACTATCTGATCGACGAAGTGCAGGACGTCTACCGCCTGCAAGGCGTGAAGATCAACGACAAGCATATCGAGGTGATTGTCCGTCAGATGCTGCAAAAGTGGGAGATCCAGGATTCTGGCGACACCACTTTGCTGAAGGGCGAGAACGTCGATAAGGCGGAGTTTGACGAGGCGAACGCGAAGGCGATTTCCAAGAAAGGCCGTCCTGCGAAGGGCCAACCGATCCTTTTGGGCATCACCAAAGCCTCGCTGCAAACCCGGTCGTTCATCTCGGCAGCCTCGTTCCAAGAGACCACGCGTGTCCTGACTGAAGCGTCTACCCAAGGTAAGCGCGACAAGCTGATCGGTCTGAAAGAGAACGTCATCGTGGGTCGCCTGATTCCGGCGGGCACCGGGGGCGCGTCGCAGAACGTGCGTAAGATCGCTGCAGAGCGCGACAGCAAGGTCATTGAGACCCGTCAAGCCGAAGCGGAGGCCGCCGCAGCACTGGCAGCCCCCACTGAGCAAGATGACGTGTTCAGCCCTGCCGCCGATATGAGCGGGGTTGAGGAAAGCCGCGATTAAGGTTTTCGTCTAGCGTTTGATAGTTTGGCCCGCGCAGCGATTTCGTTGCGCGGGCTTTTTCTTTGCGGGTGGTGTGGATAAACTTAGGCATGGAAGAAGGCGAGCTGATCCCGGACGCAAAATCGTTGCGCATTCAAGTGCTTGGCATCTGCCGGTTCTCGTTTCCGGCAGAGCTAAGCTCGTTTCGCCAAAACCGCGACAGCTTGGACGCGCGCCGCGCCGCCCTGTATAGCGCCGAGCGGATGGACCTTCGCTTCTTTTGGTTCGAGAATTTGCTGCTGCCTTGCATTGCCGCGCAACGGGACAAAGATTTCACGCTGTTGGTGTTGCTGGGTGACGACATACCCGAGCCTTACCGCAGCCGGATGGAACAGATCACCGCCCCAGTCGCGCAAATCAAACTGGTCTACCGTCCGAGCGGCAATATGCGCGACACCGTGCGCGACATCATGAAGGCCGAACGCGAGCCGGACGCCGATGCGATTGCCGAGTTCTGGCTGGATGACGACGACGGGGTGGGGCGCAATTTCGTGACGCGCGCACGGGCGGATTTTGAGCATGGCAGAGCCCTGTTCGAGATCCATGCGCGCCTGGCGATTGATTACCAGCGCGGGATTGTTGTGACGCTGACGGAGACGGGCGTTGAGTATTTGCCGCTGTTTGCGCGCAATTGGTGCGCGGGCCAGATCACCTATTTCAAGCCGAGCTTCGGGCGCTGCACGATGGATTTCCCGCATTACAGGGTCTGGTCGGCGATGCCGCAAATTTCCTTGAACGACCAGATCATGTTTGCGAGAGGCGAGCATATGATGAACGACAGTGCCATCAAGACCGCCAACGGAATACCTGTGCGCATCCCGAATGGGGACGTGCGGGGGACCTTGAAGCGGCGGTTCGCCGTGGACCAAGAGGCGTTTGAGGAGGCTTGGGCAAACTTGCGCGACGCCCGGCGGGTGCCGCGTGACGGATAACCAGCGCGGCGCGGCTTTGATGATCGCCAGCATGACCGCGTTTACCCTCAACGATGCCTGCATGAAGGCGCTTGGGGCGGAGTTGCCGTTGTTCCAAGCGATCTTCCTGCGCGGGGTGTTGGCGAGTGTCGCGCTTTACGGTCTCGTGCGGTTTTACGGACGCCTGAGCTTGCCGGTGGGCGCGAAGGATCGCTGGCTGGTGGCGTTGCGCACGGCTTGCGAGGTTGGTGCTGCGTTCTTCTTTATCAGCGCGCTGTTCAATATGCCGATTGCGAATGTCACCGCGATTTTGCAGGCCTTGCCGCTGACGGTGACGCTGGCCGGCGCAGTGTTTTTGCGCGAGCCTGTTGGCTGGCGGCGCTGGCTGGCGATCCTTGTGGGCTTTGCGGGCGTGGTGTTGATTGTGCGGCCGGGGACTGACGGGTTCACGCTCTATTCGGTCTATGCGCTGCTGGCGGTGGTCTGCGTGACGGTGCGAGACCTCGCGGCACGGCGCATGTCGGCAGGCGTGCCATCGACTACGGCGGCGTTCTTTGCGGCCCTTGGCGTGGCGGTGCTCGGCGCGATTGGATCGATTGGGTCGGAGTGGGTGGCAGTGTCTGCGGGCAGTGTGGGCTTGCTGGTGCTGGCGACGGGGTTTTTGGTCGTGGCGATCTTGACGAGCGTGATGACTATGCGCGTGGGCGATTTGGCGGTGGTGACGCCGTTTCGCTACACCTCGCTTCTGGTGGCGCTGATCCTCGGGCTGGTGGTGTTTGGCGAATGGCCGGACGCACTGACACTGATCGGCGCGGGCGTTATCATCGCCATGGGCCTGTTCACGATCTGGCGCGAGCAGGTGGCTAATACCTAGAGGTGCATATGCCGCGCGCGCGCCCCGCGCTCGATCGCGGCGGCGGCAAGGCGGTCTATGTTTAGCTCGTAGCGCATCTCGGCCAGCAGACGCAGCTCGGTCTCGACCAATTTGCCGTCGGCGGCGGCGACATCGCAGGCCATGGCATAGGCGGTCTCATTCAGCTTCTCGGGCAGGCTTTCGCGCACCAAACCAAACAGCGCATCAAGGCCATCTTCTTCGGTTAGCAGATCGAACACGAGGGTAGAGACGCGGGTGATGCGGTCGGCGTCGTAATCGCCGAACACGGGCAAGTGGTTCACGATCTTCTGGATTGCCACCAATTCGGAGGTTCGGATCAGCTCGTCGGATGCCGATACGGTCACCATCACGGCGACGAGCGCGTCTTGAGCGGTCAAGGTTTGGATCACATCGTCGGGCATTGGGGCACCTCCTGCGGCGAGCGGTTCGTGGCGACATTATTGACGCCACCGCCCCCCGGCAATAGCAAGCGGTCACACGCGGCGCAGGGCCGCGCACCCGTTTGAAGGAAATCCCAAGATGTCCGATCTGCGCGACGCCGCGATGAGCTCTAAGGCCTGGCCGTTTGAAGAAGCGCGCAAGCTGCTCAAACGCTATGGCAAGGGCGCGCCAGAGAAGGGCTATGTGCTGTTCCAGACGGGCTACGGGCCCTCGGGCTTGCCCCATATCGGCACCTTTGGCGAGGTTGCGCGCACGACGATGGTGCGCCAAGCGTTTGAAGTCCTAAGCGATATTCCGACCAAGTTGATCTGCTTCTCAGACGATATGGACGGGTTGCGCAAAGTGCCGGGCAACGTGCCGAACCAGGAGGCGATGGCGCAAGACCTGAACCTGCCGTTGACGCGCGTGCGCGATCCGTTTGGCACCCATGAAGGGTTCGCCCAGCATAACAACGCGCGGTTGCGTGAATTTCTGGATGGCTTCGGCTTTGACTATGAGTTCGCCAGTGCGACGGATTACTACACGTCCGGTCGCTTTGACGAGATGCTGCTGCGCGCGCTTGAGCGGTTCGACAAGATCATGGCGATCATGCTGCCGACCTTGGGTGCGGACCGGCAAGCGACATACTCGCCGTTTCTGCCTGTCAGCCCAAAAACGGGCCACGTCTTGCAGGTGCCGATGCTGGAGCGGAACGTCGAGAAGGGCACGATTGTCTACGCCGAACCCGACGGCGAGCGCATCGAGCTTCCGGTCACGGGCGGCAACGTCAAGATGCAGTGGAAGCCCGATTGGGCGCTGCGGTGGGCCGCTTTGGGCGTCGATTACGAGATGTCGGGCAAGGACTTGATGGAGTCGGTTACGCAATCGACGAAGATTTGCCGCGCGCTGGGAGCGACCCCGCCGGAATCCTATACCTATGAGTTGTTCCTCGACGGCGACGGGCAGAAGATCTCGAAATCCAAGGGCAATGGCCTGACGATGGAGGAATGGCTGGCCTATGCGCCTGCCGAAAGCCTGAGCTTGTTCATGTTCCAAAAGCCGCGCACGGCAAAGCGGCTGCATTTTGATGTGATCCCGAAAGCCGTGGATGAATACCACCAGCATTTGCGGGCCTTTGACGACCAAGACCTAAAGGGGCAACTGGCAAATCCGGCGTGGCATATCCATGGGGGCAGGCCGCCTGCATCGAACCTAGTGGTGCCGTTTGCGATGCTGTTGAACCTTGCGAGTGTTGCCGGGGCCGAGGATGCGGCCACACTTTGGGGCTTTATTCAGCGCTATGCGCCAGATGCTTCGGCGGCGACGCACCCGGATTTGGATGCGGCTGCGGGGTTTGCCGTGCGCTATTATAACGAGCAGGTGAAACCGAAGAAGACCTACCGCGCGCCAACTGAGGTTGAGGCGACGGCGATGCTGGACCTGGTCGCGCGTCTGAAGGCTTGGGACGGGGGCTTGGATGCGGAAGGCCTGCAATCTGAGGTGTTTGCCGTGGGCAAGGCGCATGGGTTTGAGCCGTTGCGCGACTGGTTCACGGGCCTCTATCAGGTGCTTCTGGGTGCCGATCAGGGACCGCGTTTTGGCGGGCTTGTGGCGCTTTACGGCATCGACGAGAGCATTGCTTTGATCGAGGCCGGTGCGCGCGGCGCGTTGGCGACCAAGCAAGCGTGAGTTGACCAAGTGGCGTTGAAAGCTAGGCTCTGTCTCACATAGAGTGGGAGAGAGCCTATGAAACGACTGATCTATGCGAGTGTGCTGGCCCTCGGGCTGAGTGGGCCTGCCTTGGCGCAGGTGGCGGAAAATCCGGCGATAGAGGACACGATCCAAGGGCAGCTTGAGGCGTTCAAGGTTGATGACTTTGCGACCGCGTTTATGTTCGCCTCGCCCAATATTCGCGGGATGTTCCGCACGCCCGAAAACTTCGGTTTGATGGTTCGGCAGGGATTTCCGATGGTTTGGCGGCCTGCAGATGTGGAGTTTCTTGGCCTGCGCGAGGATGGCGGACGGCTTTGGCAGCGCGTGCAGGTGCGTGATGCGCAAGGCGGGTTGCACCAGCTTGATTACAACATGATCGAGACGGAAAGTGGCTGGCAAATCAACGGCGTGCAGATGGTGGCGATGCCGGGCGTGGGCGTCTAGGCGTCGTAAGCGATGCTCCACCGCAGCAGCAAGTCGTTTTGCAAGGCGCGGGCGCGGCGGCTCCAAGCGCGGCCGCCGTCGGGGCGTTCTCGTTCGGCCCTCGTGAGGCGATTGCGGTGTGGTATGTCTGACGAAAAGATCGCAAAGGCCAGATCGCGTCCATTGGCCGTGCGAATGTAGCCCGCGAGCGTGGACACGAAGTTGAGCGTGCCGGTTTTGGCGACGATCTTGGTGGTGCTGTCGCGCATTGTCTCGCCGTCATAGTCGCGCATGTAAATCTCTTTGAGGATGCCGCGCAGCGCGCTTTCGGCCCCAGCGTTTGTTAGCGCATGAACCATGTCGCGGGGCGTTAGGCGGGATGCATCGCCAAGCCCGGAGTGATCCACGAAGCTTGGGCGGTTGGCCCCGTATGTCGCCCCCAGCCAGTCGGCCATGGCTTTGCCAGACCGCTCGAGGCTGGTGTTGTTGAGGCTGCGTGCGCCAGTGGCCGACAGACCTGCGGCCTCGGCGGTGATGTTGGTGGACCAGCGCAGCATTTGGCGCAAGACCTCGCGCAGATCTTCGCTGGAGTGTTCGACAAGGATGCTACCTGCGATGCTGCTGCCGGGGACAGGATCGCCTCGGCGCAGTTGGATGCCATGCGCACCTGCGAGGGTCTGGAAGACCTCAGCTGTGTAAGCGCCCGGATGGCGAACGGGCAGCCAGCGCCCACCTTCGCGCCCCAGCGCTGAGCGCGCTACGGTCCAACGATCGCGGCCCCCGAAATTGGCGTAGGTGAAGACGGGCAGATCACGGTCCTCGATCCGCATATCTGCGACGGTGACGCGTGGGCGGTAGCGGTCTGAGCGCGCATCCATGGCGACGTCATAGGCGTTCTCAGCCGCTTGTTTCCATTCGAAATAGACGCGATTGAAGTTGAGGTTGAGGCCCGAGATCGCGGGATTGTAGCCCACGTGATCTGGCTGGCTGGGGTCAATGAGGGGCAGCTGCGGCAGCGCACCTTCAGCGACGCGCAGACGGCCCGTAATTTCGCGCAAGCCTGTGGCTTTGAGGCGGGTCGCCATGTCGGCAAGTGCGTTTGTCTCAAGCGTCGGATCGCCGCCGCCCGCGAGGATCAGATCACCGTCGAGGCGACCGTTGAGGATCGGTCCGGTTGCAATCAGACGCGTGCGAAAACGAAAGCCCGCACCGAGCGCGTCGAGCGCATACAGGGCGGTGATGGCCTTGGTGACAGAGGCGGGCGGTTGTGCAAGCAGCGGGCTGTGGGCTTCGATGATCTGGCCTGTATGCGCATCGGCCAGCGCGATACCCGTTTTGCCCGCAAAGCCGGACCGGGCAATGAGGTCGTCGATGCTGGGCAGGGTGCGTTTGGTCCAATCGACCGGGCGCGGTGCGGGCCAGATCGAGGTTTCGGGCGCACCTGCAAAGGCAGCGCCGCCAAAACTGGCAGCGAGACCGCCCAAAAACAGACGGCGACTTGGATGAGATGCCCCTTTATCCATGGACTTAGTTAATCGGACGCTCGGGTGACAGGCAAGATCGCGTCTTTCACTGTTTCCTGAACTGCGCCTATATGCGCGGGCATTTTGGATTAGATCGGACCTGTTATGTTGGCGACCATTGGGGTCATGATCGTGGCCATGTCTTTGATCCCATTGGGCGATACGGCGGGCAAATTGCTGACCCAAGCCGGAATCGCGCCGTTCTTCATTGCTTGGGCGCGGTTTGCGGTTGGTGCGGTGATGCTGGCCCCGGCACGGGGGGCGAGGCTGCGAGACGATCTGAAATTGTTAACCGATTGGCGGGTTTGGCTGCGCGCGCTCTTGATCGTGGGCGGCATATGCTCGATTCTGACGGCATTGCGGACCGAGCCGATTGCCAATGTGTTCGGCGCATTCTTCGTCGGCCCGATTGTGTCGTTTGCGTTGTCGGCGCTGTTGCTGGGCGAGCGGGTGACGCTTTGGCGAAGCGTGTTGATGGGCGTCGGGTTCTGCGGCGTGTTGCTGGTCGTCAAGCCAGGATTCGGAATGACGCCGGGGTTGGCCTTTGCGGTGCTGGCTGGGGTGTTCTACGGGGCCTATTTGGTGGCGAGCCGGTGGTTGGCGGGCATCGCGGCCCCGACGGCGTTGATGTTGTCGCAACTGGTGGTGGGCGCGCTGGTGCTGGCCCCATTTGGACTGCTGGCTTGGCCGGAATTGGACCTTTGGGTGGCGGGGTTATTGGTGCTGAGTGCGGCGGCCTCGATGCTAGGAAACCTCTTGTTGATAAGGGCTTATGGGTGGACATCTGCCTCGGCCCTCGCGCCATTCGTCTACTTTCAACTGATCGCGGCGACCGGGCTTGGCATGGTGGTTTTTGGAGACGTGCCCGACGGTTTTGCGTTGGCGGGATTGGTGTTGCTGGTCCTGTCGGGCGTGGCCTCCGTCGGGCGGCGCACGGTGCGTTAATCATTTGGTAACGCGGGTGCGTCTATGGTGCATCTTGTGTGGTCGAGCCCGTCTCGTCCGAATTTTTCGCAATGAGCATCGGACTTGGTCCCGGCTGCTCGTCCTGCGTGCGTCTTTGGACTGGCCTCCGGTTGCTGGTCAAAGAGGTCCGCGATGAACAAGGCAGTTACCGAAGGTCTGCAATTTATGCCCCCAGCCTTTTCCGAAGGGCTTCGGGATTGGAGTCAAGGCAACGGCACCCCCCCAACGGCTGAGTGGCACAACGCGGCGAATGCGGCGATTGTGCCTTCGGATGGTGATTTCGGCAGTTGCCTAGAGGTGATGAAAACCGAAACGCTGACGCGCGTGCGCTATAAGGGCGAGACGCCGATTGTGCCGGGCTGTTATCTGCGGGTGTCCGTGCGGATCAAGGCGATCTCGGGCAATTTGCCGATTGCGCAGATCGGCGCTTGGGCGGGAGAGGGCGGTGGCGACCATGCCTCGGGCCTGATCGAGGAGGGGCCAGCAACGACGCTGACCTCTTATGGGCAGGTGGTCGAGATTTCGGCGATTGTCGGATCGGGCGCGCGCGGCGGCGTGGATATGCCGTGGGGGCTTGGGCCGATCTATGGGCATTTCGGCCTGGATCTGACGGGACCGACGGGCGGTGTCATTCGGATCGAGAATATCCGTATTGAGGATGTGACCCACATCTTTCAGCGCGACATGATGGATTGGGTCGATGTGCGCGATTTCGGCGCTGTGGGCGATGGCAACACCGATGACAGTGCCGCGTTTGAGGCGGCGGATGGGGCGGCCAATGGGCGGCGTGTTTTGGTCCCTGAGGGCACATATCAGCTCGACGATCATGTGACGTTTACCTCTGAGGTGCGGTTTTCGGGTCAGGTGCAAATGCCTGCCGACAAACGGCTGCATCTGCTGCGCAACTTCAATCTGGACGTCTATTTTGATGCGTTCGGCGATGAGGTGACGGCGTTTAAGAAAGCTGTGCAGGCGTTTTTCAACAATGCCGACCATGACGCGCTGGATCTGTGTGGACGGGTTATTCAGGTCGATGCGCCCATCGATTTGCACGCGGTTGTTGGCAATCAAGACGAATCGACCATTCGCAAGATGATCCGCAACGGGCAGTTCAATGCCGAGGACAGCAACGACTGGGATCCGGATGTGGTCGCTTCGCAGGCGACATTTGACACGTCGAACCCGCTGGAGCTGAAGCATGTCGCCAATATCTCGCAGATCGAGGTGGGTTCGTTGGTGCAAGGCAGCGGCGTCGGACGTGAAGTTTATGTGTTCGCCAAGAACAACGCGACGGGCAAGCTGACGCTGAGTCATCCGCTTTATGATGCGGCGGGCACGCAGACGTTCACGTTCACCCGGTTCAAGTATATTCTGGATTTCTCGGGCTTCAGCCGGATGGCGAAGTTCATACTTCATGAGATCGATTTCCGCTGCAACAGCCGCGCCTCGGCGATCATGATGGCCCATGACGGTGATATTTTCCACCTGCGCGATTGCGATTTCACCAAGCCGAAGGATCGCGCGATCACCTCGGTCGGGGTGGGCTGTCAGGGCATGTTGATTGATCGGTGCAACTTCATCTCAAGCGAATTGGGTCTGCCGGTGGTTCAGCGCACCGCGATTGGTGTGAATGTAAACGCCAACGATGTGAAGATCCGTCATAGTCGAGGCGTGCGGTTCAAGCATTTCCTTGTGATGAACGGTGCCGGCCATATCGTCACGGGCAACCACTGGTTCCAAGGCGACGGCGATGGCAGCGCGCAGCGCACAGCCGGGCTGATCTTCACGCAGCTGAACCTGAAAAGCACGGTCTACGGCAACTACGTTGACAACAGCTATATCGAGTGGACGAACGAGTATGACGAGACGCCTGATTACGGTGTGGAGTTGTCCTTTGGGGGCCTGACGATTGCCGACAATATTTTCACGCTGAACAACGGCAGCACCTCGTTCAGCTTCATCGTGATCAAACCGCACGGCGCTGGGCACTTTATCCATGGCCTGTCGGTGACCAACAACGTGTTCAAATCGCTCGATAGGCGTCTGGACCGGGTGGAAAAAGTGGACGATTCCATTGCGCCGTTGGACAGCGGTCGAATGCGGAACGTGACCTTCGATGGCAACATCTTCAACGATGTCGATAAGTTCAGCATCAATCCGGTGACGGTCGATTTTGACCGCGAAAGCCCCGAGAAGAACTGGGTGCTTGAGTTTGGCGATTACCTGCCCTTCGAGGGTAATCTGCGTCAGATCACCAGCGCTGTGGTCGAGGGGATCCTGCGCGATGGCAGCAACGATCAGGTGTTCCCGAACTTTAGCTTCAACTCGAACCATGGCCCGAACAAGACCCAAGCGCGGATGAACTTTCCGTATGCGGTTGAGGGGCGCGTGTATGTGACGGGGCGAATGGACAACCCGATCTAGCGTCTGAGAAATTGAACGATTGGCCCCGGTCTTGCAGTGCAGGCTGGGGCCTTTCTTTATGGGCGCTGCATCACTTCGTTTAGACGCCACCGCACGGCGCGGAAAACCGACAGAGGCGTGACTGCGACCTCGCGCAAAGCGGCTTTGGTTTCGGCTTTGGGATCGCGCGGATAGCCACTGTCCTCGGCGGCAAGCCCGGTTGCGGGCACGCCGAGGATGCGCGCAATCAGCAAGGCGCGCGGCAAGTGGGTGCGGTCGGTGATCAGCACCAACCCGTGATAGCCCTCGTCCCAGGCCAGCGCCCATGCGTGTGCGATATTCTCGACCGTGTTGCGCGCGTCTTCCTCCAGTCTAAGGCGGGAGGCGGGCACGCCGCGGGCCTCGACAATATCAGCGGCGACCGCCGCTTCGCTGGGCACGCCGCCCCCCGAAAGGATCAAGATTGTGGCTTGTTTGCTGAGCACGGCCTGCGCACCGGTCAAGGCGCGTCGCATCAAGGCATCGCTGGGCGCGCCGTTGGGGCGCACGAGCGCACCGAGAACAACATGGGCGGGTTTCATCGCGTCAAATCCGTCGCTGTCAGGGTGAAGGCCTTGCCGAAACCTCCGTTCAGGAAGGCCGTTGTTACCGCCAGCCGCACCAGATGAAAATCGCCAAAATCGATATAAAGCTGCGCCTTGGGATGCTGCGCGAGGTAGAGCGCGCGTAACGCAATGTGATCATCGCTGCCTTGCGGGACGAACGCGGCGGTCACCTGCAAGGTAATGCGCGGATGCGTCAGGGGATCGCCCTTTGGACCCGGCTCGCCCAGAAGAAGCGACGCGGCTGCATGCGCGCGCAACGCCTTCGTGTGATGGCTAAGCTCCGAGATCAGCGTCAGGGGTTGCCCCGCCTCATCTTGCGCCACGGCAATCCGACTGACCAAGGGCGCACCGCTGGCCGGATCGAGCACCCCGAGTGCGCCAAACTTCGCGCCCTGCATTAGCCCTCGCGCCAAGGCGCGGGCATCATCGTCGGTCGGACGGATGGGGGATGTCGCCTGTTGAACCATGTCCAAACCCTGAAAGCGGAAAGTTCAGTTTGCAAGCTGCGACTTGATCCCGGTCAAGGTGGAGCGCGTGGTTTGTCTGCTAAAGCTGCGATATACCTTTTGTCTGGAGACGTCCCCAATGTACAAAAATATCCTCGTGCCGATTGCGCTGGATCATGAGCGCGACACCAATGCGGCCCTCGATGTCGCGCGCGCGCTGTGCGCCGATGGTGGCAAGATCACCGCGTTGAACGTCATCGACCAACTGCCGAGCTATGCGACCGAATACCTGCCTGCCGACCATGCGCAGAACCAGGAAGACGGGATCGCCAATGCGGTGGCGGAAGTTGTTGGCAGTGCTGCCGATGTCTCGGTCGCCGTCGTTCACGGACATTCGGGCCGCACGATTGTGGAATATGCCGAAGACAACAATGCCGACCTGATCGTGATCGCGAGCCACCGTCCGGGGTTGCAGGACTACTTCCTCGGCTCGACGGCTGCGCGGGTTGTGCGCCATGCGCCCTGCGCGGTGCACGTGGTGCGCTAAACCAAACTTTTGAACTCTCCCTAACTGGCCCCCTCTTTTGAGGGGGTCTTTTTCTGTGCGGTGGGCAGATATGCGCGCCACCTTGCCTGCACGTTGCGGCGCGCGCCCCCCGCGAGCGGGCGACGTGATCACGATCACTGTAAACTAGACACCGACGCTGGGCGGACAGTCGCGGAAGGCTTGAACGGCGGGTGCGGCTCCGTCCAACGGCACTTCGATTTGAGCGCGGCCCGAAGACGCGGTCGCGGTCTCGTTGAATTGCAGGCCGTCCAGCACATTCCCAAAGCCCTGATCCTCAACAGTCAGGGCTTTGTTGTTATCGCTCAAGGCGTGGCGGTCGGTGGTGATGCTGAGCGCGTTTGGGCCGTCAAACATCATCTCGAAGATCGGCGCGTCGGGCCAAGGGGCATCCTTGCGGGTGATCGTGATGGTGTAGAGGGGGGCCGCCGGGTCGTAGGTCAGCTCGACACTTGCGGTGGGTGTTTCGTGGGTGAGGGTGCAGATGGGGCCAATCGTGGCCTCCCACGCGAATGTGGGGGAGGCGGCGAGCAGCAGGGGGAGGATGAGTGTGCGCATGAGGGGATGATAGCGCGCGGATACGGTTTGTTAAGGTCGGTGAGGGATGGTGCGGGGGATGCCCACGATCTTTCGCCAGAACGGCTACCGCTTCTTTTTCTATTCCAACGAGGGGGATCCCCGCGAGCCTGTGCATGTTCATGTGATGAAAGGCGGTGGGCAGGCGAAGATTTGGATCGATCCTGAAATTCGTGTAGATAGAAGCAAGGGGTTCTCTGCGGGCGCGTTGCGCTATGCGCTTATGCTCGCCACCGCGCGGCGCGATTTGATTGAAAGGACATGGCATGACTATTTCGGCTGAAAGCGTGCGGTTCGATGCAGACCTGATGTGGGTGTCGCTGTCCGATGGGCGCGAGCTGGGGGTGCCACTGGCGTGGTTTCCGAGGTTGCTGGGGGCGTCCGAGGCCGAGCGTGGGGCCGTCCAGATCAGCCCGTTCGGGTTGCACTGGGAGGCGCTGGACGAGGATGTGTCCGTCGAAGGCCTGTTGGCCGGGCGCGGAGATATGGGGGGTGTGGGGGCGGTGGCTTAGCTTGGTGCACTTGGAACGTCGTTTTATTATGCGGCTAGCTTTTTATGGCATCCAATATTGCAGACATGTGTGCAGCCTCACCAAGGAGGAGGTAATTCAGTTTCTCGGTCGGTTTGCTATGTATATGAAACTGACCTGCTCTAACGTCCAATATTGCATGCCGCCGGGTCGAGTCTTCGCCGAAGGCCTGTGCCATTAGTAAACAGCCGACTTTAGATTTTAGCCTGCTAAGCTTTGCTTTGTTCAGGTAGATTTTAACGTTATACTTGATACCCTCTATTTCTAGTCCCAGTTCCGGGTTAACTCGTACAACAAAAGAAGGGGCCGTCCATGTTGCTCGCTGAGGTTCGACCCACTTTGGTTGGTTGAGTTTCGCTCGCCATGAGAAGTAGGCGTCGATTGAAGCTTCGTAGTTCTTTTGTTTCTTAGGATTCTGGCCTGCAATGAAGGCTGCCCAGTCTATTTCTTCGCCAGTCTTTTCGAATCTCACAAGTTCTGTTCTGACCCGGCGATGGTAGTCTTTAGCAGGGTCGTAAGGTTGGTTGCTTTGCTTGTGGGCATTAAACGCTGAAGTAACTTTTGGTTCACCAGTTTGAGCGGTGAAATCAAGAAATTTTGTCAAGCTAATTGAGATCATCGCTAGTACTCCTTTACCCTCAATTGGGTATTCTAGGATGAAATTTCAACAATGCGTTTCCTAGTTTTCTACCGCCCCCGCCTCTTCACATTCCCCCCGCGCTGCCCCGGCCTCCCTGCCGTGCTGCGCCCGCTCATCTTGCTCGCACTCTCGACTGCTGCGTCGACCGCCGACTGCCGCGCCAAGGGGTCGTCGGCCACGGTCAATTCCACCGTCTCGAGCCGCTTCACCTCGTCGCGCAACCGCGCGGCCTCCTCGAACTCTAGGTTCTCGGCGGCCTTGCGCATATCGGTGCGCAGCCCGTCCAGCACGGCCTTCAGGTTCGCCCCCGCCAGCGGTTTGTCGATCTTCGCGGTCACGCGGTTCATGTCCACGTCGCCCTTATAAAGCCCCGCCAAAACGTCATCGACGTTCTTCTTGACCGTCAGCGGCGTGATGCCGTGTTCCACATTATAGGCCATTTGTTTGGCGCGGCGGCGGTCGGTCTCGCGCAAGGCACGCTCCATCGAACCGGTGATCTTGTCGGCATACATGATCACGCGCCCATCGACGTTCCGAGCGGCCCGGCCAATGGTTTGGACCAGCGAGGTCTCGGATCGCAGGAAGCCTTCTTTATCGGCATCGAGGATCGCCACCAGACCGCATTCGGGAATATCGAGCCCCTCTCGCAGCAGGTTGATCCCGATCAGCACGTCGAAGGCCCCAAGGCGCAAATCACGCAGAATCTCGATCCGCTCCAGCGTGTCGATTTCCGAGTGCATGTAGCGGACTTTTATGCCCTGCTCGTGCATATATTCGGTCAAATCCTCGGCCATGCGCTTGGTTAATGTCGTGCACAAAGTGCGGTAGCCATCGGCGGTGACGCGGCGCACCTCGTCGAGCAGATCATCGACCTGCATCTCAACGGGACGGATTTCTACCATCGGGTCGAGCAGCCCGGTGGGCCGGATAACCTGCTCGGTGAACACACCGCCGGTTTGCTCCATTTCCCAAGACGCAGGCGTGGCGGATACGAAGACCGATTGAGGACGCATTGCGTCCCATTCCTCGAACTTCAAGGGGCGGTTATCCATGCAGGACGGCAGGCGGAAGCCATGTTCGGCCAGCGTCATCTTGCGCCGAAAGTCGCCCTTATACATGCCGCCGATTTGCGGGATGGACACGTGGGATTCGTCGGCAAACACAATCGCATTGTCGGGGATGTATTCGAACAAGGTGGGGGGCGGCTCGCCCGGTGCGCGGCCCGTCAGGTAGCGGGAATAATTCTCGATCCCGTTGCACACGCCGGTGGCTTCCAGCATCTCTATATCGAAACTTGTGCGTTGCTCAAGGCGCTGGGCTTCCAGCAATTTTCCTTCAGCGACCAGTTGGTCCAGCCGCATCCGCAACTCGGCCTTGATTGAGGTGATCGCCTGCTGGATCGTCGGACGCGGCGTGACGTAATGGCTGTTCGCATAGATCCGCACCCGGTCGCGCGTGCCCTCCTTCGCGCCGGTCAGTGGGTCAAATTCAATGATGCTTTCCAGCTCGTTGCCAAAAAACGAGAACCGCAGCGCGCGATCTTCTTGGTGGGCAGGCCACACTTCCAAACTGTCGCCGCGCACCCGAAAGCAGCCGCGTTGAAAGCCTTGATCGTTGCGCTTGTATTGCTGGGCCACCAGATCGGAGATCACTTCGCGCTGGTCATAGCTTTTGCCCGCCTCGATATCCTGGGTCATCGCGCCGTAAGTCTCGACCGAGCCGATGCCGTAGATGCACGAGACCGAGGCGACGATAATCACATCGTCACGCTCCAGCAGCGCGCGGGTGGCGGAGTGGCGCATCCGGTCGATCTGCTCGTTGATCTGGCTTTCTTTCTCGATGAAGGTGTCGGAGCGCGCGACATAGGCTTCGGGCTGATAATAGTCGTAATAGCTGACGAAATACTCGACCGCGTTATCCGGGAAGAAGCCTTTGAACTCGCCGTATAGCTGAGCCGCGAGCGTCTTGTTGGGCGCTAGAATGATCGCGGGGCGCTGCGTCGCCTCGATGATTTTGGCCATGGTGAAGGTCTTGCCCGTGCCGGTCGCGCCCAAAAGCACCTGATCGCGCTCGCCCGACATGATCCCTGCGGACAGATCGCGGATCGCGTTGGGCTGGTCGCCTGCGGGGTCAAACTCAGTCGACAGCCGAAATTTCACGCCACCTTCCAGCTTGGGCCGAGTGCGCGGGTTCTCGGCTGGGCTGTTGAGGATCGGTTGAGTCGGAACGGAAGGGGCAAGATCGGTCATGGGCGTAAGATCGGTCTGATAAGGGGTAAGGACAAGGGGGGTGATTAAAGTGATACTCAAGCTTTACGCATTCGCTTGCCTCGCATTCCTGTCGGACAAACTGACGCCTTGCGCGACCCGGCGTTCTGCGGTTCAACAATGAGACGACGACCGAAGGGGTTTCACCATGCGCGCACGTATCTATCAGCCCGCCCGCACCGCAATGCAGTCCGGCACCGCCAAGACCAAGAACTGGGTCTTGGAATACGCGCCTGCAAGCGCGCGTTCGGTTGATCCGCTCATGGGGTGGACCAGCTCGGACGATATGAACAGTCAGGTGAAACTCAGCTTCGACAGTAAAGAGGCCGCCCTTGATTACGCGAAAGCCAAGGGCCTCGATGCGGTTGTGACCGAGGCGAAAACCCGCAAGCCCAACATTCGCGCAGGCGGATACGGCGAGAATTTCGCCACCGGACGGCGCGGTGCCTGGACGCATTGAGCGCGTTCTCGCTACGCCCTGACGATGCGGCGCGGCCCGAGGTTGCTGCCCTCATTGCGCGACATTTCCAATTGATGCGCGACACCTCTCCGCCCGAGAGCTGCCATGTGATGGATGCGTCCGAACTGACAGCGGCGGGCGCGGTTCTGTATAGCCTCAGCAGTGGCGATCAAGTGATCGGGATTGGTGCGCTGAAGCCCTTGGGCGAGGGGCATGGCGAGATCAAATCGATGCATGTCGCGGCCGAGGCACGCGGGCGCGGAGCCTCGAAAGCGTTGCTGGAAGCGCTGCTGGACAAGGCAGGCGCGGACGGCATGACCCGGATCAGCCTAGAGACCGGGGTGGAGGACGCGTTCATCGCCGCGCGCGGGCTTTATGCGCGTTACGGGTTCGAGGAATGTGCGCCATTTGGCGACTATATCGAAGACCCTCTGAGCGTTTTCATGACCAAAGTGCTCTAGGGCTTGCCCCAACCGCGATTTCACCGCAAAACCCCGCCAGAGTGGTCCCGTAGCTCAACTGGATAGAGCACCTGACTTCTAATCAGGATGTTGGGGGTTCGAGTCCTCCCGGGATCGCCACATTCATTTTCTCCGAAAAATGAATGTGGGTGCAGCAAGCATGTTCTCGCAGAGAACGTGCAGCGGGCACTCAGACGTAAGCTAGGCGCTAATTGCCAAACTCACCCCAACCCCGCCAACCGCCGCTCCTGCCGCGCAAGCAGCCCGTCGATCTCAGCCAAGGTCGCCGCGTTCAACTTCGGCCCCGGCGCGCGGACTGTTGCATGCGCAATCGCGCCGCGTTTGGCCAAGATATGCTTGCGGATCGCAAGGCCCAGACCCGGCTGCGACTCGTAGCGCACCAAGGGCAGGTAGGCGTCGAACAAATCGCGCGCGCGCTCGGTATCGCCCACCTCCATCGCCGCCACGACGCCCGCCATCATCTCAGGGAACGCAAACCCGGTCATCGCGCCATCGGCCCCGCGCAGCATTTCCTCAGGCAGGAACAACCCACCATTGCCGCACAGAATCGAGATGCGCCGCGCACCAGCGTCAGACGCCGCCCGGAGTGCTGTGATCTTATCCAGACCCGGCCAGTCTTCATGCTTGAGCATCACGCAAGTCGGGCAATCCGCAACGATCTGAAGGATCACTTTGGTCGGGATCTGCACCCCCGTCACCAGCGGGAAATCCTGCAACACAAACGGCACATCGCCGAGCGTCTTGGCCGCATTGTGATAGTAGCCGGTGATCTGGTCGTCGCTGCGCAGCCCGCCCGTCGGGGCGACCATCACGCCTGCGGCTCCCGCGCTCATCGCCTCATCTGCCAGCGCGCCCATTGCGGCAAAACCGGGGGCGGAGACGCCGACAACGATGGGCAGCTTCGTCCGCGCCGTCACGCGCTTGATGATCGCGATGGATTCCGAGGCGGTCAGTTTTCCGGCCTCGCCCATTATCCCCAGAATGGTCAGCCCGGTCGCACCGCGCTCGGCGTAGAAATCGACCATGCGGTCGACGCTGTCCAAATCCAGCGCGCCATCCGGCAAAAACGGTGTCGCGGCGATGGTGAAGACGCCCTTGGCGGTCTCGTCTAGCATGTCAAATTCTCTCCCAGTTCAAAGCAATTCGCCCTATCGCCATCGCGGCGGCGGCTTGGCACGGTTCCACCACAGGCAGGCCGAGCGCATCTTGCAGCGCGTCGCGGTAGCCCGCCATACCCGCGCATCCCATGATCAGCACGTCTGCGCCATCCGTGTCGCGCAATTGCGCGCCGATCTCAATCATCCGCGCCAAGGTGCGCTCGGCATTTGATAAATCCCCCACGCCAAGGTTCAAGGCGCGGTCGCCCGCCAATCGGTCCAGCACCCCCATCGCACCGAAACTGCGCATATGGCGCGGGATCGAGGCTGGTAGGATCGCCAGAACCCCAAAGCGCTGGCCGAGCGTCATTGCCATAGCAACCGCCGCTTCCTGAATGCCAAGCACGGGCAGGGTGGTTTGGTCGCGCAAGCCGTGCAAGCCGGGATCGCCGAAACAGGCAATCACGAAGCCTGCTGCCGTCGCCTCAAGCGTGGCGGCTTGGGCCAGCAACGGGGCGATCACCAGATCGGCTTGGCGCTGGTTTTCAATGCCGGGCGGACCTTCGGGCAGGGTTTTGCAGGCAATCGGGACGCCGAGACCGCGCAGCGGCTGCATCGCCAGATCAATCCGCGCGGTCACGTCTTCGGACGAATTGGGGTTCAGCACATACAGTGTCTTCATACTACGCCCTCTACCGCGTCCCATTCCGGTGCGGCTGTCCCGCGCGGCAAGGTCGCCAGATCGCGCGCCTGCCACGCGCCCTGTCCCGGCTTTGCGTGCAATTGGCCATCTGCGACGATCACCTCGCCGCGTAGCAGCACCGTTTCAGGCCAGCCTGTCACGCTGTGCCCCTCCCACGGGTTATAGCCCACATTGTCGTGCAGATCGTTGGCACCGTAGGTCACGGAACGCTCCGAATCCCACAGCACCAAATCCGCATCAAAGCCCACTGCGATTCGCCCCTTTTGGGTCAATCCATGGACGCGCGCGGGTCCGGTCGCGGTCCATTCCACGAAATCTTGCAGGCTCAGATCGCCCCTGCGCGTCACTGCGTCAAAAAGGAGCGGTAGCCGAACTTCCAGCCCCGGCAACCCATTTGCGATCTGGTCAAACCGTGCGCTTGGGCCCGCGCTCAGCTTGCCCGACGCATCAAACCGGTAGGGCGCGTGATCGGACGAAATCAGATCAAGCGTGCCGTCGCTGAGCCCTGCCCAAAGTGCCTCCTGATCTGCGGTCTCGCGCTGGGGCGGCGAGCACATATATTTCGCCCCCTCCAGCCCGTCGCGGCGCAGCACATCGGCGGTCATCATCAGGTAATGCGGACAGGTCTCGGCCCAGACCGGCACACCGCGCGCGCGGGCTTTGCGCACCACATCGAGGCCCTCAAGCGTGGAGATATGAAACAGCATCACCGGCTGGTCGAGGTAGTCTGCGAAGTGGCACATCCGCGTCACCGCCTCAACTTCCGCAGCGCGGGGATGCGATTGCGCGTGATGCTCGGGTCGGGTCAATCCGGCCTCCAGCAGGCGCGCGGTGGTGGCCTTGATCAGCGCATCGTTTTCGGCATGGACACAGACCAGCCCCCCTGCGGCCTTGGCCAGCTGCAAAACATGTAAAATTGCCTTATCTTCAAGGCCAATGTTGTAAGTCGTGAAGATTTTCAGGGACTTGTGCCCGGCGGCGACAAGTTCCGTAAGGTCATCCGCGAAATGCGGCGCGTCGATATCGGTGATCATCAGGTGAAACGCATGATCAATCCGGGCACCGCGCTGGGCGCGTGCGGCGTAGTCTGCCACGGTATCGCGCAACCGTTCGCCTATTTTTTGGGCAGCGAACGAAATCACGCTGGTCGTACCGCCCATTGCGGCGGACGCGGTCGCGGTCTCGAACGTGTCGGCGTTCATCAAACCCATCCCGGACAGCTGCTCGATATGGCAGTGCGGATCGACGCCGCCCGGCAGGATCAGGCGCCCGGAGGCATCGAGCACATCACGCGCCGGGCCAAGGTCGTGGCCGAGTGCTGCGATGCGCCCATTCGTGATGGCAATATCGGCGTCGAACTGACGCTCGGCGGTGACGACTGTGCCGCCTGTGATGACCCGATCAAACATGGTGCCTCCTTGTCATCTGAAAGAGTGATCGGCGCGCGCGCCCGATGCAAGCCAGATGCAAGCCATCGGTATGTGGAAATATGCGCATGAAGGCCCTTGCCAGATACGTTTCGCATCGCTTTTATCAACAGTCTGAAACGTGCGAATTTCGACTGATTGCGCTAACGATAGAAAATATTGGATGCAATCTTTGAAAGAAAAAGCTAAGCCTGCCCTCAGAAGTGGTAAAAAGAGTTTACCACTTGGGGTGATAACTGTCTGGGAGGACACTTTATGAAACTCAAAACACTGGCACTCGCCAGCACCATGCTCGTGACAGCAACTGGCGCAAACGCGCAGGAACTGCTCGAGATGACATCGTCATTCGGTAAGAACCTGCCAATCCTCGGCACCGCTGGCGTCGACTTTGTCGCCAAGATCAACGGCATCTCCGAAGGCGTCGAGTTCGAGCACTTCGATCCGGGCGAGTTGGTCCCAACACTTGAAGCGCTGGACGCTGTGTCCAACGGTTCCGTGGACGCGTCCTTCGCAACTGCTGGCTACTGGCAGGGTAAAATCACCGCCGCGTCGCTGTTTGCTGCTGTGCCGTTTGGCCCAGAGGCCGGCGAATTCCTCGGCTGGATGCTCTATGACGATGGTCTTGAGCTTTATCAGCGCATGTATGACGAAGCGGGCTACAACGTTCACGTCCAGCCTTGCGGCATCATCGCGCCTGAGACCTCCGGTTGGTTCAAGAACGAAATCAACTCCATGGCGGACCTTGAAGGTCTGAACATGCGCTTCTTTGGCCTTGGTGCCGAAGTGATGCAGCGTTTGGGCGTGTCCACCTCGCTGCTCGCAGCAGGCGACATCTTCCCCGCGCTTGAGCGTGGTGCCATCGACGCGACCGAGTTCTCGATGCCCCGCATCGACGCGAACTTGGGCTTCCACCAGATCGCCAAGTTCAACTACTTCCCCGGCTGGCACCAGCCCGCAACCATGTTCGAGCTGCTGGTCAACAAAGACCGTTGGAACGATCTGGACGAGCGTAGCCAGAAGCAGATCGAAGTTGCTTGCCTTGCAAACATCACCACCAACTACGCAGAAGGCGAAGCCACAAACTTCGCAGCCATGGTGGATAACGTCGAAAACAACGGCGTGTCGCTGATGCAGTGGCCACAGGAAATGCTCGACACGTTCGAGGCGACCTGGGCCGAAGTGGCGCTTGAGCTGGCAGCCGAAGACGCGTTCTTCGCTGAAGTTTGGGCTGACCTTGCCGAGTATCGTGCAGGCTACAAAACTTGGGGCAACTCCATCTACCTGCCCCGCCCACGCAACTAATCGCGTGACATAACGAACTTGGCCGGGGTGGCATGATCGCCCCGGCCTTGCCTGTGCCCGCTGTGCGGGACAGGTCGATACCACAACCCTACAATATTGGATGTCGCATGGAATCCGCCGAAGAGCTTGTGAAGCTGTCAGACCCAGGTGAGGTCGGACGCGAAGAACATAACCGCGTTGACCGGCTGGTCGTCGCCATCTCGAACATTGCCGCTTGGCTGTTTCCCATCCTCATGATTGCCATCGTCGCACAGGTCTTCCTGCGCGGGTCGGGCATGAACCAAGCCTGGCTCGATGATTTCCAGTGGTGGCTTTACGGTATGGCCGTGCTTGTTGGCATTGGCTACGCGGTCACGACCAACAGCCATGTGCGCGTCGACATCCTGTTTGACAATTTCAGCCGCGAAAAGCAGACCAAGATCGAGATCTTCGGCCTCGCGTGGCTTTTCTTGCCCTTCATTATTCTGTGCTGGGACCTCACGATCCCTTACGCGATCAGCTCGGTTGTTGCCGACGAGGGGTCTGACAGCCCCAACGGTCTGCACAATCTGTGGGTTCTCAAGGTGTTCATGAACATCTCGTTCCTGTTCATCATCCTCGCGTGCTGGGGCGCTTACGTGCGCTTCCTCAGCCGTCTGACCAAACCTGTGCTCTGGAAGCAGCTGTTCTACGCGTTTCCCGCCACCATGTTTGGCATCAACCTCGCGGTCTACTACGCGATTTGGTGGGGGCTGCGCCTGACGACATCCGGCGATGTGACCAACCGCGAGATCGGACGGCACTGGATCTTTGGCGAAGTCGAGTTCGGCGTCGAAGAGGTTAAATACACCATCATTATCACCCTTGTTCTGACGATCCTCGTCATTGGCATCGCGCGTCTTATGCACCGCGGCGACAAGGCGGAGGGCTAAACCATGTTCCTGTTGGAATTCATTGGTCAGTTTCTGACCCTCAACGAACTCGCCGTTATGGTGATGTTCCTCACGTTCATCTTCCTGCTGTTCCGGGGCATTCCGGTGGCCTTCGCGCTGGTCGGTGTCAGCCTGATCTTCGCGCTGTTTGCTGAGATCTTTCTGGATCCGTTCCGGGGCAGTTTCCAGGATATTATCGAGTTTGACCGCACCGGCATTGATTATCAGCGCCTAGGTGCGTTGCCGGGACGCCTGTTTGGTAACGTCGTCAAGAACCCGGTCCTTGTGGCGCTGCCGATGTTTATCTTCATGGGCCTCATGCTGGACCAATCGGGTGTTGCACAGCGCATGATGCACGCGATGCAGAAGCTGTTTGGCGGGCTTAAGGGCGGTCTGTCGCTGACAGTTATGCTGATCGGTATCATCCTCGCGGCCTCCACCGGTGTGATCGGTGCGTCCGTAACGCTGCTGGGCCTTATGGCGCTGCCGCAGATGATGAAGCAGAACTATTCCAAGCCGATTGCGACGGGCACGATTGCCTCCGCAGGCACCTTGGGCATTCTGATCCCGCCGTCGATCATGCTTGTGATCATGTCGGACCAGTTGGCGATCTCGTTGGGCGACTTGTTCATGGGGGCGCTGTTTCCGGGCCTGATCCTCGGCGCGCTCTATATCGTGTTCATCGTGTGCTACGGCCTGTTCAACCCAGATGCGATGCCCGCGCCTGAGAAGACGGACGAGGTTGGCTGGGACGTTGTCAAAGACGTGCTGCTGGCGGTTGTGCCGCCGATGTTCCTGATCCTGATTGTGCTTGGCTCGATCTTCGCGGGCTTTGCGACACCGACAGAGGCGTCCGGTTTGGGTGCTTTGGGGGCGACGCTGCTGGCGCTGATCAACGGCAAGCTTAACTTCAAGGTCTTGAAAGAGGTCTCGCGGTCCACCCTGAACACCTCGGGTTATATCGTCGGGATCTTCCTTGCGGCGAACTTCTTCGCCTTCATTCTGCGCCGCTACGGCGGGGACGAAATCGTGCAGCACCTTGTCGGCAATTCGTTCGACAATCCGTATCACGTGGTGCTGTTCATCTTGTTCATCGTGTTCCTGCTGGGCTTCCTGCTCGACTGGATCGAGATCACGATCATCATCATGCCGCTGATGTTGCCAATCGTCTTGGCGCTGGAGCTGGCGGTGCCGGGCTACGACGTGGTGCGCAATCCGGAAGTCGTGTGGTTCGCCATTCTGGTGGCCGTGACGCTGCAAACCAGTTTCTTAACGCCGCCGGTTGGCTTCGCCCTGTTCTACCTGAAGGGCGTCTGTCCTCCGGGGGTCACACTGGGCCACATCTACCGAGGGATCATCCCCTTCGTGATGCTGCAAATCCTAGGGCTGGCCATCGTGTTCACGTTCCCCGGATTGGCGACATGGTTGCCGGCTGTGGCCTACGGGAATTAGCGAGGCTTCACGCCTGAGATACGAGAAGGGGCGCTCCGAAATGGGGCGCCCTTTTTTGTTGCCAAAGCACGCGCACACGAAAAAGGGCACACCCTGCGGCGCGCCCCTTTCTCAATTCTAGCGATGTCTTAGATCAAACGGCGGCTTTCAAAGCCTCGATCAGATCGGTCTTCTCCCACGAGAACCCACCATCGGCCTCAGGCGCGCGCCCGAAGTGGCCGTAGGCGGCGGTGCGTGCGTAGATCGGCTTGTTCATGCCCAGATGCGTGCGGATGCCGCGGGGGGTCAGGTCCATTGCTTGTGCAACGGCCTTCTCAATCGATTCCTCGGAGACCGTGCCTGTGCCGTGCGTGTTGGCATAGATCGACAGGGGCTTGGCGACACCGATGGCGTAGCTCAGCTGGATCGTGCAGCGCGTCGCAAGACCAGCGGCCACGACGTTCTTTGCCAAGTAGCGCGCCGCATAGGCCGCCGAGCGGTCCACTTTGGTCGGGTCTTTGCCCGAGAACGCGCCGCCGCCATGGGGGGCCGCACCGCCGTAGGTGTCCACGATGATCTTGCGCCCGGTCAGGCCTGCGTCGCCGTCTGGCCCGCCGATGACGAACTTACCGGTCGGGTTCACATGCCATTCGGTGCTCGCGTCCACCCAACCCTCGGGCAGGGTCTGTAGGATATAGGGCTCAACCAAGGCGCGAACATCGGCGCTGGTCATGGTTTCGTCCAGATGCTGCGTTGACAACACGATGGAGCTGACGCCAACAGGCTTGCCGCCGACGTAGCGCACGGACAGTTGCGATTTGGCATCCGGGCCAAGCGTTGGCTCGGTCCCGTTCTTGCGAACCTCGGCCAGCTTGTGCAGGATCGCGTGGGCATAGTGGATTGGGGCTGGCATCAACTCGGCGGTCTCGTCGACGGCGTAGCCAAACATGATGCCCTGGTCGCCAGCGCCCTCATCGCCCTGCTCGCCGGTCACACCTTGGGCGATATGAGCGGACTGCTCGTGCAGCAGGTTGGTGATTTCGCAGGTATTCCAGTGAAACTTGTCCTGCTCGTAGCCGATGTCTTTGATGCAGTCGCGGGCGATCTGGTCGATCTTGCCCATATACTCGGCCAGCTTCGCCTGATCGGTCAGGCCAACTTCGCCGCCAATAACAACGCGGTTGGTGGTGGCGAAGGTCTCAGCGGCAACGCGCGCCAGCGGGTCTACGGCCAGAAAGGCGTCCAGAACGGCGTCGGAAATACGGTCGCAAACTTTATCGGGATGCCCCTCGGAAACGGATTCCGAGGTGAACAGGTAATTGTCGCGGGACATGAATAGTGCTCCAGTTGATACAATCCGCGCACGTCAGGAAGCCGTTGTGCCGGAAGAATGGACCGCGATTATACGTCTGTCGGGCAGGGGTCAATCAGTGCTGCGCGACCTGCGCGCAAATGCTGCAAGCGCACAACACAGCCACAGCAGCGCAAACGGCAAAGCACCCCATCTGGCATAGAGCGTCGGGGCCATGCGCGGCGGCAACGCGGCATCTATAAAGCCAGTCTGGTTCAGCGGGATGCTGTCCACAATCCCACCGCGCGCATCGATCATCGCCGAGACGCCTGTGTTGGCGACGCGCACCACAGGCAGACCCCGTTCGCGCGCCCGCATTCGCGCCAGATCGAGGTGCTGTTGTGGGCCTGCGAAACTGCCGAACCACGCGTCATTGGTCAGGTGCAGCATGAAGGCCGCGTCCCGGCTCAGATTGCGGCCAAGTCCGGGGAATATCGCCTCGTAGCAAATCAGCGGCAGAGCTTTGCCGAGCGCGCCGAGATCCATCAACGCAGGCCCCGGCCCGGCGGTGTAGCCAAACCCGTCGCGCGCGGCCAAGCCGTAGATGCCGAAGCCCGCCATCACGTCGCCGAAAGGGACGTATTCGCCAAACGGCACCAAATGCGATTTGTCGTAGCTTGCGGTGATTTCCCCATCGTCCAAAGCGATCACGGCATTCAATACCCGCGTGCCCTCAAACCGGTTAAGGCCCAGCACAACCTGTCGCCCGCCTGCCGCCTCCGAGATCTCGCGCAGGGCCGAGGCGTCCCCGGTCAAGCGCATCGCCACCGCCGTCTCAGGCCAGACGGTCAGCGCGGGCGCGCCTGCCTCAGCCGTCATTTCCAATTGGCGGCGGTAGAACACGCCCGCCCAGTCAGGATCCCATTTCAAGTGTTGCGGGGCGTTGGGTTGGATCAGGCGGATCACAGGTGCATTGGCTGCCGCTAGGGGCGCAGGCGATTGCAGCATCCCCGTCGCGGTCAGCGCCAAGGGGATCGCCACAAACGGAACGACTGCGAAGGTTGGCGCGTGCCGTCGCATGAGAAAAAACCCCGCAGGCCCGAGCAGCGTCAAAAGCCCCAAGCCGTGCGGCCCGACCCATGAGAGCCACGACGCGGCAGACCCATTGATCCAGATCCCGCCGATCAAACCCCAAGGCAGGCCCGTGAAAATGACCGAACGCACGACCTCTGCCGCCGTCAGCGCCAACGCAAATACCAGTGGCCTTAACGCACCGCCGAGCCGCCCCGCGATCCATCCGGCCAAGCCCCAGAATAACGCCAACCCGCCTGCCAGAAACACCAATGCAAACGGTGCCATCCAGCCGTGGCGCGCCGCATCGACCTGAAATGGCTCGACGATCCAGTGCATCACAACGCCGAAATAAACCGCGCCGCCAAGCCATGCGGTCCACGCCGCAGCACCTAGGCTACCGGCTTTGCCCACTGACGCAAACAGCGCCAATAGCCCCAATAAAGCGACCCAAGGCAGTGAAAACGGAGCATGTCCCAGCGCCGCCAAGCCGCCCCCGAGGGCAGCAAGGCCAAGCCGAATTACCCGTGCGGAGAACATGCGGCCTATTCAGCCGCCACAGCAGGTGCCGCCCCAGACAAGCGCACGCGGATGCGTTTGATCTTGCGTGCGTCGGCATCGACGATCTCGAACTGCGCGCCGCTATCGTGGGGGATCACCTCGCCGCGTGCGGGAACACGTCCCAACAACACGAACACCAGACCGCCCAATGTGTCGATTTCTTCGTCGGTTTCCTCGGCGCTTAGGCGCAGGCCCAATTCCTCGGTCAGCTCATCGAGCGGCGCTTTGGCTTGCACCAGATAGCAGCCGGGCTTCTCGTTGACCCAAAGCTGATCTTCCGGTTCGTCATGCTCGTCCTCGATCTCGCCGACGACCTGTTCGATCAAGTCCTCGATGGTCACAAGACCGTCCACGCCGCCATATTCGTCGATCACCAAAGCCATATGCATCCGCTCGCTCTGCATCTTTTGCAACAGCACGCCGATGGGCATTGAGGGCGGGGCATACAGCAGCGGTCGCACCATGCCCTTCAGGCTGAATTTCGCAGGCTTGCCGTTGAAGCCGTAGTTGAGCGCCAGATCCTTCAGGTGAACCAGCCCAATCGGGGTGTCGAGCGTGCGCGAGAATACCGGCAAACGCGTCAGCCCGCTTTCCTGAAACACCTCGACCAATTCGGTCAGGCCAATGTCAGAGGCCACGGCAATAATCTCCGCGCGCGGCACCGCCACGTTCTCGACCCGCATCCGGCGCAGGTTGCCAATACCGATAAACCCAGCCACCGGGCGTGGGGCTTGGTCCGAAGCATCATGGATGTCCTCAGGATCGCGCTCGGGTGCCCGCAGGGCCTTCCGAAGTCGCGTGAATAAACCGTCCTGCTGTGCAGTTGGTTTGGTGTCTGTCTGGTCAAGCGCGCTTTGCGCTGCGCCAGACGACGGGTCTATGCTGTCGCCCATCGGTCCTTTCCGGTTGATCGCCGCAAATTACGCGGTCTGTCTTTCATATGGGTCTGCAATGCCCAGTTTGCCAAGTATTTCCACCTCAAGACCCTCCATAAGGGCCGCATCTAGGTCGGTTATGTGGTCATAACCCAACAGATGTAGGGTGGCGTGGACCAAAAGATGGGTAATATGGGCCTCAAACGTCTTGGCTTGGGCCTTGGCTTCACGCGCACATGTCTCGTAGGCAAGCGCGATATCGCCCAGTTCTTCGTCCTCAGGCGGGGCTGGTGTGCCGCCGGGCGTCTCGGCCGCGCGTTCCTCACTTGGCCAACTCAGCACGTTTGTCGCGGCGGGCTTGTCGCGGAAATCTTCGTTCAACTCGGTGATGCGTGCGTCATCGCAGGCCAGCACGGCAATCTCGCAGGTCCACGGGTTCAGCCCCAAATGCGTGAGCGTCGCGTCGGACGCGCGCTCCGCCCATCCGGTCAGCGCTTTCTCGGTCCAATCGCCGCCCTCGATGATCACGTCAATCATGGCTGAAATCCCAGATCGCAGGCGTCAGCTGGTGGTCCTTGATAAACGCCATCAACCGCGCCAAATCCGCCCTTCGGTAGGCGCGTTTATGCGGAGTGGAGTTATCCAATTCCACGGTAACCACCACGGTCAAGAACAGCTTGGCAAGAACCGAGCGCAGGTAGTCGCGCCAGCAATCCTCGAGGCTGTAGCCCGTCACGCCCTGTTCGGTAAGCGCAGTATGATACGCCTCCACCCATGTGCGCTCGTGCTTGCGGCGGCGCACGGAGGGCACGGACGAGATCAGGAAATAGGCCAGATCCCACGTCCCGCGCCCTTTGCCGAATACTTGCCAGTCGATCAGCAGGGCCGCGCCATCTTCGGCAAACAGGATGTTGTCGAGTTGGGGATCGCGGTGCAGCACGGTCAGCGGGCCTTGTTCCTTCATGTGTTGCAGTATCTCGGCGGAGTGTTCGGCGGCGTAATCCCCGAGGGCGATGAACTCCGGCGGGATCACCACATCCGGCAACAGCTTGGCGACGGAGGCCACGTAGTCCGGCCAAGGCCCCGACATGGTGAACTCGTCAAGGATCGCCGCGCCGCTGAGGGTTTCTAGCGCAGGCGCGTTCCACCAGGCGGCGTGGACCTTTGCAAAGGCCGCCACGACGGAGGCCACATCGCGCGGCCACAGCCCTTCGACAAATGGGACTGAGCGCGCGTCGCCAAGATCGTCCAGCAGCAACACACTTGCGCCTGAGGCCGCATCAAAGTCGCCGTAATGGGCGACGGGCACGGGCAGGCCTTCGGACCAGTCGGTGTAGAACGTGACCTCGCGCGCGTTGGCGATGGCGAAGCGGGCGCGCATGTCAGGGTCGGTGGGCGAGACTTTGGCGACCAGCGAGCGTCCGGGCATCACAAGGCGGTAGAGGCCCCCCCCGGTGAAGCCTTCCTCCTGCCCGATGCGCGTCACCTCGACCGATGCCACCGCCTCGCCCAGAGCTGCGGCCAGCCAGTCGGCGCTCAGCCCCTCCGGCCCCTCGGGTATCGCAAGATCGGTCATGGTTAGCTTTGCGCTTCCGCGCCCTCATAGGCCTCGATGATCCGGGCCACGAGCGGGTGTCGCACGACATCCTTGGAGGTGAAATAGGAAAAGCTGACGCCTTTGACACCCTTCAAGATCGCCTCGGCATCGCGCAGGCCCGAGGTCACGCCGCGCGGCAAATCCACCTGCGTCCGATCCCCGGTGATCACCATCCGCGAGCCTTCTCCAAGCCGGGTCAGAAACATCTTCATCTGCATCGTCGTGGCATTCTGCGCCTCGTCCAGAACCACAAACGCGTTGCTCAGGGTGCGACCGCGCATAAAGGCCAAAGGCGCGATCTCGATCCGCTTATCCTCGACCAGTTTCGCCATCTGTTGTCCCGGCAGGAAGTCGTTCAGCGCGTCATAAAGCGGCTGCATATACGGATCGACCTTCTCTTTCAGATCGCCGGGCAGAAAGCCCAACCGTTCGCCTGCCTCAACGGCGGGGCGCGACAGGATGATCTTGTCGACCTTGCCTTCCAGAAACATCGACACGCCCACGGCAACGGCGAGGTAGGTCTTGCCCGTGCCCGCAGGCCCAATTCCAAAGCCCAACTCGTTATTCAGCAGGGCTTGGACATATTCCTTCTGCGCTTGGGTGCGCGGGCCAATGACTTTCTTGCGGGTGCGCAATTCCAGCTTGCTGCCCTTGAACATTTCTTTCTGGTCGCCGGGTCGCGTGCTGGGGTCCGACGCACTTTCGCCCAGCCGGATCATGCCGTCGATATCGCCCGGCTCGATCCCGCGTCCGGCGGCGACGCGACTATAGAGCCCGTGCAAAACCCCCTCGGCCTTGGCTTGCGCGTCCGCCTCGCCGTGGATCGCAATGACCGAGCCGCGCCGCGTGATCTGCACGCTTAGCTGGTGTTCGATCTGGGCGAGGTTGCGGTCAAACTCTCCGCACAGATCAATCAAGATGCGGTTGAGGTGTTGCGTGTCAGGAAACTCGACAACCCGCTCGGGGGCGGGCGCAGCTGCGGTCAGCGGGGGCAGGGGCATAGTGACCAAATGGGAACTCCGTTTCTGTAGGCTAACGGTGCAATGGCGGCGCATTCGGGGCAACCCCAAAGGCGCGTTGGCTGCGTCGTTTCATGCCTGAGACATGGCGCGGGCGCCCAAAAAGCAAAGGCCGCGCAAACAAATTGCGCGGCCCGAGAAGTTTTGCGACACGAAGGTCGATGCTAGGATCAAATCAGATCAGGGAAAGCGCTGCCGCCTTTGAAGTCCCCAATCGCCGTGTTCGGAGCCGCAGCACCAGAACACACAGGCTTGCCGTAGCGGTCCAGACGCGCGGACAGATACCCTTCGACGCCGTCATCGATGATCCAATGGTCGCAGCCGTGCGGATCGATCCAGATGCCCGCCTGAAGCTGGCTCAGGTCTTTGCTGTCAAAGCCCCGGTCCACCGTTTTGTCGATTTTTTCACCAAGACACCCGGTGACAGCCAATGTGCCAATCAGAAGGGCGACGATCTTTGTATGTTTCATGATCACACTCCCTACCGGATACAGATAATTTCGACGCGGCGGTTTTGCTGCATGCCGTGGGCCGAGTTGTTGGACGCCACAGGAACCCGCTCGCCCATACCGCGCACATCCGCGATCCGCGCACCCACTTGGGAGGCGACCGAGGCAACGGCGTTGGCGCGGTTCAAGCTGAGACGCATGTTATAGGCGTCACTGGCGCGGCTGTCGGTGTGGCCGACGATGATATAGCTGGTCGCCCCGGCGCTGGCGAAGAAGTTTGCCAACTGCTGACGGTTCTGCTGGCTAATGGCGTAGCGGTCCGTTGCAAACAACTGGTCCGAATTCATGACTGCGCAGGTCTCGAACCGACGGCACACGGGAATGCCTTGGCGGGTGACATTGGGCGTCATGTAGCCTTCGGCCCCGTCATCCATCACCCAGTGTTCGCAGCCATCGGGATCAACCCAAATGGTCGGCACATAGCGCGAGCCTTGCTGCTGCGCCTGCACAGGCGGCGTCACTGAGATGAGGGCCAGTCCAAGCGCAGCCACAGTCGCGCCGATACGGGCGGAGAACTTAAACACTGCCGTCTCCAGTCTTGTTATATACGTTTTGGAACGCCAGCGGTTGCGGTGCAACCATAGCATACCCCCATGATGTGCCTATTGTTACCAAATTTAGCGGTGGATCAAAGGGGATTTTACAACCCATAGGGGTCGAAAGAGTTATCCACAAAGCGCGTAGCGGCCTTGTGTTTGAGATATATTGGAAAATAACGATATCTAGCGGGATATCAACAATTTGAGACTACAGGTTGTGGCCTTACACAAGCTCGCCATGCAGCGAATTGCGCCCACTTGAGGTGATTCTCACCTGCCTCAGATCGCCGGGCTGAATGTCGTCGGATGTGACATGCACCGCGTGCAAATATCCCGATTTTCCGACCCACTGACCGGGATCGCGAGCGGCGCGTTCAAACAAGACCTCGACCTCGCGCCCGATCATTCCGTCTTGGGCAGCCTTTTGTTGTTGGGTCAAAAGCGCCTGAAGCCGCTGAAGGCGTGCGTTAGCAACATCCTCGGCGACATCTTCCCGCTCGGCCGCTGGCGTGCCGGGACGGGCGGAGTATTTGAACGAATAGGCCTGCCCGTAATTGACTGCCTCGACCAGCTTCAACGTCTCTTCAAACTCTGCATCTGTCTCGCCGGGAAAGCCCACGATGAAATCACCTGACAACAAGATGTCGGGGCGCGCGACGCGAATCCGGGCGATCAGCTCCAGATAGGCCCGTGCGGTGTGCTTGCGGTTCATCGCCTTCAGAATACGGTCCGATCCGCTTTGCACCGGCAAGTGCAGGTAGGGCATCAACTTGGCGCAAGTGCCGTGTGCGTCGATCAGCGCGTCATCCATGTCGTTGGGATGCGAGGTGGTGAAGCGGATGCGCGCCAGCCCCTCAATTTCGTCCAGCGCCCAGATCAGTTGCGCCAGCGTCCAGCTTTCCCCGTCCGCACCGATCCCGTGATAGGCATTCACATTCTGGCCCAGCAGCGTGATCTCGCGCACGCCGCGCGCCACCAATCCGCGCGCTTCGGCCAAGACCTTTTCGACCGGGCGACTGACTTCCGCGCCGCGCGTATAGGGCACCACGCAGAAGGCGCAGAACTTATCGCAGCCTTCCTGCACGGTCAGAAAGGCCGCAGGCGCGCGCTTGGCCAACGTGCCGCCGGGGCGGGCGGGCAGGTGGTCGAATTTGTCTTCTTCGGGGAATTCCGTCTCGACCGGTTGGACGCCATCTTTGGCACGCGCCACCAATTCAGGCAGGCGGTGGTAGGCTTGCGGGCCGACAACGAAATCGACCGCAGGTTGGCGGCGGGTAATCTCAGCGCCCTCGGCTTGGGCCACGCATCCGGCAACGCCGATCATCAGGTCTGGGTTCAGCGCCTTCAACGGCTTCATCCGGCCCAGCTCGGAATACACCTTCTCGGCGGCTTTTTCGCGGATATGGCATGTGTTCAGCAGGATCATATCGGCATCATCTGCCGTGTCCGTGGTGACATAGCCTTGAGCTTCCAGCGTCTCGGCCATCCGTTCGCTGTCATAGACGTTCATCTGACAGCCGTAAGTTTTGACGAATAGCTTTTTGGGCGCGGACATCGGGACAGCCTTTGAGGTGCGGAAATCGAGGCCTAGGTAGCGCACCCGCCGCACTAGGGCAATGTGGGGGGATTGCCATAACAGCGCGCAACCTCGTATGCCAATTGCGATGACGCTAGATGCCCTCTGCCACGCCCTGACGCGCGCCGTGCCGGATGTCCCGCCGGGACCGGTGGCGCTGCTGTTTGACGAGGACCGCGTTGCGGTGATCGAGACGCTCGATCACTTGCTGGCGCGTGGATTCGCGAAGGTTGTGCTTGTTTCCGCAGCACCACCCGCGCTGACCGAGGCACAAGCCGCACGCACATTGGTGCTGGAGGCCGACCACGTGCAGTCCGATCTGGTCTTCGCGCTGGTCAACCACGCCATTGCCGCGATGCCCGGTCGCTGGCTGCATTACTGCTACAACGCCGAGTTCCTGCATTACCCGTTCTGCGAGACCCGCAGCATCGGGGAATTGGTTGCGTTTCATATGGAAGAGCGGCGCGAGGCGATGATGACCTATGTGATCGACCTCTATGGAGGCGATCTGGAGGCCGCCCCGAACGGGGTCGATCTGGCCGCGCCTTGTCTGGACCGTTCGGGCTATTACGCGCTGGACCGGCTTGACGCGCACGGCACGCGGCTGGACCGGCAGTGGGATTATTTCGGCGGGCTGCGCTGGCGGTATGAGGAACACATCCCCGAAGCGCGCCGCCGCATTGACCGCATCGGGCTGTTCCGCGCCCAAGCAGGGTTGGAAATCCTTGAGGGGCATGTGACCAGCATCCCTGAGTTGAACACCGTAGCGTGCGAATGGCACCACAGTCTGACCGCCGCGATTGCCTCGTTTCGTGTGGCAAAGGCGTTGAAGGCAAACCCCGGGTCACGCGATGCGATCCCGACGTTTCGGTGGCACAACTCGGTGGAATTTGACTGGTCGAGCAAGCAACTGATGGATCTGGGGCTCATGGAGCCGGGTCAGTGGTTCTAAGCGCGCTTGACGCGGCCCACCCGATTTGGCACCCGCCACCGTATGACAGACGATCACACAACCTCGCCTTCCGGCGCGCCTTGGCGCAATTTCTACGGACGCCGCAACGGCAAGACCCTGCGCCCCGCGCAGCGCCGCGATATGCAGGCGTTGGCGGAACTCTCGCCCGGCTCGGTCTCGTGGGAAGATAATCCCGAGCGCACCCGCCTCGATCTGGGCGCGCGCTTTGGCGACAGGCCCGTCTGGCTGGAGATCGGCTTTGGCGGTGGCGAGCATATGGTGCACCAAGCCGCGACCTACCGCGACGTGTCGATCATCGGGGCAGAGCCTTACGTCAACGGCGTGGCGATGCTGCTGGGCAAGATCCGGCGCGCGGGCGTGAGCAATGTGTCCGTGCATCCCGGTGATGCGCGCGATCTGTTTGACGTGCTGCCCGAGGCCAGTATCGACAAGGCGTTTCTGCTTTATCCCGATCCATGGCCAAAGGCGCGCCATCACCGCAGGCGGTTCGTGACGGCTGAGCATCTTGAGCCGCTGGCGAAGGTCTTGAAGCCCGGTGCCGAGTTCCGCGTGGCGACAGATATTGCCGACTATGTGCGCCAAACCCTCGAAGAAGTCCCGAAGGCGGGGTTTGAATGGCTTGCCGAGGGGCCGGAGGATTGGCGCAGGCCGTGGAGCGACTGGATTTCGACCCGGTATGAGCTGAAAGCGATCCGCGAGGGGCGTCCGCAGCACTATCTGACGTTTCGTAAGGTGTAGGCCCTTCAAAACTAGGTCCGAAGTGGTCCTATTGTTTCGCATGCGAAACAATGCGTCAGTCCTGCTGACCTAATAATTAACGTTTTATCAATACTTTACGCCTGAATTTTTGCCTCCGGCGGGAGTATTTTAGGAACCCTGAGCCGGGGGCGCTGGACCGAGGCCCTTGGGATGCGGTATGGGGCGCGCATTGCTTTGAAGGACTGCCCTATGTCGTCTCACGGACCCGCTGCGCCGCTTACTGCCTATCCGGGCAATCCCCTGACTGGCGTGGCCGAAGTGCCCGGCGACAAATCGATCAGTCACCGGTCTTTGATCCTTGGTGCAATGGCCGTTGGCGAGACGCGGATCACCGGGCTTCTGGAAGGCCAAGACGTGCTGGACACCGCGAAAGCGATGCAGGCGTTTGGTGCGGAAGTGGAGCACCTGAACCCAGGCGAATGGGCCGTTCATGGTGTGGGCGTTGGGGGCTTTGCCGAACCGCTCGACCTGATTGATTGTGGGAATTCCGGCACCGGGGTGCGGTTGTTGATGGGCGCGATGGCGACCTCGCCGATCACGGTGACGTTTACGGGCGATGCGAGTTTGCGCAAACGCCCCATGGGTCGCGTCACAGGTCCGTTGGCCTTGTTTGGCACGCAAGCCTACGGGCGCGCGGGCGGGCGGTTGCCGATGACTGTGGTGGGGGCTGACGAGCCTGTGCCGGTGAATTATACCGTGCCCGTACCAAGCGCGCAGGTGAAATCTGCGGTGCTGCTGGCGGGGCTGAACGCGCCGGGCAAAACCGTTGTGACCGAGTTGGAAGCCACCCGCGACCATACCGAGCGGATGCTGCGCGGCTTTGGGGCGCAGATCGAAACGGAAGTGGTAGATGGACGCCGCGTGATCACCCTGACGGGCGAGCCTGAGTTGGAACCGCAAGTGATTGAGGTGCCGCGCGATCCAAGCTCTGCCGCGTTTCCGGTTTGTGCGGCGCTTATCGTGCCCGGATCGGATGTGCTGGTGCCGGGGATCGGCCTGAACCCAACACGCGCGGGCCTGTTTACCACGCTGCGCGACATGGGCGCGGACCTGACTTACGAGAACGAGCGTGAAGAAGGCGGCGAACCTGTCGCCGATCTGCGCGCGCGCTTCTCGCCCGATATGAAGGGGATCGAGGTGCCGCCCGAGCGCGCGGCCTCGATGATCGACGAATATCCGATCCTGTCGGTTGTTGCGTCCTTCGCCGAAGGGGTCACGATGATGCCCGGCGTGAAGGAGTTGCGCGTCAAGGAATGCGACCGGATCGATGCGATGGTGAAGGGCCTGCGGGCCAATGGTGTGGTGCTGGAAGAGGGCGCGACCTGGTTCAGCGTCGAAGGGCGCGGCCCCGGCGGTGTGCCCGGTGGCGGCGAGGCGGAAACGTTTCTGGATCACCGCATTGCTATGAGTTTTCTGATTTGCGGGATGGCAGCAAAAGCCCCTGTTAGCGTCGATGATGCAGGCCCCATCGCAACATCCTTCCCGATTTTCGTTGATCTGTTTACAAGTCTGGGGGCACGCCTCGGCGAAAGCTGATCACGGCGGCCTTTTGTCAGGAGTTTCCCATGCGTCTTTTGTTCCGAGTTTTGTTGCTGGCAGCCATCGCCCTTTATGCGGTGATGGCCTTCTGGTCCTTCCCGCTGATTGCCGAGAATGCCGAGGGGCTTGCGGGCTTCGATCTGCGCTTCTTTGGCTATAGCGCTGACGAGGCTCGCGAATTTCTGAGCGCGCTCAGCGACACCGGGCGCGCGCATTATCTGGGCACTCAGCACGCGCTCGATCTGGTCTATCCGGCGGTCCTAAGCCTCACGCTGGTGCTGGGTGTGCTGCGGTTCGGGGCGCGCTTGCCGCTGGTGGTGCGGTTGGTGCTGGTGCTGATCCCGCTGGCTGGCGCGGGTGCGGATTATGTTGAGAACGTCTTGGTTGCCGGGATGTTGACGCTGCCGATTGCGGACGTGACCGACGCGATGATTGCGCAGGCTAGCCTTGTGACGACTGTAAAATCGATGCTGTTTGCCGTGGCGATTGGCGTCACCTTCCTGCTTGCGGTCGTCTTTGCGGTGCGCAGGCGTCGTAACATCAAGCGGCGTGCTCAGCGCGAAGCAAAGTTTTGAGTTTCACGGTCGCCATTGATGGGCCTGCTGCGGCGGGCAAGGGCACGATCTCGAAGGCGGTCGCGGCGCAGTTTGACTTTGCGCATCTGGACACCGGGCTTTTGTATCGCGCGGTCGGGCTGAAAGTGCTGGGCGGCGTCGCGGCGATTGAGGCGGCGGTTGGGTTGACGCCGCAGGATCTTGAGGCAGACGGGTTGCGCACCGCCGAAGTCGCTGAGGCCGCGAGCAAGGTCGCGGTGATTTCCGAGGTGCGCGCGGCCCTCGTGGATTTCCAGCGGGCCTTTGCGCGCCGGGCCGGGGGCGCAGTGCTGGACGGGCGCGATATTGGCACGGTGATTTGCCCCAATGCGGCGGTGAAACTGTATGTGACCGCGAGTGCCGAGGTGCGGGCCGAGCGGCGCTGGAAGGAACTGACGGCTGGTGGTCACGGGGCAGAACTTGCCGATGTGTTGGCGGACGTGATTGCCCGCGATGACCGCGACCGCAGCCGGGCCGAAGCCCCGATGGTGGCGGCCGAAGATGCGGTGCGGATTGATACCTCGCAGATGAGTATCGAGCAGGCTGTGGCGGTCGCGATTGCGGCGGTGCAGGCGGCTCACTGAACCGTGCATGGTTCTTGAGGATGTCTTGCGGTTAGGCTGATCGGATAAACCGGAGGTCTGCCCATGCTGCGTATTCTCACCCTCGTTTTGTTGCTGCCCACGGGGCTTGCCGCCCAAGAAGCCGAACCGCCGATGACGCTGGAGCGGATGGCGGGGATCATCGAGGCGATTGATGCGCAGGCCAATATCGCCGAGACCGCGTTTGAGTTGACGATTGATGATGTGCCGGTGCTTGTCGTCACGGATGTGACGGCGGACCGGATGCGCGCGATGGTGCCCATTCGCAGTGCCGATGCGTTGGACGAGGAAGAGTTGCGCCGCCTGATGCAGGCCAATTTCGACAGCGCCTTGGACGCACGTTATGCCGTCGCCAATGGGCGGCTCTGGTCGGTGTTTATCCATCCGTTCGCCGCACTTGAGACGCGGCAGTTTATCTCTGGCCTCGCCCAGACGGTGACGGCGGCGCAGACCTACGGCACGCTCTATTCCAGTGGCGGTGCGCAGTTTGGCGGCGGCGATTCCGCACCGTTGCAGCGCCAGTTGTTGGAGCGTTTGACGGTGCGCGGCCAAGACATCTGAGGGGTCGTCTCGGACGGCGCGCGCGGCTAGAACGGGGGCAACCTTGATCGGAGCCGCCCCATGGATGACGCCAAAATCACCTGCCCGGAATGCCGCGCGGAAATTCCGCTGACAGACACGCTTGCGGGTCCGATGCTTTCTGAGATGCGCGACCGGATGGAGGCCGAGCGCGTGGCTGCCCTCGCCGCCCAGAAGGTCGAGATTGAGGGGATTGCGGTGCGCCATGCCGAGGCGGCGCAGGCCGCGAAAATGGCGACACTTGAGATGGCCGCGAAGGATGCACAAGAACAGTCGGCAGCTAAGCTGGCGACCCTGGAGGTCGAGGCCAAGGCGCGGGACTTGAAGTTGGCCGAGGCGCAGAAGGCGCAAGCGGATGCCTTGCGCAAGGAGCGTGCGTTGGACGCGCGCGCCCGCGAGATGGACCTTGAGCTAGAGAAGCGATTGGGGGCCGCGCTGGGCGCGCAAGTGGCCAAGGTCCGGGCGGAGGCGAAGGAGGCCGAAGCGCTGAAACTGGCCGAGAAAGATCAGCAGATGGATACGATGCGGCGTCAGATCGAGGCACTGAAGAAGAAGTCCGAACAAGGCAGCCAGCAGCTTCAGGGCGAGGCGGCTGAGGTTTTGCTGGAGGAACGTCTGGGCGCGGCCTTCCCGCTGGACGGGCTGGAGCCTGTCGGCAAAGGCGTGTCGGGCGCGGATGTGTTGCAGCGCGTGGCGAATGGGGCGGGTGCGATCTTGTGGGAAAGCAAGCGCACGGCCAATTGGGGGCCTGCATGGCTTGGCAAACTGCGCGACGACCAACGCGCGGCGGGCGCGGATCTGGCGGTGCTGGTTAGCACTGTGCGGCCCGAGGGCGTGGACAGCTTTGCCCAAGTCGATGGGGTCTGGGTCTGCGCGCCGAGCCACGCGCTGGCCTTGGCGGCGGTGCTGCGCCAGACGCTTTTGGCGGTCGCAGCGGCGAAGGTGTCCCAAGAAGGCCAAGAGACCAAGATGGAACTGGTCTATGCCTATCTGACGGGCCCGCAGTTTCGCCACAGGGTCGAGGCGATTGTCGAGCACTTTGAGGATATGCGCAGCGATCTGGACCGCGAGCGGCGATCCCTGACCAAGCAATGGGCCAAACGAGAGAAGCAAATCGACGGGGTGATTGCCGCGACAGTGGGCATGTATGGCGACCTTGAAGGGATCGCGGGCAAGGCGATGCCGGTGATTGAGGGGCTGGATTTGCCCCTGCTTGAGGGGCCAAGCGACGCGTAACAAAGCAAGAATTTCGCGCGCGAATCGATTTTCAGCGTAGGCATTGCCGCGAATCACCAAATGTGTCAGCCTCTACTAAATCTGGTGGGGACTAGACTATGTTAGGCGATATACGGGGTTGGATGGAAAAGGGATCGGCGGTGCGCGAGCGGCGTGCAGCGGCCTTGGACTTGCATCCGTTATTTGGTGGCGCGAAGGCGAAACGCGACACCGCGCAGGCGGACCCTGTCACGCAGGAGGCAACTCGATTGTTCAGCAAACGGTTCAAAGCGCAGCGCACACCGCAAGAGGTCAAGCTACCACCCCTGGTGCTGACAAATTCGCAATTGAAGCCGCTGGTGCAAACTGCGCGTCAAAAGCTACTCGAAGTTCTGCGCGACTGATCTAAGACACTTTCGGAATGCCGGAACCACCTAACGCTGCCTGAAATCAAAGATTTCAACGCGTTAAGTGGTCCATGATGCTTTGACGTTCCGAGAAGTGCTTTAGCCGCCATCTGTCCAGCGGGTCCGGTATAGATCGAGGCGACGGTCCCTGAGCGGACGCACGGCCCCTTGGGCGCGCGACCACAAAAGCGTCCCGATATTCAGATCCGCCACGGTGATCATCTCGACATTCTCGGAGGCCTCAGCGGCGATGCCGTCACGTGCGAAGGCAAAATCGCAGGGCGTCAGAATGGCAGATTGAGCATACTGGATGTCGAGGTTGGACACGTTGTCGAGGTTGCCAACCATGCCGGAGGTGACGACGTAGATCTGGTTCTCGATCGTGCGGGCTTGGGCGCAGTAGCGCACCCTGAGATGGCCCGCGCGGGTGTCGGTGTTGTAGGGCACAAACAGGATGCGCGCGCCCTCGTCGGCAAGGCGGCGGGCGGTCTCAGGAAACTCGACATCGTAGCAAATCAGCACGCCGATAGGGCCGCAATCGGTGTTGATCGCCTTGATCTCGTCGCCGCCGGTGATGCCCCACGAGTTCCGTTCGTCCGGGGTGGGGTGCAGCTTTTCTTGCGTGTGCACAGAGCCATCGCGCAGGAACACGTAGCTGACATTATGGATGTCGCCGTCCTCGACCACCGTGGCATGTGATCCGCCGATGATGTTGATATTGCGCGACAGGGCCATGGCTTGCAGACGTTCCACAAAAGTTGCGGTGTGCTCGGTGGCGCGGGTGATGGCCTCGTCGGGCGGCAGTTCGCGTTCTTCGATGGATAGCAGTTGCAGGGTGAAATATTCAGGGAAAACAACGAAGTCGGCCCCGTATTCGCTGGCGATGTTCACGAAGTAATCGACGGATTTGTAGAACGCCTCGGTGTCGTCGAGCTTGCGCGCCTGCATCTGCACGGTGGCGACGCGCACGATCTCGGGGTCTTGGCGGGTGACGGGTTGGGCGTCGTAATGATCGTCGCGGTAAGGATTGCGCCACAGCATGAGGACCGCGTTGCCGCCAGAGGCTTTGTCTTCGGGGTCATAGCCTTTGAGGACAAATTCCGCCTCGAACCCCTGCTTCATCTGGAAGGCGAGGACGGTGTCTTTAACCTCGCCGTCCTTGACCGCTTGCAGATAGGCGTCGGGGTCTGGGTATTTGGATTTCAGGCGACGGTAGCTGGGCATGCGCCCGCCGAAGGCGATGCCCTTGAGGTCGAGATCAATGCACAGACGCTCGCGCGCTTGATACAGGCGCTTGCCGATGCGCAGACGGCGGCGGGCGGGATCGACCATGACCTCCATCCCGTAAAGCCAATCGCCCTTGGCATTGTGCTGGCTGGCATAGCCGCCGCCAGTGACTTCGGCCCAGCGGTGCGGCCGCATGATCCGGTCCTCGCGCAGCAGGGTGGAGGCGACATATCCCACGACCTCGCCATCATAAAGCACCACAAACGCGCCTTGCGGGAAGGCGGTGATATGGCCGTTGATCTGGCCGCGCGTGTAGGGCGTGACATCGGCATAGACGCGGCGTGACAGGTCGATGATGCCGGGGATATCGGCGGTCTCGGCATTGCGGACTTCGAGATTGGCGCTGGAGGAGGTGGACATTTGGCACCTGTGGTTGGGTCCAAGCTTAATCGCGCATGTCGGGAAGTTTGGCTAGGGTTGCGATATGAGTATTTTGTGCAAGAAAGAGCACAGGGCGCGCCTTTCTTTCTTGCCTTAAATACTCAAACTCGACGGCGCTGGAGCCACGGCCTTGCATGGTGCTCGCAACCCTTCTATACGCGGGCGCGTCGAGCAAAACGACGGCAAGAACCCGAATATCAGGGGGACGGACACGATCCGGCCCTTTTTTGCTATTCGGAAGACAGCCCCGTTGACCCATCAACCTCAAAGACCGGCGGACACAACCGCATGGCCCGAATAGCAACATCAAAGGACCAATTTACGCATGAGCGCTACAACAACCATGGAAGAATTCGAAGCCCTGCTCGCAGAGAGCTTCGAGATCGACACCCCGGACGAAGGTTCGGTTGTCAAAGGCAAGGTCATCGCCATCGAGGCGGGCCAAGCCATCATCGACGTCGGCTACAAAATGGAAGGCCGCGTTGATCTGAAAGAATTCGCAAACCCCGGCGAAGCGCCTGACATTTCTGTCGGCGACGAAGTTGAGGTGTTCCTTGACCGCGTGGAAAACGCCCGCGGCGAAGCCTCCATCAGCCGTGACAAAGCCCGCCGCGAAGCCGCATGGGACCGTCTGGAGAAGGCCTACGGCGACGAAGAGCGTGTCGAAGGCGCGATCTTTGGCCGTGTTAAAGGCGGCTTCACGGTCGATCTTGGCGGCGCTGTTGCGTTCCTGCCCGGCTCCCAAGTCGATGTGCGCCCTGTGCGCGACGCGGGTCCCCTTATGGGTCTCAAGCAGCCGTTCCAAATCCTCAAGATGGACCGTCGCCGTGGCAACATCGTTGTCTCGCGTCGTGCAATCTTGGAAGAGTCCCGCGCCGAGCAGCGCGCCGAGGTTATCGGCAAGCTGTCTGAAGGCGAGACCGTGGACGGCGTGGTCAAGAACATCACCGAATACGGTGCGTTCGTGGACCTCGGCGGCGTAGACGGCCTGCTGCACGTCACCGACATGGCATGGCGCCGGGTCAATCACCCGTCCGAGATCCTTGCCATTGGCGAGACGGTCAAGGTTCAGGTGATCAAGGTCAACAAAGAGACCCACCGCATCTCCCTTGGCATGAAGCAGCTTCAGGAAGATCCTTGGAGCCTCGTGGAAGGCAAGTACCCACTGGAAAGCACCCACACGGGCCGCGTCACCAACATCACCGATTACGGTGCGTTCGTGGAGCTGGAGCCGGGTGTCGAAGGCCTCGTCCACGTGTCCGAAATGTCCTGGACCAAGAAGAACGTCCATCCTGGCAAGATTGTCTCTACTTCGCAGGAAGTGGAAGTCATGGTGCTGGAAATCGATCCGGTCAAACGCCGCGTCTCGCTTGGTCTCAAGCAGACCATGCGCAACCCATGGGAAGTCTTTGCCGAGACCCATCCTGAGGGCACCGAGGTCGAAGGCGAGGTCAAGAACACCACCGAATTCGGCCTGTTCATCGGTCTTCCCGGCGAAATCGACGGCATGGTTCACCTGTCTGACTTGTCCTGGGACGAGCGCGGCGAAGAGGCGATCCAGAACTACCGCAAGGGCGACGTTGTCCAAGCGGTTGTGTCCGAAGTGGACGTCGAGAAAGAGCGTATCTCGCTGTCGATCAAAGCCTTGGGCGGCGACAAGTTCGCGGATGCCACGGGCGGCGTGAAGCGCGGGTCGATCATCACCGTTGAGGTGACGTCCATCGAAGAGGGCGGCATCGAGGTGGAATACGAGGGTATGAAGTCCTTCATCCGCCGTTCCGATCTGTCGCGCGACCGTGCCGAGCAGCGCCCTGAGCGCTTCGGTGTGGGCGACAAGGTCGACGTGCGCGTCACCAACATCGACAGCAAGACCCGCCGCTTGGGTCTGTCGATCAAGGCACGCGAGATCGCAGAAGAAAAAGACGCGGTCGAGCAGTTCGGGTCTTCCGACTCGGGTGCATCGCTTGGCGATATTCTTGGCGCGGCGCTGAAGGGCGACGACTGAGTCTAGCAGTCTGACTTAAAGACCATAAGTAACCCCGCAGCGCAGACGCGTTGCGGGGTTTTTCTTTGCCCAAATTCCGGCTCAGCGAATCGCCGCTAAGATGTATCTGCGCTGTGAAACCGTCGTTTTGACCTCTGATCGGAGGGGAATGGACCTGCAGAGCGGTGATTTGCGCGATTTCTGTGCCTTTTGTGGGGTTTGGCTTTTCGCGTCGCTCAAATTAGGCCTATAGTCAGTTGGAACGAAATTTCAGGAGGACGGGGATGTGATCCGCTCTGAGCTTATTCAGATCATCGCCGACGAGAACCCGCATTTATATCAGCGCGACGTCGAGCGGATTGTGAACACCGTCTTTGACGAAGTGGTCGAAGCGATGGCGCGTGGCGACCGGGTAGAATTGCGCGGCTTTGGCGCGTTCTCGGTCAAATCCCGCGACGCCCGCATCGGACGCAACCCGCGCACAGGCGATGCGGTTGCCGTCGAGGCCAAAGCCGTGCCGTTCTTCAAGACCGGCAAATTGCTGCGCGACCGTCTGAACGGTCAAGAAGGCTAAACATTGTGCGGTATTTGAAATGGGCCTGGCTGGCCTGTCTTGCGATTGTTTTGTTTGTCGTGGCTATCGCGAACAGCGGGGACGTGACCTTGCGGTTGCTGCCGGGCGAGATCGGCGATTTCGCAGGCTTCTCGTGGTCGATTGAACTGCCGCTGTTTTTGGTGGTGTTTGGCGGCATCATTGCGGGCCTGATGATTGGCTTCATTTGGGAATGGTTCCGCGAGCATAAGCACCGCATGGAGGCGACGCGTCAGGGCCGTGAAGCCCGCAAGCTGCAACGCGAGGTCGAGGCGCTGAAATCCGACAAGCGCAAATCGCGCGGCGAAGATGACGTGCTGGCGCTTCTGGACGACGCGCGCTGACTTTAATGCAAAATGTAGCGGTAAAGATTTGTGGGCTGACGCGCCCCGAAGATGTCGTGGCGGCTGCCGAGGCCGGTGCGCGCTATGTGGGCCTCGTTTTTTTCCCGAAATCCCCGCGCAATGTGTCTGTTGACGTGGCCCGCGCCTTGGCTGTCGAGGTGCCGATGGGCATCGCTAAGGTTGCACTTGTGGTGAACCCTACGGACGCTGAGATCGATGCGATCTGTGCAGCGGTGCCTTTGGATATCTTGCAGCTTCATGGGTCCGAGACGCCTGAGCGCGTGCTGGAATTGCGCGCGCGCACGGGGCTGCCGGTGATGAAGGCGGTGGGGATCGCGGATGCGAGTGATCTTGCAAAGCTTGAGGTTTATGAGGCGGTTGCGGATCAAATCCTCGTCGATGCGAAGCCGCCTAAGGATGCGGTTTTGCCGGGTGGAAATGGGCTCAGTTTCGATTGGCGGCTGATCTCGGCCCGACGCTGGCCGAAGCCCTGGATGCTTGCGGGTGGATTGACGCCTGAGAACGTGGCTGAGGCGGTGGCTTTGACCGGCGCGCCGCAGGTCGATGTGTCCAGCGGGGTCGAGAGCGCACCGGGCGTGAAGGATGCGGACTTGATCGCGGCTTTTGTGGCGGCGGCGCAGCGGTAAGCTCGTGTGAATGTCTTCGCGGTAAGGCTGCCTTATGGGACAGCTACCGGATCATCTTACGCCTGAGATATGGCTTGCGCAGTTTTTGGGATCGACGGAGGCGCAGCGCGGTGGCGTCGTGAAGCGGCAGATCAAAGATGTGGAGCGGTTGGTGGGGCGCGATGCGTTTCTGGCCGAGACGGATCGGCGTGGCTTTCAGGTGGTGCAGAATGGGCGGCATTATGTGGTATTTTGTAACTTGATGCCGGTGCGACGGGTAAGGGCTCTCGAGAGCCCTTAGACCGTGATTTCGAAATCACGGCGTGAAGCATCCTCGAGGAGGCTTTGACTTGTCAGCGCGCTAACTCTCTCCTACCAACAAGTCTCGCGCGATAGGAGAACACCACATGCCAGACGATCTGATCAACAGCTTCATGACCGGCCCCGATGAGAATGGCCGTTTCGGTGATTTCGGCGGACGGTTTGTGTCGGAAACGCTCATGCCGTTGATTCTTGAGCTGGAAGCGCAATACGAGCACGCCAAAACCGACGAGAGCTTTTGGGAGGAGATGAATTTCCTCTGGAAGCACTATGTCGGACGCCCCAGCCCGCTCTATCATGCCGAACGGCTGACCGAGCATTTGGGCGGCGCGAAAATCTACATGAAGCGCGACGAGTTGAACCATACCGGCGCGCATAAGATCAACAACGTGCTCGGCCAGATCATCCTCGCGCGCCGCATGGGCAAGACCCGGATTATTGCAGAGACAGGTGCGGGCCAGCACGGCGTGGCAACCGCGACGGTCTGTGCGAAATTTGGCCTGCAATGCGTGGTCTATATGGGCGCGCATGATGTGGAACGCCAAGCGCCGAACGTGTTTCGGATGCGGCTGCTGGGCGCGGAAGTGATCCCAGTGACCAGTGGGCGCGGCACCTTGAAGGACGCGATGAACGACGCGCTGCGCGACTGGGTGACCAATGTGCACGACACCTTCTATTGCATCGGCACGGTTGCGGGCCCGCACCCTTATCCGGCGATGGTGCGCGATTTTCAGGCCATCATCGGCAAGGAAACCCGCGAACAGATGCACGAGGCCGAGGGGCGTTTGCCCGACACCTTGATCGCGGCCATCGGCGGTGGATCGAACGCGATGGGGCTGTTTTTTCCGTTCCTTGACGACAAAGAGGTCAACATCATCGGCGTTGAGGCGGGCGGTAAAGGCGTGAATGCGAAGATGGAGCATTGCGCCTCGCTAACAGGCGGGCGTCCGGGCGTGCTGCACGGCAACCGCACCTATCTGCTGCAAGACGATGATGGACAAATTCTAGAGGGGTTCAGCATTTCAGCGGGCCTCGACTATCCCGGCATCGGGCCTGAGCATGCGTGGCTGCACGAGATTGGGCGGGCGAAATACGTCTCGATCACCGATGCCGAGGCGCTTGAGGCGTTCCAGCTGTGTTGTCAGCTTGAGGGTATCATTCCGGCGCTGGAGCCGTCCCATGCGCTGGCCCATGTGATGAAAATCGCGCCGACGCTGCCTGCCGATCACCTGCTCTGCATGAATATGTGCGGGCGCGGCGATAAGGATATCTTCACCGTGGCCCGCGCACTTGGGTTTGAGATGGGCGGGCATTAAGCCTGCCTTTCGACCCTTCTATCGCTTTGAACGCCAGTGAAACCGCCTAGAGGTTGCGGTCTTCGCTCTTGAGCGCGTGCTCCATCATGACCTCTAGCGGCACGATGTCGAGCGCGCGCATATGCGTGGATTGTATACGCACACGCGGGGCGGCGTGGTCTTCATGGGCTTGCAGGAAACGGCTGGCACATAGGCACCATTGATCTCCCTCTTTCAGGCCCTGGAACCCGTATTCCGGGCGCGGCGTGCTGAGGTCATTGCCCACGTATTTCGAGAAGGCGAGGAATTCAGCCGTCATGACCGCGCAAATTGTATGGCTGCCCTGGTCCATGTCGGAGGTGTCGCAGCACCCGTTGCGGTAGAATCCGGTGACGGGATCGAGCGAGCAGGACTGAAGAGGGCCGCCCAGCACGTTCAACGATGGGGCTTTTGAATGGGTCATGTAGCACCGATCTGGCAAAGGTTGTTCTGACATATTGTGCCACAGGGGATTGTCAAAGCGCGAATGCCGCAACGTGGCGTTTTAAGCGAGGGTAAGCCACCGCCCGTGAAAATCCACGCGTCCAAGGGTCTTTGTATTGCCGCCGGGCCATGTGGTCAGCGCTAAGACGGCCCCGTTTGGTTGGGCATCGGCCTCCATGCTCAGATGCGCGAGGGGGGCGGTTGGGGTGGCCTTTGCGCCTGCCTCAGCGAGGGCCTTGGCGCAGGCGGCTTGGGTCTGAGGTGGAAAATATTGCCAAGCGATTGTGTGGAAGACGAGGTGGAGTGCGCCTTCAAAGCGGTGTTGGAGGCGATCTTGTAGCCATGCGCCTGCGTCACCTTGGTCGGGTCGAGGTCGAGGGCGGCGCGGGTGAGGGTCAAGCGCTCGGGCTGGTCGGGCCACAGATAGGCGAGCAGGCGTTTGCGGTCGCGCGTGGGATCAAGCGGGTTGAGGTCAACGCCTGCGCGCGTTTGGACACGGATTGGCGCATTGGGTGGCAGCAGGCCGTGCAGGCGCGGGGTCAGTTGCACCGAGCTTGCCGGATCGCCGTAATCGCCCAGACCGTAGCGGTCGAAATTAAGGTTAAGGCCCGCGCTGGTGCCCAGCTCGGACAGCACGAAAGGCAGGTTATGCTGAGCGCTTAGACTGCTGGCGGCAATGAGGAGGGCGGCACTGCGACGGACCTCGTTGGTTTGGGGTGGGCTGTCGAGCCATGACATGAGGTGCGCGATGTCGGTCGTGAATGCGGTCTGGACCGCTTGCCAGAGGGTGTCGTCAGGGACGGTGTTTGGCGGGTAGACGGCGGCGAGGGCGTGGCCTTGCAGCACCAGCGCATGCAGCGCGCCAGCGAGGCGCAACGGAACCGAATGGCCGTTGGAACTGACATCGCCGGGCCAGGTTAGCAGGCGGTCAGAGATGTCTGTGCCGGCGGCTAGGCGGTCTGCGCATAGGCCCATCAAGCGACCCATGAAAGGCGAGCCGAGGTTTTCGCACGCCTCGGCTTGGCGCTCGAATGCGTCGCGCAGGGCCGCGCTCATCGGAATTTATCGGCGAGGCGTTGCAGGGTGGTGCGGGTGTCGGGGGCAGGCTCGGGCGCGGATTTTGCTTTGACCTCGGGCTTGGGCGAGGTGGACGAGCGCGGCGGCGCTGTGCGCAAGGCAACCGCGTTCATGAAGCGTCCGGTATCGCCGCCTGCAAGCTCGGGCGCGCCATCGGAAATCCCGCGCATAAGATCATCCAGCCAGTCCAGATCCGCCTTGGCGAAATCGTTCAGCACGTAAGCTGCGACGCGATCTTTGTGGCCCGGATGCCCGATGCCGAGGCGCACGCGGGCGTAGGCCTCGCCGATATGGCCATGGATGGATCGCAACCCGTTATGGCCCGCATGACCGCCGCCCATCTTGCATTTCAGCTTGGCGGGGGCGAGGTCCAGTTCGTCATGGAACACGGTCACATCGCCCGGTTCCAGCTTGTAGAAATCGAGGGCGGCGCGCACGGATTGGCCGGAGCGGTTCATGAATGTCTCGGGCTTGAGCAGCAGGACTTTCTCAGACCCAAGGCGGCCCTCGGCGATCTGGCCTTGGAACTTGGATTTCCACGGAGTGAACCCATGGTCGGACGCGATCCGGTCCAGCGCCATGAAGCCGATATTGTGGCGGTTGCCCGCATATTGTGCTCCGGGGTTTCCGAGGCCGACGAAAAGGCGCATTTTAAGACCCAAGGTTAACGGAGGTTTCCCCATGTATCTGACAATGAATCGCTTTGCGGTCAAACAGGGCGCACAGGATGCGTTCGAGGCGATGTGGACCGGGCGCGACAGTCATCTGCCAAGCGTTAAGGGTTTTGCAGGGTTTCACCTGTTTAAAGGGGCCGAGGACGGCGATTGCCGGATCTATATCAGTCACACCATGTGGGAGGATGAAGCAGCATTCCTGGATTGGACCAAGTCGGATGCGTTTCGCGCGGCCCATAAGGGGGCCAAGTCGAGCGGCGAGATGTATGACGGACCACCTGTGCTTGAGGTGTTTGAGAGCGTGCAGTCGATTGGGTAGCAACGTCGGGTAGGAAATTGGTCGCATTGCAGGCAATTGTCGAAATTGGTTAGTGGTTCTGACCAATCTGCGGAGAGCATCCATGCCTGTCATTACTGAGATCGAAGACCTCAAGCGGATCTATAAGCGCCGTGTCCCGAAGATGTTTTATGATTATGCGGAGACCGGATCGTGGACCGAGCAGACGTTCCGCGAGAACAGCTCCGACTTTGACGAGTTGAAATTCCGCCAGCGGATTGCGGTCGATATGACCAACCGCACCACGAAGACGCAGATGATTGGGCAAGACTACAGCATGCCTGTCGCGCTCGCGCCTGTCGGGCTGACAGGGATGCAATGCGCGGATGGCGAGATCAAAGCGGCGAAAGCGGCCGAGAAGTTTGGCGTGCCGTTTACGCTGAGCACGATGTCGATATGCTCCATCGAGGATGTGGCTGCGAACACCACCGCGCCGTTCTGGTTTCAGGTCTACACGCTGAAAGACGACGATTTCATGCGCCGCCTGATCGAGCGGGCGAAGGCGGCGAAGTGCTCGGCTTTGGTGATTACGGTCGATTTGCAGATCATGGGCCAGCGCCACAAGGACTTGAAGAACGGTCTATCCGCCCCGCCCAAGCTGACCGTGGCCTCGGTCGCTGACATGATGACGAAAGTCACCTGGGGGTTGGGGATGCTGGGCACCAAACGGCGGTTCTTCGGCAATATCGTTGGCCATGCGAAGGGCGTAACGGACCCGTCTTCGTTGTCGAGCTGGACGGCTGAGGCGTTTGACCATTCGCTGGACTGGAAACGCGTCGCACAGATTGCCGAGATGTGGGGCGGCAAGGTGATCTTGAAGGGCGTGCTGGATGTCGAGGACGCGAAGATGGCGGCGGCTGTCGGCGTCGATGCGATCATCGTGTCGAACCACGGTGGGCGCCAACTTGATGGCGCGATGAGTTCGATCAAATCGCTGCGCCCGATTGTGGATGCGGTGGGCGATAAGGTCGAAGTGCATCTCGATAGCGGCATTCGGTCGGGCCAAGACGTGCTGAAAGCGATTGCGATGGGCGCGAAGGGCACGATGATTGGCCGCGCGTTCACCTACGGGCTGGGCGCAATGGGCGAGAAGGGTGTGACCAAAGCGCTTGAGGTGATCCATAAAGAACTCGACACCACGATGGCCTTGTGTGGTCGCCGCGATATCAACGAGGTCGACCGCGATATATTGCTGGTCCCCGAGCATTTTGAGGGCCGCTGGCAGTCGAACTGATTTGACGGCGCTGGGGCGGACGGCCATGTTCGCCCCATGCTGATTTTCCTCAAACAAAAGCTGGTGTTTTTCGCGGTGCCCAAAACGGGCACGACAGCGCTTGAGGAGGCGTTGCGCCCCCATTGCAGCATTGATCTGCGTGACCCGCCGACGCTGCGGCACATGAATGCCGGGCTTTACCATACCAAATGGGGGCCTTGGCTGGCCGAGACCTATGATCTGCGCCCCCAGACGATGGCGATTTTGCGTGACCCGCTAGAGCGGTTGCGCAGTTGGTATCGCTACCGACAAGCGCCGATGTTTCATGGCAAACCGCTCTCGGCGCTGGGCGTCCCGTTTGAGCAGTTCTTGGAACAGACCCTGGAAGATGATCCGCCTGCCTATGCGAAAGTCGGCTCGCAGGACCGATTTTGTCTGAGCGCGCAGGACGCGGTGCGGATCCGGCATTTGTTCGTCTATGAGGACTTGCCGCGCGCGACCGCATTTCTTGAGGAGCGCCTGAAAAAGCGCGTGGACATGCCGGTGCGCAATGTCTCGCCGCGCGCGCAGACCCCGTTATCGACGGAACTGGAAGCGCGGATACGCCAAGCGCGGGCGCGCGAGTTTAGGTTGTATGATCAGGTTGCCGCACAGGGCTATCTGGAGACACCGGGGGCGCACTGAGGGCGCGCAAAAGGATCGGGAACATCACCAGCATTGCGCCGATGACCGCGAAGGCGGCGCGCAGACCGAAGGCTTCTGCCAACAGGCCCAGCACCGGGGGTCCGAAGAAAAATCCCATATAGCCGATCAGCGTCATACGCGCGATGCCCAAGGGGCGCTGCGCCTCGGTCAGGTATTGCCCGCCGAGCGCAAAGCCCAAGGGCGCAAGGGTCGACACACCAAGTCCAAGACAGGCGAACCCGATATAGGCGACGGCGGGCGTGGGGGCTGCGGCGGCAATGAACCCTCCGATTGCGGCGAGCGACGCGGTCCATGTCATCAAAGGCACGAGGCCGAAGCGGCTGGCGAGCGCTTGGCCCGAAAAGCGCCCAATGGCCATGGTGAGGCCGAGCAGCGCTGGCCCGAACGAGCCTTGCGCGGCCCCCCCGCCTAGGGTGCGCTCCACATGAAGCGCAGACCAAATCTCGGTCGCGTTCTCGGCGAAGAAGGCAATCAGGATCAACGCGCCGAGGATGTAGACCGCGAAGGGCAAAGGCGGTTTGGGCATGGCTGTGTCCGAGGGCGTCTCGCGCGCGAACACCACCTCGGGCGCGGTGATCGCTAGGATCGCGTAAAGCGTGATGACGGCAGCAGCTACTGGATAGATCTCGGACGGTGCAAAGCCTGCCTCGCGCGCAAACCCGGTGCAGATCGCAGCAATCGCATAGGCTAGCGAGAACATGCCGTGGCCGAGGCTCATGAGGTGTTTTCCCGTGCGGGCCTCCAGCTGGCTGACGCGCGCGTTGATGACGACGTCGAGCAACCCGGTCATGAGACCAACACAAGCCATGGCCACCGATATGGCCGCAAGGCTGGTGGCATAGCTGGGGCCGACGAACGCAGCGCCCAACAACAGGCAAATCACCGCAATCAGTTTGCGCCCGGTGCCGAGCCATTCCATAATCTTGGCGGACGCCGCCATCGAGATCACAGCGCCAAGTGCGCCGAAGAACAGGGCAAGGCCAAGCTCGGATTCGCTGATCGCCAGGCTGGCTTTGAGGTCCGGGATTGCGGCGGCAAAAGTGCCCCAGCCGGTGCCAATAGCAGCGAAGCCCGCGATGGGGGCTTGGGACATACGAAGGAGCGAGATCAGCGACATGGGCGCGCGGTATCGCCCACCTGCGCCCAAAGCAATATCCAAAGCGGACCAGATTCTTGTTTTGGCCTTTCCAGCCGGGGATAATTGCCCTAAAGGCCAGCGCTTAACCGGGGCATACACCCTTGGAGGATGCCCCTCTTACTTAGGAGATTGCTATCATGGCTGGTAAAATTCCAGATCTGATCGCCGAGGCACGTACGGGGACCGGCAAGGGGGCCGCCCGTCAAGCGCGCCGTGACGGGATGGTTCCCGGGGTGGTCTATGGGGGCGGTATCGATCCGCAGCCCATTAACATCAAATTCAACGTGCTTTTGAAGATGCTGAAATCCGGCGGCTTCATGTCCACGCTGTTCAACCTGAAGGTTGAAGGCGAAGAGGATGTGCGCGTGATCTGTCGCGGCGTTCAGCGCCACGTGGTCAAGGACTTGCCGACCCATGTGGACCTGATGCGCTTGCGTCGGACCTCGAAGGTTAAGCTGTTCATTCCTGTTGAGTTCATCAACGAGGAAGAAGCCCCCGGCATCAAGAAGGGCGGCGTTCTGACTGTTGTTCGCCCTGAGGTCGAGCTTTTGGTGACTGCGGGCGATATCCCCGATCACATCACCGTCGATATGACCGGTCTCGATCTTGGTGACACCGTCACGATCAGCTCGATTGAGCTGCCCGCAGGCGCGACGCCAACCATCGACCGCGACTTCGTCATCGCCAACATTCAGGCCCCATCGGGTCTGCGCTCGTCTGGTGTAGATGATGAGGACGAAGAGGCCGAAGGTGAAGAGGCCGCTGTTGAGGAGTAATCCTCGCACATAAAGTTATGAAGTGCTGTGAAACGCGCCCTCGCTGTGAGGGCGCGTTTTTCGTTTGAAGGGGTGTTTGTTGGGAACCCTGACGGGTCAGGCGCTATGGGCCCCATCGGCGAGGGCTTTGACGAAAGCCAGCACCTCGGCGGGGGATTTGCCGTTCTCGACCAGTTTCACAATCGCGGACCCGACCACCGAGCCATCTGCAATCGCGGCAATATCGCGCGCGTTTTCTGGCGTCTTGATGCCGAAACCGACAATCACAGGCAGGTCGGTTTGCGATTTGATGCGCGCCACTTCTGGGGCCACATCTGACGCGCTAGCCTCAGCCGCCCCGGTGATCCCGGTGATCGACACGTAATAGACAAAGCCGGAGGTGTTTTGCAGCACCTTTGGCAATCGCTTGTCATCGGTGGTGGGCGTGGCAAGCCGGATGAAGTTGAGGCCTGCGTTTTGGGCGGGGATGCACAGCTCGGCATCCTCTTCGGGCGGCAAATCGACGATGATCAGACCGTCGATCCCGGCCTCTTTGGCTTGGGTCAGGAAGGTGGCGACACCGCGCGAATAGATCGGGTTGTAGTAGCCCATGAGCACGATGGGTGTTTCGTCGCCCGTGGCGCGCAAAGACCGCGCGATGTCGAGCGTCTTGTCCAGCGTCATACCCTTATCAAGCGCACGTTGCCCGGCCAGTTGAATGGTGGGGCCGTCGGCCATGGGATCGGTGAAGGGCAAGCCCAGCTCGATAATATCGACGCCAGCCGCCGGAAGGCCGAGCACAATCTCGCGGCTGGTCTCTAGGTCTGGATCACCAGCCATCACATAGGCGACGAAGGCCTTTTTGCCATCGGCTTTCAGGCGGGCGAATGTGTCGTCGATGCGGGTCATGGGCGGCCTCCGAACTGCGTCCACGTGGTTTGGGCCAGAGGGCGTGCGGCGTCAAGCCGGGTTGGTCTTGCGCCAGAACCGAAGGGGCAGGATCACGGCGGCAATCGCAAGGCCCACACCGTAGCCTGCCCACACGCCCACCGGACCGTAGCCCCAGACATGACCTGCCACGTAAGCCAGCGGCAAGGCGAGCAGCCAGTAGATGACGAGCGTGATCGCGGTGGGAATGGCCGTGTCCATCATGCCCCTGAGCGCGCCGAGCGCTGTGGCTTGCACCCCGTCGAAGACCTGCATGAGGGCGATGGTCAGGAATAGTGGTCCGGCCAGCGCGATGACCATGGGGTCGTCTGATAGCAAGCGCGCGAGCGGCAGGCCCCCTAGGATCAGCGCCGCGGTCACGCCAAGCATCCACAGCGCCACGATCCCACCACCGGCCAGGCCAATGGCGCGCAGACGGACAGGCTCGGCCCGCCCGATGGCTTGACCAACGCGGATCGACACGGCGGTCGCCATGCCCAAGGGCAGCATATAGGCAATGCCCGCGACGGCGACGACGATCTGGGTGGAAGCCAGCGCGGTTGCCCCGAACAAGCCGATGATGATGCCAACGACGGCAAACGCGCCGCCCTCGCCGACATAGCCGATCGCCACGGGCAGGCCGCCTTTGAACTGCGCGCTCAGCACCGGCAGGCGCACGGGCGAGGGGCCGCGATAGGCCCGCATCGACGGCGCAAACGCCCAATAAAGATGCGCCGCCCCATAGGCGAGAATTTGCGACACAAGCGTTGCGATGCCGCCGCCCATGAGGCCTAAACCCTCCCACCCGAACGCCCCGTAGATCAGGATCAGGTTGAGGGGGATGTTGGCGGCCACGCCCAGATAGGCGAACCCGGCGGCGAGCCATGCGCGGTCTGTCGACTCGAACAGGGATTTCAGTGTGAACAGCAGCGTGAACGGCACCAGCGACAGCGCAATCGGCACCCAGTAGGGCGCAAGGATGGCCAGCACCTCGGGCGGCTGGCCCAAGGGACGCAGGGTGAGGATCAGCGCGAGCATGGCGGCGGTGCCGATCAGCCCAGCGATCAAGGCCAGCGTCCAGCCCGTGCGAATGGCTTGGGTGGCGCGCGCGGTATCGCCTGCGCCGTGGGCTTGGGCGATCTGGATGCCGACGATGGTGATCAGGCCATACAGCGCGGAATACATGATGATGGCCGCACTGGTGGTCAGCGACACGGCGGCAAGCGACGTGGTGCCCAAAGGCGCAATCATCACCGTATCGATCAGGCCTTGCAGCATGGCAGCACCCAGCCCGATGATGATCGGGACGGCGAGTTGAAAGAGGGTTTTCGCCTCGGTGCGCATAAGGGGGGCTTGCATGGTGCTGCGTTAATCGCGGGGGTGCGCCGGGGTCAAGGGCGCTCGGGATCAGGGGGTGTTTGATGGACCGCACAAATGACGATTGGTGTTGGGGCGGTGCTTTTGAGTATTGAATGCAAGAAAGAGGAGAGCAGGCATGGCTTTGGAACGGATCGCAGCATTCTCGATGGACGGGCAAGGGGCAATCCTGCGGGGGTCTTGATTGGGCCGATGCCGTCGGTGGACGAGATGCAGAAGGTTGCGGCTGAGGTTGGATACTCGGAGACGGTGTTTGCGGAAGCTGTCGAGGGGGGCTTTCGCGCGCGCTATTTCGCGCCCGGTGCCGAGGTGCCGTTTTGCGGCCATGCGACGATTGCGTTGGGGGCGGCCTTGGGCGCGCAGTTCGGGGCAGGGGTGTATCCGTTGACCTTGAACGAGGCCTCGATTTCGGTGGAGGCGCTTGAGGGTTCAGACGGGTGGGAGGCTGAATTGCAGTCGCCCGGCACGTCGCACCGCACCGTTGAGGCCGACGATTTGGCGGAGGTCTTGGCGCTGTTTGGGTGGGATCAGGCGCATCTCGACCCTGAAATTGCGCCTGTCTATGCCAATGGCGGGGCGGAGCATTTGGTGATCGCGCTGGGCGCGCAGTCGGATTTGGCCGCGATGGCCTATGATTTTGACGCAGGCGCGGCCCTCATGCAGCGGCTCGGCCTCGTGACGATCAACGTGATTTGGCGCGAGAGTGCATCCCGGTTCCACGCGCGCAATGCGTTTGCCGGACACGGGGTGCTAGAGGATCCCGCAACCGGGGCGGCGGCAGCAGCTTTGGCCGGATACCTGCGCGATGCAGGCCTTCAGGCGACCCCGTTCGAGATCATTCAAGGCGTCGATATGGGCGTGCCGTCGCGGTTGCGGGTGAGGCCGGGGGCTGCGACCGGGGGCAGCGTTGCGATTGCGGGGGCGACGCGGCGGCTTTAGCGCGCGCGCCGATGGTTGCACGGACCCGCTCACCTGCCTAGAAGGCCCCAACACTAGCATTGGAGAGCGGCAGATGGGTTTCAAGATGGGCATCGTGGGGCTGCCGAATGTCGGCAAATCCACGCTATTTAACGCGCTGACCAAGACCGCAGCCGCACAGGCCGCGAACTTCCCGTTCTGCACGATCGAGCCGAATGTGGGCGATGTGGCTGTGCCAGACGCGCGGCTGAACACGCTGGCCGAGATCGCCAAATCCAAGCAGATCATCCCGACGCGCATGACCTTCGTGGACATTGCGGGCCTCGTGAAGGGTGCCAGCCAAGGCGAGGGTCTTGGCAACCAGTTCCTCGCCAATATCCGCGAGACCGACGCGATTGCCCATGTCTTGCGCTGTTTTGAAGACGGTGATGTGACCCATGTGGAAGGGCGCGTTGATCCGATTGCCGACGCCGAGGTGATCGAGACGGAGTTGATGCTGGCCGATATGGAGAGCATCGAAAAACGCATGCAGGGTCTGCTGCGCAAGGTGCGCGGCGGCGACAAGGAGGCGGTTCAGCAGGAGCGGTTGCTGAAGGCCGCGCTTGAGGTGCTGAACGAAGGCCAACCTGCGCGCACGGTTGCGGTGGATGCGGATGACATGAAGCAGTGGAAAATGCTGCAACTGCTGACCTCCAAACCGATCCTCTATGTGTGCAATGTGGACGAGGCGAGCGCTGGCGCGGGCAATGCCTTGTCTGCGAAAGTCGCCGAGATGGCGGCGGCGCAGGGGGCCGCACATGTGGTGATCTCGGCGCAGATCGAGGAAGAAATCGCCCAGCTGGAGGCCGATGAGGCCGAGATGTTCCTAGGCGAAATGGGGCTGGACGAGCCGGGTCTGGATCGCCTGATCCGCGCGGGCTACGAGCTGCTGCACCTAGAGACGTATTTTACCGTTGGGCCGAAAGAGGCGCGCGCCTGGACGATCCGCGAGGGCACGAAAGCGCCGCAAGCCGCAGGCGTGATCCACGGCGATTTCGAGCGCGGGTTCATCCGGGCCGAGACGATTGCCTATGCGGATTTCGTGGCGCTCGGTGGCGAGAGCGGTGCGAAAGAGGCCGGGAAGATGCGGGTCGAGGGCAAGGCCTATACGGTGAAGGACGGGGATGTGCTGCATTTCTTGTTTAATGCTTAGGGAGCTGACGGGTCGCTTGGGTCTGGGGGCAGGTTGAAAGAGAGGTAGTCGTTTTGTAGCTCTTGGATTGCGATTTTGCGGTCCAGCGCAGTGAAACCTTCAGGGTCTGCTTCCGCCATTGAAGCGAACGTAAATAGATCAAAATGGTGGTCATGGAGCCGCTCGAAATTTCTTTGGCGCTTTGAACTTTCGTTGTTACCTAGTTGGAAGCGCTCGCGGAATTGCTCGGCAGTCATCTCTCCGGAGACGCAAGCCCTATAAAAATCTGGCATAATTGTCCTGTAAATTATGAGTGCTGCCAGAGTTGACAGCAAAATCTCGTTGAGACGCGCAGTCCCGGACCGATGAGAAGCGGTCGCCAATGCCACACGACTGGCGATCCTTTCGCTATCTCTTAGTGAAACGTGAGTGCCAATTGAGACTAGGTCGAGATTCGCCAGCACAACTGTTGTTAGGCGGTCATCGACTCCGAAAGATTTCGTGAGCGCTAGGAATGCTAATTGCCATGTGTCTTGATTCATGACTGTTGCTGGCAACTCCATCGTCAACGTCACGAACTTCTGCAAATAAAGCGCCGCGCCCTCCAGCGTCCCGTAGCGCACCCGCACCATGTTCTCTAACTCGCGCAGATTTACCCCCAGCACGAAATGGACGTGATCGACGGCGAAGAAGTGTTTGATGACCTCTAGCAGCGACAGCGCATAATCGGGGCGGCAGCGGTCGAGCTCGTCCACGACGATGACCAGCTTGCGGGGCTCGCCCTCTTGATCACCCGGTAAGGTCAAGGCCTGCAAGGCTGCGCCGAACTCCGCCATCGCATCGCGGCGACTTGCCTCTCTGTCCCAGAAATCATCGGCCGTCTCGGTAGCCAGTTTCCCAATTGCCTTTGCCCCGGCATCCAGAGCGGCACCACCAATCTCAGTGGCCCCACCGGTTCCAACGGCAAGCGCTATGCGCGTGGCGGGCTTGCGCAACTTCCAACCCGCCTCCTTGAACTTGGCCCAAGTGCTTTTCTCGGCTGGACCGTCAGGCTCCAACTCCGCAATCAGCACCCCCATCAACGCCACCAACGGATCATCCAAATAATCATGCGCGAACGCGTCGAAATAGACCGTTCGCGCCTTGCCGGGATGATCGCTCCGGTGCTGCCCGACCCACCGCTTTAAGAACCAGCTCTTGCCCGTCCCCCACCCGCCGTCAAGCGCGATGACCATAGGGTCCTCGATCCGCTCGACGAGGCCGGACAGCGCCGCACCGGACGCCTTGCGGTCCAGTAGATCGCCGTCGAACCCGGTCTTATACAGCTTAAACTCCGGCTCTTTCGGGGTCAGTCTGGCCATATTGTCCGCTCCTTTCCCATCACTCCGCCAACCTTGCGAAACCCACTCCACGCGTGCAACCGCGCAAATCGCTTTTGCAATGGCCCGCAACCCCCTAAGCTTGCGCGCATGTCCTTCGATACCACCGCCCTTCTTCGCCTTGAGACGCTGATATTCTTGGGCCTCGCGTTCAAGGCCATCGGCCTGCTGTCGCGTGACGAGATGGTCATGCGAGGGCTGGTGTTGACGGGCGTGTTCCTTGACCTCGCCTATTTCGCGCTGTTGCCGGACCCGCTGATCCCGAGCATGGCAACGGTCGCGGTGCTGTGCGGTCTGGTGCTGGCGGGCGGGTATTTGGTTGTGCGTGAACGCAGCACCCTAGGTCTGACTGCGCGTGAAAAGCGGCTGTTTGAGGCCTACCGCACCCTGACGCCGGGCCAGTTTCGCAAGCTCAACCGTCTGGGGCGGACCTATCAGACGACCGCTAAGACAGATATTATTATGGAAGCGCGCCTGCCCAGCGACCTGTTCTATATAGAGGGGTTCCGCTTCGAGGTCGTCAAGGCGGGCCAAGCGGCTGAGGCGCGCGGACCCGCGTTCGCAGGCGAGATCGCGTTTTTGACAGGCAACGTGGCCAGCGCCACTGTGACCTTGCCGCCGGGCACGCCCTATACGGCGTGGTCCGTGGCCGAGCTAGAGCGGCTGATGCGGCGCAACGCAGCTTTGCGCAACGCCCTGACGGCCCGGTTCTCGCTGGATCTGGCGGTGAAAGTGGCCGCAAGCATGCCGATGGGGCGGGGGTAGCGACTGCGCCATCCTGACCCTAGATAATCTCGTCCTCGTCGAAGATCGGATCATCGGCCAGTTGGGTGCTGTGGTCTTCCACCGCGTCCTCAGCCCGGCGCATGGACGCCACGCGCGCCAGATGGAACACCGCGTCGCCCTCGTTGACCACGGGCATGACCGCGCGCCCGACGATGATGCCGTCAAAGGGCGCGATGATTTCGACCTCGATCTCGCCGAACGGATCGGCCACGGCCCCCATAACCTCGCCCTCGCGCACCAACTCGCCGTCTGATCGGAAACTGCGCAGAAGCCCGCCAATGGGCGCGCGCATCCATTTGCTGGACGGGCAGAATTGCGACGGGGTTTTCGGGGCTGCAATCCCGCGCCCGGACACCATCCCGAGGTGGCGCATGATCCGCAGGATGCCCATCTGGCCGACGCGCACGGCGTATTCGTCAAAGCGCAGGCCCTCGCCCGCCTCATAGACCAGCATATCGACGCCCGCCTCTTGGGCCGCGCCGCGCAGCGAGCCTTCGCGCAAAGCCGATTCCATGATGATCGGTGCGCCGAATGCCTCGCCCAAGACGCGCACCTTATCCAAGCCGGACGAGACGCGGATTTGTGGATAGTTGGTGCGGTGGACGGCTGCGGAATGCAGGTCGATGCCCACGTCCGAGCGCGACACCACTTCGGTCAGGAACAGATGCGCCAGCCGGGATGCCATGGAACCCTGCTCGCTGCCCGGAAAGCAGCGGTTCAGGTCGCGGCGGTCGGGCAGGTAGCGCGAGCGGTTCAGGAAGCCGAAGGTGTTGACGATGGGCACGACCAGAAGCGTGCCGCGCAGGCCTTTGAGGTTGGGTGCGCGCAAAAGGCGGCGCACAATCTCGATCCCGATCACCTCGTCGCCGTGAACGCCCGCGCTGACGCATAAGGTCGGCCCGTCGGTTTTGCCGTGGACGATATGCACCGACATGGTGATCGGCGTGTGGTCCGACAGGGTGCTGACCGGCAGGTCCACCGTTTGGCGAGACCCCGGCGCGATGCTGGCACCGCCGATGTGAAACGGGGCGCGCTTCGGCATTAGCCTTTGCCCCTAGTCTTGGTGGCACCGGGCTTGGCGTTCTTTTCGATGTATTCGATGATCTTGCCCGCGATATCGAGGCCGGTTGCCTTCTCCACGCCCTCTAGCCCCGGCGACGAGTTTACTTCCATCACCACGGGGCCATGATTGGCGCGTAGCATGTCGACGCCGCAGACGTTCAGGCCCATGCTTTTGGCGGCGCGCACGGCTGTCAGGCGCTCCTCTGGCGTCAGTTTGATGACCTTGGCCGATCCGCCCCTGTGCAAGTTGGACCGAAACTCGCCCTCGCCCCCGGTGCGCTTCATCGCGGCGATAACCTTGCCGCCGACGACAATAGCGCGCACGTCGCTGCCGCCCGCTTCCTTGATGAACTCTTGCACGAGGATGTTGGTGTTGGTGGCGCGAAACGCCTCAATGACGGATTTGGCCGAACGGTCGGTGTCTGCCAGCACCACGCCAAGACCTTGGGTGCCTTCCAGCAGCTTGATGACTAGCGGCGCGCCACCTGCGAGGGCAAGCACCTCCTCGGTCTGTTTGGGATCATGGGCGAAGGTGGTCACGGGCAGGCCGATCCCGTCACGCGCAAGCAGTTGCATCGACCGCAGCTTATCGCGCGACCGACCGATGCCGACGCTTTCATTCAGGGGGTAGACGCCCATCATCTCAAACTGGCGCAGCACGGCGAGGCCGTAGAAGGTAATAGACGCGCCGATCCGTGGGATTACGGCATCATATCCGATCAGCTTCTCGCCATTGTAATAAATCTCGGGCCTGCGCGAGACGATGTTCATGTAGCAGCGCAGGGTGTTGATGATGTTCAACTCATGGCCACGCTCTTCTGCGGCCTCCTTGAGGCGCTTGTGAGAGTAGAGGTCAGCGTTCCGGGCCAGCATTGCGATCTTCATGTTAGGATCCTTTTCTGTGGCTTTTTGGGGCTAGGGTTATGCGTCAGGTTTCGTTTGCCCGGTAGCACCGCGATCTTGTGGCGACGCAGGGCCGTGCGCCCGACGATCATGCGAAAGCTCATGCCGCTGCGATCTGCCAGCGACAGATCAATGCGCCACAACTTGCTGTTGATGCGGAACTTGGTGCGGATCACGAACCGTTCTTCCGGCACGCCGCTGGTATTGGTAATGTGGCGGCGGTCATGGATGGCGCTTTCCACGATGGTGTCATGGGCGTCGTCGTCAAAGAAGGTGTGGAAGCGCACCATAGGAACGTCATCACGGGTGAAGGTTTCGATGTTGGTGGCATGAAGCGCAGAGGTGCGCGCGCCGGTATCGATCTTGGCGCGCAGGCGTCTGAGGCCAAGAAGGGGGAGGTCCACATGTTCCTCCCAGCCGATAAAGAGCATAGTAAGCCGCCTAAGTATTTGCTGATCCCCGATCATGGTCGGGATCGATCCCTTTGACCACAGGCAAGTCGTGGATTTGCCCTGAGAAGTCGTAAGGCTTGGCAGAAGGGCGCAGATCACCCCGGCGGCTGTTGACAGCCCTTCCGACTCCTCCTATACCGCGCGCCATTCGGTCATGTTCCGTAAGGATATTTGGCCGGTTCGCACAATTGAAGTGGTCATGATCCGGGCGTATGCCTCGATCCTCTGGAATTCCACCGCGTCGGTCCTGCAAACTAGGGATCGTATGCGGTTTTGCGCTATGCGTGGGTCTCAACCCTAGCAATTAAAAGCGCGTTGACATGAATGAGCAAGACGGGGAACCGAATGCCGACGATCCAACAGCTGATCCGCAAACCGCGGCAGCCCAAAGTGAAGCGCTCTAAGTCGCAGCACCTTGAGTCCTGCCCGCAGAAGCGTGGCGTGTGTACACGCGTCTATACAACGACACCGAAGAAGCCCAACTCGGCTATGCGTAAGGTTGCAAAAGTGCGCCTTTCCAACGGCTTTGAAGTGATCAGCTACATCGGCGGCGAGTCGCACAACCTTCAGGAGCACTCTGTGGTTCTGATCCGTGGCGGTCGCGTAAAAGACCTTCCCGGTGTGCGTTATCACATCCTGCGCGGTGTTCTGGATACCCAGGGCGTTAAAGACCGTAAGCAGCGTCGTTCCAAATACGGCGCCAAGCGTCCGAAATAAGAGGGTATATAGATGTCACGCCGCCACGCCGCTGAAAAACGCGAAGTTCTGCCCGACGCCAAGTTTGGTGATCGCATTCTGACCAAGTTTATGAACAACTTGATGATCGACGGCAAAAAATCTGCCGCCGAACGCATTGTTTACAGCGCAATGGAGCGCGTCGAGGGCAAGCTGAAGCGCGCGCCTATCGAAGTGTTCCATGAGGCGCTCGACAACGTGAAGCCCGCTATGGAAGTTCGCTCGCGTCGTGTGGGTGGTGCTACCTATCAGGTGCCCGTCGAAGTGCGTCCCGAGCGCCGTGAAGCCTTGGCAATCCGCTGGTTGATCGACGCATCACGCAAGCGCAACGAGAACACCATGGAAGAGCGCCTCGCAGGCGAGCTCGTCGATGCTGTGCAATCTCGTGGCACTGCCGTGAAGAAGCGCGAAGACACCCACAAGATGGCCGAAGCCAACAAAGCTTTCAGCCACTACCGCTGGTAATCTTCCTCCCTCTCCTCCCTTAAGCCTAGGACCGACCCAATGGCCCGCGACTATCCGCTAAACCGCTACCGTAACTTTGGCATCATGGCACACATCGATGCAGGTAAGACGACCTGCTCGGAGCGTATCTTGTTCTATACCGGCAAGTCGCACAACATTGGCGAAGTGCACGATGGTGCCGCGACCATGGACTGGATGGAGCAGGAGCAGGAGCGTGGCATCACGATCACCTCGGCTGCGACAACCACTTTTTGGGAGCGCACAGAAGACGGTGACACGCCGGATTCCGAAAAGCACCGGATGAACATCATCGACACCCCCGGCCACGTGGACTTCACCATTGAAGTCGAGCGTTCGCTGGCGGTTCTCGATGGTGCGGTTGCCGTTCTCGATGCCAACGCTGGTGTCGAGCCGCAGACAGAAACCGTTTGGCGCCAGGCGGACCGCTACAAGGTTCCGCGTATCGTGTTCGTCAATAAGATGGACAAGATCGGCGCGGACTTCTTCAACTGCGTCCACATGATCAAAGACCGCACGGGTGCCACACCTGCGCCGATCCAGATCCCAATCGGGTCTGAGACCGAGCTTGAGGGTCTGATCGATCTGGTCACGATGGAAGAGTGGGTTTGGGCCGGTGAAGACCTCGGTGCCACTTGGGAAAAACGCCCGATCCGCGCTGAGCTGAAAGAGCTTGCCGACGAATGGCGCGCCAACCTCATCGAGATCGCCGTCGAAATGGACGATGATGCGATGGAAAACTACCTGATGGACGGCGCAGAGCCATCCGTTGAGGTGCTCCGCTCGTTGATCCGTAAGGGCACGCTGGCCATCAAATTCATCCCCGTGCTGTGTGGCTCGGCGTTCAAGAACAAGGGCGTTCAGTCTCTGCTCAACGCTGTGATCGACTATCTGCCAAGCCCGGTGGATGTTGTTGATTACATGGGCTTCCGTCCCGGCGACGAGACGGAAACACGTGACATTCCACGCCGTGCAGACGACGCGATGCCGTTTGCTGGCCTCGCGTTCAAAATCATGAACGACCCATTTGTGGGCTCGCTGACCTTTACCCGGATCTATTCGGGCGTGCTGAACAAGGGCGACACGCTCTTGAACTCCACCAAGGGTCGCAAAGAGCGCGTCGGTCGTATGATGATGATGCACTCCAACAACCGCGAAGAGATCACCGAAGCATTCGCGGGTGACATCATCGCGCTGGCGGGCCTGAAAGACACCACGACCGGGGATACCCTGTCATCGGTTGCCGATCCGGTCATCCTCGAGACGATGAACTTCCCCGATCCGGTTATCGAGATCGCGGTCGAGCCTAAGACGAAGGCCGACCAAGAGAAGATGTCGCTGGGCCTTCAGCGCCTTGCGGCAGAAGACCCCTCGTTCCGGGTGGAAACTGACCTCGAGTCTGGTCAGACCATCATGAAGGGCATGGGCGAACTTCACCTCGATATCCTCGTGGACCGTCTGAAGCGTGAGTTTAAAGTGGAAGCCAATATCGGCGCGCCACAGGTTGCTTACCGCGAGACGATCAGCCGTGAAGTTGAGCACACCTATACCCACAAGAAGCAGTCGGGTGGCTCGGGTCAGTTCGCAGAGGTGAAACTGATCATCACCCCAACAGAGCCCGGCGAAGGCTATTCCTTCGAGAGCAAAATTGTCGGTGGTGCGGTCCCTAAAGACTACATCCCAGGCGTCGAGAAGGGCATCATGTCGGTCATGGACTCCGGTCCGTTGGCAGGCTTCCCGGTCATCGACTTCAAGGTCGCGCTGATCGACGGCAAGTTCCACGATGTGGACTCCAGTGTTCTGGCGTTCGAGATCGCGGGTCGTATGGGTATGCGCGAAGGTATGCGCAAAGCCGGTGCGAAACTGCTTGAGCCCGTGATGAAGGTCGAAGTGGTTACGCCTGAGGATTATACAGGCGGCATCATTGGCGATCTGACCTCGCGTCGTGGCCAAGTGACCGGTCAAGAACCTCGCGGCAACGCGATTGCAATCGCAGCCTTCGTGCCGCTGGCCAACATGTTCGGCTACATCAACACCCTGCGTTCCATGTCTTCGGGCCGCGCGCAGTTTACGATGCAGTTTGACCATTACGATCCGGTGCCACAGGCGATCTCGGAAGAGATTCAATCCAAATACGCATAACGGGACGGCGGGGATCACCTCGCCCTACCCACCACCAGTAGGGCGAGGAGTACCTCGCTACCCAGTTTCGACAAGGAGGCCATCATGGCTAAGGAAAAGTTTTCACGTAATAAGCCGCACGTTAACATTGGCACGATTGGGCATGTTGACCATGGCAAGACGACGCTGACAGCGGCGATCACGAAGCAGTTTGGCGATTTTCAGGACTATGCGTCGATTGACTCGGCCCCTGAAGAGCGCGCGCGCGGGATCACGATCTCGACCGCCCATGTCGAGTATGAGACCGAAGCGCGCCACTACGCCCATGTCGACTGCCCCGGCCACGCCGACTACGTCAAGAACATGATCACCGGTGCCGCCCAGATGGACGGCGCAATCCTTGTGGTTAACGCCGCAGACGGCCCAATGCCCCAGACCCGCGAGCACATCCTGCTCGGGCGTCAGGTCGGCATTCCCTACATGGTCGTCTACATGAACAAAGTTGACCAGGTTGACGACGACGAGCTGCTGGAGCTGGTCGAGATGGAAATCCGCGAGCTTCTGTCTTACTACGAGTATCCTGGCGACGACATTCCGGTCATCCCCGGTTCGGCTCTGGCCGCTCTGGAAGACCGCGATCCTGCCATCGGCACCGAGTCCATTGCCAAGCTAATGGCCGCCGTTGACGCGTATATCCCGACGCCCACACGCGATGTGGACAAGCCGTTCCTGATGCCTGTGGAGGACGTGTTCTCGATTTCCGGTCGTGGCACGGTTGCAACTGGCCGCATCGAGCGCGGCGTTGTGACTGTCGGCGAAGAGATTGAAATCGTTGGTCTTCGTGACACCAAGAAGACGGTCTGCACGGGCGTGGAAATGTTCCGCAAGCTGCTGGATCGTGGGGAAGCTGGCGACAATGTGGGCCTTCTGCTGCGCGGCGTTGACCGCGAGGGGATCGTGCGCGGCCAGATTCTGTGCAAGCCGGGTTCGGTTAAGCCACACACGAAGTTCGAGGCCGAGGCCTATATCCTGACCAAGGAAGAGGGTGGCCGTCATACGCCGTTCTTTGCGAATTACCGTCCACAGTTCTACTTCCGCACGACGGACGTGACTGGCACCGTTGAGCTGCCCGAGGGCACCGAGATGGTTATGCCGGGCGACAACCTGAAGTTCGGTGTCGAGCTGATCGCGCCGATCGCGATGGAAGACGGTCTGCGCTTCGCGATCCGCGAAGGTGGGCGCACCGTGGGTGCAGGGGTTGTGTCGAAAATCCTGCTGTAAGGGCGTCTGACGCTCTGGAGTATTTGCGAGGCGGTCTGCCGCCTCGCCAAGAAAACAAGGTTTGATGAGGGGGCGCGATACGCGCACCTCCTCCTCTCAAGCCTCAAGCCCTTGAAGGGGATATGATAATGGCCATCCAAAGCCAGAACATCCGCATCCGGCTGAAAGCCTTCGATTTCCGCGTGCTTGACGCAAGCACCAAAGAAATCGTGAACACGGCTAAGCGGACCGGTGCCACCGTGCGCGGTCCAATTCCACTGCCGAACAAGATCGAGAAGTTCACCGTTCTGCGCGGTCCGCACGTTGACAAGAAGTCGCGCGACCAGTGGGAAATCCGCACGCATAAGCGTCTGCTCGACATCGTTGACCCAACACCCCAAACCGTGGACGCGCTGATGAAGCTCGACCTGGCGGCCGGTGTTGACGTCCAGATTTCGGTCTAAGGGGGGCATTGATTATGCGCTCTGGCGTTATCGCAAAAAAGATGGGTATGACCCGTCTGTTCATGGAAGACGGCAAGCAGATTCCTGTGACCGTTCTTCAACTCGACAATCTGCAAGTCGTCGATCAGCGTACTGCTGAGCGTGACGGTTATACTGCAGTTCAGCTCGGCACCGGCACAGCCAAAGTCAAGCGCGTCAGCAAAGCCATGCGGGGGCACTTTGCCATCGCTAAGGTAGAGCCGAAGCGTAAGGTTGCGGAATTCCGCGTCTCTCCTGAGAACCTGATCGAAGTCGGCGCAGAAATCTCTGCCGAGCACTTCCTTGAGGGCCAGAAGGTCGACGTGTCCGGCACCTCCATCGGTAAGGGTTTTGCCGGTGCGATGAAGCGGCACAACTTTAGTGGTCTTCGGGCGACGCACGGTGTGTCTGTTTCGCACCGTTCGCACGGCTCGACAGGTCAGTGTCAGGATCCGGGTAAAGTCTTCAAAGGTAAGAAGATGGCCGGTCACATGGGCTCTGCACGTGTCACCACCCAGAACCTTGAGGTCGTCAAGACCGATGCCGACCGTGGCCTGATCATGATCAAGGGCGCTGTTCCGGGATCGAAAGGCGGATGGGTCACCATCAAAGACGCCGTGAAGAAGAAAGCGCCCGAAGGGTTGCCAATGCCTGCTGCGATTAAGTCCGCCGCAGTCGCAGACGCACCTGTCGCGGCCCCTGCTGAGGGAGCGGAAGAATGAAAGCCGACGTAATCAACCTCGACGGGTCCGCAGCCGGGTCTCTCGATCTGGACGAGGCGCTGTTCGGTCTAGAGCCGCGCGCCGACATCCTGCACCGCGTTGTCCGCTGGCAGCGTAACAAGGCGCAAGCTGGCACGCACAAGGTGAAAACCCGTCGTGAGGTCAACTATTCCACCAAGAAGATCTATCGCCAGAAGGGCACCGGCGGCGCACGCCACGGCGCGCGCTCTGCTCCGATCTTCCGCGGTGGTGGTATCTACAAGGGTCCAACCCCTCGTAGCCACGCCCATGATCTGACCAAGAAGTTCCGCAAGCTCGGTCTTTGCCATGCTCTCAGCGCCAAGCTGAAGGCGGGTGAGCTTGTGATCATCGATGGGGCCACATCTTCGGGTAAAACCGGCGAGCTGGCGAAGATCGTGAAGTCCATGGGCTGGAAGCGCGCGCTTGTGATCGACGGGGCCGAGGTGAATGCAAACTTCGCCAAGGCAGCCGCCAACATCACTGGCCTCGATATCCTGCCAAGCATGGGCGCAAACGTCTATGACATCCTCAAGCGCGACACGCTCGTGCTGACCAAGGCGGGTGTCGAAGCACTGGAGGCGCGTCTGAAATGAGCACCAAACCACAGCACTATGATGTGATCCGCAAGCCGATCATCACCGAGAAAGCCACCATGGCGTCCGAGAACGGCGCAGTGGTGTTCGAGGTGGCAATCGACGCCAACAAGCCAGCGATCAAGGAGGCGGTTGAAACCCTCTTTGGCGTTAAGGTTAAGGCCGTGAACACGACGATCACCAAAGGCAAAACCAAGCGGTTCCGGGGTCAACTCGGCAAGCGCAAGGACGTCAAGAAGGCCTATGTGACGCTCGAAGCGGGCAACACGATTGACGTGAGCACCGGGCTGTAGGGCGGGGTTAACCCCGCCACACGCTACACTAAACAAACCCCGGTTGCAGAAATGCGGCCGGGGTTTTCTTGTGGCCAGAATTAGGCGCACAGGTCGAATCTAAATTGATCGAACGGTTATCTCGCGCCCTGAACGGGTAAACTGGAAAATGGTCCTCAAACACATGAGATATCTCTGATCCCTGAAACGATAGATGCGACTGCCGGTCGGACTCTCAAACCTCTCCAGTATAGGTTGATAGCCATCGCTCCGATCATCTGACAGCCGCGATAGTATCTTGCCAATTCGCATGCCTATGTCCGCATCTACCACCCTTAGAATCTCGGCGACACGATTTCTCGAGAGCTCATCTTGAATTTTGCTGGTTACATGTTCCATCCCGGACGATCACATTGACCCTCGGCGATTTGCATTTTTCATGGCAAGATCGGTTCTGAGGGACATTCAGAACGGGGTGCTGCCATGCTGATTCATCTTCACAAGCAAGCGACGACCA